>Ga0137412_10004908_pt1 | contig 10684 bp, 9 predicted proteins | sample CZODoug2_1_16fun_FD_122160 | JGI IMG/M metagenome (GOLD analysis project Ga0137412, IMG submission 122160) | Vadose zone soil fungal communities from Angelo Coast Range Reserve, California, USA - CZODoug2_1_16fungal (Hybrid Assembly) | ecosystem: Environmental > Terrestrial > Soil > Vadose zone... | reverse complement strand
TCATTCCTTCCATGTGCCGGCGCGCTCAGGGCGCAACGACCGCGAGGTGATGGAGGACATCCTCGAGGCGTTTGTGGGGTGGAGCGAGAGCATCGAAGCCAGACGCGCGTAAAGCATTTCTGCTTTGACGGAATGGACTGGCGCGGCGTCTTCTCCCCTCCCCCTTGCGGGGAGGGGCCGGGGGTGGGGGTCCACTCGGGTGGTGCTGATGATAATTATTTCGGTTGAACCGCGGGAACTGCCGATGCCGCCACCCCTCTCCCCAACCCTCCCCCGCAAGGGGGGAGGGAGCGCAGTGCCGTTGCCGCGATAGAGAGGCAAGCAGAAACACTCACCCCGCGCCCGCCGTCCCATAAATCCTGTCGCGCAGGCGGCGCATGCCGGTGAGCCAGCGGTCGCGGCTGGAGGCTTTGCGCTGGATGTAGTCCTGCACCTGGGGATGGCTGAGAATCAGGAAGCGTTCGGCGTCCATCGCCTCGATCACCAAGCGCGCCACTTCGGATGGCTGCAGCACGCCGTCGACCCGCGCCGCGCTCGGCCCCGGCGTCGTCATGCCCGTTTGCACCGATTGCGGGCACAGCACGGAGACGCGGATGCCGCGGTCGCCATATTGGATGGCGAGATGCTCGGCGAGCGCGACCGCGGCGTTCTTGGTGACGCCATAGGGCATCGAGTTCAGCGAGGCCAAGAGGCCTGCGGCGGACGCGGTGTTGAGCAGATAGCCGGAGCCGCGCGCCAGCATGCCCGGCACCAGCGCGCGGGCCGCGAACACATGGCTCATGACATGGACGCGCCAGCTCACGTCCCAGTCGGCGTCGGAGGCGCTCTCCTGGCCCTTGCGCGACAGCCCGGCATTGGAAAAGAAAATGTCGACAGGGCCGAATTTGTCTTTGGCTGCCGCGATCAGCGCCTTGATATCCTGCTCCTCGCCGACATCGCCGGTCACCGCCAGGCCGTCGATGTCGCCGGCCACAGCCGCGAGCTTGTCGCGGGAGCTCTTGAGATCGGCCACCACCACGCCGCGCGCGCCGGCCGCCGCATAAGCCCGGGCGACCGCCTCGCCGATCCCACTCGCGCCGCCGGTGACAACGCAAACCTTGTCCTTGACCTTCATGCCGCGGGGCTCCCCGATCTTCCTGTGAGTATTCTCGCCCATCTTTTCGTGGCCCATTGTGACTGGCAACCGCAATTACGGCTGTGTCATGAATCCCGCTTTGAAGTCTGCCTTGGAGCCTGCTTTGGAGCCTGCGGGGCGCAGCCGGCTTGACTCACGCGCGGAAATTGATTTCATATATGCAATAATGTAATCATATATAAAATGAGGGAACGATGGGACGCCTTTCCGAGGCGGCGATCGCGCGCTACCGGCAGCACGGTTATTACGCACCGATCCCGGTGATGTCGGCCGATAAGGCCGCGGCGATCCGCCGGCGGCTCGAGGCCCATGAAGCATCGCACGGCGTGCTCAAGGGTTCGATGCGGCACAAGAGCCATCTGTTGTTCACCTGGCTCGACAGCCTGATCCGCCATCCCGCCATTCTCGATGCCGTCGAAAGCGTGATCGGCCCGGATATCCTGTGCTGGAGCAGCACCTTCTTCATCAAGGAAGCGCGCGATCCCGGCTTCGTGTCGTGGCATCAGGATTCCACCTATTGGGGGCTCGATCCCGCCGACATCGTCACCGCCTGGGTCGCGCTGTCCGAGAGCACCGCCGAAAACGGCGCGATGCGCGTCATCCCGGACACCCAGACCCTCGAACAGATCGCCCATCGCGACACATTCGCCGCCGACAATCTGTTGACCCGCGGCCAGGAGATCGCGGTCGATGTCGATGAGCGCCAGGCGGTGATGCTCACGCTTCAGCCCGGCGAAATGTCGCTCCACCATGTGCGGCTGATCCACGGCTCCGATCCCAATCCGTCCGCGAAGCGCCGGATCGGTTTTGCGATCCGCTATCTGCCCACCCATGTGCGGCAGATCGTGGGGACGCGCGACAGCGCCACGCTGGTCCGCGGCGTCGACCGCTTCGGCAACTTCGAACCTGAATTTGCGCCGGAGCGCGATCTCTCCGACGCGGCGATCGCCTTCCACGCCCATGTCATGGGCGACCAGCAGAAGGTGCTGATGCAGAACACCCCAAGCGTAACGATCCGATGAGAGACCAGAGAGAGCCTTTGATGATTGAGCAGGACGACCCCAAGCGCCAGATGTTCGGCGACTACCGCCTGAAGCCGAACAGCGGCGTCAACCCGCCTTATTCGCCGGCCTATCCGGTGGAATGGGGCTGCACGCTGCGCACGGTCGAGATCATGACCCGCGTGGAACCTGCAAAGGTGGCGCGCCTGCTCGCCGACACGCCGTTCCAGATCGCAAGCGACCGCGTCGCCTTCCGCTTCATGCTGTCGCCCGGCCATTCGATGGCGGTGCATGCCGGGCAGATGTTCGACCTGATGATCACGGTGCCGGTGCGCCACAAGGGGCTGTTCACCGAGACGCACATCTTCATGTATTGCAGCGACCCGATGGGCATCTGCGCCGGACGCGAGGTGTTCGGCTATACCAAGAAGGACGCGCATTACACCTTCGACGAACAGCCTGACGGCTCGATCACGGGATGGGTCAAGCGCCGCGGCCTTCCGCTGGCGGATTTCAGCTTCACTCCCGACGCAAGCGCACCGGTCATCCGCATCGTCGACGGCGAGGAGTTGCCGGCCGGTGAGATTCATGTGCGGCGCGTACCGCATCCCGAGCGGCTAGAGACCGCCTATGCCGACATCGCCTATCGCCGCACGCCGCTGAAATATTCCGCGCCGGTTCCGGGACGCGCGTCGATGGCGCTGCATCCCTGCGACTACGATCCGATCGCCGATCTCGCGCCTGAAATCCTGGGCGCGCATTTCATGGTGTCGGACGTCTATGGCGGCGGCTTCGAGGTGGAGGACCGGCGCCTGATCGAGCGCCTGATTCCGTGAACGAAACGTCGCGCGGACGAGATGCACCCGCAGCGGCAGTGTGCTCCCTCCCCCCTTGCGGGGGAGGGCTGGGGAGAGGGGTGGCGGCATCGGCACCGCCCGAGTGGACCCCCACCCCCGACCTCGAGAGCGAGCTCCGCTCGCCTCGGACCCCGCAAGGGGGAGGGGAGTAGAGGGACGCGCAAGGACGGCAGAGAGCGAGTCAACAAACGGCATCGGGTCAACCCGGGCCGGGCACAACAGGAGGTTCGACCATGGAAGGGTTTTATCCATTAAGCCGCCGCCGGCTGTTGGCCGGGGCCGGTGGATTGGCGCTGGGCTTGGGTAGCCTTGGCGCGCAGGCCGACGACTCCGCGCCGCTGAAGCTCGGCGTGCTGACCGACATGTCGAGCCTTTACGCGGATATCACCGGGCCCGGCTCGTTCGCGGCTGCCAGGATGGCGGTGGAGGATTTCCAGGCCTCGGCGCACAAGATGAAACGGCCGATCGAGGTCTTGAGCGGCGACCACATGAACAAGGCCGATCTCGGCGCCAACATCGCCCGCGAGTGGATCGAACGCAACAATGTCGATGCCATCATCGACGTGCCGAACTCGGCCGTGGCGCTCGCGGTGCGCAATGTCGTGCAGCAGAGCAACAAGACGCTGCTGGTCTCGGGCGCTTCGTCATCCGACCTGACCGGCAAGTCCTGCTCGCCCAATCTCGTGCATTGGAGCTACGACACCTATGCGCTCTCGAACGGCACCGCGCGCGCCGTCGTCGCCGAGGGCGGCAAGACCTGGTTCACGCTGACCGCCGACTATGCCTTCGGCCACGCCATGGAGGCCGAGGTCAAGAACGTGGTCGCGAGGCTCGGCGGCAGTGTCGTCGGCGGCGTGCGGACGCCGATCAACACCCAGGACTTCTCCTCGTTCCTGCTGCAGGCACAGGCCTCGAAGGCCGAGATCATCGGCTTGATCAATGCGGGAGGCGATACCATCAACTCGATCAAGCAATCGGTCGAATTCGGCATCCCGCAGGGCGGCCAGAAGGTGGTGGCGACCGTGCTCTATCTCAGCGACGTGCATTCGCTGGGCCTGAAAGTGGCGCGGGGGCTGCAATTCACAGAATCGTTCTACTGGGACATGAACGACGACACCCGCGCCTTCGCCAAGCGCTTCGCGCCGCGCAACAACGACCGCTACCCGACCGCGATGCAGGCCGGCGTGTACGCCGCCACCCTGCATTATCTCAAGGCCGTCGACGAATTGGGCGCGTCGGGCGACGGCAAGGCCGTGGTGCAGCAGATGAAGAAACTACCGACCGACGATCCCCTGTTCGGCAAGGGCACCGTGCGCGCGGACGGCCGCAAGCTGCACAACATGTATTTGTTCGAGGTCAAGAAGCCGGACGAGTCCAGATATCCCTGGGACTATTACAAATTGATCAAGACTATACCGCCGGGCGAAGCCTGGCGGCCGCTTGAAGACGGTGGCTGCGACTTCCTGAAATCATGACGCAGGCAATCGAGCTCATGCAGCCGGTGGCGCTGGTCACCGGTGGGGGTGGCGATATCGGCCGGGCGATCGCGCTGCGGCTGGCGCGGTCGTGCCGCGCGGTGGCGATCGTCGACATCGACGACGAGGCCGCGGACGCCACCGCGCATCTGGTGGAGGCTTGCGGCTGCATCGCGACGGCGATCCGCGCCGACGTGTCGAGCGCAGCCGAGACGGCGGCTTTTGTCGATGCCGCGGAATACCGGCTCGGCCCGATCGGCATCTTCGCCAACAATGCCGGCATCGAAGGCGTGGTCGCGCCGCTGCACGAATATCCCGACGACACCTTCGACCGGCTGATGCAGGTCAATGTGCGGGGCATCTTCCTCGGCCTCAAGCATGTGCTGGCGAAGATGAGACCGCGCGGGCAGGGCGCCATCGTCAACACCGCATCCACCTCGGCGATCCGCGGCCGCGCGGGGCTTTCCGGCTATGTCGCCTCCAAACATGCGGTGCTGGGTCTCACCCGCACCGCGGCGCTGGAGGTGACCGGGACCATGATTCGCGTCAACGCGATCCTTCCGGGGCCGGTCGAATCGCGGATGATCCGGGAGCTCGACGAGCAGGCCCACCGCTATGCGACCGGCGCGCGCCGCGCGGGCGCCGCGCCCTATGGACGCCCCGAACAGATCGCCGATGTCGTGGCGTTCCTGACGTCGGAACAGGCCGCCCACGTCAACGGCGCGGCCCTGGTGGTCGATGCCGGAATGACGGTGGCATGATCTACTCTCCGTCATGGCCGGGCCCGTCCCGGCCATCCACGTCTTTGATGCGGCGGGACAGCAAGAACGTGGATGCCCGGCACAACGGCTTGTGCTCGGGCCGGCGGAGCCGGATCCGCGTGCCGGGCATGACGAACCAGAACGACGAGCCAGATCACGCGCTGGCGCCGATCTTCTCGGAAACGGTCTTCGCTGACCGGCGCAGCTCGTTGGCGATGGTTTGCGCCTCTGCCGCGGAAATCTTGTCCTGGCGCACCAGCGGCACCGTCATCGCCGCCACCGCGCGCCCCGAGGCTTCCACGATCGGGCAGCTATAGGCGAGGATTCGCGTATAGCCGTCGTCGTTGGAGAAATTGCCGCCTTCCGACGAGATCCGGTCGAGAGCCGCGATCGCTTTCCTGCCGCTGATGCGGTCGTGGGCGGCGATGACCTCGGCCAGTTCGTTGCGCCGGCCCTCGAGCTGGAACGCCGCCAGCACTTTCGCCGAGGCATATTGCTGGGTGAGCGGAAACACCGCGCCGACCTTGACCGACCAGCCCATCAACCATTCCGGCTCGATGCGCGCGATCACCATGAACTGCTCGCCATGCAGCACGGCGAGATGGCAGGAAAGCTGGACGCGCTTGGCCAGTTGCTCCATCGCCGGCAGCGCGGCCTGCAACAGCCGCTCGGTCGGCGGATATTGCGAGGCGATCCGGAACAGTTTCAGCGTCAACGTATATTCTGATGTCGCGGGGTCGCGCGTGACATAGCCGCGGCGCTCCAGCGCCACCAGCATCCGGAAGATCTCGCTGACCGAGCGGCCGACGCGGTCGGCCAATTGCTTCTGGCTCAGCCCGCGCGATTGCGCCGCCAGCGCTTCCAGCAGGTCCAGCCCCTTTTCCAGGGCCGGCGCGCCCGGCTGGACTGCCTTCTTCGCCTTCGTCATGCCTGTAAAACCTTGATATCCACAATGACTCGCGACATCCAATGAATGTGGATGTATCCGATCCGATCAGGTGCGCAAGGTTTGCGGCGGCGAGGATGTGGATATCGTCCGCTGGCAGGTAATCAACCAGGGATCAGGCCGCGTACAATCCCTTGTCCCGCGCCTTCTGGATCGCGAGCGCCGCCAGCATGTCGAGCGTCGGCGTGGAGAGGCCGGCGGCGCGGGCGAACGCCGCCGGCGCCCGCACCAGCACGTCGATCTCCATGGCGCGGCCCAGCTCATAGTCCTGCAGGATCGATGGCTTGTGCTCGGGCGCAGGTCCGGTGCGGGCCATGCGCTTGACGTTGGGGATGCAGCTTTGGCCGATCGCATTGGCCTCATCGAGCAGGCGCGGAATGACGTCGCGGAACGCCGGATCGTCCCTGACCCCGCGGGCGGTCTGTCCGCTCAACAGGCACAACACCGACATCGACATGTTGGTAAGCAGTTTTGACCAGATCGATTCCCTGATCTCTGCAACGGGCGGCGATTCGATCGAGGCCTCGTTGAGGACGGCGCGCAGCCGCGCGATCCGTTCGCTGGCGCGGTCGTCGCATTCGCCGACCACGAGGCGGTTGCGGTCGAGCGAGAGATTCGCGGCGATTCCGGGCGCGACCACCTCGTTGGAGGAAAAGATCACGCCGCCCATGATCCGCGCTTTCGGGATGGCGGCGCGCAGGCGCCCGCCGGGATCGAGAAAGGCGAGGTCGGGCGGCGGCGGATGATCGGCCGGCAGGCCGATATCGTACCACCAGGGAATGCCGTTCTGCGCGAACACGACAGCGGTGTCGTCGCGGAGCAGGGGCAACAGGCCGGTGGCGAGATGACTGACGCCGGTGGCCTTCAGCGTGCTGATGACGAAATCCTGCGGCCCGAGCGCAGCCGGGTCGTCCGAGGCCGCCACTTTCGCGTTGAACTCGGCATCGCCGACCCGAAGCGTCAGGCCGTTCGCCTTGACCGCTTCCAGATGCGCCCCGCGCATCACGCAGGAGACCTCGTGACCGGCGCGCGCAAGCCGCACCGCGAAATGGCTGCCGACGGCACCCGCGCCGAAAATACAGATACGCATGGAGGATGATGTTCCGATCGAGAAGGTGGCTTTGGGCTGCCAGTTTCCACAAGCTCGACGACAGCGCAACGGGCATGCGGTTTACGCCGCCGGGCGTGCGGAAAGTGGCAGGTCCGGGCTGGATGTCTTGGTGGGCTTGATGTCTTGGCCCTATGGTCATCGGACTGCCAAGATCGCGCGAGAGGAGGCGTCCATGTCCACAGATCAAGTGTCCACCGATCAAGTGCCCGCAGATCAAGTGCCCGCAGATCAGGTGTCTGCCAATCCTGTCCTGTGGGACCTCGACGAACGAGGGGTCGCCACGGTCACGTTGAATCGTCCGGAGGTCAACAACGCCTATGATGCCGGCTTGATCGGCGGCGTGCTCGCGGCGATGGACGAACTCGGCGGCAGGCCAAGCCTGCGCGTCGTGGTCCTGAAGGGCAATGGCCGGCACTTCCAGGCCGGGGCCGACCTGAAATGGATCAACGGCGTGCGGCCGAAATCGGCGGCCGAGAACGAGACGGTGTCGCGCGCCACGTTCGAAGCCGTGCAGCGGCTCAATCGCCTGCCGATCCCGACCGTGGCGCTGGTCCAGGGCGGCTGCTTCGGCGGCGGTACCGGGGTGATTTCCGCCTGCGACGTGGTGATCGCGGCCGACAATGCGCTGTTCTCGATCACGGAAGTGCGCTGGGGGCTGACGGCGGCGATCATCATCCCGCAACTCTGCGACGCCATCGGCGTCCGTCAGGTCCGCCGCTATGCGCTGACCGGCGAGCGGTTCGGCGCCGAGGACGCGCGCCGCATCGGCTTGGTGCATGAGGTGGTGCCGCTGGCTGAACTGGAAAGCGCCGGCGCCAAGGTTGTCGAGCAGTTGCTGGCCAACGGCCCGGAGGCGATGGCCGAGACCAAGCGGCTTGCGATGGAAAGCTCGTTCGGCGGCATGAGCGTGGACGACGCGGCCTATGCGCGGCTGGTCCGGATGCACTCGGAGAGGCGCCAGACGGCGGAGGCCTCGGAGGGGTTGGCGTCCTTCGCCGAAAAGCGCGCGGGTCATTGGGTCAACAGAGCATAGGCAAAAAAGCATATCTATCCATGCAAAAATGCATGAATGACGTAGCGCGACGGCCGCGGCGGCCGACGGAACCCGCATCGGGCGCCCGCCATTTGGCGGACTCTATCGGCCGCCTCACGTCTAAAACGTGTACGCAATAAATTGCTCTTCCTAGGGGGTGGTAAATCCCGCTCCAGTACAACGTCTGGTGCATTAAGACCTTTACCATACTTGTTTGGTACGTCTGCGATTGTAGCCAAGCAACGGTGGGACATGCGCGGACAGACACGACGATTTTGGATAGCGGGCTCGATCATCGCAGCGTCGGCGTCATTGTTACCCCGTCCGGGTGCCGCTTCTCCCCAAATGATCTCGATGGTGTTCAACTCCCAGGTGGGATCGCCGCAGCAATTCGGGGCGGACGAGTTTCGCGCCAGGCTGCTGGCGCTGGCCGGTAAGCGGATCATCGTCGATCAGCGCGGCAGCGGCGCGTTCGGCAGTGAGAACGCCATCCTCGCGGCGGCCCAGACCGGCGCCGTCGACTTGGCGGTGATTTCCGGCGGGGTGGTCAGCTCGGTCGTGCCCGCTCTGGGGGTGTTCGACATTCCCTTCATGTTCCGCGACGTGGCGCACGCCAAGGCGGTCGCCCAAGGCCCGGTCGGCGCGGCGCTCGGCGCCAAATTCGCCGACAAGGGGCTGACGCTGCTGGCGCTCGGCAAGCAGGGCTTTCGCAACATCACCAATTCCAAGCGCCCGATCCGCACCCCCGACGATATCAAGGGGCTGAAGATCCGCGTGATCTCGAACGAGATCTATCCGATGACGTTCAAGGCGCTGGGCGCCGAAGTGATGCCGATGGATTTCCCGCTGGTCTATGCCGCGCTGAAGGACGGACGATTGGACGGCCAGGAAAATCCGGTGCCGACCATCGCCAACAGCCGCTTCTACGAAGTTCAGAAATACCTCACCCTCTCCGGCCATTTCTTCGCTCCGATCGGCTTCGTCGCCAACCGCGCGATGTTCGAAGCGCTCGATCCGACGGATCAGGCGGCATTGATCACGGCGGCCAAGGCGGCGGCCGAGGTCACCTGGCAGGCGCAGCTTGATGCCCCGAAGCTCGACCAATTGCGCAACGGCGGCATGGAAATCGTCGAGAAGATCGACCGCCAACCCTTCCTTGACGCGCTGAAGCCGCTCGAGCCGGAATTCGAAAAACGTTTCGGCAAGGACGTGCTCGCCGCTATCAGGTCCACCCCTTAGAATTTTCGGGAATCCAATGAAACTGTCCGTCATGTTGTCCTGGATCGGTGTCCGGCCGCGGGTGTTCGGCGGCTTCGCTCTGGTCCTGAGCTTTCTCGTTCTTCTCGCCGGCTTCGCCATTGTTCAGGTCGAGCAGATCGGCGGAACCGTTAACGAGCTGGTGACGAGCGGCGCCGGAGACGCCGGCATGTCGCAGGTGCGCGCCGCGCTGCTCAGTGCCAATGGCGCGGTGGAGAAATTCATCCGGACCTGGAATGTCAGCGACAAGGAGGCCGCGACCAAGGCGATCGCAGGCGTCGGCAAGCTGGCCGATCAGGTCGAACAGCAGTTCGGCAAGCTGCGGGCCATCGCCGATGGCGCGGGTCCGGTCCGCACCGAGCTCGAAACCTACCGCGCGTCGTTTGCCGCCGCGACCGAGGCCGTCGATCGGCTGCGCGCCGCCACCACCAAGACCGACGCCCTTGGCGCCTCCGCCGCGCTTGGTGTCGGTGCGATCCAGGTCGCGCTCGCCAACAGGTCCGATTCCGAACGTCTCGTCAATCCGATGCGGCTGGCCGGCATGGTCGACGCGGTGCGGATCACCGTGATGCGTTATGGGGCCACCCTGGCGACGGCGGATGGCGACGACGCCAAGCTCGCGCTCGGCTACGCCCAGCTCGCCATCGCCGACACCGAAGCCGAAATCACGGTCGCGGGAAGCGCAGGCGATGCCAAATTGAAGTCGATGGTCACGGCGTTGAAGACTGCGATCACCGCCGATACGGCCGCGCTGGATGAGGTGATCAAGGTCGCCGCGGATCTGCGTACAAGGCAGTCGGACTTGATGAAGGCCAGCGCCGCGATCGACCAGCAGGTCAACCGGATCAACCAGAAGCTCGGCACGGTGCGGGCCGAACAGGGCGAAAAGACCGCAGCGTCGGTTCAGCAGACGCAGCAGACCGTGATCGCGACCGCGTCCGGCGCGCTTGTGGTCGGCCTCGTGCTGGCCTGGCTGATCGGCAGCAGCGTTTCCGGCCCGATCCGCAGCATGACGGATCGCATGCAGTCGCTTGCCGCGGGCGAACTCGAAGAAGCGATCCCGGGCGGCGAGTCGCGCGATGAGATCGGCCGCATGGCGCGCGCCGTC
>Ga0137412_10004907_pt1 | contig 10685 bp, 9 predicted proteins | sample CZODoug2_1_16fun_FD_122160 | JGI IMG/M metagenome (GOLD analysis project Ga0137412, IMG submission 122160) | Vadose zone soil fungal communities from Angelo Coast Range Reserve, California, USA - CZODoug2_1_16fungal (Hybrid Assembly) | ecosystem: Environmental > Terrestrial > Soil > Vadose zone... | reverse complement strand
AGACACACGACACGGCTGCCGGTCTTACGGTCGATTACGATGACCGGGGCTGCTACGCGCGAACCGGTGTTGTCGACCATATAGCCGAGTCCGTTGAGGGGGCCCTCTACGGCGAAGAATTTTTCCGCCTCCACCTTCGGAGTCGTGGCAAAGTCGTAGCCCTGCCTCCAGGCGAAATGAGCGTCCGGGGCCACTGGGACTTCGTAGGTGTGACGCAAATCCAGTGAGCGCGCATAGGTATCCTGTGGGCGGCCCTGAACAAACACTGTTCCTTCCTGGGTCACCGGCACCCGCAAAGGTTGGCCACCGAGGACGAGCAGATTCCCGCCATGCTGGAGATAATCCTCGATCGCTTTCCAGGCATCCGCAGGCACAGAAGAGCCGTAGGGGAGAACCAACAGCTCGGCCTGCTCCAGAGCGCCATTGGCCTCTAAAACCTTCAGGTCAACAAAGGTGGGGTGCAACGCTGCGGACAGGGTGGCGCGGTCAACAGGCCGGCTGTCAACGGTGGGGAAACCGGGCTGCCAGAAGACAACGACTTGTGCCATGAGAGCGGGAGACATTAAGAAGAGAACCAAAACGACTCGCATGAGCGCGTGAATATTCATTTATGGGTGCCGCGCTCAAAATTGTATATCCGGCCAGAACCAGCAAAAGATGATTAAATACCTGCGTGCTCTCACCACGGTCCGAAAGGTATACAAGATGTCTTCCATCTCTCGTCGCAAGATGCTCAAAAGCGCGATCGCAGGCACGGCGCTCGCGTCCAGTGTTCCGATGGCGTCGTCCATCTCCTGGGGTCAGGAAAAGCCCTCAGCTTCCCCCGAAACTCCGATGCCGCGGAAGGGAAATATTCGCCAGTCTGTCAGCCGCTGGTGCTACGCGAAGATGAGCCTGGACGAGCTATGCGCCTATTCAGCCCAGATCGGGCTGAAGGGAGTCGACCTGCTGGAGCCGCAGGATTTCGAAGTACCCAGAAAGTACGGGCTGATCTGCACCATGGGCTATGCCAATGCCGGAACCATCCCCGACGCGCTCAACGTGGTTGCCAATCATGACAAGATCGAGGCGGGACTGCGACAGAATATCCCGCTGGCCGCCAAGGCGGGGGTGCCCAACGTCATCACGTTTTCCGGCAATCGGCGCGGCATGTCCGATGAAGAAGGCGCGAAGAATGTGATCCTCGGGTTGAACCGGGTCAAGAAAATTGCGGAAGACAATAATGTGGTACTCAATCTGGAACTACTGAACAGCAAGGTTAACCACAAGGACTATATGGCGGACCACACGGCGTGGGGCGTCGCGGTGATGAAGGAAGTGAATTCCCCCCACGTGAAGCTGCTTTACGACATTTATCACATGCAGATTATGGAGGGTGATTTGATCGCCACCATTAAAGGAAACATTCAATGGCTGGGCCACTTCCATACCGGGGGTGTACCTGGACGGCACGAGTTGAACAACACGCAGGAAGTGCAGTGGGATGGCGTAATGCGCGGCATCGTGGAAACTGGGTACAAAGGATATGTAGCGCATGAGTTTGTCCCCACCGGCGATCCAAAGACCTCCCTTTTACAGGCGGTTGACCTGTGCGATGTATAAGATAGGTGGAGGATTCTATGCGTAAGTTAGTTCTCGTCCTTACCTTTTGCGTCGCTGCGGCCTGCATGGCGGTGCCGGCGAGCAGCGTTTACAGCTATACCTTGAAGTCCATTGACGGCCAACCAGTGAGTTTGAAAAGTTACCGGGGTAAGGTCCTTCTCCTGGTTAACGTCGCCAGCAAGTGCGGCTACACTCCGCAGTATGCCGGCCTGGAATCCCTCTACGAAAAATACAAGGATCGCGGTTTGGTGATTGTCGGTATTCCGGCCAACAATTTCGCTCAGCAAGAGCCCGGCACCAACGACGAGATCAAAAAGTTCTGCCACAACCGATACAACGTGTCTTTCCCCATGATGGCCAAGGTCTCGGTGGTGGGCGAGGATAAGACGCCGCTCTACGCTTTCCTGACTGACAAAGCGGTCAATCCGCAGATCGGCGGCGAGATCAAATGGAACTTCACCAAGTTTCTGTTCGACCGCAATGGCAAGCCGCTAGAGCGGTTCGAGCCGGCCGTCACTCCTGACTCGCCGCAGGTTACGGCAGCCATCGAATCCGCCCTTGATAACAAGAAATAGAGCGTGCCTCTCACATGCCGCGCAAAAAAGTGTCTTCCGATGAGCGCCAAAGGTTTCTGTGCAGCGCGAAGGAAAACATTTCCACGAAAGGTCCGCTGAACCGCAGATCCCTCGGCTCCCCCGGATTTCCTGTCGAGAGTTGCGGCTTTGGTCAAATGCGTGTGGTTCTCTTTACTGAGAACCACATGCGTGGTCGCCGGTGAGAGCGGTGAGGTAGGAAATCCGGGTACGCTCGGGATGACAAAGGAAAGGGCGGACGGTTCCATAGAAAGTGGTTGCTGAACCGAAGCGTTTTGCATGACCCTTGGGTGGGCCACAGGCCCATGACTCTTCGATTACCTCCTCGATGCCAGCAAACGCAGCCACTCAATCCTCAGACCCACACAAGCAAGCAGGAACATCATCGAACCGAGATGCTTGGGATCGAAGAGGAAACTCTCGTCAAGGTTGTAGAAAAGCGTGAGGATTACGATAGCGAGATACCACTCGACCGCCCGAAGTTGCGTCTGGTCATGAGTCTGAAAAAGACAAACCACACCATCGCGGAACGCGAAGCCGAAAACGAGCAGTACGATCGTCAAGCCAGCCACGCCCATCTCGAGCATGACATCCAGAAATCCATTCTGTGCCTGGGCCAGGACCCAGGAAACAGCCAGAATTACACGATAGGATTCGCCTTGAAGCCCAAGCCAGAATGCCTGGTAGCCATAACCTAGCAACGGCCTCTTGGTTACCGAATCCAGGACCGCGCTCCAAATCTCGGTGCGCCCGGTCAAGGTCAGGTCTTTACCCAGCAGAGTGAACAGAAAGTCCGGCCACACCACAATCACTACCGCCACGGAGAAAAAAGCCACCAGCAGGAGAAAACTAACGACAAAGTAGTCCTTCTTACGAAAATTATGAAGGCTCTTCAAGGTCACAAAATATCCCAAATAGACAACGGTCAGCATGTACGCTGTGGCTGCCCGCGAGAATGCAATCGCAGTGAGGCAGAAGATGATCTGTGAAAGCCGGGCGGCGCGGAGAAACGGCGTGCGCGCGCGATACGATACCGTCACGGTGAGAAAAAAGAGCGCCAGGTTCCCAAGGTAATTCTTTGCGCTGAAGATGCCCTTCCAGGCGGAAGAATGCCCACCCATCTGATCGAGCCCATACCGCGGCAGGACGACGGCGAAAACAATACTCGCCACCATCGTCCCCATGCCGAGAACAAGCAGCAATTCAAGCACCTGATCGAGCTGATACCGGGACATGATGTAGTACACAAGCAGAATGCTTCCCAGCAGCAATGCGCCCGAGCTGATCGTCCTGGTTGGGAGCTGCGATAGAGGAGAGAGCAGAAGCGCAAGGATAGGGAAGCTGGTCACCAGCTTCATCTGCATGCTCAGCCGGCGAACAGACTGGCGCCGCTGCATAGCCAAGATCATGCATGCGACAAACATCAACAGCTTGCCCAGGCGATCGGTAAGAACTCCACCGGCAGAACTAGTGGCGACAGCGCGGGTCGCAGTCGGCTCATTGACAAACGGCGAGACACCGTCGAGGGCAAAGTAGAGCAGAATGAGCAATAAAGCCCAGGTGGAGGCATAACTCCAGATACTTCCCGGCTCGTTTCCCGATTCCCGGGCCAAGGTCTGCCGTCTACTAGCGGAACCGAGCCTTTGGGGAGCCTCCGAATTTGCAGGTAGGGCAAGCATCAACGAATGTAAATCGCTGCGGAAGCCGCGGAGGCCAGGATCCCCTGACCATTGATTCCGATGTTGCGGATAAAGCTGAAGGGGATGTAGACGACGTCGTCAGGGAGCAGCGCGACATCGGGTTTCTTGCCCTTTTGGATTGCACTCACTTGCAGATCGATTTCCTGTACCCCCGCAGCGGTTTCGCGCACCAGCTTTGATTTGCCCACCGCTGCGGTGTGATTTGCATAGCCCGCCAGGGCGATCGCCTGAAGTACGGTCATGCTTGAATTGTTGGTGTTCATTGGATATCCGCCGGGCTTCGATACGTCGCCCAGCACATAGACCACCGCGGCTTTAGGAACAATCACTGTATCGCCAGGGTAGACCATGGGATCGTCAGACAACGCCGTCAGGGCCGCGTTCGAATAGTAGTACTCGATCTTTTGTTTCGCAGGCCCGAAACGTTGGATGGTAATGTGGCGATCCGCGAGATCGGTGAGCCCGCCGGCCAGGGCAAGCACCTCGACTGCTTTGCGCGCAGTGTCAATCTCGTAGGTGCCCGGCTTTTGCACCTGACCCATCACCGACACATTCTGCGTTGCATAAGCTTCCACGCGCACCGTGACCTGCGGGTGCAACATCACACCGGCAGCAACCAGCCGATGCTGGATCTGCTCCGCTGCCTGCTCCGGCGTCATGCCGGACACGCTCACGCTACCCAGAAAGCTGAAGGGAACGGCGCCGGCATCCGTGACTCGCGCACGTTGTTCCATCTCTGGCGTGTCATAGACCTGAAAGTGAAGCAGGTCGCCGGGTCCGATCAGCAGACTCTCATTTTGCGCCGGCAACCTGGTGGTAAGGCTTAAGAGAACGAGCAACAGGGGAACCCACCGCGGTAAATTTTTCATCAGACCCTCGCAGCCTGTCTTGCCTGGAAAGAGACGTATCCTTCAACAGACTGGTCTTTCACGCCATTGATGACGATATTGATCTTGCGGTCGCTGCTCGACTGCACCTCGTCCAGCATCCTGTAACTCTTCTCAAGCGCTGACAAAGGAGTCTTCTGGTGCCTGGCCATGAGCAGAACGGAATTGACCATGGAGCTGAGAACCACCGAGTCAGTGAACTGCAGTACGGGCGGAGCATCGAGAATCACCAGGTCATATTTCGTCTCCCAGGTTTTCACCAGATCTGCCATATGGTGAGACCCCAGCATTTCTGCCGGGTAGGGAGGTAGTGGTCCAGAGGGAATGAGGAATAACCCAGGGACTTCCAGCACGGGAATCACCACCGAAGCACCATGGTCTGAGGACAAGCCGGCGAGCACGGTGCTCAGCCCAACCTGCGGGTTCATCTCCAGGTTGCGATGCAACCACGGGTGACGAAGGTTCGCATCGCACAACAAGACCCGCTTGCCCTGCTTTGCGAAAACGATGGCGAGGTTCCAGCTCACAAAGCTTTTGCCTTCACCCGCGAGCGGACTCGTCACCAGGACGGAACGTGGAGGTGCTCCAGTGCGAGACAACATCAGAGAAGTCCGGAGCGAGCGAAGCGACTCTACAAACAGCGAATGCGGACAGTCCAATGCGGGCAGTGCTGACTTCCTCGCCCAGTCGGTGCTGCCGGTGAGGACAGCCTGTTCCTTTTGATACGGCAGCACACTAATCGGCGCCGGACCCAGCTCGCGCGATATCTCTCGCAAATTCTGAATCCTGGTGTCTGTCACATCGCGCAGCAAGGCGGCGAGAACCCCGGCGATCAACCCCAACACGATCGATCCCACCAGGTAGAGCAGCACGACGGGCTTAGCCGGTTTATCGCTGGCCTTAGCCCAGTCAACGACGGAGATGTTGGTGGACCGCAAGCCGGCCAACAAGCCGGACTCTTTGAGGTGCCGCGACATATCGTCGTACAGTGACCGGGTCTGGTCGGCTTCCTGCCGCACCATCTGGTATTCGATGGTCTTATTGTTCAGAGCTTCCGCTTCGCTCTTATAAGCATTGAAATCCTTGCGTGTTTGCTGCTCCGCTTGTTGCGCCACCATGAAGTCGTTGTGAGCCCGCCCCGCAACCCGGGCTACCTCCGCTCGAATGGCTGCCTGCACCGCGTTCAAGTTACTCCGAACCTCGGCTATCTTCGGATAGGCTGGACCGAACTTGGCCGATAGTTCCTGCAGTTGCCCCTGAAGGCTAGCCTCTTGTAAGCGAAGGTTCTGAATCAAATTGAGCGAAGTGCCGATGGCGGCGGAGGAAGCTCCTGCCGTGATTGCATTTCCGCCCAGCCCTGAGATAAGCTCCGCGTTGCCGGTCTTAACCACTTCATTGATCGCGCCCTTAAGGATGCGGTTAGACTGCGCTTGCGCTTCAGCTTGTGTCGCCATCTGCAGCTTGTCGAGAATCGGGTTATAAACCTGGTCTTTACCATCCTTATCGACCTGCCCGACAGCAAAGACGCCGGCCTGTTGTTGTAGCTTTACTTCCTTCGCCTGTAACTCATGGGTTTTAGTGCGCAAGTCCGCGAGTTGCGAGCTTAACCAGGAGGTCGCTTGCATGGTTGCGTCGTAGCGGGCCTGAAAGCCCTTTTCGATCAGCCCCTGCAGCAGGCGATTCACCACCGCTGCCGCGAGCTGTGGGTCAGGGCTTAGATATTCCACATCGATCAGGCGCGTGCCGGGGACCGGCAGTACGGTCAGCTTGCGATGAAAGGTCTTCAGTACGCGCATCCGCCGGTGAGGTGAGTTCTCGAGCGACGCACCCTTGGGATCGGGCTTGCCTGGCGGCGCAAAAAGTCCGAGAACCCAACCGGCCGGCGACCACTTCTCTCTGTAATCCTCCGTCTGCTCCAGTTGAAGATCTTTGATGACGCTCAGGGCAAGCGAGTCTGACTGCAGGACCTTCGCCTGGGTCTGGATAATCATGTTGACTTCGAGCGCGTCGGAAGGGGCATCCCCTGAGCCCGTTTGAATCACCAGGGAACTGGTCGAGTCTTTCTGCAGTTCAATCTCGCCAACGGACTTATAGCGCCGGGTGGAAAATATGAGCGCCAGAACGCCGAGCAGGAAGAACGTTGCCAGGCCGAGATAAATGATCCCACGACGGCGCGCCAGCATGAACCCTATCTCCCGAAGCGTGAGCTCAGGAGGGTGTTGGCTTGCGGTAATGACCACATGGGAGGGTTGCAGCGCTATCTTATCCAGAAATACCTCCACTGACACGACGAGTCACTCGCATCAGACCGGCCTGCTCAGCACGGTGGCGAACTTATCTTTCAAATGCAGGAAGGGCGACTCGACCCAGCGATACGACGCCGTGGCAAGAACGACCGTCATGACAAATCCCAGGGCCTTGACTGCCAGTAGTTCCCATCCCCAAACCGGGCGGAACAGGCTCAGCATGATGAGGATTCCAGTGAGGTGCAGCATGTAAAGCCCGTAGCTGATTTTGCCCAGCCGTACCACCCACTCGCCCCTCACCAACTTGCTCTGGCTGTGCAGGCACGCATATAGAATCGCGCCCGCTGCAAGAGATACAATCAACCGTCCCAACACCATGCGGATGTCTACCGGTCCCGGCTGTTCGTTAAGCCACGCCGAGGACGCGACCCACCCCAACAGGCCACCGGCCAACAGCAGCCAACGCACGCTCCGCGTAAGCCTCGGCAGACGGTCCGCAAACAGCGCCAGAAGAATACCCAGGGCTAACGAATCACAGCGGCATACGCTGCCGTAATAGATGAACCCGCCGCTCGAGCCGGCGAGCATGAAGCCCACGCGGCATACGGTCGCCAACAGGAAAGTAACGATCGCTGCTACGATCATGCCGCGACGCCGGAGCATTTTCATGAGCAACGGCCATATCAGGTAGAACTGTTCTTCGATCGAGACCGTCCACAGCGGCGAGCAAATCGATTCCGGCCGGCCAAAGACAGCGTGCACCCAATTGCCGACGAACAGCAGGTAGCCGGCCACGTAATACCAGGGAAGACTCTGCTTAGCCATGGTGTGCGCGAGCACGACCCCCAGAGCAATCAGCAGAAAGTACAGCGGCCAGATGCGCAGGACGCGTCGAAGATAAAATCGCCGCAGCGAAATGCCACCTGTCTCCTCCCGCTCTCGCAGCAGGATGGAGGTGATGAGGAAGGCGCTCAGGGCAAAGAACAAATCGACACCGGCCGCGCCCGATTTCGCGATCGCCCCCCAAAGCCACGGGAACGGCAGATGGAACCTGCGATAGAATGCCCCGTCAAAGGGGAGGGTGTGGCAGATAAATACGCCGAGGAATGCGTAGAATCTCAATCCATCAAGCTCCGGCTGATAGAAGCGGCGCTGGGTCTGCGCCGCCGCCATCGGGGCCAAGTGTAAAACCCCTGTCAATTGCCCCATTGCGTACCCGCTCCTGTTTTGCGTGGATCAGCCAGCAGCTGTTCGAAGAGATTTTCCAGGCGGCCGGTTTGCTGTGCCAGGTTGAAGTGGTTGACAACATTTCTTCTGCCCGCGAGCGAGTATTGCTGCCACAGTTCCTCGTCCTGCATCAGGCGGAGGATCGCCTCAGCCAGCGCCGCGGAGTCCCGCTCGGGTACCAGCAAACCGGTCTCGCCGTTTTTCACCGCCTCCGGGATTCCGCCGCTGAGAGTGCCTACTACGGGTAGGCCCATCGCCTGGGCCTCGATGAACACCATGCCGAAGCCTTCCGCATCGCCGGAGGCAGCAACCACACTGGGCACACAGAAGACCGACGCCCGTGACATCCGATCCCGTACCACGGGGGTTGGCTGGACGCCCAAGAAGCGACAGCGCACGCCCAGCGCAACGGCTCGCGCCTCGTAGTCTGCGCGCAATGGGCCATCGCCAACGACCACCAACTCGGCTGCCGGACAGCGGCGCTGCACGCCGACCATGGCCTCGATCAGGGTGCCACAACCCTTCTTCTCTACCAGCCGCCCAACAAACAAAACCGATTTTTCCCTTGGCCGCAAGGTGCCTGGCGGCTTAAACCGTTCCACATCCACTCCAATCGAATGAACGATGGTGCGATCCGCCGGGTATCCCATCTCCAGCCCGCGAGCGCGAACATAATCCGAGCAGCTTAAGAAGAGGGCACTCGTTTTCTGCAGCGTCGATCGTCCCTGCAGATATGCACGGCCGAGGCGCGTCCTGCTCATGGCCTCGTCGCTTATGGTCACGTCGTATCCATGCAGGGCGGTCACCAAAGGCACACCGAGCTGTTCTGCGAGCTGCATTGCCGCATAGCCGTCGGGCGCGAAGTGGGCGTAAACCAGGCGGGGGGCGCGCGCCCTTAGCCGCGCAACCTGTTTGCGCGAAGGGCCCGCGTAGCGAAAGCGAAGCTCCCGCAATCTTCCCCGCAAACCGCCGTCATCGACCGTCCAACTGGTGTTTTCCGGCAAGTCGATCCCCGTTGTCTTGCGCCAGCCTACGAAGAACGGCGAGAACCGCCGCATGGCGACAGCTTGCGCCGCGATAAACGTCTCCGAAGGCGGCAGCAGCAGGGTGCGGAAGACCACGATCGTGCCCTGGTTCGTCCTTTGGCTGGTCTTCGGTTTGGTGCCTGGGATCGTCATTTGCCTCATGGCAACTAGGCCGCGGAGTAAGTTTCCGCGTCGAGAACCTCGCGGTAAAGTTGCTCGTACTGGAGGACGATCCGGCTCCAGGAAAAGCGTTTGGTCGCCGCACGCGCTTGCTCGCCGATAGCTGCCAGCTTCTCCCCCGGCAGTGATAGAGCGCGTTCCATTTGCACCGAAAGGCCGGTGGCGTCCTGATCTACCAGGAACCCGCTCACCCCATCCTGAACTACGTCAGGATGTACACCCACCGCGGTCACCACCACCGCCGTTGCTGCGCTCATGGCCTCGATGGTCGACAGCCCGAAGCCCTCATACGCTGAAGCGGAAACGAAAAGATGAGCTTGCTGCAGCAATCGGTATAGCTCTTCGCGGCTAATGGCGCCGTGGAAACACACCCTTCCGCTCAGGCCAAGTTCAATCACGCGACGCTCGAGTGACGCGCGCAACCCGGAGAAATCCACTCCCACCCATTCCAGCCGGAGGTGTGGATAGCGATCCTTCAACGGGGCCATCGCTTCCAGCACCTTGTGCACCCGCTTGTTTTCGGCCAGGCGCGCGACACCCAACACCAGGCCAGGCTGCAGCGTTTTCTTCAGGCTCCAGAGGCCATCAATATTGGCTCCGTTTTCTATCACGCGGATGCGATGCGGAGGCACAATCCTCGAGAACATCTGCCGATCGTGCTGGCTTACGCAAACCACTGCCCCCACACCACCCAGCGAGCGGCGAGTGACAGTATGGAAGTACATCTCTTTGAAGGCTCTTGCCCGCTGGGTATGAAAGAAACCGCCATGGGTGCTTATCACCAGCGGGATGCGATGTACCAGGCGCAGCAGGCTTAGATAATCCACAAAGAAATCGATGGCATGGATGTGCACCAAATCGTAACCGCGGATCGCCGTGAACACGCCTGGCGCCACTGGATAGCGGCGAGGGCCCCAGTGGCGCATGCGGCGCACCTTAAGGCCGGCTTCGACGGACTCCGCCGGCGCCATAGTACCGTTCGAAAAAAGCAAGCGAAGGGTCGCCACCTGCACGGTGTGTCCGTTTTGTTGCAGCGCCACGCTCAGGCCTTCCACCACGCTCTCCATTCCCCCCTCGGCAGGAAGAAACTGCCGGGTAAGCTGAAGGATCTTCATAGCGAATGCACCAGCGCACGAAGCGCCGGGCGTTGCGCCGCCGCCGATGTGATCCCCTACATCGTGGCCCAGGTGATCGGCGCGATCGTCGCTGCCGGCGTCTTATGGCT
>Ga0137412_10004906_pt1 | contig 10686 bp, 9 predicted proteins | sample CZODoug2_1_16fun_FD_122160 | JGI IMG/M metagenome (GOLD analysis project Ga0137412, IMG submission 122160) | Vadose zone soil fungal communities from Angelo Coast Range Reserve, California, USA - CZODoug2_1_16fungal (Hybrid Assembly) | ecosystem: Environmental > Terrestrial > Soil > Vadose zone... | reverse complement strand
ATCCTTATCATTCGTATTCTTGTCCTTGACAGCCGCGCCGCTCTTCCACCCGACGCCACGGCCCTCAAAGACCTCCGCACGGCGATCGAGCAACATCTCAAGCTCATCCTCGTTGATAATCCCGCGCTTGCCCGCCGCCGAGCTCTGCACCACCTCAATGTGCTCCCCCTCGAGTTCGAGCAGCTGCGCGGCCATCTCCGCGATCGTGAGTCGCGCCTCGCCCGCTTTGGCGTTGTCCCCAATCGGCACCTTGAACTTGCCTGATGGGGATTGGTTCGATTACGTTTCAGCGCATCGCACGCATGCAAGGAAGGAGGAGAGGCGCGCGGGGGAGGGTAGGGTAGGGGGATTTATGCTTACCTTTAGCGATGACGAGCGCCTCTAGTTGGCGCTTCTCAGAGGCGCGTTGCATGATCTTGCTTTCGATCGTGTGCCTGCTGACCAACCGGTAGATAAGCACTGGCTTCGTCTGACCGATACGGTGTGCCCGATCCTGTGCCTGCAGGTCCATTTGAGGATTCTATTTGCATCGCCATCGCCGCCAATCGCCACCATCATCAGTCAGCCAGCCCAGCCCACAGAAGAACGAAGAGCCCAATCAGGCATAAACGCACCCAATCCTGGTCGTAGAACACGACCGTGTCAGCCGCCGTAAGGTTGATGCCTAATCCACCCGCGCGCGTGCTCAAAAGGAAGAGGCGTGGTGCCTCTGGCTTATCGCCACTATTCTGGAAGCGGTCCATCTCCGCGCGAGATGGCGGCGCGTCGCGCGGGATGAACTACCAGCGCGAATGGCGCATTACCAGGCGCACACTGGCACGCGTGGATTGCTACGGCGCTCCGCGTGATTGCATTGCACTATCGCGGCCCGCTGGCAGGGGGCTCGTGAGGTGAGGTGGGCGAGGGCGCCCCCTGCCAGCATCAAGTATGAGGCATCAGTTAGAAGCGGGGCAGAAGGGCGAAATAGGAGTCGCCGGCGTTCTGCTCGTTCCAGATGCTCGCGTTCTGCGTGCTGTCGACGTTCACGCTGGTGTTTGCCGGGCCCTTGGAGAGGACGCCGACCGGTACGCACAGGTTCGTCACCTGGCAGATCGTGTTCGTGGCCGAATTGCCGTTGTCGCCGCCGCGCACTGCGGCCATGGCCTTGCTGTCGAGATCTTTGCTCAGCTCCAGGTCTTGGATCAGCAGCATGTCAGTTCTCCGAAAGTGAAAGTGAGTGGAATTCAGTTCAGGTCGTGGTATCGGTCCGCCGGCGATGCTCGCGGGGTGTTGCCGGCAGAGGGTCGTTTCGAACCCCCTGCCAGCATTACTGACAGTTAGGACAAGGAGGGGAACAGCGCGAGGAATGAGTCGCCTGCGTTCTGCTCGTTGTAGATCTTCGCGTTCTGCGTGCTGTCGACGTGCACATTCGTGTTCGACGGGCCAGCGGACAACACGCCCACTGGTACGCACAGGTTCGTCAACTGGCCGATTGTGTTGACAGCGGAATTGCCGGCGTCGCCGCCGTGCACAGCCGTCATGGCCTGGGTGTCGAGGTCCTGGCTGAGGTTTTCGATCTTCATGGTCGTTCTCCGGAATGTTGAAAGTGAAAGCAGAGGGTTTAAAAGTTTTTGAGCCGTTGCTCGCTGATCTACAGTGCAGGGGGCGTGCCAGGGCACGCGCCGCCTGCCTGATAATTTTCAAGTGCTTGAAAATGCGAGATATAGTGTCGGCGTCGAGCTCGTGGCACGGGTAGCGGACTCCCGGTGCCTGACGGGTGGCGGCCAACAGTGCGCGCGCTATGTTGGTCTGCCGGCAACATTTGAAAAGCATCAGGCAGCGAGCAGCGCAGCGCGTTGCTCGCGAGCACTTCCGTGCCCGGGTGCTCATCGCCTATAGTTCGAGGCACGGAGGTACCCATGGCTCGCATCACGATCAAAGACCTGCAACAGAGTGACGATCTCGACCGCGAGGCGATGCGATCGATCGTAGGCGGCTCACGGAAAGGGTCGCGCCCGGTCGCGATGAATCCGGCATTGGCCAATACTGGCCGTGTGGTCGACTATCCGGCGGGTTTCGGCCTGGGCCCAAACGGGCTCCCGACAAAGTCCAAGCGGACAGCCGAGTAGGCGCCGCCCTTCGCATTTCATAACCCGGGCGTAACCTTCGGCTACGCTTCGGTGGTCGTTCCGGACTGCCCGGCGTTGGACCCACACTCCTGAGCATCGCGGGATGCCCCATGCGCCCACAACGAACATGTGCCCGCAACGAAAGCAAGGGGGCTCATTGAGCCCCCCCACCTTTGTCGGCAACTTACAGGTCTATCAGCGACTTACGCTTCGCGTTTGACCTCACCCAGGAAGGCCTCGAACTTGTCGCCCGAGGTCTGCTCGGTCGAGGTGCTCGCGTTCTGGCTGGGGTCGATATTCACGAAGGTGTTGCCGGCGGAGCCAGCACCATAGCCGACGCGGATCGGCGCATCGATTCCCAACGCCTGGAGGGTGGTCGAGACGGCCGAGTTGCCGTTGTCGCCGCCGTGCACCTCGGTCATCTCCTTTTTGTCGAGGTCCTTGTTGAGGTTTTCGATTTGCATGTGAGTTCTCCGAAGGTATGGCTGACGGTTCAGTTAGCGTACGACTGGCAGAATCGCGGCGAAGGAATCGCCGGCTTCCTGCTCGTTGAACACTTTCGCGTACTGGCTGCTGTCAACGGACACGTTCGTGTTCGACGGGCCGCCCGACAGGACGCCAACCGGCACCGTCAGGTTCGTCGCCTGGCCGATGGTGTTGACGGCTGAGTTGCCGGCGTCACCGCCACGCACTTCGGACAGTTCCTTGGCGTCGAGGTCTTTCTTCAGGTTTTCGATCTGCATTTGTGTTCTCCAGTAGTTCGAGTTATCGATGTTGAGTTGTATAGACGTTTGAGCATCCGCTCGCCGATCCATGGTGCACAGGTCGTGCCAGCTGCGCTCACTGCCGAAGCTAAAGGCGCGCCAAGTGCTGAAAAATAGGCAAAAAGAGCTGCACTGAGCCTGCGCGACGGGTTGTCCTCGGTAGTTGGATTGATGGGCGTCAGGCAACAGGTGCAGGCAATCTGTTGGTCTGGCGGCGACACTCGGCACAGCGAAGGCGCGATTGCACTACCTATATAACGGGTTGTGGCGGAGCGCTTCAAATTATGTTGCGGTTGCATCGACCCCGGGGAGCGAAGATCACAACTTCCGGCTCTCGAGAACGTGACGGGACGCGCGCAAAATTCATGTGGGCAACGGCTGTTGGATCGAATGGCGCGACGCGCCGAACAGCGTTGGGATGTTCCGATGTCTGGTGAGGATGGCGCAGGGGTCGTCGGGTGCGCGGGTCAGTGCAGGACTGGCAACCGCAAGGCCCGACCATGCTCGCGAAATCCCAGAACAATGAGCGCGCGAGCGGCGATGAATGTCTTGCGGTTGCCAGTGGCCATGGGTGTGATCTTACTCATCCGCGCGTGGTCCGATAGATGTCGAAAGTCATGTGGGTGGTTGTGACCTTTGGCACTGCGTGAGATGTCACGGGACAAGTAGCTTTGAAGCATGAACACCAACAGCCGCAAGGACATCTCCCGCCGCTCGCGAGCTCACTGCTCATCGAGATGTTGGTATGGTAGCCTGGTACGATCGCTCGATGCATGCTCGTACGCTCGCGGTCGCGACCAGCGGCGAAAAAAACACTAAAGAGAACACTAATCGCGCGGCTCGTTGCTGTGCGCTCGGGAGCCTGCGAGGAGGCAATAGGTGCCGGGGGAGGGGTTCGCCGCTCTTCGATGAGCAGCCAGCTCGAACGAATGGACTACTCGAACCGTACAGTCGAACCAGCAACCGTGCCGGCATAGCCGAGCGGAGCTTCCTGCGAGGCGCAGCTGTCGGGCCGGACCCTTTCAATCATGCCCAGATCGCGATTAGCCACCACCGCCCTGACCATCTTGTGAGAAGCCCGTACCGCGGATTCAATTTCCGCCTGGTGCTCGTGGGATATCTTGTTGCTCAGGACGAGAGCGAGGACTCCAAGAACCGCCAGGTTCAGCAGCATGATGCCGCTGGGTTTGGGGAGTTTTGTGGTAGTCGCGATTTTCATGGCCGTGTCCGAATAGGGTTTCCTCGATCTGTTGGACGCAACTGTGCCCCTGATCTGCGGGCGCGCCCAGTGTCCTTAGTCACGAGGTTGGTTCGAATACACGACATCGCAGCAGTGCGCACGTTTGCGTCCCGAAGGGCGCAAACGCGAGGTATGTGGAGAGTGGGGGGCCCGCCAGCTGTGCGGGCCGAATCGGCGTCAGGCTGTGCTAAGCACGCCCGGCGCGCGCGAGCAGGGTATGCATCAGTGTGTGCGCTCCCGCAGCCAGATCTTCCGGTGCGGCGCTCTCAGCCTCGTTGTGACTGAGTCCATCCTTGCAGGGCACGAAAATCATCGCCGTCGGCACGACTCGCGCGACGTTCATGGCGTCGTGTCCGGCGCCGCTCAACATATCGATGTTTGTATAACCAAGCTCGTTGGCGGTGTTGCGTACGGTGTCGACGAGCTCTTGCGCAAACTTCAGAGGTGCGATGTTGATAGATCGTGCGATTTCGATCCTCAGCCCGCGTTGCTCGGCGATGCGCAGCATGCCCGCGTGCATGCGCTCTTCGAGGGAGTCGAGTACGGCCGCATCCGGATGCCGCAGGTCGCAGACAAATGTCGTCTTCCCGGGTATGGTGGCACCTGAGTTTGGGGACACCTCGATTTTGCCAACGGTGAGGCGAGCGAAGGTGTCCTGGTCGCGGGCCATCTGATTCAGGGTTGTGATCATCTCGGCAGCGCCAACTAACGCATCACGGCGGCGGTCCATTGGCGTCGTGCCGGCGTGGGAGTCCACTCCCGTCAGTGTCACGATCGACCAGCGGATGCCGATGATGTGCGTAACCACTCCGATCGTTTTCGCCTGGGCTTCCAGAATAGGGCCCTGCTCGATGTGAGCCTCGACGAAACAATCCAAGGCTCGGCTGCCGGGGAGCTCACTGCCGAGAAAACCCGTACGCCGCAGATCCTCACCAACCGTCGTTCCGTCTGTCGTGGGTGACTCATGCAGGGTCGCAACGTTGAGCATACCTGCGAATGCTTGAGAGCCCGCCAGCGGCGGACCAAACCTGACTCCCTCTTCGTTGGTCCAACAGATGACATCGATGGGGGAATCCGTCTCGATTCGAGCATCGTTCAGGGCGCGCACGACTTCCAATCCGGCGAGCACGCCGTAGATTCCGTCGAACTTGCCCCCATGGGGCTGCGTGTCGAGATGGCTCCCGGTGGCCACCGCAGGGCGTTCCGGATTGCGCCCGGGGCGTCTTGCGTAGATGTTGCCTGCTGCATCGAAGCTGACATGGCAGCCAGCCTTTCGACACCAGTCGATGAAGAGGTCACGACCCCTCTTGTCATCTTCGCTCAGGGCCGAGCGACTGCAACCTCCATTGGGCAGTGCTCCGATCCTGCCCATTTCCATCAGTGTGTCCCAAAGACGGTCGCGGTTGACGGTCAGCTCACTGCCCATGATGTGTGTCCTTTGGCGTTCAGCGAATTTTTCTGACTCCAGTGAGCTTGCGCCCTGGCGCACGGAGCCGGTCGGGGGGAGGGCTGCGCAAAAAGATCATGCGATACCACATGACCGCAATCACTTCGGCGATGTCTTCGGGGCGTCGTCCGAGCTTGACGAGGTCGTCGGTGTGCCGGATCAGCTCCTGATAGATCACGCCCTCGGTCATCGCGCCGAGCACAAAGCCCATGCGCTCCGCGGACGCTTTCGTGAGACCCACGGCCTCCTGCAGAAAACCCGCTACCTGCAGGTTCCAGACGTGCGCGTTGCGCTTCCAGATCGTATCGAATTCCGCGTAATCGGCTGCGAGTCCGAAAAAGCAGGCCAGCACTCCCGGATTGCGCGCGAAGACGGTGACCACCACTCGATGGTTCTCGTAGATCCAGCCGTAGGGATCGCTGAAGTCGGTCAGTTCCCGGGTCTCCTCCATGAGCTCGTCGAAGACCGCCGCACAGACCTCGGCGACCGCCGCTCCCAGATCCCGGAAGTACCGGTAGAAGAGGCCGTTCGCAAGACCGGCCCGGGCCGTGACGTCCTGCACACGCAGACTCCGGAAGCCCCGCTCGTTCAGAGCCTCGCGAGTTGCCTCCTTCAGCAGCTCCCGGCTCCTCACTGCACGCGGCTGCAGGGCCCCCTGCGCGTGGACTGCCGTGCGTCGTGTTCCGCCTGGCGCTCGACTCAAACGTCTCGTGGACATTGCTTGCCAACTCAACCTGGCCGCCGCTCGGCGGCGAAGCGCTATAGCCTAGCACCGCCATGGACTCCCACTAAAAGTGATACTCGACGGTGACTCCCCACGTACGCGGCTGACCCAGCACCACCTCGGCGAATCCGAGTGACTGAATGAGATCTTGGGCTGCGGACATGTAAGTCTGGTTGGTGAGGTTCCGGCCCCAGGCCGCGACTTCCCAGGGGCCGTTCGCCGGGCTGAAGGAGATGCGGCCGTTGAGCAGGTAATAGCCGTTTTCCCGCAGGACGTCCCGGTTGTTGGGCTCCACAAAATGCGCTCCCACTTTGACCGCGTCGGTTTGTAGTCCGAGGTTGTACCCGCCGGGCAGTGGCGCGTCGTAGCGAAGGAGTGCATTCACGGTGTAATGCGGTGCGTTGGGGACTTCGTTGCCGCCGATCGTGGAGGATGCACCGCCATTCAAGGGAGTGAGCACAACATCCGAGTCGACGATCTCGGCATGGAGCAGGCTCACGCCTACGTTGGCTGTGAAGCCATGAATGGGGAACCATTCGATGGAGCTTTCGAGGCCGCGTGTATGGACTGTGCCGGCGTTCTGCAGGCGCGCGTTGGCTTCATTCGAGCGAACGAATGTTGCCTGGAAGTTCTTGAAGTCATAGTAGAACGCGCTCGTATCGAAGCGCAGGTGTGCCTCGGGCAGCGTCAGCTTCATGCCGACTTCGTAGGATGTCAGCGTCTCCGGGCCGTAGGGCGCGAGGGCATCCTGCGAGAAAATGACGGCCGATGAGTAGCCACCGCTGCGGAAAGCACGGGCGGTGCTGACGTAATACATCATATTGTCGGTGGGCTTGTATTTCAGGACCCCCTGATAGTCGACCTTGCTGTCCGTCATGCTGTCCGGATAGGCGAGCGGTGTGCCGAAATCGGGGCTGCTCACCGGGACCGGGATCTGGGAGAGAATCGGCGCACCGCTGGCAAAAGCGGACGCCAGGCTGCCGAAGTTGCCGACAAAGGGCGCTCCCTGCCACGCGCGTCTTTCGTTGGTGTAACGCAGTCCGCCGGTCACTTCCCACTGTTTGTTGAAGGCATAGATGAGCTGACCGAAGGCGGCGGCCGCCCGGGTCGACTGGTTGGCGCCGTTGCTCGTGGGGATGCCGGCAAGCTCGGTCAGATCGATGGTCTGGAACCAGTTGACCTGCGTGTGCGCATAGTCGACTCCCGCGATCCATTTCAAAGGCAGGGAGTCGTCGGAAGTGAGGCGGATCTCCTCGGAATAGTTCTCCACGCGGTTGCGCGTGCGGTTATCAGCGCCTATGTTCGGCGATGCGTCGATGTCCTGATTCTGCCGGCTTGCGAAGTCATCATAGGCGGTAACTGACGTCACAGTGGCGTGGCTCAGTTTCCATTCCGTCGTGATGGCCACATCGTTCGTGTGCATCTCGAGGTACGGATCCAGATCGGAGTTGCCGGTGTACGGGTTACTGTATGGTTCCGAGTAGCCGAGCAGATCGACGCATTGCCCTTCGGAGCGGTAGCCAGCCTGTACCGGGCCGCAGATCTCGTTGGGATTGTTGGGATTGCGCGAGCCGATATGCTGCAGCAACGGCTGGTCGTCCCGCTTGTCGCCATAGGTATAAGCCAGGCGAATGTTCAAATCATCGCTGGGCAGCCACTGCAACTGGCCGCGTACCGCGATATCGTCCTTCAGGCCCAGGTGACTGCCGTCGAACTCGTTGAGTGAGTACCCGCGATCACGCGGAGCCCACTGGCCGGAAACTGAAATGCGTCCCAGCAACTGGTCGGTGAGGGGCCCGCTGAGAGCTCCCTCTGCGGTCGTTGTGCCCCAGCTTCCATAACCGGCACGCACGTAACCCTCCAAATCATGGGTGGGCTTTGCGGTGATGAAGTTGATCGCGCCGGCAGTGCTGTTCCTGCCGTACAGGGTGCCCTGCGGGCCGCGCAGAACTTCGACCCGCTGCATGTCAAAGACGGCGAAGTTCAACATGTCCGGCGTTGGCACGTAGACTTCGTCGACGTAGATTCCGACTGAGGGATCGACGGTACCGGTAAAGTCGTTGATGCCGACGCCGCGGATGTAAAAGCCCGTGGTTGCGAGTCCGTTGGGTCCGAATTTGGCCAGCAACCCCGGCGTGACCGCGGCCAGATCGCGCGGCTCGCTGATACCGAGCTTGACCATGTCGGATCCTGAGAACACCGTCGCCGAACTCGCCACGTTCTGCAGGTTCTCGGAGCGGCGGGTGGCTGTTACAGTGACCTCTTGCAGCTCATCGGCCTCCGCCGCAACGGCCTGTGCCGCTACGGGCACAGTGGCGGCGAGCAGCAGCCAGTTGAGCCCTGTCATTGCGCGTATGTTCACAGATACTCCCCGTTCGTTGTTGTAGTCAAAGTCGGTCGGTTGGTTTCAGCCCGGGACACGCCCGGAATCAAAGCGTATGGCGATTGCCCCGGAGGTCTCGAGCACAGCCGTGCAGTCGGGCGGCACCACGGTGGTGGAATCGGTCTGCAGGATGATCGCAGGTCCCGGAATCGGCTGGCCTACGGGCAGGCGGTTACGATCGTAGAAGGTCGTCGCGCACGTCCGCAAATCGGTGCCGAGCCTGAATACTGCCTCGTCCGTACGGATGCGGGCCTCGGCGAGCGAGCCACCGGCGGGCGGCGAGGGCGCACCAATCCGCGGAACCCGGGCGACTGCGGTGACCCGCAGATTCACCAATTCCACCGGCGACTGCTCGAAGTGATGTCCATACTCCTGCCGGTGCAACTCGTGGAACCGGGCGAGCATCGCCACCGAGTCTGCCGCGGCGAGCGCACCCGCCGATAAGGGTAGTCGCAGCTCATAACCCTGCCCGACATAACGCGCATCGGCGGATCTTTCAAACACGGTCTGTGCGGGGTCTACCTCATCGGCACGAAGTTGGTCGCTCAGGGTGCGCTCCATGTCCTGAAGCTCCGAGTTCATCCGACTGAGATCGAGCGTCGAGGAGACGAGGAATGCAGTCCGCACGATGTCGTACTTCAGATCGGTCGTCAGCAGTCCGATGGCCGAGTTGATTCCGGGATACGGCGGAATGAGCACCTCTGGGATGCCCAACAGACGAGCCACCTCGACGCCATGCAGGGGGCCGGCGCCTCCGAAGGCGACGAGAGAATAGTTGCGCGGGTCGATGCCTTTCTGCACCGTGCGCGCACGTATGGCATTCGCCATGTTGGCATTGAGCACTGCAACCACGCCCTCGGCGGCATCGTGAACGGACAGCCCGAGCTTTGCCGCCAATTCCCCGATGACATGCCGAGCCGACGCGGCATCCAACGGCATCGCGCCTCCCAGGAAGTTGTGGACATCTAGCCGTCCGAGGACGATGTTGGCATCCGTTACGGTCGGCTCACTGCCGCCGCGACCATATGCAGCCGGCCCCGGCACTGCTCCGGCACTCTGCGGGCCCACCTTGAATGCGCCAGCACGGTCCAGATGAGCGATTGATCCGCCGCCCGCACCGATGGTGTGTAGATCGATCATGGGCACGAGGATCGGATAGCCCGCAACATATGTGTCACGCGCGGAGGCTTCGCCGAAGCGGCCGCCGGTCACAACACCGATGTCGGCGCTGGTGCCACCGATGTCGAGCGTAATGACGTTGTCGCGGCCAGTGAGGTCGCCGATCCACGCACCACCCAACACTCCCGCCGCGAGGCCGGACATCAACGTGCAAACAGGTAACTCGGCTACCGTACGTGCCGGAGCGACGCCGCCGTTGGATTGCATGATGTGCACCTCACCGGAGAAGCCTGCGCTGCGCAGGCCGTCGGCGAGATGGGTCACGTAGTCGCGCACCAGTGGACCGATGAAGGCATTCATTGCGGTCGTGGTGAACCGCTCAAACTCACGGAACTGCGGCGATACCTCGTGCGAGCACGTGACAAACACTCCCGGGCAAGCCTCCTGCACGATCTGCTTTGCGCGGCGCTCGTGCACCGGATTGAGATACGAGAACAGGAAGCAGATGGCGATCGAGGCGACGCCCTCCTGCGCCAACTCGAGGGCAGCCTGGCGCACCTCGTCCTCGCGCAAAGGCTCGACTACTGCACCGTTCGGGGGCGCCAGGCGCTCGGTCGCCACTTTTCGGTGCCGGCGCTGTACCAGCGGGCGATCCTGCCACGGGATGCCCTGTTGGATGGAGTAGTGTTGGGGGCGCTGATGCCGCCCGATCTGCACGATGTCGCGAAAGCCGCGCGTGGTGATCATCCCGGCCCGGGACCCGCGGTATTGAAGGGCAGCGTTGGTCGCCACCGTCGTGCCGTGAAAAATATGATCGACATTGCCCAGCGCAATGCGCTCGCGCGCGCAGATTTCCTGCACGCCGCGCAGTACCGCCTGGGACGGGTCCGCAGGGGTGCTC
>Ga0137412_10004905_pt1 | contig 10686 bp, 6 predicted proteins | sample CZODoug2_1_16fun_FD_122160 | JGI IMG/M metagenome (GOLD analysis project Ga0137412, IMG submission 122160) | Vadose zone soil fungal communities from Angelo Coast Range Reserve, California, USA - CZODoug2_1_16fungal (Hybrid Assembly) | ecosystem: Environmental > Terrestrial > Soil > Vadose zone... | reverse complement strand
GGGCCGCCGCCGCCACGTCCATCGGATTCGATCGCTGCGTCAACATGAGCCTGGGATGCCGCAAACGTTCGACTTGACGTTGCGCGGGTTCGCTTGACATCGTGGCGCCCGGTCATCCGCAGGTGCGTCGTGAAAAAGACCCCGATCCTGGCAACCGTCGCGCTCGTCGCGCTCGCCGTGCACGACCCCGCGGCGGCGGCCGATCCTGCCGTGGCGGTCAAAGCCCCGGCCACGCCGCCAACCTATGATTGGGACGGATTTTATGTCGGCGGCCATGTGGCTTACGGGCCGGGACACACGCGTCACACGGTCTGGGATCCGGCGCCGATCATGGGCACCAACAGCTTCGGCGGCCTGATGGCGGGCTTGCACGCGGGCTACAATTACGTCCTGCCGTCACGCATCCTGCTCGGCGTCGAAGGCGACATCAGCGTTCCCCATTTCCTCGAGAGCAACGCGGTCCTGGCGTCGGTGCCGCGGCCCGACGGCGATCTCATCCAGCAACTGGATTATGTCGGGACGGTCCGGGGCCGCGCCGGCTATGTCTTCGAGCCCTGGATGGTCTACGCGACCGGCGGCTTCGCCTTCGCGGGCTCGCGTATTCTCAATCCGCTGCCGAGCGGCGACGCCGAGAAGGCATTGCGGGTGCGCCCCGGCTGGGTGGCGGGCGGCGGCGCCGAATATGCCTTGGCGCCGCACTGGACACTGCAATTCCAATATCTCTACAGCCGCTATGCATCTGCCGAAGCCGGTTTCCCCTCGGGCGCGCGCTATGCCGCGACGATGGATTTGCACGAGCTGCGGCTCGGCCTCAACCGCAAGCTCGATTGGTCCTACGGGGCTGGGGCAGCGGCCGGCCCGCAGGCCATCACGGAGCTCCCCAACTGGGAAATGCATGGCCAGACCACCTACATCCAGCAGGCCCATCCGGCATTTCATTCGTCCTATTTCGGCACCAACAGCCTGACGCCCTGGGCCGAGACGCGCAACACTTGGTCGAGCAGCGTGTTTCTCGGCTTTCGGCTGTGGAATGGCGGCGAGCTCTACTACAATCCTGAGCTTCTCCAGGGCTTCGGCTTCAACGACACGGTCGGCCTCGCCGGATTCAGCAACGGCGAAGCCCAGAAGTCGAACTTTCCCTACCCGCGCTACAGCACGTCCCGGCTGTTTCTGCGCCACACTTTCGGATTCGGCGGCGAACAAGAGAGCCTCGAGAGCGCCCCGAACCAGCTGGCCGGCAAGGTCGACGTCTCACGCCTGACCATCCAGGCCGGGCGCTTCGCGGTGATGGACATGTTCGACGGCAATTCCTACGCCAAGGACACCCGCAAGGATTTCATGAACTGGTCGATCTGGGCGCCCGGCGCCTTCGACTATTCGGCCGACAAGATCGGTCTGAGCTATGGGGCGACCGCGGAATTCAATCAGAAAAACTGGGCGTTGCGCGCCGGCTATTTCCTGATGGACAAGGAATCGAATTCGAACGATTTCGACCCGAAAGTGTTCCAGCGCGGCGAATACGTGCTGGAGCTCGAGGAGCGCTTCTCGCTGTTCTCGCGTCCCGGCAAGCTGCGGGCGATCGCCTGGCTCAACAGCGTTTTCGCCGGCAGCTATCGCGAGACCCTCGATAATCCCGTGCTGAACCTCGACATCGCCCAGACCCGCCGCAGCCGCATCAAATACGGCTATGTCTTCAACCTCGAGCAGTCGATCGCGGACGACATCGGCGTGTTCGGGCGCTGGAGCTGGAACGACGGCCGCAACGAGATCATGGCCTTCACCGACATCGACCAGAGCCTCTCGTTCGGCACCTCGATCAAGGGCACGTCCTGGGGCCGGACCAATGATACGGTGGGCATCGGTGCCGCCATCAACAGCCTGTCGCGGGATCACCGCGACTTCATCGCGGCCGGCGGCCTCGGCATCCTGATCGGCGACGGCCGGCTCAATTACCGCACCGAGCGGATCCTGGAGACCTATTATTCGGTCGCGCTGTTCGACGTCATGAGCCTGACCTTCGATTACCAGTTCATCGCCAACCCGGCCTATAACGCCGATCGCGGGCCGGTATCGGTCTTCTCCGGAAGGTTGCACGCCGAGTTTTGAGCCGGCGCCGGGGGCCCCAGGACCCAAAATGCCTTGATTTCGCTCCAGCGCCCGGGCATTTGGGGCGGGGCTCCACGCAACCCCGTCCAATTCCGTTTGTTTTAACTGTAGGCGGTATATTTTACGCCTATATCCGCCGGGACGAGGAAACGCCCAAGAGGGAGCGTGAGTTGAGCGAAGACCTGACCGGGTCCCACCAGACGGGGCCGGCCCTGTCGTGGCGGCTGCAGGCCATGGCCGCGCTCGCGCTCGCTCTCGTGGCGGGCGTCGGCGTCTTCCTGTTGGTGAGGGAGCCGCAAAGCCTCAAGGGCACCGATTCCGAGATTTCCAGCCAGGCCAAGCGGGCCCAGCACTTCTATCACCCGACCGACTCCGAATGGGTCACCCTGACGGTCGAGCCCGTGCAGGAGCAGGCATTCCGCACCGAGCACGTGACCGAAGGGAAGATCGCGGTCGACGAGGACCGCTCGACGCCGATCTTCTCGCCCTATGCGGGACGCGTGACCAAACTGCTCGCCCGGCCCGGCGACAGCGTCACGGCGGGCCAGCCGCTGTTCACCATCGAAGCCACCGACATGGTGCAGGCGCAGAACGATTTCCGCACCGCCACCGCGGGCGCCAACAAGGCGCGCTCGCAGCTCAACCTGGCGCAGATCGTCGAGAAGCGGAACAAGGACCTGTACGAGGGCAAGGCGGTCGCCCTCAAGGAATGGCAGCAATCGCAAGCCGACCTGACCGCGGCGCAGAACGACCTGCGCTCGGCCGACACCGCGCTCGAGGCCGCGCGCAACCGGCTGCGCATCCTCGGCCGCACCGACGATGAAATCACCGCCTTCCAGGAGAAGGGCCGCATCAGCGCCGAGACGGCGATCTTCGCGCCGATCGCCGGGACGATCGTGCAGCGCAAGGTCGGACCCGGCCAGTATGTCAACGCGGGCGCCAGCGACCCGGTCTTCGTGATCGGCGACCTCTCGACCGTCTGGCTCACCGCCTATGTGCGCGAGACCGAGGCCGGGCGGGTGCGCGTCGGCGAGGATCTCCAGTTCACGGTGCTGGCCTATCCCGACCATGTCTTCAAGGCCAGGCTCAATTATGTGGCGACCGCGCTCGACCCGACGAGCCGGCGGCTCCTGGTTCGCGCGACGATCGACAATCCGGGCGCGCTCCTCAAGCCGGAGATGTATGCCAATGTCGGCATCTTCACCGAGCAGGATCTCGCCGGCGTCGCTGTCCCGCGCGAGGCGCTCATCTATGAAGGCAGCTCGGTGCGCATCTGGGTGGCGCATGAGGACAAGACGATCGAGCTGCGCCAGATCAAGACCGGCCTGGCCAACGGCCGCATGATCCAGGTCCTCGAAGGCATCAAGGCAGGCGAGCGGGTGATCACCCGCGGCAGCCTGTTTATCGACCGGGCCGCAAGCGCCAGTTGAAGCTCGTCGGGGGCGACAAGCGAGCCGTGACTGCATGAATGCGCTTATCGCCTTTGCGCTCAAGCATCGGTTGCTGATGCTTGCGCTGTTCGTGACCGTGATGGCGGGCGGCGCCCTCGCGTTCCGCCAGCTCAACATCGAGGCCTATCCCGATCCGACGCCGCCGATGGTCGACATCGTGACGCAAAGTCCCGGCCTGTCCGCCGAGGAGATCGAGCGCTACATCACGATCCCGATCGAGACCCAGACCGCCGCCATCAAGAACCTGCGCGTCATCCGCACCATCTCGCTTTACGGGCTGTCGGATGTGAAGCTGCAGTTCACCTTCGACTACACCTATGAGGAGGCGCTGCAGCAGGTGCTCAACCGGTTGAGCTCGCTGCCGACCCTGCTCAACAACGCGCAGCCGCAGATTTCACCGCTTTCCCCGATCGGCGAGATCTATCGCTACCGGCTGGTCGGCCCGCCCGGCTACAGCGTGCTCGATCTCAAGACCCTGCAGGACTGGGTGCTGCAGCGCCGGTTTCGCGCCGTTCCGGGCGTCATCGACGTCACCGGCTGGGGCGGCAAGACCAAGACCTACGAGCTGCAGGTCGATTTCAACAAGCTGATCGCCTACGGGATCACGCTGCCGCAGCTGTTGCAGACGCTGGGCAACAGCAACATCAACGTCGGCGGCAACACCGTGAATATCGGATCGCAGGCGGCGGTCGTGCGCGGCGTCGGCCTCATCCGTTCGATCGATGATCTGCGCAACACCATGCTCACCCAAAGCGGGGGCAATCCGGTGCTGGTCAAGGATGTCGCCAGCGTCATGGTGGGCAACCAGCCGCGGCTCGGCATCGCGGGCCAGGACGATAACGACGACATCGTGCAAGGCATCGTGCTGATGCGCCGCGGCGAGCAGAGCATGCCCACGATCGAGCGCGTGCACCAGGAGGTCCAGCGCATCAATTCGGCCGGCATCCTGCCGCCCGGCGTGCAGATCGAGCGCATCTACGACCGCAAGGAGCTGATCGACATCACCACCCGCACCGTGCTGCACAACATGGTGTTCGGCATCGCGCTGATCTTCCTCCTGCAATGGGTGTTCATCGGCAATCTGCGCAGCGCCATCATCGTGGGCGCGACCATTCCCTTCGCGCTCGCCTTCGCGGTCGGCATCCTGGTGATCCGGGGCGAATCGGCCAATCTCCTCTCGGTCGGCGCGATCGACTTCGGGCTGATCGTCGACGCGACCGTGATCATGGTCGAGACCATCTTCCGCCGGCTCGCCCAGCCGCCGGCGCAGCGTCACACCGAGCCGCTGGCGGGCGAACGGTCGTCCTACACGCTGAGCGGCAAGGTGCTGGAGATCTTCAATGCCGCAGCGGCCGTCAACCGGTCGATCTTCTTCGCCGCCGGCATCATCATCGCGGCCTTCATCCCGCTGTTCACCCTGAGCGGCGTGGAGGGGCACATTTTCGGGCCGATGGCCAAGACCTACGCCTATGCGCTCGCCGGCGGACTGATCGCCACCTTCACGGTGACGCCGGCACTGTCCGCCTACCTTCTGCCGGATCGCGTGCAGGAGACCGACACCATCGTGGTGCGCTGGATGCACCGGCTCTACACGCCGGTCCTGCGTTTCGCGATCGCCAACCGGCTGCTGGTGACGATGGGCGCGGTCACGCTGCTGCTGCTTGCGGTCGTGACGGTGCGTTTCCTCGGGCTCGAGTTCCTACCCAAGCTCGAGGAAGGCAACCTGTGGATCCGCGCCACCATGCCGGCGACCATCTCGCTCGAGGAGGGCAACAGCTACGTCAACCAGATCCGCACCCTCATCCGCGAGTTCCCCGAGGTCGACTCCGTGGTGTCGCAGCACGGCCGTCCCGACGACGGCACCGACGCGGCCGGCTTCTTCAATGCCGAATTCTTCGCGCCGCTCAAGCCGGCGTCGCAGTGGCCCAAGGGAGTGACCAAGGACGACCTCACGACGGACCTTCTCGGCAAGCTGCAGGCGCGCTTCCCCGGCATCGAGTTCAATTTCTCGCAATATCTGCAGGACAATGTCGCCGAGGCGGTGTCCGGCGTCAAAGGCGAGAACTCGATCAAGCTGTTCGGCAACGATCTGCAGACGCTCACCGATACGGCCAACAAGATCAAGACGCAGCTCGCGACCGTCCAGGGCATCACCGATCTCGCGGTGTTCACCTCGCTCGGTCAGCCGACCGTGCAGATCGACATCGACCGGGCGCGCGCGGCGCGTTACGGCCTCACGCCCGGCGACATCAACGCCACCATCCGGGTCGCGATCGGCGGCGATTCGGCCGGCGACCTCTACGAGCCCGGCAGCGACCGTCATTTCCCCATCGTGGTGCGGCTCGCGCCCAAATACCGGGCGAGCCCGGAGGCGATCCAGAACCTGCGCATCGGCGTGCAGACCCCCAACGGCATCACCCAGATTCCGCTCAGCGAGGTCGCCACCGTGAAGCTGGTGTCCGGCCCCTCCTATATCTTCCGCGAGCAGCAGCAGCGCTATCTGCCGATCAAGTTCAGCGTGCGCGAGCGCGACCTCGGCAGCGCCATCCAGGAGGCGCAGGCCAAGGTCGCCGAGAATGTCCCGCTGCCGCCGGGGTCACGGCTCGAATGGGTCGGCGAGTTCGGCAACCTGCAGGACGCGATCGGCCGGCTCAAGATCGTGGTGCCGATCAGCCTGGCGCTGATCGCCCTGCTGCTGTTCTTCAATTTCAACTCGACCATCGACACCCTGCTCACCATGAGCGTCATTCCGATGGCGGTGATCGGCGGCATTTTCGCTCTCGCCATCATGCAGATCCCGTTCAGCGTCTCGGCCGCGATCGGGTTCATCGCGCTGTTCGGGATCTCGGTGATGGACGGCATCATCATCATGTCGCAATACAATCAGCTCATCCGAGCCGGCGTCGACCGTACCACCGCTGTGCTGCGCACCGGCGAGCTGCAGATGCGTCCGGTGATGATGACCTGCATCATCGCGGGCGTCGGCCTCCTGCCGGCCGCGATGTCGTCCGGCATCGGATCGCAGGTGCAGAAGCCGCTGGCGGTCGTGGTGGTCGGCGGCATGATGCTCGCGCCGATCGTGATTCTGATCACGCTGCCGGTGCTGATCTCGCTGTTCTCGCGCGCCTTGCGCCGCTCGGTCCGCCACGAGCCGATGCGAGAGCCGGCGGAGTGAGGCTCAGGCCATCAACATCGGTCATTGCGAGCGAAGCGAAGCAATCTCAGGCCACGACACGATTGGCCTGGATTGCTTCGGCGCGCTCGGCGCGCCTCGCAATGACGACGCTGATGCTCACGTCATCTTCATGGGAATCGCGCCCAGGAAATCGCGCTTGCCGATGTCCACGCCGCACTGGCGCAGGATCGCGTGGGCGGCCGTGAGGTGAAAATAGACGTTCGGCAGCACGAAATGGTTGAGGTAGTCGCCGCCCTTCATGTGGCCCTTGTTGGTCGGGCCGAGCGGGAACGTGATCTCGCGATCGGCTGCCGCGTCGATCTGCTTGGAGTCGAGCGTCTTCACATAGGCGATCGTCTTGGCGATCCGCGCCTTGAGCTGGTCGATCGTCGTCTCGGTGTCCTCGAAACGCGGCGGCTCGACGCCGGCGAGGCGCGCCGCGCCGTTCTTGGCCAGATCGCACGCAACCTGCACCTGGCGGGCGAGCGGGAACATGTCGGGCGCAAGCCGCCACTGCGTCAGCACCGTGGGCTCGATTTTCTTGGCCGCCGCAAAGGCGGTGGCCTTGTCGAGATTGTCCGACAGCGCGTTGAGACCGATCTCCAACGGCGGAACGCAGGCTTGAGACATCGTGTACGCCATGGCGTGATTCCTCGGTTTGATGAAAGGGGAGCGGCGAAGCGCCGTTGCGCCGACCATGCACACTACGGCGCGCGAGTTCAATGCGCTTGACGGACGATGGTCCTTATTGTCCGGACGGCGTGCGCAGCCCGTGCCAGACGTCCCGCACCTGCTGGTAATGGGTCTGCGGGTCGTAATCCTGCGACTTGAGCGCCAGATGGGCGCGATCAAGGTGACCGATCGCGCTCAGCAACGTATAGGACGCCACCACGCGATCCTGCTGCGCCGCGATCAGGCGCGCCCGCGCCAGTATCAGATCCTGCTGGGAATTGAGCACCTCGAGCGTCGTGCGCTTGCCGGCCAGCGCTTCCTTCTTGACGCCGTCGAGCGCGATCGTGGAGGCGCGCACCTCGGCCTGCGCGGCCGCGAGCGAGATCTTCGCGCCCTCATGCGTGACCCAGGCCGCGATCGCGGCGGTCTCGGCCTGGGTGCGCACCCGGTCGAGCTGGACGCGGTTCTGGGTCAGCGTCTCCTTGGCCTGACGCACCTGCGAGGCGGCGAGCCCGCCATCGTAGATCGGCATGTTGAGCGTGCCGACGATCGAGGCCTGATCGGTCCGGGTGGTGCTGAGCGTGGTGTCGGTCTGCACGTTGCGCGACACGTTTCCCTGCACGCCGAGGGTCGGATAGAGGGCGCTCTCCGCGATGCTGACCGCGAATTGCGCCGCGTCGACGTCGTAGGTCGCGCCCACGATGGTCGGATTCTCGCGCCGGGCGAGCGCGATCGCCTCGTCCCGGGTGCGCGGCAGCAGCCGGTCGGCGGGCTCCGCCGTCACCAGATGCCCCGGCGCGACGCCGATCACCTGCGTGTAGGTCGCCTGGCTGATCGCCAGCGCGACCTCGGCGTTGTTGAGGTCGGCGGTGGCGCGGGCGTATCGCGCTTCCGCCTGGGCCACGTCGGTCGGCGGGACATCCCCGACCCGCAAGCGGGTGCGGGTCGTCTCGAGCGTCTCGCGCAGGAACTGTACGTTGAGGCGTTGCGCCTCGACCAGCGACTGATTGCTGAGCACGCCCATATAGGCGGTCGCGCCGTCGAGCAGCACGGATTGCTCGACGGCGCGCAGGGATTCTCGGCCCGAGCGTATCTGGGCTTCGGCCTGGCGCACCGTGTTGCCGGTCTTGTAGCCGTTGAACAGCGTCTGATTGAGTGTGATCCCGGCCACCCAGGGTTTCAGCTGCGCCGATTGCGACGTGTTGTCCGGCAGCAGGTTGCGCAGGCTGATCAGGCCGGCGCTCAACCCGACGGTGACTTGCGGCCGATATCCGGAGAGCGCCTGCGGAACGCCTTCGTCGGTGCTCCGCAGCTTGGCCCGCTCCGCGTTGAGCTGTGGATTACCCTGATAGGCGCGCACCAGCGCGTCGGGCAGAGTCTCCGCGCAGGCGATGCGGGGCGCGAGCGCGGTGAGCACCGCCGCCACCAGCGCGCTGTGGATAATTCCGGGGAAAGATGACCCAATGCCGGCCGTCCCGCGGCCGGAAAGCATTCCGCCACCTTTCCTCACCGCAACCGACATGCAAGCGAATCCGACGCGGGAATCCCGCGAATCCCCCAGTTCATCTTGGGCTTACGGGCCGCCGACATGCAAGCCGGAATGTCTGCCGGGCCGCGAGGGCGATGGAACCTTGGGGAAAACCCGTTGCTCATGGGACGTTTTACCGTAGCGGCAGGGCGGAGTTCCCACGATCCCGACGGCGTCCGAAACTCATAGAGCCGTCAGGCCAAACCGTCGATCGGGAAGGAAAATCAGGCGCGCCCAATGCGGCGAACTGACGGATGACCCTGCCCACCCGACGCGCTATCCTGGGTTACAAACATCGGCCGGCAGGCGAAATTGCGGCCAGGGAGGACTTTCATGGATGCCCGTAAGTTCCGGCGCGCACTCGTTTTTGGCGGCGCGCTGATCGCCGGGCTGGCGGCCACGGCCGTCGTGGCGAGCGCGCAGGCCCGCTACCCCAACCAGACCATCAAGATCGTGGTGGGATTCGCGGCCGGCGGCGGCAACGACATCATCGCGCGCATCATCGGGCAGAAGCTGCAGGAAGGGCTGGGGACGACGGTCATCATCGAGAACCGTCCGGGCGCGGGCGGCAAGATCGCGGCCGAGGCCGTCATGACGGCGCCGCCCGACGGCTACACGCTCCTGGTCGGCGCAGCTGGCGCCATGAGCATCATTCCGGCGATCTCGGTGAAGCAGCCCTATCACGGCACCAAGGATTTCGCCCCGATCTCGATGGTGGCGGCGTTTCCGCTCATCCTGGTGGTGCAGGCATCCCACCCGGCCAAGAACGTGAAGGATCTGGTCGCCTGGATGAAGGCCAATCCCGACAAATCCAATTACGCCACCTCCTCGCCCGCCTTCACGCTGGCGACCGAGTTGTTCAAGCTCAAGACCGGCGCGCCCGGCACAGCGATCCCCTACAAGAGCAGCGGCGAGTCGCTGGTGAGCGTGCTGGGCGAGCAGTCGCTGCTGACCATCGCGGACCCGCCGCCGACCACGCCGCTGGTGAAGAACGGCCAGGTGCGGGCGCTCGCGGTCCTCGCCACGACCCGCTCCGACGAGCTTCCCGACGTTCCGACCATGACCGAGGCCGGCGTTCCCGACGTCAACGTCTCGCTGTGGTCCGGCCTGTTCGCGCCCGCCCATACGCCGCCCGACATCGTGGCCAGGCTGGAAGGCGAAATCGTCAAGATCATGCAGATGCCGGACGTGAAGGAGAAGTTGACCGCGTTCAGCTACGAGCTCGCGCCCAACATGCCCGAGGAATTTGCAGCCCTGATCAAGACGGAAATGGACAAGTGGGCAAAAGTCATTCGCGATGCCAAAATTCCGAAGGTGGAATGAACGCTGGGGTGGCCGTCTCGTGCTCGAGCAGACAGGAAGCGCAGTGTCGATGATCGCAAATCGATTGCAGCTCGCCTTTGTCGTGGTGGTCGGTGTGCTCTGTGCGACAGCCGCTGTGCATGCGCAGCAAGGCAGCGCGACGGCGTATCCGCAAAAGCCGGTGAAGATCATCGTGAACGTGTCGCCCGGCGGCGGCGTCGATACCGCGACGCGCCTGGTCGCCCAGCGGCTCGCCGATCGGCTGGGGCAGCCGTTCGTGGTCGAGAACCGGCCCAGCGCCTCGGGCAATGTCGGCGCCGAAGTCGTGTTCCATTCCGATCCAGACGGGTACACGCTGCTGTCATCGTCGGGCTCGCCGCTGGCGATCAACGGATGGATCTACAAGAAGCTCGCCTACGATCCGGCCGGCTTCGAGCCGATCGCCGTGATGT
>Ga0137412_10004904_pt1 | contig 10687 bp, 12 predicted proteins | sample CZODoug2_1_16fun_FD_122160 | JGI IMG/M metagenome (GOLD analysis project Ga0137412, IMG submission 122160) | Vadose zone soil fungal communities from Angelo Coast Range Reserve, California, USA - CZODoug2_1_16fungal (Hybrid Assembly) | ecosystem: Environmental > Terrestrial > Soil > Vadose zone... | reverse complement strand
GCAGCGGCACTCTCCTGCGGACTGCCGGACTGCCGGCACATGAACCTTGCCGGCCAACGACTTTGACCTGGATCAGAACGGTGGTGGGATCGACTCTCGATCCTCGGGGAACGTGTCGAGGTAGGACAGGTATTCGTCGGGAATGTAGGGCGGTGGTCGCGGTGTGGTGCGGTAGTGATGGTTGGCCCGTCGTTCCGCGGCGATGGTCGCAGCCTGCGACTGTCGACGAGTACGGGTCCGTCTCGGCATCTTCGCGGTCTTGTCGACGAACTCAGCGGTCCGCACCTCGGCGGTCACCGGTGCCGTCGGGGCGCACAGCCCGGGGAAGATCAACGCACTCCCAGGATGGGTGACGTACTTTTCGCCGGCCGGTGAAGTCCAGATGACGGTGCCATCCCGCAACTGCTCATCACGCCAACCCCAGAACGTCTTTCCCAGATGATCGGTGCGGCACAAGCACTTCAAATTGCTGGCTTGGGTCGGCCCGCCCTCACCACGAGGGATGGTGTGGTCGATGTCGCAGGCAGTGGCCGGGACCTCGCAGTTCGGGAAACGACACGTCAAATCCCTGCTGCGCACGAAGTCGGCCAACGCCCGCGACGGAGCATAGCCGGGCTCCGGGGGCGCATCCCCGGGATGGATCAATGGCCGCAACCGGGCCCTCTGCGCAAGCTCGGCGATCACGTCGGCCGGAATCAACCAGTCAGACCCGAACAGCACACCTGGCGCGTTACCGGTACCGTCGACGGTGGCCTGCTCGGCAATCACGTGAATCGTCACCGCACTCGCAACATTGCCCTTCGCGGGGCAGTCGGATCGTCCGCAGCGGCAGCCCAATCGGTCCGCTAGGGCGGCCATCGCGCCGAACGCATCCGACCGGCGCTGTGCGATGGTACGTGGGTCGGCGTCGCACACGGTGTGCGCCAGCGCGGTCAATCGATCGGCCACCGCGTGCCCATCTGAGGCGAACACGGTCGCCGAAATCTCGGCCAACCCATCACCGACGTCACCGACGACCACCTCCCGGTCGGCGATCCGGTCCCGGCGCCGCCGCACCGCGTCGGCATCCACCTTGGCGATGATCTTGTCGATCCGGCCGGAGAGTTCCTTGCGGTTCAACCGTCCCCAGCGGGGCAGGCGTGCCGCCAACTTGGCGTCCACGGCCGCCATGACGTCGTCGTCGGTGATCAACCCGACCCGGAACACTGCGGTGCGGAAAGTGGCCTCGTCGATGTCCCCGGCGATGAACACCCGCCCCACCTCGGGGATCTGTACTCGCAGGGCGTAGGCGTAACGCACATAGCTGGCCGCCCAGCCCCGGCTGATCCCCAACCCGGCGGCGATCTCCAATACCACCGCGTCGTTGGCGTCGATGATCCAGTCGTCGCTGGCCCCGCCGTTCTGGGCGATGCGCAGCGCCACCATGTCCCCGACCGCGACCAACCGGGCCGCCGACGCGCACGCCTCCGCGCGCGCAGCCGAGCACATCCGCTGCATCAGCAGAACCGCCGGATCGGATCCTTCGAACACGTGTTCGAGTCTACTCCCAAGTTACGACCCGCGCCACGGGGTTAGCCAGTTCCCCTTAAGTCAATCGCCGAAGAACCATCAGATTGTCCCGCCAGGTAAATGGATTGCCGTCCGGATCGGCCCCGTCCCTTTCCACGACTTCGACGCGCTCCCGTTCCCATTCCGCGGCAGGCAGATCCAGCTCGGCGAGCACCTCCTCGGCACTGGGGAACGGATGGTCGTGCGGGATCTTCTTCGAGAACGGCGGGGGCGCGGCATGGTCGACGATGACGAGCAGCCCGCCAGATACCACCGCACTCGCGGCGTTGCGCAACACCTGGATCCGCTCCAACCTGACGGTGGAGTGCAGGAACTGTGCGGAGGCTAGGTCGAAGCTGCCAGCAGGAAAGCTGTCTGACAGGTCATGATGCTGAAAGTCGATGCGGTCCAACACCCCTCGCGACTTGGCCTCCGCACTGGCGCGGGCCAGTGCGGTCTCGGAGACGTCGACCGCCACCACGTGCCAGCCGTGCTCGGCCAGCCAGACGGCGTCGCCGCCCTCGCCGCAGCCGAGGTCGAGCGCCCGGCCGGGCGGAATGTCGGCCACCACCGCGGCCAATTGCACGTTGACCCGGCCGCTCCAGATGCGCTCACGCTCGCCGTAGTGCCCCTCCCAGTACTCCTGGGCGCTTCCGTCCGATTCATGCGTGTGCATTTACGTGCTCCTTCTCTGTCGAATTCTTGATTGGCCATGCAGGGACGGGCAGTCCGAAGTCGTCGGCGAGCAGGCTCTGCACGGCGGCTGTCGCGGCCATCGAACCCGCCGCGATGGCGCCTGCCACTTGCGGTATCGCAGCGCTGAGATCGCCAGCGGCGAACACTCCGGGCACCGACGTGCGGTGGAACGGATCGACCTCGATGCCATCGACGACGACCGGGTTGGGAGCCATGACGGCGACACCGAGTTGGGCCGCGAGCGTCGAACGCTGACGAAGCGATGCGCCCACCAGCACGCCTCGGCGCGCGAGCGGCGGGCCCTCGGTGAACTCGACGGCCGCCAATTCGCCTGATTCCGAGATGAATTCGGCGATCTCGCGTTCGTCGATGGTCACTCCGGCGGAGTTCAGCTGCTCGCGGTGCGCAGGCTCGAGTCCCGCCTGACCGTTGGTGAGCACCACGACGTCGTCGGTCCAGCCACGCAGCATCAATGCCATGTGTACTGCCCGGTCCCCCTGAGCCAGCACCGCAAGCGGCTGGTCACGTGCCTCCCAGCCGTGGCAGAACGGGCAGTGGAAGGCCGATCTGCCCCACAGTTCGGCGAGGCCGGTGATCGGCGGTGCCTCGTAGTCCATTCCGGTCGCCAACAGCACGCGCCGCGTGCGGACGCGGCTGCCATCGGCCAGTTCGAGGACGAAGGTGCCGCCATCCGAGACGCCGGTCGTCACCGCGCCGCGCCGAACCTCGACGGTCGGATAGGCGGCCAGTTCCGCACGTCCCGCTGCGTACAGCTCCGCAGGCGGCCGTCCGTCGTGGCCGAGCAAGCCGCCGATGCCGTGCGCAGCCAGATTGCTCTGCTCACCCTCGTCGACCAGCAGCGTTCGTCGCCTCGACCGGCCGAGCACCAACGCCGCGCTCAGACCGGCGGCGCCGCCTCCGACGACGACGCAGTCCCATTCGATGTCCATGAAGTCGAGCTTGCCCGCGCCGGGGCGTAAGTGCCAAGCTAATTTGCCATGCAGGCAAATCACTCGCACGACGACGACGTCGATCTACGGGTGCGCCGACGACTGCGGGAGTTGCGCACACAGCTTGGCCTGACCCTGGACGAGGTCGCCACCCGCGCCGACATCGACGTGTCGACGTTGAGCCGGCTCGAATCGGGGAAGCGTCGCCTGGCTTTGGATCACCTACCGCGTCTCGCCGCCGCATTGTCGGTGAGCACCGACGAGCTGCTCAAGGCTCCGGATGCGGAAGATCCGCGGGTGCGGGGCGGTTCGCACACCCGTCACCTCGTCACCTACTGGCCGTTGACCCGCAACGGGCCGGCAGGTGGCCTGCACGCGTTCAAGATCCGGGTCAGCGCCCGCCGCAGGACCCCACCCGACGAACTGCCCGTGCACGACGGCCAGGACTGGATGTACGTCCTCTCAGGACAGATGCGGCTCATCCTCGGCGAGCGCGACTTCACCATCAAACCCGGTGAGGCGGTGGAGTTCTCGACCTGGACGCCGCACTGGTTCGGCGCCGTGGACGGGCCCATCGAGGCCATCGCATTGTTCGGCCCGCACGGCGAGCGGATGCACGTTCTCGACTGACTACAGGTAAGCGGTCTGGTTCACCAATCGCACCGAGGACCCGCCGTCCGGGTAGAACTCGGCGATGGACAGGGAGGCCAGGTCGAGGTGCAGGCGATACAGGATGCCCTCCCCCGCGTCGAGCGCCAGCCGCAGAATCGTCTTGATCGGCGTCACGTGCGACACCACCAAGACGGTCGCGTCGCCATGATCGGCGATGATCCGGTCGCGCGCACGCCGAACCCGGTGTGCGACAGCGTCGAAGCTCTCGCCGTCGGGCGGCGGTTGTGAGGTGTCGCGCAGCCATCGGGTGTGCAGTTCGGGGTCGCGTTTGGCGGCCTCACCGAACGTCAAACCCTCCCACGACCCGAAGTCGGTCTCGATCAGATCGTCATCGACGGTGACGTCGAGGCCAAGCCCCTTGGCCGCGGCCGTCGCGGTGTCGTAGGCCCGCTGCAGCGGAGAACTGATCACCGCCGAAATGCCGCCCTGCTGGGCGAGATACGCGGCCGCGGCCTCGGCCTGGTGACGGCCGAGTTCGGTAAGGGCCGGATTGCCCCTTCCGGAATAACGGCGGTCGACGGACAACGCGGTCTGCCCGTGGCGCAGCAACATGAACCGGGTCGGTGCCCCGCGCGCGCCGGTCCAACCGGCCGGGGAGGACTGTGCGGCAACGGGTTTGAGCGAATCTGCAGGCTCCGGCACCGCGGCGGGATCCGCTGCAGCGTCCATCGCCTCATTGGCCAGCCGGTCGGCGTGCGAGTTCTTGGCGCGGGGAATCCACGCATAGGTGACCCGATCGAACTGGGCCGCAACGTCCTTGGCACGTTGATTGAGCGGGATCAGGTCGGGGTGCTTGACCCGCCACCGGCCGGTCATCTGCTCGACGACCAGCTTGGAGTCCATCGAGACCGCCACCTCGGTGGCGCCGGCCCCCGCGGCCGCCTCGAGACCGGCGATGAGACCGCGATACTCGGCGACGTTGTTGGTGGCCCGGCCGATCGATTCCTTGCTCTCCGCCAGCACCGTCTCGCGGTCGGCCGAGAACACCACCGCGCCATAACCCGCTGGCCCGGGATTGCCCCGCGACCCGCCGTCGGCCTCGATCAGCACCTTCACTTCGCGAAGCCCTCGAACCGCAGCAGGATGGCACCGCATTCCGGGCAGCGCAGCACATCGTCCACTGGTGCTGCGGCGATCCGCTGCATCTCGCCGCGGTCGATCTCGATCCGGCAGGCACCGCACCGGCGGCCCTGCAGCAGCCCGGCCCCCGGCCCGCCGTGGCCCCGCTGGCGTTCGTACAGCGCGACCAGATCGGCGTCGAGCGTGACGGTCACCCCACTGCGGCGTCCCGCGAGGTGGTGCCGGGATCCGTCGATCGTCACCAGAGCGTCGTCGCGTGCGGCGCGGGCGATGGAGAGCTGGTCGGCGAGTTCGTCGATCTTGCCCAACCGCTCGGCCTGGTCGTTCTGCAGCTCCTCGCGGCGTTCCATGATCTCGAGCAGGGAGTCCTCAAGGCTCGACTGGCGACGCTGCAGGGTCTCCAGTTCGTGCTGCAACTCGGCGAGCTGCTTGGGGTTGACGCCACCGGAGTCGAGCATCGAGCGGTCCCGGTCCTCGCGCTGCCGGACGCCGTCGATCTCGCCCTCGAACTTGCTCACCTCGGCTTCGATGTCCTCCAGGGCGAGGTTCACCGCCGCCAGTCCGTCGTTCGCGGTGCGGTGCTCGGATTCCACCGCGTCGAGGCTCTGCTGCTCGGCGAGGTTCTTGGCCCTGTGCTCCAGCCTGCCGACCTCGGCGTCGATCTCGGCCAGCTCGATCAGCGAACGTTGTTGCGCGACTTCTGCCTTCATACTTCTCTCTCGACGTTCCATGGATCGGTGCGGACCGAACTGACCCGCACCGGAAGTGCTTCACCGAAGTGGCCGGCCAGCACTGCGGCGGCCTGTGCGCACCACGGGTACTCGCTGGCCCAATGCGCGACGTCGACAAGCGCGACGCCGGAGCTGCGCCGGTGCTCATCGGCCGGATGATGACGCAGGTCGGCGGTCAAGTAGGCCTGCACCCCGGCGGTCGCGACGACGTCGAGCAACGAATCACCCGCACCGCCACACACTGCCACCCGCGACACCAGTCCGTCGGGGTCACCGGCGGCCCGAACTCCCCAGGAGGTCGCAGGGAGCGCTGCGGCGACCCGGGCGACGAAGGCCGACAACGGTTCCGGCTCGGGCAGCGAGCAGATCCGGCCGATTCCGGTGTCGGTCGGCAGCGGCGCGCGCGTGAACACGTCGAACGCCGGCTCCTCGTAGGGGTGTGCGGCGCGCATCGCGGCAAGGACCGCGGCGCGTGCGCTCGCGGGTGCGATGGCCTCGATCCGTTCCTCGGCCACCTGCTCGACCGAGCCCACGCTGCCGATCGTCGGGGATGCACCCTCGTGTGGGAGGAACTGCCCGATGCCCGAGACGGTCCAACTGCAGTGCGAGTAGTCCCCCATCTGGCCCGCACCGGCGGCGAAGATGGCTGCGCGCACCTTGGCGGCGTTCTCGGCGGGAACGAAGATCACCCACTTGTCGAGACGGCTCGGCTCGGTGGCGGGCGCCAGCACGCGCTCGATATTCAGGCCGAGGGTCGAGGCCAGCGCGTCGGAAACCCCCGGCGAGGCGGCGTCGGCGTTGGTGTGGGCGGTGAACAGCGCGCTGCCCCGGCGGATCAGCCCGTGCAGGAGGGCGCCCTTCGCCGTGTCTGCCGCCACCGTGTCGACGCCGCGCAGGAGCAGCGGATGGTGCGCCAGCAGCAAGCCTCGGTCACCCACCTCGGCGGCCACCTCGGTGGTCGCATCGACGGCGACGGTCACCGACTCGACGGGCTCCGACGGGTCGCCGCAGACCAGGCCGACGGAATCCCAGTCCTGGGCGAGCCCTGGCGGGTACGCGTCGTCGAGCACCTCGATGACGTCGCCGAGCCGCACGCTCACCGCATCGCCCTTGCCACATGACGACAGTAGTGCGCGGATGGGCGGGCCAGGCACGGGGACGACCGGACACATCGGGGACAATGCAGGGGTGAGCGCTCAGTTGGTGATCTTCGACCTCGACGGCACCCTGACCGATTCCGCCCTGGGAATCGTGTCGAGCTTCCGTCACGCGCTCGGCGAGATCGGCGCACCCGTTCCCGACGGCGACCTCGCGGGCCGCATCGTCGGGCCGCCGATGCACCACACGCTCGAATCCATGGGGCTCGGCGATCGGGCCGACGAGGCCATCGCCGCCTATCGCGCCGACTACACCACCCGGGGCTGGTCGATGAACAGCGTCTTCGACGGCATCCCCGCGCTGCTTGACGACCTGCGCGCGGCAGGCGTGCGGCTGGCCGTTGCCACCTCCAAGGCCGAGCCCACCGCAAGGAGGATCATCGAGCACTTCGGGCTTGACGGGCACTTCGAGGTGATCGCGGGTGCCACCGTCGATGGCACGCGGTCGTCGAAGGCCGACGTGCTCGGCCATGCGCTGGCCCAGCTGGGGCCGCTGCCGGAGCGGGTGGTCATGGTCGGCGACCGCAGGCACGACGTCGAGGGCGCGGCCGCGCATGGCATCGACACCGTCGTGGTGGAGTGGGGTTACGGCGCAGGCGATTTCGACGCCGTCGACGGCGTCGGGTACCGGCACGTGTCGTCCGTCGCCGACCTCCGCGAGGTGCTCGGTGTCTGACCACTCCGGTGAACTGCACGTGACGTTCATCTGTTCGGGCAACATCTGCCGGTCGCCGATGGCGGAGAAGATGTTCGCCCACCAGATCGACGAGCGCGGCCTGACCGGCGTGGTCCGGGTGACGAGCGCAGGCACCGGTGGCTGGCATGCCGGTGACTCGGCCGACGAACGTGCCGGTCACGTGCTTCGCGAGCACGGTTATCCGGCCGCCCACGAAGCCGCGCAGATCGCCGAGGACCACCTGGCCGCCGACCTGGTGATCGCGATGGGCCGCAACCACGTGCGGATCCTGCGCGACCTGGGCGTGCCGCCGGAACGGCTCCGCATGCTGCGCTCCTTCGACCCGCGTTCCGGCGCACATCCGCACGACGTCGAGGATCCGTACTACGGGACGCACGACGACTTCGAGGACGTGTTCACGGTCATCGCGGCCTCGCTGCCCGGGTTGCACGATTGGGTCGACGAGCGGCTCGCCGACCGGGGAATGGCCGTCTAGTGCTTCATCGATTCCCGGGTCGCTTCGCTCCTGCCCTCCGGAGATTCACGTTCCTCCTCAAGCCCCAGTGGCTGGCGCTCTACGTCGTCGTGATCGCCTTCGCCTACCTGTGCTTCACCGTGCTGGCGCCGTGGCAGCTCGGCAAGAACACCAAGACGTCCCGCGAGAACGGCCAGATCTCGTACTCGCTGTCGGCCGATCCGGTGCCCGTCACCGACTTCCTGCCGCATCAGGATTCGGCGGCGCCGAACGATGCGTGGCGCCGGGTCACCGCGACCGGCAGGTATCACCCGGACGCCCAGGTGCTGGCCCGGCTTCGGGTGGTCGAGAGCGAGCAGGCGTTCGAAGTGCTGGTGCCGTTCACCGTCGACGGCGGCCCGACCGTGCTGGTGGACCGCGGTTACGTGCGGCCCATAGCGGGTTCGAATGCACCCGAGATGGCTCCGCTGCCGCAGGGACCCGTGACGATCACCGCGCGGCTGCGCGATTCCGAAGGCGTCGTCGACGGCAAGGAACCGTTCCGTCAGAACGGGGCGCAGCAGGTGTACTCCATCAACACCGCCCAGATCGCCGCGCTGACCGGAATGCCGTTGGCCGGCTCATATCTGCAGCTGGTCGCCGATCAGCCCGGAGGCCTCGGCGAGATCCCGTTGCCCCACCTGGATGCCGGTCCGTTCCTGTCCTACGGCATCCAGTGGATCGTGTTCGGCATCGTCGCACCGATCGGGGTGGGCTACTTCGTCCTCGCCGAGGTTCGGCAGCGCCGCCGCGAGAAGGCCGCAGCCGCTTCTCCCCCTACCGGAAAACCCCTCACCCCAGACGAGAAGCTCGCCGACCGCTACGGCCGGCGGAGCTGATCACCCCGACCGCGCACACCGCCGCGAGCAGCTGAACCGCCCGCGACAGCCGCACCGAGGCGTGCAAGTCGGCAGGCTCCGGAACCCGACCGTCACCGAGCGTCGGCCGGATCTCGAGTCGGTGCGCGTACTGCGTCGGCCCACCCAAGCGAACGCCCAGCGCACCTGCGAAGGCGGCCTCCGCCACCCCTGCATTGGGGCTGGGGTGCTTGGCCGCGTCACGGCGCCAGGCGGCCAGTGCCCGCCGCGGCGAGCCGCCCGTGACCGGTGCGCACGCCGCCACCAGCAGACCCGTCACCCTGGCTGGCAGGTAGTTCATCACGTCGTCCAATCGTGCTGCGGCCCAACCAAACCGGTTGTAGCGCGGCGACCGGTGCCCGATCATCGCGTCGAGTGTGTTGACGCCCCGATAGACGAGGAGCCCCGTGACTCCGCCGAACGCACCCCAGCACAGCGGCGCCACGGCGGCATCGGAGGTGTTCTCCGCCACCGACTCGAGGGCGGCGCGGGTCAGCCCCGCGACGTCGAGTGCCGCGGGGTCGCGCCCGCACAGCGACGGCAGCAGGTCGCGTGCCCCGTCGACGTCATCGCCGTCCACCATCCGGGCCATGTCGGCGCCGGTGCTGGCCAGCGACGTACCGCCGAGCGCGACGAACGTCGCCGCGGCGGTGAGCACCGCGGTCCACCCGGCACCCCGCCGCGCCGCAGCCCGGTCCGCGGCGATCCCCGACACCGCCAGCACGCCGATCAGGACGCCGGTGTGCGCGACACCCGCAGCACACCGATCGGAGTAGGTGAGCCGTTCGAGGGCGGCTGCGCCACGCCCGAACACCGCGACCGGATGACCGCGGCGTGGGTCGCCCAGCAGCAGGTCGGCCACGTAACCAAGCGCGAGACCTGCCGCCCGGCCGCGACATGTCGGCGCAAACACTCCGGCAGCGTCTCACGAGGTGGTGTACTCGACGCCATGAGGCTGGGGCCCCCGAGACGGCCTACCCGTGTGGTGCACCTGCTCAATCCTGCGGCGGTGCTGTTGCCCGCGGCGAACGTGATCATGCAGCTCGCGGCGCCCGCCGTTGGCTACGGCGTCGTGGAGAGCCCGGTGGACAGCGGCAACGTCTACGTGCATCCGTTCAAGCGGGCTCGCACCACCGGCACCTACCTCGCGGCGGCGACGCTCGGCACCGACGACGACCGGGCGCTGATCCGCTCCGAGGTCGACAGGGTGCACGCGCTGGTGCGGTCGAACGCGTCGAGTCCGGTGTCCTACAACGCCTTCGACCCCAAACTGCAGCTGTGGGTGGCGGCCTGCCTGTACCGCTACTACGTCGACATGCACGAATCGCTCTACGGACCGCTCGACGACGAGGCCGCCGACGCGATCTATCTGGACGCCCGCAAGCTCGGCACCACACTGCAGGTGCGCGAGGCGATGTGGCCTGCCGACCGCGCCGCGTTCGACGAGTTCTGGAAGCGCTCGGTGGATCGGCTGCGGATCGATCCGCCGGTCCGCGAGCACCTCCGCGGGGTCGCCGCGTTGGTGTTTCTGCCTGCGCCGCTTCGACTAGCAGCGGGCCCGTTCAATCTGTTCGCGACGACGGGCTTCCTTCCTGCCGAGTTCCGGGAGCACATGGGGTTGACGTGGACGGCGGCCCAGCAGCGCCGGTTCGAGTGGCTACTGAGCGGTCTGCGCGTCGCCGACCGGGTGATCCCCCGCGATCTGTGGATCCTCGGGTACCGGCTCTACCTGTGGGACATGCGGTCACGCGCTCGTCGAGGCAGACGGGTTGTCTGACGGTCAGCGGTTCCTGTCGGCCCGCAGCG
>Ga0137412_10004903_pt1 | contig 10687 bp, 13 predicted proteins | sample CZODoug2_1_16fun_FD_122160 | JGI IMG/M metagenome (GOLD analysis project Ga0137412, IMG submission 122160) | Vadose zone soil fungal communities from Angelo Coast Range Reserve, California, USA - CZODoug2_1_16fungal (Hybrid Assembly) | ecosystem: Environmental > Terrestrial > Soil > Vadose zone... | reverse complement strand
CGCGTGATGACGGCGGAAGGTCCGCAGGTCAAAACCACCGACGACATTTTCAAGGGCAAGAAGGTCGCGCTGTTCGCCGTTCCCGGCGCCTACACCGGCACCTGCCACAAGATGCACCTGCCGAGCATTTTCCTCAACGCCTATGCGATCAAGGACAAGGGCGTCGAGACCATCGCGATCGTGTCGGTCAACGACGCCTTCGTCATGAACGCCTGGAAGCGCGACACCGACCAGCGCGACGAGGCCACCTTCCTGGCCGACGGCAACGCCGACTTCACCAAGGCGATCGGCATGGAGCTCGACGCCTCCGGCAACGGGCTCGGCATCCGCTCCAAGCGCTACTCGATGCTGGTCGAGGATGGCGTGGTCAAGAAGCTCAATCTCGAACCCGCACCCGGCAAGGTGGAAGTTTCCGGCGGCGACACGCTGCTCGGGCAGCTTTGACCTGAGCGGTTTCATCTGACGATCGGAAGGCCCGCGCAAAGCCGCGGGCCTTTTTGCTTTATGCGGCTTCGATCGAATTCTAGGAGACCATCTGCCGCGCCGGCGCGCAATCGCTGCCCTCGCCCACATTCGCAATCACGCGTTGCAGCAGCGCGACCAACTGCCTGACTTCATCGTCGTCGAAGCCCGCCAAAGCATCGCGATTGGCCTGGGCCATGATGGCGCGCGCGGGTTCGATCAGCTTCATGGTACGGGCGGCCAGCGAAATCAAACTGCTTCGTCCGTCCGCCGGATCGGGCTTTCGACGAATGATGCCGTCGCGCTCCATGCGCGCCAGCAGTTGCGCCATGCTCGGCTGCTCGACGCCGGCCCGCCGCGTCAGCTCCTTTTGCGACAGGCTGGCGCCGTCTTTCAACGCGACGAGGACCGGCAACTGGCTGACGCTGATTCCGATGTCACGAAACCGCGTATCGACAATCCGGGCGAGCAGGCGCTGCGCGACAGCGATGAGCAGCGCGGGCATCGACCAGGGCTGCCATTCTTCCTTCACATCGGACATCTATGCCGGCTCCAGCCGTTTACATTGTATCCTATGTAAAATACATAGGATGCTATATTTTGCAAGTGCCTGCGGCGGCACTGCGCGAAAACGAAGACGGGGCCTGTGGCGGCGGAGCACAGACCGGCTCATCGGCTGAGCGCGCCTCACCAACAAGGAAAAACAACCATGATCACCATCATTGGCGCCGGAATGGCAGGCCTGACCTTGGCGCGCGTGCTCCATAGAAATGGCATCGTGCCGGCGGTCTATGATGCCGACCTCTCAGCCACCTCCCGTCACCAGGGCGGCATGCTCGATATTCATCACGACACCGGTCAGGCCGCATTGCGGGCCGCCGGTCTGCTCGATGCTTTCGGCGAACTGATCCTGGAAAACGGCGACGCGATCCGCATTCTGGACAAGAGTGGTGCGCTGCGGATGTCCGACGCGGGCAATGGCTTGCGGCCGGAGATCGAGCGCGGCGCGTTGCGCGACCTGCCGTTGACCTCGCTTCCCGCTGGGATGGTCCGTTGGAACGCCAAGGTCGTCGGCATCGAAAAGGTCGGCACAATCTATCAGTTGGCGTTTGCCGATGGCAGCGTCGTGACCACCGCTGTCCTGGTCGGCGCAGATGGCGCATGGTCAAAAGTCCGCCCGCTCGTCTCCGACGCCAGCCCGGCCTATACCGGCGTAAGCGCTGTCGAACTGCACTATCACGACGCCGACCGGAACTACCCGACGGCGGCCGCTCTGGTCGGCAATGGATTGATGTTTGCGCTCTCGGACCAACGAGGCTTGATCGGGCATCGCGAGCCCGACAGCAAGGTGTGCATCTATGCCGCGCTGAAAGTACCGGAAGCCTGGTCCGGGCAGCCGATCAGGCGCGACATGCTGCACGAACACTTTGCCGATTGGCATGACGACTTTCATGAAGTGCTCGCCAAGAGCGACGGCGAACTGGTGCCCAGGGCGATCTTCGCATTGCCGGTGGGACATAGCTGGCCGCGCACGCCGGGTGCGACCCTTGTTGGGGACGCGGCGCACCTGATGTCGCCCTTCGCAGGAGAGGGCGTCAATCTGGCCATGATCGATGGGGCTGACCTGGCACGCGCCATCATCGCGCAACCCGATGACATCGAGGGGGCGTTTGCCAGCTACGAAGCCACCATGTTCGCGCGTGCGCAGGAAAAGGCCGCCGAATCCGCGGCAGGGCTCGAGCTCGCATTCGAAGCGGATTCGCCGCAGGGCATGCTCGATTTTTTTGCCAGCCACGGCGATGCGCCGGACCGTTGACTCCTTCACCCGGCGCCGCGATCAGTGCTGCCAAGGCGATCGGCATATGCATCAAGACGTGGATCACCGAGACACGTCCGGCCATGACGGATCGATGGAAGCTTCAGCGTGAGGCGTCGGCCACGGCGCGCATCGCGCGGTTCGCCGATCGCAACTCGTTTTCACCAAGCGCTACGGTCAGCTCCGCATAGGCTCGCCGCCATAACGGAATCGCGTCTTCCAGCAGGCGGCGCCCGGTCTTCGTGAGCTCGAGCCGCTTGCCGGCGCGGCCGCGGCCGATGCCGCGAACGAGTGTCCGTTTCTCCAGATTTTGCACGTTCCGGCTCAACGTGGTGGCATCGACGCCGGACTCGGCGGCAAGGTCCGCCACGCTGGTCCCCGGCGTGGCCTCGATCCCGATCAACAGGCTGAACTGTTCGGCCGTCAGGTCGAGGGGCCTGAAACGCGCGTTGAAGAAGCGCGTGATGGCGCGGGCGGTTGCGCGCGCCTGAAAGCCCGGGCATTCCGTGGCGATTTCCCTCAACTGCGCGGCTCTTAGCATGCTCGCTCCCCCAGGCTCTCCTGGGCACTGGACAAAAACGAAATGTCGAATAATAATGTATATACATTATTTGGAGTTCGCCATGCCGGCCTATGTTCACATCAACATGCGGGTGATCGACCCAGCCAAGCAGGCCGCCCTGCTCCCGCGCTTCCAGGCGACGCTGCAGGAGGCAGGCGGGCGGGTTCTGCATTTCGGTCCGGTCGCGAAGGTCCTGGAGGGCGACGAAGCGCCGTTGCCGCTCGCCGGGGTGTTCGAGTTTCCAAGCCTTGCCGCGGCGCTCGCCTTCTACGATTCGGAAGCGTATGCCCCGATCAAGGCGGAGCGCCGGCAGGCCCAGGAGGCGCGCATGTTCGTCGTCGACGCGGGCTGAATGGGCTGAATAGGAGCGTTTTCCAGCGAAGTGGACCCCGGTTCGCGTAAAGAAAACGCGTCAAAACAAGAAGCTAGAGCCCCGTTCCGATTCAATTGGAACGGGGCTCTAGCCTTCGTGAGAATGGCGGGTTTCGCCTACCGCTTCAACCGCGCCATCGCGACGCCGTCGCGGGCGAGCTGATCGGCGCGCTCGTTCTCGTCGTGGCCGGCATGGCCTTTGACCCAGTGCCAGCGCACTTCATGCGGCTTCAGCGCGGCGTCCAGCCGCTGCCACAGCTCCGCGTTCTTGACCGGCTTCTTGTCCGCGGTGCGCCAGCCGTTTTTCTTCCAGCCATGAATCCAACTGGTGATGCCCTGGCGCACATATTGGCTGTCGGTATAGAGATCGACCTCACAGGGCTTTTTCAGCGCTTCCAGCGCCGAGATCGCGGCCATCAACTCCATGCGGTTGTTGGTGGTGTGCGCTTCCCCGCCCTTCAATTCCTTTTCGACATCGCCGAATTTGAGGATCGCGCCCCAGCCGCCGGGCCCGGGATTGCCCGAGCAGGCGCCGTCGGTGTGAATGATGACCGAGGGACGTTCGCTCACGCCATCATCCCCGAAGCGGTCAGCCCGTAATCGCGCACGCTGGAGACGCTCTGATGGAAGCGCAGCTTGCGGACATATTCCAGCGGATCCTTTGGCCGCACCAGGGCGCCCGACGGCACGTTCAGCCAGTCCACCAGCCGCGTCAACAGAAAGCGGATCGCCGCCCCGCGCGCCAGCAGCGGCAGCGCATCCTGCTCGGCCTCGGAAAGTCTGCGCTCGCGGGCATAGGCGCCCAGGAAGGCGCGTGCTTTGGTGACATTGAACGAATGATCGCTCTCGAAACACCACGCGTTCAAACAGATCGCCACGTCATAGGCGAGCGTGTCATGGCAGGCAAAAGTAAAGTCGATGACGCCGGACAGCTTCTCGCCGAGGAAGAAGACGTTGTCGGGAAACAGATCGGCATGGATCACGCCTTGCGGCAGGTCGCGCGGCCAGACACCGCCTTCGAGATAGTCGAGCTCTGCGGCGATGAAGTCGCGCAGGCCATGCTGCAACTCGTCGGCGCGCGCGGCTGCCGCATCGAACAGCGGCCGCCAGCCCGCGACCGACAGCGCGTTGGCGCGCGCCATGGAGAAATCACCCCCCGCAAGATGCATCTTCGCCAGCACCGCTCCGACGCCGGTGCAATGGGTTGCGTTCGGCTTGCGCGGCCAGATTCCCTCCAGAAAAGTGATGATCGCCGCCGGCCGCCCGGCCAGCATGCCAAGCGCCTCGCCCTGCCGGTTCTTCACCGGTTGCGGACAGTTGATGCCATGCGAGGCGAGATGCGTCATCAGGCCGATGAAAAACGGCAGATCGCCCTTGGCGACCCGTTTCTCATACAGGGTCAGGATGAACGACCCGGCCGTGGTATGCAGCAGGAAGTTGGAATTCTCGACGCCCTCGGCGATGCCCTTGTAGGACAGCAATTCCCCGATGTCGTAGAGGCTGAGAAATTCCGCAAGCTCGTCGGCGGCGACGTCGGTATAGACCGCCATGTAATTTATTCCGCGGCGGCTTCGGGCCGCAGCGAACGCGGCAGCGGGAAGAACTCGTTTTCCTCCGCGGCCGACACCGTCTCCACATGCAATTCAAAACGCTCGGCGAACGCGCCCATGATCTCCTCGACGATCACTTCCGGCGCGGACGCGCCCGCGGTGATGCCGAGGCTCCTGATGCCCTCGAAGCGCTTCCAGTCGATGTCGCTGGCGCGCTGCGCCAACACCGCGATCGGGCAGCCCTCGCGCTCGGCGACTTCGCGCAGGCGCTGCGAATTCGACGAGTTGGGCGCGCCGACCACGATCAGCGCATCGACCACCGGCGCCACCTTCTTCACCGCGAGCTGGCGGTTGGTGGTGGCGTAGCAGATGTCTTCCTTGTGCGGACCGGAGATGTTCGGAAACCGGCCCTTCAACAGGGCTACGATTTCCGCGGTGTCGTCGATCGACAAAGTGGTCTGGGTCACGAAAGCGAGGTTCTCGGGGTCCTTCGGCGCGAAGGTCGCGGCGTCCTCCGCGGTCTCGATCAAGGTGACCGCGCCTTGCGGCAACTGCCCGAGCGTGCCGACCACCTCCGGGTGATGCGAATGCCCGATCAGCAGGATTTCGCGGCCGCGCTTGAAGTGGATCGCGGCCTCGCGGTGCACCTTGGTGACCAGCGGGCAGGTCGCGTCGAGCGAGAAGAAATTGCGGGTCTGCGCCTCGGCCGGAACCGATTTCGGCACGCCATGGGCGGAGAACACCACCGGTGCATCGGTATTGTCGGGAATCTCCGCCAGTTCCTCGACAAAGATCGCACCCTTGGTTTTCAGGCTGTCCACCACGTAGCGGTTGTGGACGATCTCGTGGCGGACGTACACGGGGGCGCCATAGATGGTCAGCGCGCGTTCCACGGTGTCGATGGCCCGCACCACGCCGGCGCAAAAGCCCCGCGGCGAACAAAGCACGATTTTCAGGTCTGGTTTGGCGGCCATTCGGTGCGATCTCGGGACCGAATCACCCCTGGCCGATGGGCAGGGAACGGTCAATTTTGTTAACGAATTGGGGCTCGTTTTGACGCCTGTCAAGGCCGTTTTAGGAAGCCATTGCGTCATGGGCCCTCCCCGGCCTATATAACGCCAATTCCCGTCATCGTCGATGACCTACGGCTTCGCCTAAAAAAGGTGGGCGAAGCACAAAGGAGATTTGCCATGAGCAACGCACCGCTGATGCCGAAGGCGACTGCCGTGTGGCTGGTGGATAATACCGCGCTGACCTTCGATCAGGTCGCCGATTTTACCAAAATGCACCCCCTGGAGGTGCGCGCCATCGCCGACGGCGACGCCGCCCAGGGCATCAAGGGCATGGACCCGATTTCCAACGGCCAGCTCACCCGCGAAGAGATCGAGCGCGGGGAGAAGGACCAGCACTACCGCCTCAGGCTCGAGGAGAGCAAGGTGGTGCTGCCGACCCAGGGCAAGAAAAAGGGCCCCCGCTACACCCCGGTGTCGCGCCGTCACGAGCGGCCGAGCGCGATTCTCTGGCTGGTGCGCAATCACCCCGAGTTGAAGGACGCGCAGATCATGCGCCTGGTCGGCACCACCAAGACCACGATCGCCAGTGTGCGCGACCGCACACATTGGAATGCCTCCACCCTGACCCCGATGGATCCAGTGACGCTTGGGCTGTGCTCGCAGATCGAGCTCGATTTCGAGGTGCAGCGCGCGGCCAAGGAAAAACCCGCCGAGACGGCTTACGGCGGCGCGACCCTGCTGCCGGCTTCCGAAACTACCCGCAAGGAGCCGGAATACGAGCCGACCGAGAAGCAGCAGGACGATCTCAACGTCGACGCCGTATTCGCCAAGCTGAAGACCATCGGCGGCAAGAAGCCAGAGGACGAGTAGAGGCGGGCGATAGCGCTCCGAGCCGAACCAAAACGGCTGTCGTCCCCGCGCAGGCGGGGACCCATACGCCGCGGCCCCAGTTTTTGGCGCGCTGACGGACGGCTTCTGCTTCCACAAACGACGGTGGCTATGGGTCCCGGGTCAAGCCCGGGACGACGGATTGTGTGATGCCTCCGCACTCGTGCGCGCTGCGAATGCTGCTTCACGCCTTCTTCAAAAACTCCACGCGCAGCACTAGGCCCTTGACTTTGTCGGTGCGGCCTTCGATCTCGTCTTCATTGTCGGTCAAATGGATGTTCTTGATCACGGTGCCACGCTTGAGCACGGTGGACGAGCCCTTCAGCTTGAGATCCTTGATCAGCGTGACGCTGTCGCCCTCGGCGAGCAGGGCGCCGTTGGAATCCCTGACCTTGATATCCATCCGGCAATATCCCTTCTGAAAAAATACCAAGTCAACCGCGCATCGCTTACGGATGCTCGGGATGGTTCAGCATGTATTCGCCGAGATCGCGCTGGCGACGGTCGGCCTTTGCCTGCGCTGCATTGCGCTGAACGTCGCGATCCTTGCGGCAGGCGGTATATTCGGGCGAGCCGGCCTGCACATTGTTGGAACGGCAATAGGCGTCGTCGTCATCGATGCCCTGCGCCGTGACCGGGGGCGGATTATGCGACGCGCAGGCGGACAGCGAAAGGCCAATGACCGCGAGCGCGATCAGGTGTGTCGTGGTTTTTAGCCGCATCCAATATTTCCGAACTGACCAGATGTCACCATTGCCGGACGACCGTTCCCGGTTCGGTCGGGGATGCCCCCGCAATCCATCCAAGTCAAGGCAGCAGCGGCCGAAGTCGTCCGATTCTCGGACGTCGCCGCACAAATCGATAACAAACATACCTCGATTTTGCGTTCCGTAAACGCGCCGTTTTGAGCTCTTGAAGCGGCAAAATGGTGTGAACGAGGCCTCAGAAGCGTCGAGTTGTTGTGAATTGCGTCCGATCCCAAGCGGCCTCCTAGATTGTCTGGCACAGAGGAGATTCAAATGGACGTCTTGGCCGACTTCGTTCTTACTTCCGTATCCGGACGCATCAAGCGACCGCCGAGCACTGATGTAGCGCCCGCGGTCACCGCAGCGCCAAACCCGCTCGCCGCGCTTCCCGGCAAATGGAAAGGCCGTGGCTTCAACCAGATCTGGCGACCGTTTCACGGTTCGCAGGATCGTTTCCTCGAGTTGAACGAGACGATCGAGACACTTCAGTTCGAAGCCATTCCCGGCGACATCCCCAATCGCGGCTTGCTGCAGGCCGACATCAACCTGCACGGCATTCGCTATCTGCAGCAAATCCAGGATGCGAATGTGCTTGGCCCGAACGGAAAGCACGCCGGCATCCATATCGAGTCGGGACTCTGGGTCAGCACGCCGCCGACCGATAATCCGCAGGATCCGGCGACCGTCGCAAGGATGGCGAGCATTCCGCACGGCACGACGCTGGTGGCGCAAGGCAGCACCCTGCCCGTGATCAGCAAAGCGCCGCCGATCACGTCGGTCGACATCACACCATTCTCGATCGCGCCGCCGCACTCGCCGGTCTCCTTTCCGGAAACCAATCTCGGCGTGCCCAGCCAATTCCGCACTTCGCCTGCCGACATTCCCAATGTGACGCAGGCGATGGTGGACAATCCCAACAGCGTGCTCGGCCAGGCGATCGCCGAGCAGACCATCATCTCGACGACGACCCTGAAGGTCTCGACCGCTCCGCTCAATCCGCTGACGAGCAGCGGGGGCACCTCGAACATCGCGTTCCTGCAAGGCGCGGCCGACGGTCCCAACGCGCAATCCGTCCAGGTCGACTCGACCTTCTGGATCGAGACCGTCAAGCAGCCAGACGGGACGACGAAGCTGCAGCTTCAATACACCCAGAGGGTGCTTTTGAACTTCAACGGGCTGAGCTGGCCGCATGTGACGGTGGCGACGCTCGTAAAGCAGTAGGCACGCTCCTCGGTCATTGCGGAGAGCGTCAGCAACGAAACAATCCGGAGGTTGCGGCGCCGGATTCCGGGTTCGATGTCATCGGGCCGCGCTTCGCGCGGACCCGTTGGCATCGCCCCGAAACTCACACCCTGCCCTTCAGCGCGTCAGCGATCTCATCGAGCACTTTGGGGTCCTCGATCGTCGCCGGCATCGTCCATGGCTCGCCGTCGGCGATCTTCTTGATGGTGCCGCGCAGGATCTTGCCCGAGCGCGTCTTCGGCAACCGGCCGACCGTGATCGCGAGCTTAAAGGCTGCGACCGGCCCGAGCTTGTCGCGCACCAAGGCCACGATCTCTTTTTCGATTTGCATCGGGCTTCGCGTGACGCCGGCCTTCAGCACCAGGAAGCCGCAGGGCACCTCGCCCTTGATCGCATCCTTGATGCCGAGCACCGCGCATTCGGCGACATCCGGATGCGAGGCGAGGATCTCCTCCATCCCGCCGGTGGACAGCCGGTGGCCCGCGACATTGATGATGTCGTCGGTGCGGCCCATCACGAAGACATAGCCGTCCTCGTCCTTGTAGCCGGCGTCGGAGGTTTTGTAGTAGCCGGGAAACTCATTAAAATAGGCTTCCCTGCAGCGCTCGTCCTGCTGCCACAGGGTCGGCAGGCAAGACGGCGGCAGCGGCACCCGGTCCTGCCACACGCAGCGCAACGCGACGTGATCCTGGAAGTTGCGGCCCACCCCCGGAAGGTGCTGGCGCACTGGGATTCCGGCGCTGCGCAGCTCTGCCTCGTCGCCGATGCCGGAGTGCATCAGCACCTTGGGCGTGTGGATTGCCCCCAACGAAAGCACGACCTCCGATTCGGCTCCGATGACCAGAGTTGTGCCGCGGTAGGCGATCTCCACACCGGTGGCACGGTTTGCGTCGCAGGCGACACGTGTCACGAGCGCATCGGTGAGCACCGTCAAGTTCGGTTGGTCCATTACTGGATACGTATATGAGCGGAATAATGACTCGCGCTTGCCCTTTCGAGCCCGAATGTCGCAGATGGCAGCTCCGCCCGGGCCTTCCATCATGCGCCCGTTCGGATGTTCGAAGGTAGGTATTCCGATCGAGCACGCGGCCGACAAGGTGGCCGGTGCGAGGGGGCTCGGTTCGGGGGCGGGCTCGATGAAAACCGGTCCGCCGGTGCCGCGATAGGCCGGGTCGGCGGGGCCGTGCCAATCTTCGATACGGCGGTAGATGTTAAGAACCGCGTCGTAGCCCCACGCTGGGTCTCCGGCTTCGTCGGCGAAAAAGTCCCAGTCATTCTTGTGGCCGCGCGCCCAGGCCATGACGTTGATACTGGATCCGCCGCCCAGTACTTTGCCCATCGACATGGGTATGGATCGCCCGTTGATTCGCGGGTTCGGTGATGCGCGGAACCCCCAGTCGCGTTCGCTGCCAAGGTTGTTAGGCCACTGGCTGGCTTCCATGACGGCCGGAACGTTATCGTCGCCGCCGGCTTCCACCAACAGCACGCTGACATCCGGGTTCTCCGCCAGCCGCCGGGCGACCACCGAACCTGACGATCCGGCCCCGCAGACGATGAAGTCGTAGCGCGGTTTCAACGCGGCAGCGAGGAGTTGTTGGTTGGTGCGGACACGTTCCGAAAAGTCTCCTGCCACCGGTGAAGAGTCGCGCTGCGATGCTGTGGTCATTGTCGATCACTCCTTCAGCGTTGCTGTGTCATGTCCACGATTTCGCGTGCACCCGGCGCCATCCAGACCGAGGTTTTACTGGTAGAAGCGCGCCCAGCCATCACGGAGAGGTAAACGGGTTGCGGGCGCGGTTTTTTAAGAGCCGCGGTAGCCATGAGCATTCGAGTAATCAGATCGCTTGCGGAGTGGGATGTAAGCGAAGCTATGCCGTCGGCTCAGCGAGGCTGGAAAGCAATCGCAGCCGTTCCTCCGAGGGCGTGCCGGGTTCGGCGTAGTAGGTGACCAGTGCCTGCCTCATTTCGGGAAGCATGAATGCGCGGTAGCGCAGCTTAAGCAGGCCTACCTGGGGGTGGTCGAACAGGGCCGGACC
>Ga0137412_10004902_pt1 | contig 10690 bp, 7 predicted proteins | sample CZODoug2_1_16fun_FD_122160 | JGI IMG/M metagenome (GOLD analysis project Ga0137412, IMG submission 122160) | Vadose zone soil fungal communities from Angelo Coast Range Reserve, California, USA - CZODoug2_1_16fungal (Hybrid Assembly) | ecosystem: Environmental > Terrestrial > Soil > Vadose zone... | reverse complement strand
CGACGCGGCATGCATGGCGGCTTCAAGATTGCCCGCGGTCCGATAAATCATCGATTCCACCGCGAAAATCTGGATCGCCATCTCCGCCAGTTTTTCCCGCATCAGGCCAAACTCGCCGATCTGTTTGCCGAACGCCTTGCGCTCCTTTGAATATTTCGAAGCGGTCATCAGAACGTACTTCGAGCCGCCGACGCCCGAGGCGCCCAGCGTAAACCGCCCAGCGTTTAATACGTTGAACGCGACGATGTGCCCGCGCCCGATTTCGTGCAATACGTTTTCCTTCGGCACCATGCAGTTTTCCAGGAAAATCGGCGTCGTCGAACTCCCATGAATCCCCATCTTGTGCTCTTCGTTGCCGGGTTTGCAGCCGGGGAATTTGCGCTCCACGATGAACGCGGTGAATTTTTCTCCATCCACCTTGGCGAACACCACGTAAAGATCCGCGAAGCCCCCGTTGGTGATCCACATCTTTTGCCCGTTCAGGATATAGTGCGTGCCTTCCTTGTTCAGCTCCGCGCGCGTCAGCGAATTCTGCGCGTCGCTTCCGGCCTGCGGCTCCGAAAGGCAATAAGCGCCGATCATTTCGCCGCTGGCCAGCTTGGGCAGGTATTTTTTCTTCTGCTCTTCCGTTCCGAAATAAACGATCGGCAGCGTGCCGATGCCGGCGTGCGCACCGTGGGTGACAGCAAACCCGCCGTAAATGGAAATTTTCTCCGTGAGCACCGTGGTGGCAATCTTGTCCAGGCCCGCGCCGCCATACTCTTCCGGCGTCCCTCCGCTCATCAATCCCAGCTCCGCCGCCTTGCGTACCAGTTCCGCCATCAGGCCGGGCTTCTTGTTTTCCAGGTCCTTCGCCAGCGGCAGCACTTCCTTGATCACGAACTCTTCCGCTGTCTGCCCGATCAGCTTCTGGTCGTCCGAAAGGTCCGCAGGAGTAAAAATGTCCGTGGGCGCGGCAGATTCCAGCAGAAAGCTCCCGCCTTTTGCAGCGGGTTTGGTCAGAACGGAGGTGGCCATTGGTGATGCTCCTTGCCGGCACAGGGCCGCTTGTAAATTCAAACAACCGTTTGAAAATCCCAGACAAGAAATTTTACCCATAGCGCCGTGATTTTCGCAATAGCCTGTTGAGTCAGGATGGGGTATTTGGCAAGGGCTCCATGGCTCGACGGCTTAGTTCGCCCGACAAGAGTTTAAGCGACTTCTAGGGGTGACTTGTGGCAGACTGCGCGATGCCGCCCGAATCCGGAATCATTTACGAGGAGGACCCATGGGACGTCCCGTTGTGCATTTCGAAATCGGCTGCCGCAACTTAAAGAACACGCAGGAGTTTTACTCCCAGATGTTCGATTGGAAACCACAGTCCATGGGCCCGGCTGCCATGATCGCCGCTGAAACCGGCGGCATCGGCGGACATATGACTTCGCTCGGCCATGAGCCGCATCACTACACGATTTTCTACGTGGATGTGGACGACGTGGCCGCCTATTTGAAAAAAGCGGAATCGCTGGGAGGCAAAACCCTCGTCCCGCCCGTGAAGATTCCCACCGGCACCTTCGCCTGGATGCAGGATCCCGAAGGCAACACTGTCGGCCTGTGGAAGTCGGGCAGCTGAAGAGTTAGACGCGTTCGAAGATGCCGGCCGCACCCATGCCGCCGCCGATGCACATCGTCACCATTCCATAGCGCGCATTGCGGCGTTCGAGTTCGCGCACAAGAGACGCCGTGAGTTTTGCGCCAGTGCACCCAAGCGGGTGGCCCAGCGCGATCGCGCCGCCATTCGGATTTACCCGCGCAGGATCAAGATTCGCCTGCTGAATCACGGCCAGCGACTGCGCGGCGAATGCTTCATTCAATTCAATCACCGCCACATCGCCAAGCGACAATCCCGCCAGCTTCAGCGCCTTCGGAATCGCATAGACCGGACCGATGCCAAACTCCTCCGGCGGGCAGCCGGCGGTCGCGTAAGAAATAAAGCGCACTTGCGGCTTCAAACCGAGTTGCGCGGCCTTGGCATCACTCATGATCACCACCGCCGCGGCTCCATCGCTCATCGGAGAACTGTTTCCCGCCGTCACCGTGCCCTTCAAATGAAACGCAGGCTTCAGCCCGGCGAGCACTTCCATCGAAGTTTCCGGCCGCGGCAATTCATCTCTGTCGAACGAAAAAGTTTGGGTTGCGGCTTTCGCTGGCCCTTTGCTTTTCACGCCGTTACCGTTTGGCAGGGAAGTGATCTTCACTTCGACCGCCACGGTTTCATCCTTGAACTTGTCCGCAGCGATCGCCGCCACGGCTTTCCGGTGCGAATCCACCGCAAACTGATCCGCGTGCTCGCGCGAGATGCCGAATTTCCGCGCAATGTTTTCCGTCCCTAGCCCCATATTGATATACGCGTCCGGATAATGATCCACCAACCACGGATTCGGCGAAATCTTGTTGCCGCCCATCGGCACCAGCGACATCGATTCCGTTCCGCCGGCGACAATCACTTGTGCTCCGCCGCCTCGTATGCGTTCCGCGCCCAGGGCAATCGCCTGCAGCCCGCTGGAGCAAAACCGGTTCACGGTCATCGCCGAAGTCTCCACTGGAAGACCCGCGCGCAGGGCGGCAATGCGCGCCACATTCATGCCCTGTTCGCCTTCGGGCATTGCGCAGCCCAGAATCACGTCGTCAATTTCCTTGGGATCCAGCCCCGGCACGCGCGCCAGCGCTTCCTTGATCACCAGCGCGGCCAGATCGTCGGGTCGCATTGTGCGCAACGAACCCTTAAAACCGCGTCCTACGGGAGTACGAACGGAAGAAACAATGACGGCTTCAGCCATGGCATACCTCTTCCCTGCTCAATTCTCCCGATTGTCGGCCCCTGCGCTCCAAAAAGCAAATCGGCAAGAAAAACAGGCGCGGAAAACGACGCCTGTTTGATGAAAAGCCGAACTGTGAAGTTATCCGCTAGAACTGCAATCGCAGCCCGAACTGTACGACGCGCGGACCGCCTCCCCCGAGTCCCGGATTCCCCTGTGCCACGTCAGGAGTTTGCGTAATCTGTCCGAACGAAGGCGTCCCGAAAGACCCTTGGGGAAGTGCGAAGTTGGGATGGTTGAACAGGTTGAAAAACTCCGCCCGGAATTGCAGCAGCAAAGGTTCTCGGAGACGGAAGTCCTTGGTCGCGGAAAAATCCAGGTTGTGGAAACCAGGCCCAAAGATCGCGTTGCGCCCCAGATCTCCAAACGTACCGTCCGCCGGCTGGCTGAAAGCGGCTGGGTTCAGGTATCCGCTCGACGGTGACCAATTGGAGAAAATTGGACTCACACCTGATACCACGTTCGGGCGCTGGTGAAAATTGAACGTTCCGCTCGTGTCATTCGAGTTGACGATGGGAATCGGGCGTCCGGACTGGATTGTAAGGATGGTGTTCAGTTGCCAGCCGGCTCCAAGCAGATTCGGCACGTGCGGCAGGGTAGGGACGCGATAAGTAATGGCCGAAGTCCAGCGATGGCGCGTGTCGAAGGTGGACGGGCCTTTTTCCGCTCGCAAATTGTCCGAATTTTGTGGAAACGCCGCGCTGGCGAAGTTGAAATCTATTCCATCCGAGGCTCCATCAATGGATTTTCCCCAGGCATAGGTGGAAAACCCGGAAACCCCATGGAACTGGGCCAGGCGCACGGTGGTCTGCAGCGCGTTGTATGTCGAATTTGCGCCTCCGGAGAAAACATCAATTGTGCTCCACTGAGTGTTCGTGAAGTCCTGGTTCTGGTCATAAAGGCGCGTCAGCTTGGTGCCTTTTGTTCCTACATAACCGAGTTCGAAGGCGACGGCTTTCCCAAGTTCCTGCTGCACGTTCAGACTCCAGCTCTGCACATAGGGAGTGCGGAGTTTTAGATCAGTGATGAAGATGGATTGCGGAGACCCCGTCGGCGCAAACACGGGACCTGTAGCGGTCCCATTAAACGCATTGGAGTTGAAATCCAGTGCGCCTACAAAAAACGGGCTGCTGGAAAGCGAGGGAACCGGATTCGTGGCGATGCCCGCCGAATTTGTAAAGTTGGCGATCAGGTTGTTCTGCGGCGTGTAGTCGTAATAAAAACCGTAGCCCGCGCGAACCACCGTACTCCGGCGCGGATTCCAGGAAATACCGAGGCGGGGCGCAAAGTTGTTCAGGTCGCGGCGATACACGTTCGGGAGGGTGGGCGATCCAACCTGCACAAGATTGCCGCTGGCGTCGAAATTCGAGAGCAAGTTGTGTTTTTCGCCGAGCGGCCCGATGTATTCCCACCGAAGCCCCGCGGTAACCGTCAAATTGGGGCGGAGGCGGAATTCATCCTGGCCGAAGAAACCGAAATTATTATTGAAGGTGAAGCGCTGCGTGTTGCCAGCATTTCCCAGGGCAAAAATATTGCCAATGTAAAAATTTGCCAGCTCGTTGACGATCGGATCTGCCGAAAGTGTGGGGCCGGTGTTGACGTCCAGCAAACCTCTCTCCAGGTTGTCGTTGAAGCTCTGCACGTCGTAACGGTGATATTCAGCTCCGAACTTGAAGGTGTGGTGCCCGTGAATCCAGGTGTAATTGTCCAGAATCTGAAACGTTTCGCTCAAGCGTCCGCGTGGCACGCTGAAACCGGTCGCCCCCAGATTCTCCAGATCTCCGTTGAAATCGATTTCCGGCAAACCGACGTGGCCTGTGCCCATATCCAACCCCAGCGCCGTCGGATCAATGAAGTTCGGATTCCCCGGCGTCGCATCGGCGGAGTTAAAGCCGGTGCGGAAGCGAGAATAACCGAAGCGAACCTCGTTGTATTTCGTCGGGGAGAAAGTGGTCAGCCAGTTCAGGGAAATCACTTGCACCCGCGTCGGCGAAATCTGCGCAAAGTTTGCCAGCCGCGAACCGCTGCCAAATCCCCCGAGTGAACCCAGCGGAAAAACCTGATCGCTCTGACCAAAGGCATAGCGCCCGCTCAAGGTGTTGTTTTCATTTAACTGATAGTCGATTTTGCCGATCAGGTTATTGCCGTCATTTTTGTCGCGCACCGAATACGCTAGCGAGTTCGAGTCGCTGGTAGGAAACAGGTTAGTAATCTTGGTGAGCGCCGGATTGACGCTCGGTACCGTCTGAACAGGGTTGTTTACGGCGAGAGCCTGTGCGGAAGCAATCTGTGCCGTGGAAGGCACCCTCAAAGTAAAGTCCGAACCCACACGCTCGCGCTGCCCTTCATACGCAAAGAAAAAGAAAGCGCGATCCTTGATAACGGGACCGCCAAGGGAACCGCCAAAATTATTGTTGTTGAACCTCGATTGGGGATTTGGCGTGCCATCCTGCTGCAACTTGGTGTTGAAATAATTGCGGGCATCCAACGCGGAATTCCGGTTGTATTCGTAGAGCGAGCCATGCAACACATTCGTTCCCGACCGCGTTATGATATTCACCACCGAGCCGGAATTACGCCCGTATTCAGAACCGAACTGCGACTGGATGCTGAACTCCTGAATCGCATCGAGCGGCAAAAGCGTCGCCGGTGCGCCCGTAATTCCCACCTGGTTCAGCGCCGAGTTGTTGAAGAACGGATCGTTGTTGTCCGTGCCATCGAGATTGTAATTATTTGACCGGTCCCGGTTTCCGTTGATGTTGAATTGTCCGAATCCCTTTTCGCTGCCCGCCACGCCAGAGCCTTCCACGGTAACGCCCGGCGTGAGCGCCACAAGCTTCCCGAAATCGCGGCCATTCAGCGGCAATTCCTGCACCAGTTGCCGGTCCACCACCTGTGACAGTGTTGTGCTTGAAGTCTCCACCAGCGGCACAGTTTCCACCACGGTCACCGTATCTTGCCGATCTTTCACCTGGCTCAGCTTCACGCCGATAACGGTTTCCGCGCCTACTTCCACACGGACGAGCGAAACACGCGCCTCCTGAAGCCCCGGTGCAACTGCCGAAACCTCGTATTCTCCCGCGGGAAGTTCCAGAAAACGATACTCGCCCTCCGCGTCCGCTGTCACCTCGCGCGTTTCGCTGGTGCCCAGGTTCCGCGCAATCACTTTCGCTCCCGCAACCGGCAGCCCGTGCGCATCTGTGATTTCTCCGCGAATGCCACCGCGAAAAGACTGCGCCGCCGTATTCCCAAATTGCTCATTCAGTAGAAGGACGAATAAAAACACCAATCCCAACCGCAACCCCAAAGCAACCGCGCTCCGTAAGTTCATGACCTGTTCCTTTATCTTTCGGGATCCATCTTAGAATTGACGGAATCCATGCATGGGCGGGAAGCCCGTGCAGCCTGACCCATGTAGCCGAAATTCACCCTGGTAATTATCCAGCCGGCGGAAGGATTCAGCCGGCCTCACCCGTGCGGCGACACCACCGCAATCCCGTACATCGCCTGCTTAGACAAACGCGCCACTCCGGTGACAGCAAACTCCCGCGACACATCTGCCGGTTCCTTCGCATCACTTCACCCCAACCGGTGCACCCTTCTTCGGAATGAAAATCGGCGCCGGAGGCGTAATCTTGTTCACCGCCGAGAAATTGCGCTCGTTCTGCGCCAGCCCAACTCTCCCGCGCGAATCAACGTACAGCAGCGGATCCCCAACAGGCACATCCATGAACGTTTTCGTATACGGCGCGGTGAACGGTTTCTTATTCAACAGGATCGTGACGCGGTCGCCGACTTTGTACCCAAGATTCTTGAACTCTTCGCCGGAAATGTCTGTGATCAGCGAACCAAATGGATCATCCAGCGCGATCACTTCGCCTTCTATGCCCTTGTCGGTCACAGTGGCGGTCTTTGGTGTCAGCCGGACAAGTTGCTGCACTTCTGGCCCGACCAGCGTGTAATCCCAACCCGCTGCCAGATGCGCCCCAACCGGCGAAAAAATGTCCCGCCCGTGGAACGTCGACGAGATGGCGTCGCCAATCATCCAACTCTTGTTCGTGATTTCACGTGCTGAATCGAGGCCATCGCGGTCAATCACCGGCGAAATCAGCCCATTGTCGGGCAGCACAAAATACTGCCCCTTCTTGGACTTCACCACTATCGCCTTGCGGTTCGTGCCCACTCCCGGATCAACCACCGCCACGAACACGGTCCCGGCAGGATAATAGGGCGACACTCCCGCCAGAAACCGCGCGCCCTCCTCGATCGAAAAAGGCGTCACCTGGTGAGTGATGTCCATGATTCGAATGTCGGGAGCAATCCCCACCATCACGGCTTTGCAAATCGCCACTGCATCGTTAGCCGTCCCAAAATCGGTCATGAAGACCAACAGTGGACGGGCTACCGCTCGCTGTCCGGCCCCACCCTGGCCGTTCTTCGCGGGTTCCGACTTGGAACACGCAGCCAGCATCAGCGAGCAGGCAAACATCAAAAATGCAAGGAATGCAGCGCTTCGGCGAGACCTCATCAAGGACAGCTCCGTAATTGGAATACCGCGAAGACCGGAAAAATTCCGGACTCATTCATTTTGTTGGAGTTGGAAAGCCCCTGTACCCCGAACATGGAAGCCAACGCACGCTCACTAGGCGCGCGACCCAGACTCACCCCGATACGCAAATTAGTATAAGGGATACTCTAAACGGCTTGCCAGCATTCCTTTGTGCCACAACTGCCAGCGCTTGCCGATTCGCCGGACTAAAGTCACACTAGTGCCATTATTCCCCGGTCGAAACAGCATCATCGCTCCCCTCGGAGCCAAGGAGGAAATTCCTATGGGCTTTCTCGCTTGGATTGTGACCGGCCTGATCGCCGGCTGGTTGGCCGGCAAGGTAATGAAGGGTCGTGGCTACGGTGTGCTCGTGGACATCCTCCTCGGATTGCTCGGCGGCGTCGTCGGCGGATGGGTTTTCGGACTGCTTGGTATTTGGCCCGGAGGTGGCATGATCGGCGCGATCATAGTTGCGTTTGTAGGCGCGGTGATCCTGGTCTGGATTACACGCCTTATAAAGAAGACCTAGCCGAACAAACGACGCTTTCACCGGGGCGCCCGATTTTGGCTCCCGAGGGCTTTATGCGCGCTGGCAGCAGACCACCACTCGAAGCAGGCAAAGTTGGCAGATCTCGGTCAGGACAGGCACCTGTCCCCTGTCCCAAAGGACAGGTTTTTTCCACAGGACAGTACCCGAAGATCAGGCGAAAATTAGCCCCTCCTTATCCATCCCACTAAGGCATTATGAATCTGTCATTTGCAGCCACTTTCACCGGGATATGGCCGTACTAGGAGATTCGTTTACATCCAATTTTGGTGCTACTGTACCATTCCCATCCAACCCCTCCTCCTGTCTAATGGGACAGGTACGCAGCTTGGACCCTTTGGTCAAGGGTAGTCATCCAAATCGCGTAGGTAGTTTCGAAGCAGTGGTTCAGATTTCACTGGGGCGTCAACAAAGAGGGGCGGGTCAGGATGAACATACAGGATCAGAGTCGCAAATGGATTTGGTGGTTTCTGGGGATAATCGCCGCGATGCAACTTTATTTCGTGCGCGAACTGCTGGCGGCTTTCGCGATTTTCATTCTCGGTTTTGCCGCGATTGGTCTTTGCATCGCCACGCTGTATATGGCCCAGAAAACCTGGGAGGCGGGAGTTGCCCAGTTGGCAGCCAGCCGGAACCCGATGATTCTGGCCGTGCGGCGCAGCGTTGCCTCGGTTGAAGATCTGGCGCGCCGGCCGATTCGGCGTCCTGATTCGCAACCGGTTTCGTAACAGATTGCCTAGCCGAGCACACAGATTCGGGATCTGCAGTCAGTCTTGGGCGGTTCCCGAATCTGTTTTGTGAGCCAAAGGGCCAGCCGTCCTGAGAGAGCGGCTGGCCCTTCTCCTTTATCGCCCGAATCCTTCCGCTTTCGCCCGCCAAAACGCCCGTCTTTTTTCTCGCCTCCAATTCTGTTATCGTTGCCGCTCCCTGGAGGACTGGATGAATCCCTTTTTCGTTCGGCTCGTTCGTTTCGCGCTCGCTGCAACAATTCTTTGTGCCCCAATCGTTCATGCTCAGGAAAAGCCCGCGCCTGCGCCGAAAAAACTTGCGATCCGCGCCGGGCGGTTGATTGACGGCAAGAGTGACACGCCCATCGCCAACGCGCTGATCCTGATCGAAGGCGACAAAATTGTCAGTGTGACTCCTGGTGGAACTCCTCCCGCGGGCGTGGAATTGATCGATCTTTCGAAAGCCACCGTGCTGCCCGGATTCGTGGATGCCCACACCCACGTCCTGCTGCAAGGCGACATCACACAGGAAGACTACGACGCGCAACTCCTCAAGCAATCCATCCCTTACCGCGCCATTCTTGCCGCTCGCAACGCGCAGATTGCCCTCGGCCACGGCTTCACCGCCATGCGTGATGTCGAAACCGAAGGCGCCATGTACGCCGACGTTGACGTGAAGCACGCCATCAACAACGGCGAAGTTCCCGGCCCGCACATGCAGGTCTCCACGCGCGCCATGACTCCCACCGGGGCGTACGGCCCCTACGGCTATTCTTGGGAAATCACCATTCCGCAGGGCGTGCAATATGTGGATGGAGTCGACGAAGCCCGCAAAGCCGTCCGCGAACAGGTTCGCTTCGGCGCCGACTGGATCAAGTATTACTCCGACCACGGCTATTTCTACGGCCCGGACGGCGTCGTCCTCCACAGCCACGTGAATTTCACCGATGAAGAAGCCAAAGCTATCGTGGACGAAACCCATCGCCTCGGCCACAAAGTCGCTGCCCACGCCATCGGGAGCGACGGCATCGCCGCCGCGTTGAAAGCCGGCGTGGACTCAATTGAACACGGCGACGGACTCACCGAGCCGCAAATGGAAGAGATGGCCCGCCGCGGAATTTACTGGGTACCGACAATTATGGTCGGCGCCTACGTAGCTCCCGGCCGGGCAGGGAACTGGACGAAAATGGTCGACACGGAAAAAGCCGCCTTCCAACTCGCCCTGAAAAAAGGCGTGAAAATCGTCCTCGGCACCGATGCCGGCGGCTTCGATTGGCGCGGCCTCAATCAGGCCATGGAATTCGACTACTACGTCAAATACGGCATGACGCCCATGCAGGCCATCCGCACCGCCACCACCACCGCCGCGGAACTACTCGGCTGGTCCGACAAAATGGGCACCATCGAACCTGGCAAGTGGGCCGACCTCGTCGCCGTCTCCGGCGACCCCCTCAAAGACATCACCGAACTCCAGCGCGTTAAGTTCGTCATGAAATCTGGCGCAGTCTTCAAAAACGAACTACGTTAATCACGAAAGTTTTTATTGTCCGCTAAGGTAGATACCAACCTTCAGTTTGCTGGCCCAGTTTGCAACACGGATGAAATTGTCCAGAGACCGCAGCAATCTAGAGTCTTTAGCATGATTCTGAACATGCCGTAGTTCCGCAAGCAGGGTTGGAATTTGTTCTGGTTGGTACCTACCGTCATCCCAAGGCGGCGGAAAACCCAAGAGCAAGGGACACTGGCTAACCCCGGTTGCCGGCCTTATCTCCGAACTGTTTTGACCGGTAGGTGTCTCAACAGACGGCGAACTAACACAAATATGGAGCTGGAGGTCAGCTTCCGAGGTCGGCTTGAAGTCCTTGGCATATCGATCTGGATCGCGAGCCAGATACGGCATGTGTGTACCGCGGTCACCAAAGTCTTCAAATTCTCCGCGGGACTGAGCTAGCCCCTCTACTGTCAGCCACTCTTCAGAGAAATCTGTAGGTGCGACACCTTCTAAACC
>Ga0137412_10004899_pt1 | contig 10692 bp, 9 predicted proteins | sample CZODoug2_1_16fun_FD_122160 | JGI IMG/M metagenome (GOLD analysis project Ga0137412, IMG submission 122160) | Vadose zone soil fungal communities from Angelo Coast Range Reserve, California, USA - CZODoug2_1_16fungal (Hybrid Assembly) | ecosystem: Environmental > Terrestrial > Soil > Vadose zone... | reverse complement strand
GCCTGCGTCGTAATGACCTGATCATTGCCGTGGGTCGCGCTCGCATCAGCAACGTGAAGCAATTGCGCGAAGCAGTGAAAGGCAGCAACTCGTTCCTGATGACCATCCAGCGTGGCAATCGGCAGTTGGTGGCGGTGATTCGTTAGGTGGGTGCGAATGGGTGAGAGTGCTGACTCTCACCTGTCACCCGGAATCACCGAGACTGACACAACTGCTGGCGCGCCCGTTTGCTCTGCCGCGCCAGTTCTTTTACCGCTGCATAAAACCTCGGCAGATCGTCATCCACGCCGCCATCGTGAACCCTCGGGCAGGTCGAGAGTCAAGCCCGAATCCGGAACATCGCGCGGAAGCGGTCCCACAATGTCGCGATGAGACCGAGTGGACGCCGGGTGGGCCGGAAGCGGAGCTCGACCGGCATGCGTGTCTTCTGGGCGCTGCTTTGGATCGGCCTCGCCGGACCTGTCGTCGGCGGTGAACTGCAGGGATGCGGATTTCACCGTCGCGCCTTGTGGGATCTCAATCGTCTTTCGGAAGTACCGCGCCGCCACAGGTGCGTCCGCCGCCGCACCCACCGCCGCCGCTGCTCCCGCGTCAGGCTGGTCCGCTTTCGCCGCAGACGGGTGGCACGCCATGAGGGTAAGGCCGATAACCCATCCGGCAACGTGCGCGCGGCTCATGAGGGTTTCTCGTCCATGAGTCGGTGACGCACGATTTGCATCCATCGCTCAAAATCGGTGGTTGTCAGTGCATGCCCGGAGTAATTGGCTTCATCGGCCAGCGCAAAGAGCCCGCGGATTTCTTCGCTCTCAGCACTAAGCTGTGCGTCAAGCTCGGCCGGCGTCATTCGATCCGCTGCGACATGCCAGCGAGCAGCCATCGTTCGTAGCAACTCGGTGCGCGCCAGATTGAAGAATAGCGCGGCGTCGCCGGCGCGGGCGGCGGCCTCTAGCTCCTTCAAAACACGGGTCGCCTTCGATAGGCCGCGCTCGCGGACTCGGCGTCTGTCGCCCGGGTCGGAGGCGCGGCGCAGGCTGAAGAAAGCGCCGGCGAAACCCAGCGCCAGCAACGACGGAATCGCCAGAAAACGCGGCCGCAAGTACAGCGGGACCAATGAGCTTGAACCGGAGCCGGCATTGGCGGCGAGGTGATCGGGCCGCAGCCCGCTCGATGGACTCCCGGGTGTTTTGTGGGACGCGGCGGTTGCGGGCTCCGGCGGCGTGCTGAGGGAACTGTCCGCCAAAGAGGGGGAAATTCTCACACTGAGGGGCGCACTGCGGGCGATTTCATAGCGGCGTGAGCTGGGATCGAAATAACTGAATGCCAGACCCGGCAAGGTTTGGGCACCGGCCTGAGATGCTATGAGCGGTTGCTCAAAAATTTTCTCGCCCTTGAAGCCTACGGTGTCGCTTGGCTTGAACGAAGATTTTGGCGGGTAGGTCTTCCATTGATCGACGCGATCCAGCATGGCGCTGTCGACACGATCGAAATTACCTGAGCCGGTGACGTGCATACGCAGTGTGAGCGGATCTCCGGCAGCCGCCGTGGTGGATGAAATGTCGCTGGCGATCTTGAACGACCCGACGGCGCCGCTGTAGTTCGGCGGACGGCCTTCGGTAGGCAACGGCAACACCGTCAAGTCGGACGGTGGGCTGGCGACGGTGATGTCCTTTGGAACGGTCGCGCCAAAGAAATTCTGCATGAACGGATCGCCCAACAAATCGTCGAGCATGGAGTCTCGCTGCGGCCGAGTTCGTATGCGCACGGTGAGGGGCGACTCCACCGACAGCGAGAATTTTCCCGGCTTGACCGCCGCCAGCACGCTATGCCACGTCAGTAGAGTAAAGGGCTTGCCGTCGATGAGCTTTTCCACGCGCTCGGGCTGATGGGAGAGATTGTTGAGGGTGAACTCTCCGCCGGTGAGCGTGGGAAGGCCGTTGAGCGAGGTGACGAATCCGGCCCGCATGCCGACTTCGATGTCCACCGGAATGCTTTCGCCGACATAGATATCTCGCTTGGGCAGATCCAACTTTATGAAAGCGGAGCCGTCCGCGGTCATGCGAATGCCGCCGGCGCTCGATCCGGCGGGCGGCCTCGAAGACCTGGCGTTGCCGGATGAGGAAGAGTTGCCGGTACCGTTATCGGGGTTCACGCGAAGTACCAGAGGCTGAGATTTCGGCGTGATCCCCGGGATGGTGAAAATGCCGGCAGTTTGCGGCGTGACGCGCACCACGATCGATGTGGTCGCGAGCGACGCGCCGTTGATGAACTCGAGGCGGCGCGATTGGCCGATGACCCGGAATTCCAGTCCGGAAACCTCGGGCAGCGTGACGGGTTCCATGCCGCTGCCGGTACTCGTGATGGTGAGCTCCGCCGACTCTCCCATGGCGATTTGCTGCGGCTCGATGGTCGCCTTGACCAGGGGCGCGACGGCCAAGGCGGGGGCCGCGACCGAACACGCAATGAGGGTTGCGAGCAGCCAAGCGCGGCAGATGAAGTTTGTCCTCATGTCACCAGTTCCTGATCGGCTTTTCCGGCGGCTCGTCGGCGTCGCTGCGCGCGAGAGGCGTCGCGGGAGGGCGGCGCTCATCACCTTTCACCGAATCGAGCAACTCGCGCGCTTCCTCGCGGCTCATCTCGCCGGGAGGGTGCTGATTATCCGCGGCCCGCGCGGCGTCATCGGCCGGGTTGTCCGGGTTTCCGCGGGACTGATCCTTGCGCTGCGGATCGCCGTTCGGGGGAGCGGTCGGCGGTTGGCCGGCGCTTTGCGGCGGAGGCGGTTGCTGGCCCTGCTTTGGATCATTGGGCTTCTGATCATTGGACTTTGCGTTCTGCTGCGGGTTGGGCGGCTGACCTTGGGGCGGCTGACCTTGTGGTTGGCTTGGCGGCGGTTTACCGCCGCCGTTGTTCGGTTGTTGATTTTGCCCCTGATTCTGCTGCTGGTTTTGGTTCGGGTTTTGATTCTGTTGATTCTGCTGTTGCTGGAGCGCGTCGATCTTACGTTTCACGAAGTCGCGATTGTACTTGCTGTCCGCATCATTCGGACGCAGCTGCAGCGCCGTCTCGTAGGCCTTCACGGCCTCGGTCCACTTTTTCAGCGTCTCCTGCGCAGCGGATTGCTCGGTATTCTGCCCGGTGCGATACAGCGTATTGCCGAGGTTGTAGTAGGCATCCTCTTGGTCGGCCAAGCGTTTGGGGTCGCTCGAGGGCGCGTGGCTGATGGACTGTTGGAATGCCTGCGCCGCCTGCGGAAACTGGCGGGCTCGGTACGCGGCGGTGCCCGCGTTGTATTCCTGCGCGGGAGTTTTTGAATCGCGTTGCGCAGCCGCTTTGCCAGGCGCTGCGTTGCTTGGCGTCGTGTCGTTCGGCGGCGCGGCGTTCGACGTCGTGGCGCTCGAGGTCGCAGCGCTCGACGTCGCGTTGCTCGACGTTGCGGCGCGCGTCGGGTGCATGGGCAACAACAGGAGCAGCAGCAGGCTCGATGCGGCCGCTACGTTGGGCGTAACGTCAGGCGGGATCGGTCTTCGAGCGGCTCTGCGCCGCCGCGTGCCGATGAGCAGACTGGTCAGCAGCAAGCCTAAGGATGCCGCCAGCGGCCACTGGTAGCGTTGGGTATAAATTTTTTGCTGGCGCGAGGCGAGGTCGTGTTTCGCCAGGGGTCCCAGCACGGTTGTGAAAATGGTATCCAGGCCCTCGCCCTGCGCTCCGAACGGGACGTAGAATCCGCCGGTCGCGGCGGCAATGGCCTTCAATGCGGCCTCGTCGAGCCGAGATTTGACGAACGCTCCGTTCTCGTCTTTCACAAACCCGCCGCCTTGGTCCGGCGGCACCGGAATGAGATCACCGCCCGCGGTTCCCACCCCGACGGTAAATATTTTCAAATTGTCCTGTTGTTTCGCCGTCTGTGCCGCGACCAAAGCACTGCCCTCGAGGTCCTCGCCATCGGTAACCAGGATCAGGATTTTATCGCTGCCGGGCCGGCGGCGCAGGGTGGCCGTCGCTTCGCGAATGGCGCTCGCGATGTTGGTGCCGCCGTGCGGAATGGTGTTGGTGTCGATCGCGCCCAGCGACTCATGGAAGGCGCCATAGTCGAGGGTGATGGGACACACCAGGAAGGCACTGCCGGCAAACGCGACGATTCCTACGGCATCGCCATCCAATCGGTTGGCAACGTCATCGATGGCCAATTTAGCGCGCCCCAAGCGATTGGGCTTGATGTCGGGCGTCGTCATGCTGCGCGAGGTGTCGAGCGCAAACACGATTTCGTTGCCGCGGCGGCTGATCTGTTCCCAGCGGTAGCCGACGAGGGGCCCGGCCAGCGCCACGAATAACAGCGCCAGGGCGGCCAAGAAGAGGCCGCGCTGCGCGCGCCGCCGCGCCACCGAGATGGATTGCGTCAGTTGCACTCGCAGATGCGCCGACACGAACCGCGCGAGCGCGGCGTGCTGGCGCGCATCGTAACGGCGCCACATCCAGACGAGCAGTACACAGGCGAGAAACCCCGCCGGCAGCCACCAAGGGTTCGCGAATCTCACGGCAATCTCCGATAGCGAGTTTGCTGCAAGGTCAGGCCCAATCCAAGGATGGCGAGCGAGGGAATCAGCGCCCAGGGGTACAGCTCTTCGTAGTGCTCGAACTTCTGCACGGTTTGAGCCGATTTCTCGAGGCGATTGATTTGTTCGTAGATATTCTGCAATGAATCGGTGTCGGTGGCCCGGTAGAACTTGCCGCCGGTCGCGTCGGCTACCGCCTGCAGGGTCTTTTCATCCACATCCACTTTGGCCATGACGAGATGCATGTTGCCGGCCTCGTCTTTCACCGGGATCGGTGCTTTGCCGACCACGCCCACACCGATGGTGTAGATCTTGACGCCCAGCGCTTTGGCCGCTTCGGCCGCTGCGAGGGGCGAGATTTTTCCGGTGTTGTTCACTCCGTCGGTGAGCAGAATGACGACCTTGGATTTCGCCGGGGTGGTGCGCAGCCGATTGACGCTGGCGGCGATGGCGGAACCGATGGCCGTGCCGTCATCGACACCCCCTATGTTGACGCGCTCGAGATTTTGCTGCAGCCAATCGTGATCGAGAGTGATCGGGCTGACCAGGTAGGGGGCGCCGGCGAAGGCGATGAGACCGAGGCGATCGTTGGTACGCTCCTCGATGAACTTCGCGACCACGGATTTGACCACTTCGATGCGGTTGACGCGCTGGTTGTCGACCAAGAAATCCAGCGCCTGCATGGAACCGGAGACGTCGAGCACCAGCACGATGTCGATTCCATGGGCGGTCACTTCGGTGCGGCTGTGGCCGCGTTGCGGGCGCGCGAGCCCGACTATCATCAGCACGCCGGCGAAGATCGGCAGCAGCCACACCCAATTTCCGATGCGGCTGCGGCTGCGGCGGGCGACTTCTCGCGCGAGACCTACATCGGAAAATTCGATGGCGGCGATGGGGCCGCGCCGCCCGCGCCACAACATCACGAGCGGCAGCAAGGCCAATAACCAAAACCACTCAGGTTGAAGGAAGCGAGTCATGCGCCTCCTCGGTGGCGGTGGGCTGCGGGGTTGCGCTGGGCTGCGGCGCTGCGCGAAGCTCGGTCGCTGCGCGAGTCTCTGCTTCCACGGGCTTTGCGGTTTCGAGCACGAAGGCGCGCGCGCTCTGGTGCAGCGATTCCATGCTCTGCAGCGTCAGCGATATCCCCGCGAATTTGACGAGATCGCATTGCTGCAGGAATTCCGACAGCAGTGCGCGGTGCCGCACCAGCGACGCATCGGATGACTCGAGGAGGAGATCGTGCAGGAACTCCTCCGTGGTTCGATGCGTGGCGATGACGTCGAAGCGTTGCTCGATGTAGCTGCGCACGATATCGGAGACCGCGGTGGAGAACTCGCGCGCGGTCGGGGGCTGCATCAATGCGCGTATGTCCTCGAGGCGCTGCAGCGCCACCTCGAACGGCAGGGGCACGCGAGGCCGCTGCCGGCGACGCAGCCAGCGCCAGGCGCGATACGCACCCCAGGCCAGCAAGACTGCCGCCGCCAGCAGAGCCGGCACGAGCCATGGGGGGGCAATGAATTTCGGCCCGCGGATATCGCGAATGTCTTCGGCCGCCGCGGCGAGGCGGCCGGTGCAAGACATCGCGATCAGAGCCGCGGCATAGGCGCCGTGGATTGCCGAAGCTCGACCGTTCATACCCGCCTGCGCTCGCGCGTTTTAAAGAACCGCTGCAGAGCGGGCATGTAGGGGGAGTCGGTCTGCAACTGCAAGGTGTCGACGCCTTCCGAGCGAAAGTCGCTCACCAGCTGACGGCTTCGCTCCGCGGACGTCTCCTTGAAGCGCTTGCGGACGGCGGCGCTGGCGGTGTCGAGCTCGATGATTTCGCCGCTCTCCGCATCCTCCAGCGCGAGAACGCCGACATCGGGGAGTTCCTTCTCGCGCGGATCCTCGACGTGGACGGCAACGAGATCGTGACGGCGATTGGTCTGACGCATGGCGCGGCGCAATCCGGCGCGAGCGGCGGCCGGGTCGCCGGGCGATTCGAAATCTGAAATGAGAAACACGATCGCGCGCCGGTGCAGCACGTGATTGATGACATCGAGCGCCTTGACCGTGTCGGTGCCCTTGCCCTCGGCGGTGTGATAGAGGATATCCCTCACGACGCGCAGCACATGGCGCCGGCCTTTCTTGGGCGGCAAATACCGTTCGACCCGATCGCTGTAGAGCAGCAGGCCCACCTTGTCGCTGTTGCGAATGGCGGAAAATGCCAGCACGCTCGCGAGTTCGGCGGCGAGGTCGCGCTTGCTCAATGCGGCCGAGCCAAAATTTCCCGAGGCGCTGATATCCACCAACAGGAAAATCGTCAGCTCGCGCTCCTCGGTGAATTTCTTGACGAAGGTCTTGCCGGCCCGCGCGGTGACGTTCCAGTCGATGGTTCGAACTTCGTCGCCGGGGCTGTATTCGCGCACTTCATCGAAGTCCATTCCCCGGCCTTTGAACACCGAATGGTAGGACCCTGCGAGACTGTCGTTGACCATGCGACGCGTGCGGATCTCCAGTTGCCGCATGCCGCTCATGATGGCCTTGCTGGATTTGGTGGTATCGGCGGGCACCGTGGAGCCTAGGGTACGGGAAGCGTGTTGAGGATTTTTTCTATGACGTTTTCGGAGGTGATGTTTTCCGCCTCGGCCTCGTAGGTCAGCGACACCCGATGCCGAAGGACATCGAGGGCAATGGTCTTGACGTCCTGCGGGGTGACGAAGTGGCGGCCGTTCAAGAACGCCATGGCACGCGCGGCCAGCGTCAAGGCGATGGTTGCCCGCGGCGAGGCGCCGTTCTGGATGTAGCCGTTCAGATTGAACGACGCGGCAATGGGCGGACGCGTCGCGACGACCAGGTCGACGATGTAGTCGCGGATCTTGTCATCGACATAGAGCGTGTTCACGACGTGCCGGGCATTGACGATTTGCTCGGCCGAAACCACGGGACGGGGGACCGGCAACGCCTCGGTCGTCGCCATGGCGTCCAAGATCGCACGCTCTTCCGTTCGGTTCGGATAGTTGACGATGACCTTCATCATGAATCGATCGATCTGCGCTTCGGGAAGCGGGTACGTGCCTTCCTGCTCCAAGGGGTTTTGGGTTGCCAGCACGAGAAAGGGATTGGGCAAGGCATAGGTTTCATCGCCGATGGTCACCTGGCGCTCCTGCATCGCCTCCAGCAAAGCGCTTTGCACTTTGGCCGGGGCGCGATTGATCTCATCGGCGAGAATGAGATTGCTGAATATCGGCCCATGCTTGGTGCGAAACACCCCATCCTGCGGGTTGTAAATCATGGTGCCGACGATGTCGGCCGGGAGCATGTCGGGCGTGAACTGCAATCTCTTGAAGCGCACGGCGACGCAACTCGCCAAGGTCTTCAGCGCGAGGGTCTTGGCCAAGCCCGGCACGCCTTCCAGCAAAACGTGGCCGTTGGTGAGGAGGGCGATCAACAGCCGGTCGAGCAGATGCTTCTGACCCACGATGACGCGGCCTATCTCCTGCTGCAGCGGCAGAACCCAGGCTGAATTTTCCATGACGGTCGCGCGCCCGGCGCGCGGGTCGGGGCGCAACCCGACCGGCACGGGCCGCGGCTCCGGGGGCCGGGCGTCCGGAATGACGGCGGCGCCGTGGCTTGGCTGATATCTCGAGTCCAGGTGCTGCTCGCTCAAGGGCGGCGCAGTTCTTTGGGTCATTACCTATCCTTTTTGACAAAATTCGGCACGCCGACGGCGAGCCGTAGATATTAACAACGGTCGTCGACAACGAAGTGGTTGTTGGCGCGTCCGGAACGGGCCAACCAGATTGGATCCCGGGCAGGGGCCCGGGGTTCCCCTCAATTCCAGGGTTTCCCACAATTCCGGGGTTCCCCACAATTACCGTGCTAATTGCCCGGGAACCCTTTATTTTCTCCGTAGGCGGCCGCCAACCTTACTTAAGACCCCTGGTATTGCCCGAGGAGAATGATATTGACCTCGTACCGATTATTGGCTTTTTTTCTTTGCCTGCTCGCGTCCCTGGGCGCATTGACCCCGGTGCGGGCCGGCGATCTCGATCCTGTGTCGCCTGCCGCGTTCCTTCCCGGCGGGATGCTGGGCATCCAGATCGGTAGTTCCTGGGAGGCCAGCAAGAAAAACCCGTCGCTCGAACAATTGACCTGCCAACCGGCCAGCGATACGGCCGATGTCTTCGACGAAGTGTGTTTTTTCAAAACCTCGAACCGCATCGCGGGTGCTGAAATCCACGATGGTTTCATCGTGCGCAGGGGCGATCAGGTGGTCCTGATCGGCACGGGCATCACCATCAAGAACCCGGACGATCCCATCGCCGAGAAGGTCATGCGGGATTTTGAATCGCAGGTGCATGCGAGGTTTCAACAAACGGGCCCCGACGTTCTGTTCGTGAACTTGCCGGATAGACGCATGTCGGCGGGAGAGCTGCTGGGGTTTTCGCGGACGGCGCCGGTACTGCTGGTTGAGCTCGAGCCCAAGGGCAATGAACTTGCGGTATTTTACGGCTACCTAGCGCCGGTCAACGCGTTCAGCGCGTTGACCTCGGACTAGCGAGGCAGCGAGCCCGTGTCTAGCCGAGCAGCGGAGGTTAGCCGGCGTCGAGGGTGACGTCGGCGTGGATGTCGCTCTCGGCGGAGAACACCTGGGCGGTGAGGGCGTCGGTGAGACGGTCGAACTCAGGCCCCAAGATGCGGTCCTCGACCAAGGGGGGTACATGGCTGCGGACCAGGCCCAAAAACTCCCGCAAGGCCGACGGCGCCGCTCGATCGGTGACGTACAGCGCCTGCGAAGCCACCACCGCTAGCATGGCAAGACAGGCATCGAGACAACGCCCCGTGCGCTGTTCCTTGCTCCAGGCGAGGAAGGTGGGCGTGGCCACGTCGTCCTGGTTCGAGGCGGAATCGCTGCCGGGGATGAAGGTGCGCTGCGCCGCCGCTTTCGCCATTTCGATATAGCCGGCCGCCGCCATGGGCACGTAGCCGATATTGCCGCGGCCGTCGCTTTCGCCCGGCTGCCGGCCGATCAGCAGCAAGTCGGGCATTTGCGAGACCCGGCCGTTCAACAGTTTGGCGCTGTGCCGGTCGCAGAGCAGGCAAATATCTGCCCAGATGCCGGCCAAGTCGTCCAGCGCGGGTGCCGCCATGGCGTTGTGATACCCGCCGGTGCTGATGCAGCGGCCGTACGGGTGCTTCAAATCCGGCGGCAGATAGACGGGATTATCGCTGATGGAGGACAGCGACACGGTGGCCGCATGGGTGGCGGCGGCCGCGGCGCGATGCGCGTGACCCAGGATACGCGGCACGATGCGATAGCTGACCGGCGCCTGGTAGTTGCGCTTGCCCTCGGTTGCGCCGGAGCCCAGCAGGTAGGCGCGCAATGCCTGCAGCGCCGCCGCCTCGTCCTTGTCGCCCCAGAGCGAGTCGAGCGCCGGGTCATAATGTTCAAGGGGAGCCCTGAATGCCTCGATCGACAAGGCAAAGGTCTTGAATGCGAGGCGCAGCCGGCGCTGCGCCGCAATGGCCGAGTCGGCAACCAACGCCGCCGCACAGGGCGAGCCGTTGATGAGCGAGCCGCGCTCCTTCACCTCGAGCTCGAACGCGACCGATAGTTGGGCGAACAGGGGGTAGAGGGCAAGGATTTCCCCGGCGCCGCCTTGGCCGGCCGCCGCCACCGGCGGCATGGGCGCACCGTCCAGCATGCTTGCCACGGCTTGGGCGATGCGGGGCGTGGTCGCGGCGTGTCCTTCGAGGAAATTCGTCAAGCGCGCCAGGACGATGCCGCGCACCACCCGGTCCGGCCGTCCGTCCGCGAAGATCTGCGAGACGTAAAGCGGTTCCACCCGGAAGGATTGCGGGAGATCGCGGCCGGTATAGGTGAAGGAATCAAAAACGACCGGGGCGGGCGCGAGTTGGGAGATATTTGGGTTTCATTGAGGCGCGGTTGCGAAGCGCACCGGTATTTTTGATGCTCAGCGCGAGGAGCGTTGGCGTGAGCGTGGGCAATCCATCCAGTTGCAGGAAATTTTGCAAAGGTCGATAAATGTATGCCAAGACGCTCAAACTATGCCAAGACGCGCGGAGCTTGTTTCCGGGCCACGGTATGCGGACCCATGGCGCTTTTTTGACCGCGACCGACGATTGAATTTACGTCAAATTT
>Ga0137412_10004898_pt1 | contig 10693 bp, 7 predicted proteins | sample CZODoug2_1_16fun_FD_122160 | JGI IMG/M metagenome (GOLD analysis project Ga0137412, IMG submission 122160) | Vadose zone soil fungal communities from Angelo Coast Range Reserve, California, USA - CZODoug2_1_16fungal (Hybrid Assembly) | ecosystem: Environmental > Terrestrial > Soil > Vadose zone... | reverse complement strand
AGCGCGCCGCGGCGACGTAATCCATGGCGATTTCGCAGGCGATCATCGGGTGCGGGATGGCGTCAAACCAGCGCGCCATTCGGCGAACGATCGGGCTTTGATAAATTCCCTGCCTGATGCTGTTGCCCTTACTCAATGAAGGTCACCTTGTTGATCTCTTTGAGCGTTGTCAGGCCGTCGCGCACTTTGGCAAGAGCGGAATCCCGCAGGAAAGTCATCCCTTCGTCGCGGGCGACGCGTTTGATTTCCGACGTCGGCCGACGGCTGATGATCATCTCACGGATGTGGTCGGACAGGTCCAGCAATTCGGAGATCGCACTGCGGCCACGGAAGCCCGTACCGGAGCATTCCAGGCAGCCGACACCCTCGACAAATTGAACCTGGGCCCAGAGGTCAGGATCGAGTCCCGAGGCGCGCAACACTTCCGGAGAATAGCGTACCGGCCTCTTGCAGTGCACACATACGACGCGCACCAGCCGCTGCGCCAGAATACAATTCAAGGCCGAGACGAAATTGTACGGTTCAACTCCCATGTTAATGAAGCGGCCGATAACGTCGGTGACGTTGTTCGCATGCACAGTTGTAAATACCAGGTGTCCGGTCAGCGCGGATTGAATCGCGATCTGCGCCGTTTCATTGTCTCGAATTTCGCCGACCATGATTTTGTCCGGGTCGTGGCGCAGGATGGAACGCAATCCGCGAGCGAATGTCAGCCCTTTTTTCTCATTGACGGGAATTTGCGTGATGCCGCGAACCTGATATTCAACGGGGTCTTCGATGGTGATGATCTTGTCTTCGTCGGATTTAATCTCGTTGATAGCGGCGTACAGAGTGGTCGTTTTACCCGAGCCGGTTGGGCCCGTGACCAGCACCATTCCGTATGGCTCGCGGATGTACCTGCGAAACTTCCGCATATCGTCTTGCGAAAAGCCCACCACGTCCAGACTGAGGTTGGCAAACTTTTCCGATAGGGTTTCCTTGTCAAGAACGCGAAGGACCGCGTCTTCCCCGTGGCTGGAGGGCATGATGGAAACGCGAAAGTCCACGAAACGGCCCTTGTAACGAACGCGGAATCGCCCGTCCTGCGGAACACGCCGCTCGGCGATGTCCAGTTCGCTCATCACCTTGATGCGGGAAATGATTGTGGAGAGCCAATCCTTGGAAATCGGAGCCATCGCATGCACCAGGACGCCGTCAATTCGATATTTAACGGCCACCTCGATGTCGCGGGCCTCGATGTGAATGTCCGATGCACGCCGCTCGAGAGCAGTAAAAATAACGGTGTCCACCAGGCGGACCACCGGGCTGACTGCCGACTCTCGCGTGAGGCTATCCGCGGAAAGAGTGGCGTCCGATTCTTCCTCATCTTCGACAACTGTCAGGGTAAACGCTTCGGTCGCTTGATCGAGTACGCGCTGGGACTGTTCGGTCCGCTTCAGCAGGTCTCCGATCTGCGTCGGGGTGGCAACTTTAAGAATCAACTTCTTGCCCAGCAGCAACGGAAGTTCGTCGCTTAGCAAGACCTGGCTGGGCTCCGCGACGGCGATCACCAGAGCGTTGCCCTGGGCTTCCATGGGAACAAAGTTGAAGCGGAACATTAATTCCGCGGGAATGCTGCGGAATAGCTCCGGATCGATGCGCTGCTCGAACAGATCCACGAACGGGCAGCGGTAGCGTTCCGCCAGACGTCGCGATTTTTCGCGTTCGCCCTGCGGGTCTGAAGCTGTTGCGATTACGCTTTGGTCGACTGTGCTCATTGGACTATTCCTAACCCTGGCCGCCAACAGACAATGAGAACATAGGCAAATACAGGGCCACCAGGATAAAAGCGATTAATATTGCCATGAACACCAGAATGGCGGGCTCGATCAACGCAACCATCTTCGCCAACTGAGAGTTCACTTCTTCCTCATAAAATTCCGAAACGCTGCTGAGCATGGGTGCAAGGGCGCCGCTGGCTTCGCCAACTTCGATCATTTCTAGCGCTAATTCGGGTACCAATCCCGTGGATGCAAGTCCATCATGCAAGGACTGCCCTTCTCGGACCAGTTTAGCGCCACGTGTGATCGCTCCTGAAACCAGGCGGCCGCGAATCGCGTCGCCAGATGTTTCCATGGCTTGAACCAGTGGAGTTCCGCCGGCCAGAAGGGTCGACAGCGTCCGGCAGAACTGAGCGAACTGAAACTTGGTGAGAATATCCCCAACTACGGGGAGCCGCATCCTCATGCGTTCCAAGGACAGAGAGCCTGCCTCGGATCGCGACCATGCAAACGCCGCCAAGGCGAGCATCACCAGGGTGGCTATCGCGCCTATCAAATACGGGCGGTACGTCACCGTGACCGCCAGCAGTATTCGGGTTGCCGTGGGCAAAGCTACATTCAAATCGCCGTAGAGCGTTGCAAATTTCGGAATTACGGAGCTGACTAGGTAAGTCACGATGAGCGCTGAGGCGCAGATCAGAATTATTGGATAAATCAATGTGGCGATGAGCTTTTTTCTCAGCCCAGTCGATACGCGCTGGTAGGCAATATAATATTCCAGGACGCCTGACAAATTCCCGCTCTTCTCTCCGGCCAGGACCGAAGTGGTATACACCTTCGGGAAAACTCCCTGTAGTTCCAGCGCGTCAGACAGCGTGGTACCTTCGCGAACCAGGCGGCGGACCTCTCCGAGAACAGGTCGAAGTCGCGGAGCGGCGGCCCGCTCAGCCAAAAGATCAAGTGCCTTCAGAATCGGGATTCCAGCCTTAATAAGAGTGTTGAACTGTTGATTGAAGACGAGGAAATCATCTCCGCGCACTTTATTCTCGCGACGCTGCCCGAGTGCCCCACCCATGACGTCACGGGGGCGAACCTGGTACACAAACAGACCGCGGTCCGAGAGCTTCTGGCGCGCTTCCGCAATCGACTGGGCGGGCTCCACTTGCGAGTAAACCCGTCCGCTGGAATCGGCGACCTTGCAAACAAACTCAGCCATGCTGACAGTGTACCTCAAAGACCTAGATGCCAGAAGCCAACCCAGGGCTGCGTGCGTTGTATAGTAACTCCCAGGTTGTTACACGGAAATAACATTCGGGCGGCACGCGGAGGAAGGAACGCCAGCATCCGCACAGCCGGCGACCTTCAAGTTGTGGAGGATAGCGCAGGCGAAGCGACTGCGGGCTCCAAAGCGTGCGTGCCTTCGCGCTGTCGAAGCACGCGCTCACAGAGGAGCGTTGCAGTCACGGTGGCGAGGCAAAAAGCCCACGGAATACCCGGAGTTCTCCAGAACAGAGGCAATGCGCGCCGCAGCAGAGCAAACCAACCAAGTGTTCCAGCTAATCCTGCACAGAACGCGAGCATTCGAGCGATCGGTGATTTTGAGCGAAAACGCGCAGATGGACATCATCAACAAAGCGAAGGGAAAGGCTACGATGAGATCGATAAAGTAGTGCTCGCCAGTACCGAGCGTTGCGAGTACCGTGAAAAACAGAAAAAGCATTGCGATGGCCCGCTCCCACATCGAAAGTCCTCGCGAATACCACCACACCAGAAGGACCCACGCCATGTGCAGTGAAGGAATGGCGTTGGGAGGGCCGGGAATCGCTACGGGCTCCGCAATAATTCTCGCTGCCTGCGCCAGGCTCAGCGGGTGCCATGGAAAACCCTGGCCAAAAAGATGAACTGGGCCGAGGGCGGGAAACAGGTTGTAAAAAATGATGCCGATGGGACCTGTCGCAAGGAACGCGACCATCGCGGGAATGGCTTTTTCACGGACACGCAGGAGTTGTCCCGAGTAGATTAGAGCGATAGGAATCGGCAGGCCGATATAAAACAGCGTTGCCACCAGGCGAAGCCACGGCCATGCGGAAAATGCCTGGCCCATTACGAAGGGAATCTGGATGCTCAGGCTCGAATCGAACGAATACAGATAAAGATCGAGAACTTTGGGGTGATGAGCGGAAGTCCAATGGAGAAGGTTGTCCGCGAAATATTCCGAGACGACGAAAAGGAGCGACGGAACATACCCAAAAAGGAGCAATTTGCGCTCCGTGTCTTTTGCCCAGATCGTGCGAAGGCCAAAAATAATCAGGCTGCTGAGTCCCGCAAAAGAAAGCCAGGCCATGATGGCATAGCGGAAATGCAGAACTCGAAAGTCGATTGCGCCGAGAAGCAGCGTCGCAGCGAGTATCAAGGCAGCGTCAAGCCAGCAGCGACGCAGGCGCAGATGCACGATGATGACGCTCGCAAGAGCCATGGCGATAAAAGCGCCTGCCATCGCCTCGCGGTAAAACTGGCTGTTTGTGCCCAGCCATATGCCGCAAGCCAGCAACAACAAAGTCAGGATGGCTTTCGTGATCCGGTTCAGTGGCATTCCTTCAATTCTCGCGACGCTCAATGCACGCGTTAATTTCAATGATGCATCGGGTGCGGCTCTCCTTTTAGGCTGAACGTTTACCCTGAGCCCTTCAAACGAAGGGCTTCAAGTGAAGCGTGGAGCCCGCAGGAATATTGATTACTCTATGCAACCACGATCACGCGTGGAAAGGAGCAGTTGTCATCGCTTGCGTGCCTAATCAGCAACGGGAGAGATGCCAGGCTTCAGTGTGAGGCGTTATTAAGCGCGGAGCCGTCTACAATCGCTACGCCTGCAGGTGGGCGAAAGTGAAACATATCTTCAGGTAGCGGCAATCCTTCTTGCCAGTCTCCAAACCGGTACTCAATCTCGATTCCGCCGGCTTGTCGAATCCGCACGCTGGCGAGTTCCCCATTCGTCGAATTTACTTCGAGTAAAACTTCCGTAAAGTCGACGGCGCCCGGCAATTCACTGGAGTCCTGTTCGGAAGCGGATTTGGCGCGAGGTTTCACATCTTTTTCGCTCTTGGGTTCACCCTTGGGCACGCAGCGCAATACCGCGTGGCCTGGCGGAGTGTTTTTTTGGTCGATCAGGTCAATTCGGTTGCACAACTTGGAGAGATTTGCCCTGCCTGTCAGCAAAGCAAGCGGAGTGCGCCAGTCCGAGCTTTCCTTTATAGGAGCTTTTGTGACGGTGCGATCGGCGGGAACATAAAACCAAACTGATTTTCCATCCGAGAGGAAGAGCTTCTTTTCAGGAGCTTCGTATTCCCAGCGCATGCGCCCGGGGCGCCGAAAATACACTGTGCCGGACTCGATACGCGCCTCGCGTGGACCGGCGCTGTAGCGCTCCAGAAATATGGCCCGCAAAGTTTGCGCGTGGCGGTAATGCTCCTCGAGTAATTGGGCAATCGCTTTCGCGGAATCGGCGGAATCTTTTGCCGCACCCGCGGACCCGCCCGGCCGGGCGCATAGCGCGATGCAAATAAACGCGGCAATCGCATTTCGCCGCACTCGTTGATGATTCACAGGAAGAGTGTAGCAGGAACTAGCGGGGAGAACCTCGTACTCGAACGGTCAGTTGATTGGCAAATCGCCGGGACCCGCTGGAACGGAAGGATTGAACCGGATCGCGGAGGTTTGGTCGGAATAGAAATGGCGGACACCCGAAGTTCCTGGAACTTGTGGATCCGCAGCCACAGTAAACGACAAGAGATTTCCATTTGGATCGGTCGCCCCTGGCGTGAGCGTAATAACATAGCCACTCTTCAATCCCGAGGCGAGCACAGAGTCGATCAATCCTGCATTATTCTGATCGACCACCACCCCGTTGCCGGAGAGCTTCGACAAAGTATCAGAGAAACCAACACCCCAAGTCGTGGAATAAACCATCTGCGCTGTGCAGATATTTCGAAGGCTTTGAACGGCCGAGGCCTCGTTAGCGCGCATTCTTGAACTAATGAAATTCGGAACGGCAATGGCCGCAATGATCAGGATTACCGCCACAACCACGAGCAGTTCGATGAGTGAAAACCCTTTTGTCCCACGGTTGGGAACGGTTGATTTGTCCGACCTATTCAGGCCTCGCATGATCTTAACCTTTCACCTGCGCCGTTCTTGCGGTTGCCTCTAATTGGTCCGCTTTTGTAAAACAAGGGAGGAAGGTATCCCTTCCTCCCCAATTGGTCCCCACTCGGTTAGGGTCCAAATTCTATGAGCTGAGCGGCGTGCTGCTCGAAATCGCCGCGCAGTGGGATCGGCTCCGTCATATCACTCTCGATCCCGAGCGGATTTATAGGCTCGTAAACAGCAAATCGAGTGCCAGATATTCGCCAATTTGTAGCCTTGTGCTCACGGAGGTAAAGACATATTTTTCTATAACATAGGTGGATATCTGAGACCCTATGTGTGTCTCGATTCGGGAAGATCCTCTCTTCGTGGCTTGTTAATGACAGTTTATGTCAGTCAGCACAGCCAGAAAACGGCGCCGGGCTCCTTTTCGGGGGCCAGTAAACCGTAGGTCGATTTCCAGATTCAAACAAAATTGCCAACACTTTAACGCCGCTAACTAGAACGACAATGAAGAGCGGCAAAGCACCCGATGCGGATTGCGCGACGTATCTTGAATTCGTAAACTTGAAGCCTCAGGTTTGAGCGGGCTCCGCGCTTCTCCTGATGCGTTCAGTATGAAACATTTTTTCCAGCGGCTCATCGGTTCCACGGTATTCATCGTCGGCGTTGCGTTTGTTCTGCGCATGGTCGCGATGTGGATGATCTGGCACCAGGCTCCCATCCCGATCAAAGCCAATATGCCGTATGGTTACGAATTGGGACGGGTCGCAAGAGCCATTGCGTCCGGGGAGGGCTTTTCGTCTCCGTTGCGCGACATGGATACGGGGCCGACGGCTTGGTTCACACCTATTTACCCCTACTTTGTGGCCGGGATATTTAAGGTCTGGGGAATTTACACCAACACATCGCGCTTCATCATCGCGGCGGTGAATTGTTTGTTCGCCGCGCTGACGATTATTCCCATCTATAGCGTCGCCAAGAAAGCATTTGGTGAAGGCGCGGCGATCGGCGCGTCATGGGTATGGGTATTTCTCCCGACGGCGATTCACTTCCCAATTATTTGGATATGGGATACGACTTTAACGGCGTTGTTTTTTTCGCTGATTTTTTGGGCAACGCTGTCCTTGCGGGGAATCCGAAAAGTGGTGCCGTGGGCCGGTTATGGAGCTTTGTGGGTGGTCGGAGGATTGATCAACCCGTCGATCCTCTCTCTTTTTCCTTTTTTCCTGGGATGGCTGTTGTGGAGCGAGCGGAAGGAATCGAGTCTGTGGTTAAAGCACGCCGCGGCGGTGCTTCTGCTGTTCACGATCGGTCTGGTTCCCTGGACCGTCCGGAATTATCGCGTATTTGGAAAAATAATCGTGCTGCGTTCCAATTTCGGGCTGGAATTGTGGCTCGGGAATAATCCCGATGTCATCGATATGTTATCTCAAATGTCGCATCCCAATGACAATCCGGTAGAGGCCGCGAAATACAGGCGCTTGGGTGAGATTGCTTATATGGCCGAGAAGGAACACGAAGCGTTTGCCTTCATGCGGACGCATCCCGTTGAAACTGTAAACAATACATTTCACAGATTTGTGGACATCTGGCTGTCCCAGACGGATAGCCTGGTGGATTTATGGTCGACCGCTTCTCTTTATGGCAAGGCGTTATTGATGTTCAATTGCATGTTGTCACTGATGAGCTTGCTCGGCGTGCTTTACGCGCACCGTTCCCGCAATCCTGACGCGGCCCCCTTCGGCATGGTGCTGCTCATCTTTCCGATGGTTTTTTATCTTACACATTCTTCTCCGCGATATCGCTTTCCCATGGATCCGATCATCGTCGTTTTGGCCGCAAGCAGTGCGGCGCATCTGCTATCAGCTCGATCTGGCTCGTTGCGTAAGGCGAAAGCGGTCGAGCCTCTTCCCCTTATCCAACGGGCTGATCCAGAATCTGCGAAATTCAATTGATATTATATTTTTTGGAGTAATGCCGGAAGGAGCGGTAACTCATCCTGAGGAGTTCCGCTGCACGCGTTCCCACGCCGCCACAAGCCTCCAGAGCCGCCACAATATAGGCTCTTTCGGTATCCTGCATATGCTTTACAAGATCGATTCCTCCCTCCGGGATTTGTGCCGGGCCATTCTCGGAATTCGCGGCCGCGCTTTGAACTTCCCGGCGTTCCTTGCCCTGGCGGCTTACTTTCTCCGGCAGGACAGCAACTGAAATCATCGTACCTGTCTCCAGAGCGACGGAACGTTCCATGGTGTTCTCAAGTTCGCGAACGTTTCCGGGCCAATCGTAGGCTTCGAGAAGGTGGATTGCTTCCGGAGATATCCCTTCGATGGGTTTTTCCATGGAGGTGCGAAATCGTTCCAGAAATGCGCGCGCCAGCAAAGGAATGTCATCGCGGCGCTCTCTGAGTGGAGGAAGTTGAATGGGAATCACGCTCAACCTGTAATAGAGGTCCTCGCGGAATTCGCCCGCGGCGATGGCTTTATCCAAATCTTTATTGGTCGCGGCGATGACCCGCACATCGATTTCGGTTTCCTCATTCGATCCGAGCGGTCTTACCTTGCCTTCCTGAAGGACCCGGAAGAGCTTCACCTGCATCTGCAAACTCATGTTACCGATTTCGTCCAGGAATAAGGTGCCGCCATTTGCAGATTTGAACAGGCCTTCGCGATTTTCGTTCGCGCCCGTAAAGGCGCCTTTCATGTATCCGAACAACTCCGATTCGAGCAAAGTTTCCGGGAAGGCTCCGCAATTGATGGTAATGAAGGGCTGGTTGGCGCGCGGACTATTCTCGTGGACGGCGCGGGCAATCAATTCCTTGCCCGTTCCAGTTTCTCCGGTGATCAGCACCCGGCTGGATTGCGGAGCAACCGTTTGCACCATCTCAAAGATGGCCCGCATTTTAGAACTGTGCCCGATAATGTTGTCCTGGCCGGTGAGGCGGCGCAATTCCCGGCGCAGGTAGCCGGCCTCGTGTTTGAGGCGAAGCGTCTCATCCACCTGACGCACCGCCCGGCGCAATTGATCGACCAGGTCGTGGTCTTTAATGACGTAGCGATCCGCCCCCGAATTAATCGCGGCGATTGCGGTTTCCACGGTGGGCACTCCCGTAATCAGCAGGAAATAGCTCGATGGGGAAAGTTCCTTGCAAAATTGCAGAAGATCCACACCGGTCGCATCGGGCATGCGGATGTCGGAAATTACGATGTCAAAAATCTGTGATTGAAGCAGGCGCTTCGCCGTCTCGCCATTCCTGGCGACTTCGACGCGATGCCCTTCCTTTCGGAAGGTAATCTCGAGCAATTCGCAAATCGATTGTTCGTCGTCCACCACCAGGATGTGAGCCATAGCAGACCTCTTCTTGATAACTCCGGTTCTTGATAATTCGGCGACCTAGGCGCCACTCACGCGATGCGCGGAAGATCCACGGTAAATTCCGCTCCGCGGTCTTTTTCCGAAACAACGCTGATTCGTCCGCTGTGCGCTTGAATAATTTGATACACGATGGCCAGGCCGAGACCTGTTCCACCCACAAAGGTGGACTGCAAGGGCTCGAATATTTTATTGCTCTGCTTGGGGTCAAATCCCATGCCCGTATCGCGAAAACGGATGCGAACCCATAATTGCGAGAGCTCGAGGGAAACGGATAAAACGCCGCCCTCAGGCATGGCCCGCAGGGCGTTGTCGGACAAATTCCAAAACACCTGTTTAATACGGTTGCGATCCACCTTGATTCGGACTTGCGGTGCGGCAAACGTGCGCTCGATCTTGTATTTTCCGTCCACTTGCGGATTCCGTTCAAACAATGTCAGCGTCTCATCGAGAAGGCATGCAACGTCGTCTTCTGAAAATTCGTATGTCTTTTCGCGGGAATAATTCAAGAAATCAGTGATGATTTTATTCAGGCGTGCCGATTCCCGGCTTACGATTCCGACCAGGTGCTGCTCGTCTTCCTGCAGCGGAACGAGCCGGGCAAGGTCCTTCACTGCGCCCGCCATGGCGGTTAACGGCTGGCGGATTTCGTGGGCGATTGCCGCCGAGAGACGTCCCAATGCGGCCATACGGTCCTTGGTGGCAACTTCCTGTTCGAGGCGCTTCCAATCGGTTAAATCCTGGAAATTAAAGACGTAGCCTGTGGTGCGGCGTTCTCCGGTCCGCAAGGGCGAAACCGATATTCCAATGAACCTTTTTTGTCCGCCTGGAGTCAAAAAATCCACTTCCCGCCTCTGCGGCAGTTTGTTGTCCTCCGTCGCATCTCCCGGAAGCCAAAAAATCGGCCAGAGCTCCGGCAGCGACATTCCCCGAACGGCGACGAACCGGTACCCCGTAATTTCCTCGCCCGTGCGGTTCAGCAATAGGATGCGGCCTTCCATGTCAGTGGTGAGGAGTCCGCCTCGCATCGAGTGGATAATGTCTTCGTTGAATGCTTGAAGGTCCTGCAATTCGCCGCGCTTGACTTCCAGTTCGGCGCCTTGACGACGCAAACTTTGCGCCAGAAGGCTCGAAAGGTATGCCACGGCCAGAAAGTAGAACAGATTGCTGAGAATCCACGTTTGGAGCTGCCGGCCGCTGGGGACGGCAACTTGCATGCGCGGCAAAACGTTGTAGTAAATCAGTTCCGCGAGTCCGCCGAGTAAAACAAAACTCAATCCGGCGACAATGAACGTAGCCTCGCGCGAAAATAGAATGCTCGCGACAATGATCGCCAAGGGGTAAAGCCAGATGAAGTAACTATCCTGCGTGCCAGTCAAATAAACTACGCCCGTGACCAGAAGAAGGTCACATAC
>Ga0137412_10004897_pt1 | contig 10693 bp, 9 predicted proteins | sample CZODoug2_1_16fun_FD_122160 | JGI IMG/M metagenome (GOLD analysis project Ga0137412, IMG submission 122160) | Vadose zone soil fungal communities from Angelo Coast Range Reserve, California, USA - CZODoug2_1_16fungal (Hybrid Assembly) | ecosystem: Environmental > Terrestrial > Soil > Vadose zone... | reverse complement strand
TGCGGCAGGGCGCCCAGCGCGCACCGACCTGGCGGCAACCCGCGCCGCCTGGCGTTTGGCGCTCGGCGGCGCCGTACCGCCCGCCCAGATCCACTTCCTGCACTGAATCCTCAATCCGGACCCGCGACCGGCGGGTCGATCTCGTCGCGGGCTGTCCGGGTCTGCAACTGTTTTCCGTACGTCCTGGTAAGTACAGCGCCATCGAACTTACCTGTGAGGCCAAATTCCATGTTCCGCACTTCGATCCAGATCCGATTGCTTTCTTTGTCCCTGTGGGGCGTCATTGCAGGCTCATTGACCGGATGTTGGTGGGATGGAGACGCCAAAACGGGCAGCACGCCCCCAGCACCCCCGACCTATTCGGTTGGCGGAACCGTCAGCGGGCTGACGCAAAGCGGCTTGGTGCTCAGCAACGGCTCCGACTCACTGACCGTGGCCGCCAATACGACCTCGTTCGTGTTCGCCACATCACTCGCTGCGCAAACCACGTACTCGGTCGCGGTTTCGACGCAGCCCACTGGCGCAACCTGCACCGTAAGCAACGGCAGCGGCACGATCGCGGCGGCCGCGGTCACCAACGTGCAAGTCACCTGCACACAGACGCTGCACCAGGTGGGCGGCACACTCAGCGGACTGACCGTCTTGGGGTTAGTGCTTGCCAATGGCTCAGACACCGTGGGCCCGGCGGCCAATGCCACCACCTTTGTATTTCCGACGAAAGTCGCCTCGGCCTCCACCTACAGTGTCAGCGTGAGTACGCAGCCCCCGGGCCTTAACTGCACGGTGTCCGCGGCGTCGGGTACCGTGGGCAGCACCGATGTGAACTCAGTGGCGGTCACCTGCACCCCAGCCAGATTCCACGTAGGGGGTACAATCGCCGGGCTTTCCGCATCCGGTCTCGTGCTCGCCAACGGCGCTGACACGGTTAGCTCAGCAGCGAATGCCACCACCTTCACTTTGCCGACCACCGTCGCCTCGGGGTCGACGTACAACGTCACCGTGCAGGCCCAGCCAGTCGGGTTGAGCTGCGCGGTCTCCAACGGGACGGGCACGGTCGCTACGTCCGATATCAACAGCATCACTGTGACGTGCACGTCAAGCGCGGGATTCACCCCGCTCGCCGGTCAGCTAAGCTGCCCCACTGGCATTCCGGACCGCAACGGTACCGGCGTCAGCGCCAGTTTGCCGCGGCCGACCAACATCGTGGTGGACGCCAACGGCAACGCTTACAGCTACAGTGTCTATTTCGGTGTCATCGATAAAATCACGCCCGCGGGCGTCGTGACGACCCTAGCAGGCCAATACGGCACCAACGGCAACACAGATGGCGCCGGCACGGTGGCGCAGTTCGATGGCAGCGCAAGCCTCGGCGGCGTCGACGCGCAGGGCAACCTCTATCTTTCGGAGAGTTCCAACGTCCGTCGGGTGACGCCGAGCGGCGTGGTCTCGACGCTTGCTGGCCCGGCGACGGGCGAGCAAGGCTACGTCGATGCCGCCGGCAGCGCGGCGCGCTTCTCAGAGTGGGGGCTCGGCGTGGCGCCCGATGGCACCTCCTACGTGGCGGACTACTCGAATCACGTGGTACGCAAGGTAAGCTCAGACGGCGTCGCCACGACGCTTGCAGGAACCAAGGCACAGGCTGGCTTCCTCGATGGTGTCGGAGCCGCTGCGCAGTTCCTCGTTCCGCAGTTCGCCGCGGTCGATTCCGCGGGCACTGTCTACGTCGCAGACCAAAACCTCAAAGTGATACGCAAGATCACTTCCGACGGTACGGTCACAACGCTCGCCGGAACGACGACTGCCGGATGGACCGATGGCCCTGGAGCGAGCGCGCAGTTCTACGACATTCGTGGGCTCGCCATCGGTCCCTCAGGCAGCCTGTATGTGATGGATCAGCCTTCGACAAGAAACGGGGAGACGGCTTACGGAGACAAGTGGGGCGCGATCCGCCAGATAAGTGCAGACGGTACCGTGAAGACCGTAGTCGTCAGCAGCGCCGCGTCGCCATACTTCGCCAGCCCTCAAGGCAACTTTCTTCTCGTCACTCAGCCAATCGATCTTATCGGCACAGCGCCCGACGGCACGCTCTACGTAGGCAGCCAATGCGCGGTGGGGACGATCGCTCTGCCTTAACCATTACCACTGGTATTAGGGCCGTTGTAGCGCGGATCGATGGTGCGTCTGTCGATCATTGCCGGGAGCATGCATCGAGCGTGACGCGCTCGTCGGGATCGCCATTGAGGGTGGAGAGCACCGGGCGAGCGCTGGCCGAAGCCCACGGCAAGTCCGGCCACCACTGCGGAATCACAGGGTGCCGCGTCGGCTCCACGCTCTCGCCGGGACGCGGCGCGAGAACCTCCACATCGTGGCAGCGAGCCGCCAAGCGCACACGTTCGACGGGCTCGGTCCATGTATGTTGTGCCAACTTGAGCAGAGCCCAATGCACGGGAATCATGGTGCGGCCGCGGACTTGGACATGAGCCTGGACGGCGAGTTCGGGGCCCAAGTGATTGTCGGGCCAATTCGCATCGTATTGCCCAGCCTCGATCAGCGTGACGTCGAACGGTCCGAGGCGTGCGCCGATGTTGGGTAGATCCTTGTGGAAGCTGGTGTCGCCTGAATACCACGCACGATGCTGATCGCCGATGATGGCGAAGCCGGCCCACAAAGTGTGGTCACCGGTGGGCGACAATCGCCCGGAAGAGTGGCGCGCGGGCGTCGCGACCAGTTCGATATTCCCCTGGCGCGTGGATTGCCACCAGTCGAGTTCGATGATGCGCTCGTTTGGAATTCCCCATCGCGACAGGTGTGCGCCGATGCCAAGCGGCACGACAAACACGTTGTGCCAGGACCTCATGGCGACGATGCTGGCGTAGTCCAGGTGATCGTAGTGATCGTGGGAAATGAGCACGACATCGATCGGCGGCAGATCGCTCAAGGCAATTGGCGGCTGATACCAGCGCTTAGGCCCCGACCAGGCAAATGGAGAGGCGCGCTCGCTCCAGAAAGGATCGATGAGAATTTTGCTGCCATCGATTTCGAGCAGCGTGGAGGAGTGACCGAACCAGGTGACGCGCAGACCCGACTGCGGTGCTCTCGCGAACGCGGCGGCGCTTGTATGGACGACCGGAACGGGTGCATCGGGTGTAGCGGCCGGCTGGGACTTACCCAAGGCAAAATGCAGCATGGCGCGACCAGTATCGATCCAAATCGCCTGCGGATCCTTGAATTGATCGTCATGCCACTGCGGCGATTGCCGTACTCGCGCCAATCGTTCGCCGTGTGGTTTTGTGCCGAAGGCGGCCCAGCCGGAGAGGAGAACTGCGCAGAACAGCGCGATCAGCGTCGCGAGCGCGATAGCTGTCCACAGCATCAGGCGCGATGCCCGGCGGCGCGGTGCAGTATCAGACTGACTTGCTGGCAATTGCCCCCGCCGGCTCCGCGCGTTATTTCTTCAGCTGAAACCGAATCCCGAAGGGATAGCAGGAGTTCACGGCATGACCGTCCTCGGTCGTCGCCCGATAATGCCCAGATCCGGCTCGCGCCAGCTTGAGCGCGGCTTCATCGAGTCGCGTGCTGCCGCTGCCTTTCACGGTGGTTGGGTCGGAAGTAAGGCGGCCCCTCTTATCGACACACACTCGTACGGTGGAAAAACCCTCTTCTGCCAAACGAATCGAAACTGACGGGTAGAAGTCGGCCGTTTCTGGAAATCCGGCGCCGGGTCCCCCAGCCACTTGCTGAACGACATGGGTCGGTGTTTCAAAAGGTTGCGGCGGCGAATAGGGCTCCTGAGATTTCTCGACAACTTCTGTGGTCGGATCTTTTTCGACCTCGACATTCCGTGGCTCGGGAACAACGGGTTTCGGCACCCGAACCATCCAGTCCTTCACTTCCATCCCCGGCGGTTGCGGCGGCGAATCTTTTGGCGGCACAGGGTCCACCACGATATGCTGCAAATCCGAAGGTGTCGCTAATCTGTGCGTGTGCGACAGCGTCGTGATCAATCCGAAGAAAAGCGCGGCATGAAGCCCCGCAATTAAGAACAGCGTGCCGGAGCGAAGGGAGAAGTAGGCGAAGTTTCGATCAATGAGTGTGACAAATCCCCTCGCGGCCGCCACAGGACTCGCCGCTGGAACCCGGCTTCGCGGGTAGTCAGCGGCAATCACCATGGTCGCCCAACAGCAACCCACCGCGAAGTGCAGTCTCGACAGTGGCGAGGATCGAGACTCCGAATCCGCGAGCCACTCCTCTTCAAGCCTCGAGGATAAGGATTCCGGCGCTCGCCGGGCCGCGTGATGAATCAACCAATGAGTCACGCCGCCCAATTCGGGCTGCGTCGATCGCTCGTTACGCTGGCTCATGCGAGTACTCCTCGATTAAAGCTTGCGAACACTTCACTGGCCCGTCTCAGGCCCGCTGAAGTCAGTCGATACAGCCTACGGCGCGGCCGCCCGGCGCTCGAGGGATCAATGGATTCCCACTGGCTGGCAAACCAACCCGCAGATTCGAGTCGAAGAAGGATCGGATACAGGGTTCCAGATGCAATGCCGCAGCGTTGGTGCACGTCCGCGCCGGCCAACTGCTCCGCCGGATTTTCCAAGAAGACTTCCAATACGCGAAGCGTCTGTAGCGACATCCGGACGTTAGCTTCTTTCTTACCCATAGTAGGAACTCTACATAGGGTATAGAATAAAAGCAAGCGATGGGGTGTTGGATGGGAATTTAGGCGATTGGCGGACTGCCGTTCGGGCATATGTCAAAGGAGAGCACAATGGCCATGACTGTAGGCAGCAACGCGGGACAGTCCTATTCCGAGATCAACATGACGCCGTTGATCGACGTGATGCTGGTGTTGTTGATCATTTTTATCATCACGCTTCCACGGCAGACGCACGCCATAAAGATCGACAATCCATTGCCGGCCCCTCATCAGCCGCAGCCGCCCAAGGTCATCGATTTGCAGATCGACTTCGACGGCACGCTGTTATGGAACAAGACAGCCGTGGACCGCATCACAATGCAGGGATATATCAGTACGGAAGCGGCGAAATCGCCGCAACCGGAAGTGCATATTACGGTGGACAAATTCGCCAACTACGAGGTCGTGGCGCAAACATTGGCGGACTTGCAGCATCGCGGCCTGAAAAAAATAGGCTTCGTCAACAACGAGTTCTTCTAGCAGATCCAGCCGAGTTTGCGGCGCCGGCGCGCCATGAAGACGGCCGTCGGTACTGATACCATCAGCGACAACGGCCTGGCGCCGAATGAGGGGGACTCGATGCCGAGTGTTGCGAAGCAATTGGCCATGGCACTGCTTATCCTGGCGTTGCCCGCGTGGGCGGTCAAATCTGCAGAAACGCCGCCTCGGGTGAACGGCCAGCGGATCGTCCAACACCTCCAGGCCCTGTCCGAGTACGGCAAGAATGCCCAGGGCGGCGTCAGCCGGGTTGCTTACACCGCGGCCGACCGCGCCGGCCGCGAATACGTCATGGGATTGATGCGCGAGGCGGGACTCGCAGTCAGTATCGACGTCGCCGGCAACTTGGTGGGCCCACGCGCCGGAACTGACGCCACCCTCAAGCCCATCGTCATCGGTTCGCACATAGACTCGGTCCCCGAAGGCGGAAACTACGACGGCGACGTGGGTTCACTCGGGGCAATAGAAGCAGCTCAGACGCTCAATGAACGCGGTGTACGGCTACGCCACCCTTTGCAGGTGATGATTTTCGAGAACGAAGAAGGCGTGATGCTCGGAAGTACGGCCATCGCCCGGGGGGCAGACGCCGCCAGGCTCAACTCAGTGTCACAGAGCGGGAAAGTCGTTCGTGAAGGAATCAAGTTCTTGGGCGGGGATCCTGACCGAATCGCCGAAGCGAGACGTCAACCCGGCAGCATCAGCGCCTACATTGAATTGCACATTGAACAGGGAGCAGTGCTGGAGCAACAGCACGTTCAGATCGGCATCGTGGAAGGAATCGTCGGGATCCTCGAGCGTGAGGTGTTGGTAGAGGGTTTTGCCAACCATGCGGGCACTACACCCATGGATCAGCGCCACGACGCGATGCTGTCGGCGGCCCGCTTCATCGAGAAGTTCAATCTGCTGGTCACCAGCGTGCCCGGCCGCCAAGTTGGCACGGTGGGCTGGATCAAAGCCGAGCCTGGCGCCTACAACGTGATCCCAGGCAAGGTCAGGTTGGGCATGGAGCTACGCGATTTGGACGCGAACAAAATCAAAGCCCTCTTTGATCAGTCCCGCGAAGCGGCGGAGGAGATCGGGCGCTTGAATGGCACCACCTTTCATTTCTCGTCCGAGGACATCAGCGCACCTGCGCTCACCGACAAGTCCCTGCAAGGATTGATCGCAGCGACGGCGAAACGGCTTGACCTTTCCACCAAGCTCATGCCGAGCGGTGCCGGACATGATGCCCAGGAGATGGCCAATCTCGGGCCGATCGGAATGATTTTCATCCCCAGCGTCGGCGGAATCAGTCACTCACCCAAGGAGTTCTCGCGGCCGGGCGACATTGAGAATGGCGCGAATGTCCTGCTCGGAACTGTGCTCAGTCTCGATCTCGCCAAGGGCTTGAGATAGTCCAAGCGCGGTTTGGTGCGACGCGGCGGTCGCCAATCTTAACTTGCGATTTTTTCTTCATCTTATGTACGATTCCGCACAGACAGTTTTTGCGAGAGCTACAAAATTCCGGTTGCTTCAATCGGTTTTTTCTCGCAGGGAGTGCACCGTGGAAGAAGTCACCCGATCCCGGCAGCCCGTGAGTTCGAAGCCTCATCGGCATGGTACGCACCAATCAGCCCTATTCCACGTTCCACTATCTGCGGCGGGTGCGACGCGCTCGGCAAAAAACATCGCGGAATGGAATTCGTACTTGCCGACGGCATGCATCAGGGAAATGGTCAGAATGGGTTGGGACTATACGACCTGACCGGATGCGGCTTGATTGATCATCGGCTTGACAACTTCGATCTTTCGGTCTGTAATATCTGTCATGACAGAAATAACAGATACAACAGACCTACCAGGCAATGTTCCTGAGGCGGTGCGTCGCTTCGTCTTGGAGTGGGGGAATCTTGGCGAGCGCTGGGGGGTGAATCGCTCGGTGAGCCAGATCCACGCGTTGCTGTACGCCTCCAAACACCCCTTGGCGGCGGAAGATATCGCGGACACGCTCGGAATCGCCCGCTCCAATGTGTCGAATTCGCTGCGTGAACTTCAGACCTGGAACATCATTCGTTCGGTTCCCATTCTCGGCGACCGGCGTACCTTCTACACGGCCGAAACGGACCTGTGGAATCTGGTGTCGCGAATTGCAGCGGGGCGCAAGGCCCGCGAGCTCGACCCGGCGGCCGCGGCCCTGCGCGAATGCGTCGAGATGTCGCGGGACGATAAGTCCGTGGATCCCGTCGTACAACTACGTCTCAGAGAAATGCTCGATTTTGTCGAACGCCTCAGCCGCTGGTACGATCAAATGATTGCTCTGCCCCGGTCTACCATCGTAACGCTCATGAAGTTGGGCGGCGGAATTGCGCGGTTGCTCGACCGCAGCGCGAGAAAGAGTCGGGATCTCAGCTAGAGATATCGCAACCGCCTCACGACCATCAAAGAATATGAACAATCAATCCGGTAACAGGATCGTGATTCCCTCTGCCGTTGCAACCGGCTATGACTTCCGGATGACGCCTTATCTGGAGTGGCTATTGCAAGGACGGTCGGCGGATGACCCACTGAGTCTGCAGTTCCTGCCCCAGGAGCAAGAACTGACGGCGCTTGCACACGAGACGTCAGACCCGATTGGGGATATCCCCTTCACGCCGGTTCCCGGGGTGGTGCACCGTCACTCTGATCGGGTTCTCCTCAAGGTGGCGCATTCGTGCCCGGTGTATTGCAGGTTTTGCTTTCGTCGCGACATGATCGGCAGCAAAGGAGAACCCTTGCAAGGGCCCAGGCTGCAGGCCGCGATTGCCTATATACGCGCTCATCCGAATATTTGGGAGGTCATTTTGACGGGCGGCGATCCACTGTCGCTTTCCGGCAGACGATTGCACGAAATCTTGAGCTACCTGGCGACCATCCCGCATGTCAGCATCTTGCGAATTCACTCGCGCGTGCCGATCGTGGCGCCGCACTCCATTGACGATTCTTACATACGAGCATTGGCGAAGCCATTACCGGTCTATCTCGTGGTGCATGTGAATCATCCGGACGAAATCACCGACCCCGTCGTTACGGCCGTGCGGCGACTATCGGAGGCCGGAATTGTTCTGTTGAGTCAGACCGTGCTGCTCAAAGGCGTCAACGATGACGAGGCCGTACTCGAAACCTTGTTCCGGCGGCTGGTGCGTCTGAAGGTTCGCCCCTACTATTTGCACCACCCGGATCTGGCGCCCGGAACATCGCATTTCCGAGTTCCCATTGAAGTGGGACAACACCTGATGCGCTCCTTGCGCAGAACGGTTTCCGGATTGTGTCTGCCCACCTACGTGCTCGACATACCGGGAGGCTTCGGCAAGGTGCCCATTGGGCCGATGTATGTCGGCGCAAGAGATGCGGCAGGGTGCCGACAGATCCAAGACTCTGCAGGGATGTCGCATTCTTATCCCGAATGAGATGGCGATTCATAGCGGTTCATCCAGCGAATTGATCTAGAATCGCACCTTATGCGACGGCTAGCGGTTTCTCTCTTATTGTTTGCGTCGGTGATGGCGCACGCGGCGGCAACGCCGCCGAACGACAAGCAGCAAGTGCTGTGGGATCACTTGCGGGATGCCATCGTCGATGTCGAGCAGGGGCTCGATGGGGTTTTGGGTGTCGCCATCCTGGACCTGAGCTCTGGGCAGCAACTTCTCATCCATCCGGACGAGGTATTTCCGCAGGCGAGTTCGATCAAGATTGCCGTGCTCGCGGAGCTCTATCATCAGGCGCAGCAGTCCGCGCATGGAGTGAGCGGTAAAGCCACGTTGAAGGATCGCTATGTGGTGCGGGCGGCGGATATCGTTGCCGACAGCTCCATCCTCGGTGGCCTGACGCCGGGCGTCAGCGCTCTCACGAACCGCGACCTCGCGACGATCATGGTCGCGGTCAGCGACAATTCAGCCACGAATGTGCTCATCGATCGCGTCGGCATGGACCAGGTGGTGCGTTTGACGGAATCGCTGGGTCTTGCCCACACGCAGCTACGGCGCAAGATGATGGATCTGAAGGCGGCGGCTGAGGGACGGGAGAATATTTCCACGCCGCGCGAAATGATGGCGCTCTTGGAGCAGCTCTATCGGGGCAAGGTGATCGGGCCGCCGCTGCTCGATGATTTCTTCACGGTGTTGGCAACGCGCAAAGAAAGTTGGATACCCCGTGATCTTCCGGCGGACCTGAAGATTGCGAACAAGCCGGGTGAACTGGAAGGGGTGCGCAATGACTCCGGCATCGTGTTTCTCGAGAATCGCCCCTACGTGATTTGCGTCATGACCACGTATCTTCAGAACGAGCGTGCCGGAGAGGAAGCGATCACTCGGATATCGAGCGCAGCCTACGGCGTATTCGATCGTCTCAGCCGTGCCTCCGATCTGGGCAGGGTGATTTCGCCCGGCAACGGCGGTGCGCGGTAGGCCGGGATTTCAAGCATCCCAGCCCCCGCGCGTTGCGACCTAACTATCGGCGCCGATCATCGTCCCTCGATGCGCCTACAAAACACGCAATACGGAATTTCGACGAGTGGCGAGAGTGGCGTCGTTCGGCGGCGCTAGTCTTTGGACTTGGAGCGCCGGCCCGGCCCGAGCATCGCGCGGCCAGGGAACACGCTCGGCACGATCTTGCCTTCCTCGACAACGACGATTCCCTGCACCAGCAAAAACCGCATTCCCACGCTCGGCTCCATAGGTTTTTCGTAGGTCGACCGATCGCTGATCGTTCCAGCATCGAACACCGCGATGTCGGCGTCGGCGCCCTCCCGCAATCGGCCTTTTTGCCGGGCCGCTGGGGTCGAGCGCTCGAGCATCTGCGCCGGCATCAGGCTCATTTTGCGCAGCGCCTCCATGAGGCTGACTGTTTTCTTTTCGCGCACATATTGCGCCAAGATGCGCGAGTAGGTTCCGGCATTGCGGGGATGTCCCTCGGCGCCGTCGCTGGCAATCATCACCAGTGGGTGCGCGATCACTTGGTCCACGATTTCCTGCGTATTGGTGAACAGCACCACAAGGTGCGTGGTGCCGGAGTTATGCAACTCATCGAAGCGCTCCTGGGTGAGGCGCTCGCCGGTTTCGGGCAGCAGCAGACTGTCATAGCTGATGCCGAACTTCTCTTTCCAGCCTGGATTGAAGAGCGCGGAGTTGATGGCGGTCATGCCGGCGATGTAGGGATAAGCCTCGGTGGTGACATCGAGGCCGCGGGCGCGCGCTCCTTCGATCATCGACAGACACTCCAACGAGTCGCGCGCGCAGGAGCTGTTCACGTGCACAATGTGCAAAGATGCGCCGCTGATCGCGGCGGCGCCGATGACTTCGCTGATGGACTCGACCGAGGAGCCGGGCTCGAGGCGGCCGCTGCTGCGCACATGCGTGTAGACGGGCAACTTTCGCTCGGCAGCCAGACGAAACATGTCGATCACTTCCAGGCGCGTGGCGCCCGGCGCGTACTGGATACCCATGCCTATACCTAAGCCGCCCGCGTCCAGTTCCCCGCGCA
>Ga0137412_10004895_pt1 | contig 10697 bp, 8 predicted proteins | sample CZODoug2_1_16fun_FD_122160 | JGI IMG/M metagenome (GOLD analysis project Ga0137412, IMG submission 122160) | Vadose zone soil fungal communities from Angelo Coast Range Reserve, California, USA - CZODoug2_1_16fungal (Hybrid Assembly) | ecosystem: Environmental > Terrestrial > Soil > Vadose zone... | reverse complement strand
GGTCGCGGCCGCGCTGTTCCCTCTTGGGATGTTTGCGTCTTTCTCGGTTGCCGCGGTACTGGGGCCGCTGATAGGCCTGTGCCGCCTGTCGGTAAGTTGTGCCTTTCTGCCGAGCATGAGCCGGCTTGAGGCCGCAGGTGACATCCGTGGAATGCTCGAGCTCAACAGCCGCGCCAATATCATGGTCGCGGCGTTCGTATGTCCGCTGCTCGCGTTCGCCTTCGTCTTTGCCGAGGAACTCGTCACGGTCGTGTACACCGCGGCCTATGTGGACGCGGCGCCCGTCATGCGCGTCTATATCCTCGGCCTCGCGGCCCTCGTGGTCGAGCTCTCGAGCATCACATTGCTGTTGCGGCAGGCCCCGTTCGTCGCGTGCCTGAACTTGGTCGCGCTTGTCCTTGCGGTCGCGCTCGACTGGTTCTCGGCGCTGCGCTTCGGTCTGGCGGGAGCCGCTCTGGGCGGTGTGATCGTGCTCTACCTCGACCGCATCGCCACCCTTCGGCACATCGCGCGGTATACGCGCGTGCCGCTCCGACGGCTGCAAGACTGGCGTACGCTCGGCCAGCTGGCACTGTGTTCCACGCTTGCCGCGGCGCTCGCCTGGGGAATGGTGGACCGCTTTTTCTCCGCGAACGCGCCGCTCGTTCGCGCGGCCGCGGGCGGGCTGATTCTGGCGGCGGCTTACGGCGCGATGCACGGGTTTTGGGGTGCGGGCCGGATTTGGCTCCCTGCCGCGCGCAACCCCGAGCGCGGGGTTTGAGCGAGAGTCGCGGAGCGAAGGATTTTCGTCACCGCCAAACGGAGGGGCCGAGCCTCGTTCGGTCACCCTCGGGAGATCGCCCGCACGAACCTAGACGAACGCCGGGTACCGGGACTCCTTTTCCGGGCGCCGCGCGTACAACGAGACACCAGGGGTCAAGAGGTAAAACAGGAATTTGCCGCGTGCTCTCCGCCCGTTGGTGCCGAGCATCCAGCGCGCCAGCGAGCGCACGCCGGTCATTTGTTCGGGACGCATCAGATCCAGGCGATCGTACACCTCGAGGCCCGATTCGCGTAGCACGCGGGAGAGTTGTAGGAACGAGAACCAGTGGACCGCGGGAAACTCCGTGTAGTTAACGAGGTCGCGACGGTGTTTCATGATCCACGCGAGGACGCGATCGCGGATCGGACCAGGCAACCAGGGATAGAAAGGGAAGTGGGCCACCTCGCCCTGGAACGGATGATGGCGGTTTGTCGTATGCAGCATGAGCACTCCGCCCGGCGCCAACACCCGCACCGCCTCGTTGACCACCGCTTGCCAATCGGGTACGTGCTCAAGCAGGGAGTTGAGCGTCACGACATCAAATTGTCCGATGTCGGGTGGAAGTCGCGTTGCATCGGCCACAATGCCGCGAAATACCTTGTCATCGCCAAGACCGTCGCGCAGTCGCGCGCGCGCGACGAACTCCGCGTCGAAGTCCACGCCGGTGACCACGCAGCCGCGCGCGACCCAGTGCACGCTCCACGCCCCCGTGCCGCACCCCACGTCGAGAACGCGGAGCGGTGCGCGCTGCGGCAGCAGGCGCCCGAAGCGTTCATATTCGCGACGGAACTCCCCAGAATCGCCGGGCGCGCCGACTGCAATCGGGTTGCTCGCCAGGTAGGCGGTCCGATTTTGGTCGGTGCTTGATGGCGCCGCGGACATGTGGGACATGTGATCAGTCCTTGTTGAAGGTCGCTCGGCGATGCCTTGAACAAGCGGCATCCTGTCCTCCTATGGGAGATTAGGAGCGGTGCATGAAACCTGGCTGGATGTCGGTCGACCTTGCGTTAGTCCAATCGGCTCATGGCTGATCGTGCCGGTCAAACGGCGATGCGTTATCTAGAGCGGGTAGTCTTGTACGAAACCCGCGCGGTAGTCATCAGTGAACAAACGAGTGAGTCGCATTCGGGCCAAGGTATGGCGCAAAACGTCGGCGCCCATCCCTGCCGTGGACAGGTTTGAGCGGGACCCATGGCGCGAGTGATTTTCGTCACGAGCTCGTTGCCCCACGGCGGGGCAGAGCGCCATGCGATCGCACTCATGAATCGCCTGTCAGAACGTGGCCACGAGTGCCATGCGGTCTGCATCAAAGAGAGCGGCGAGAAGCTCGACCGAATTCGACTGCGCGACGGGGGAACAGTGCGGTGCCTCGATGCGGCCCGTTATCTCGATACGCGCGCCTTGGCCGATTTCGCGACGCACATTTCCCGCATCGGGCCCTCGGTGATCGTCGCGGCGAATCCGTATGCACTGATGTATTCCTCGCTCGCGCTGCGACGCTCGCGCGTGCACGCGCCGCTCGTCGTGACGTTCCACACGACGCTGCTGCAGAGCGTGAAGGAGTGGCTGCAGATGCTCTATTACCGCCCCTTCTTCTGGATGGCGGACTGCCTGGTGTTCGTTTGCGAAAAGCAAAGGCGATACTGGCTGCGTCGCGGAGTGTTCTCGCGAAGAAACGAATTGATCTACAACGGCGTGGATACGGAGGAGTTTTGCGACGGATGGAGTCCTCAGGAACGGCAGACGTTGCGCAATGCGCTCGGTTTTTCAGACGCGGACTACGTGATCGGCATATCGGCATGGTTGCGCCCGGAAAAGAACCATGTGCAATTGGTCGAGGCCATCGCCGCGCTCCGCAAGCTGGGTATCCCTGCCCGGGCGCTGATGATAGGCGACGGCGAGATGCGCGGTGCGATCGAAGCCCGCGCGCGCGAGCTCAATGTCCAGAACGATATCGTGATCACTGGATCCCTGCTGGAAGTCCGCCCCTATATGGCGGCGTGCGATGTCATGGCGTTGTGCAGCTTTACCGAGACGTTTTCCCTGGCGGCGATTGAGGCCATGGCCTTGGGCAGGCCTGTGGTCCATTCCGATGTGGGCGGCGCATCGGAGATGATCGTCACAGGGTGTAACGGCTTTCTTTTTCCGGTGGGCGATACCGGGGCCCTTGTCGACAAGCTGGCGATCCTCGCGGACCGGGCCGTTTCGAGAAGGATGGGAAAGGAGGCTCGCGAGATGGTCGAAAGGCTCTTTTCGGAAAGGACGATGGTGGATCGCTACGAACGGATGCTTCTGGACCTCTGTGGGGTCCGTTCCGGCGCCAGGGAGGCCGTGATTTTTTGAGCGCGCGGGAATGATCCCCGGGTGGCGGACGCGTGTGCTGGGGCGGGCAGAACGCGCGAGGTTTGGGATAGTCCGTCCAGACTACGATCGCCGAGCAAGCACTACATGGGTCGGCCGGACAATACCTGCGCGGCCTCGGAATGGAAGGCTCGATGATCTCCCTTCAACCCTTCACCAGCCAATTCAATCAAATAACTTGCGAGGTTCGTTAAATGGGTTCCAGCAATCTTCAACAATTAGATGGCGTATTGGAAAAAAGAACGGCGGTTCCCAGTTACGTTTGTCCGGACTGCAAAGGGCCGTTGGAAGGCTTCCATTGCTCCCGCTGCCGCGTCGAATTCTCCCGCATAGACGGTGTCCCTCGCTTGCTGTCGAGAGACCCGAAGTTCGAGGGCGCGGAAACGATCGCCGAAGCCTACGACTCCATCTACGAAGAGCAGTCCAGCGTCTGGGAAAACCAGGGGAGAACGCCGGAGTTCATTCATTATTTTTCCTCCTTGCTGGATCGATTCCACAGCAAACGCTCATTGGAAATCGGGTGCGGGGAGGGCTTTCTGCTGGCTTCCAGGAAGAATGGGGAGAAATTTGCAGTTGACCTCTCAATCGAAGCGATCCGCAAGGCGAGAGCCAGAGCCGAGGCGGATTTCAGCCTTGCCCTGGCTGAACGCCTTCCCTTTCCGGCGGAGTACTTTGACTTGGTCACCAGTGTCGGGGTGATGGAGCATTTTCTGGACACGGAGGAAGCCCTGCGTGAAATACGAAGGATCCTCAAGCCGGGAGGGCGCTATGTCAGTCTCGTCCATGTTCATTTGACTATCTGGGAACGGGTCCGCATGGCAATCTCCGAGTTCGTTTTCCCGCGCTTCCGGCCGATTCAACTCTTCCTCTGGCTCAAGAGGAAGTTGAAAGGCGCCATTTTCCGGGGCCGAAGATTTGTTGAACAGCCGATCCAGAATCGTTATACGACCGGCAGCGGGAAGGCGTGGCTCGCAAGAAGCGGCTTCACCGTGAGTAGTGTCTTGCATAGCCGCAAATACCCGCACCTGCCTCTGATCGGTCCTTGGGTAGTAATCTACGTCGCCGAAAAATAATGCGGGTGAGATTTGAATTTGACGAGACCCCAATCATCAGGGATCGGTAAACCCGCTGCGTTCGTCCTGGGGTTGGGCGAGAACGGGTACGGTATCCTGCGAAGCCTGGATCGCGGAGGGGTTCGCGTGCTCGGCTTCTACACCGAGCCGAAAGAATTCGGCCGATTTTCGAAGTATTGCGAAGCGCATTACCTGCCGCCTGCCCTGGATGACGAGCAGATCTGTCGAGTGCTGATCGAATGGGGCAAGCGCCTGGAGGACAAACCTGTTCTTTTCCCCACGTCCGATTACCACGCCTCCATTCTGGCCAAGCACAGGGAAGAACTCTCCAGACACTTTCGCTTTCATTGGGTAGCCGCGGAAAGCCTTGGGCGAATCGTGGACAAAGCTCAAACAAGCCGGATCTGTCACCAAGCAGGCGTGCCGGTTCCTCGCACCCATGTCACTCGGCCGGAGGAAAATCCTGCCAAACTGGCCGAGGAGTTGTCGTTTCCATGCTTGATCAAACCGAACCGAAGTTTCAACGCCCCTTTTCCGCCCAAACTCAAGAATTTCGTCGCCAAATCGCCCGACGAATTCCTCGCCTTCTACCGGGTCCATCCGGAGCTGATGGGTGCAACCGTCTGCCAGCAGATCATCGAAGGAGGCGACGAAAACGTCTTCCAATGCACGGTGCTGGTTCGCATGTCCGGCGAAGCGGGAACCGTGTTTTGTGCGCGCAAGCTCCGCCAGTACCGGCCCGGGTATGGAGTGATGTGTTTCGGCCGGAGCGAAGAGAACGAGGTCCTGACAGCGCAAGCGCTGCGGTTCCTCCGCTCCCTGCAGTACCGGGGGTTGGCTTCGCTCGAGTTCAAATATCGGGCAGAAGACGGTCGCTACTACTTCATCGAGATGAATCCGCGCCTGCCCTGGTACAACGGTCTTTTCGCCGACGCGGGAGTCAACATTCCCTCCTTGACCTATCTAGACCTGGCCGGAAACGATCGGCCGGAGCCGATAAACGCGAGGCAGCGGAACGGAGTTTACTGGATCAGTTTCAAATTGGATCTGGGCTGGTTTGTCCGGACACGGAATACGGGTCGCATCGGGCTGCTCGATTGGTTGCGCTCAGTGGCGCGGGCGCGCTCCTATGCATGGTTCAACTGGCGGGATCTCCAACCGTTCCTGCGGGCCACGGTCGATCTTCTCGGCGCAGACACCTGGCGTGCATTCGGAATACTTCTCAGAAGCAGTCCTGAGCGGGATGCAGATGTGCCCGAGCCGAGGAAGAGCCCGAAGTTGGTTTCGCGGAGATCCTGGGCGGCGCGTTTGAAACAGCTCTGACGATGCCGGCGATGGAACGGCGGAGGATGCGCGCCGACAGCTCAGCCTGCGAGGCGCGGAAACTCCAATCGCTTCCGCTCCAGCGAGATACTGGGGAGCCCCGTGTGATCGGGACCGTTACGCAGCAGAGCGCCGACCTCGCGACCGTTGAGACGCAGGCGCGTCGTGGCGCTGTCCGGAACGTATACAGTCAGGCCCGCCAGATCCGCCGCGGAGGCTGCACTCTGCACGTCTATGATCACGGTCCCTTCGCGCACGCTTGCCGACCAGGCAAGGCCGCGCAGCGCGCGACAATAACCGAGCAGGCGCCGGGTTGTCGTCACGAGGATCAGACCGTCGCGTTCATAGCGCGCCAGTCTGCCTAACGCCTCGCGCGTCGGCGCCGTGAACGGCTCCTCTCTTCGCCCGACTTTTCCAAGGTGCGTATACAGCACCATGAAACCCTCGCGCTGCGCGAAGCGATCGAGCATGTCGGTTCGGAGCACCTGTGACAACCCATCGGCGGTTTCGCCGCGGCTCACGCCGCCCCAGTGCGGATTGCAGCGTAAGAACTCCCACACCGTCTGCCCGCTGCGCAGCGTCGCCGGACGCAACACCTGGTTCGCCGCGTTCATCGCGTACTTTTCGCTGCCCAATCCCGCCAGGAGCCCCTTGAGGTGCTCTTTCAGCACCGTTTTCGCGGAAGCGCGTGGATCCGCCCAATTCCAGATTCCGCCCAGGCGCCTCGGAACGTCCTGCCCGATCACACTCGTCACCCGACCGCGCCAGACGTATTTCACTCCGAACGCGCAAGCGAGATCCGCGTGATACGCATGCGAGCCCGCGACATCCCCCATCCCGCGCATGATGTCGGCGCCAAAGTTCGATGGTGCCGCGCTGTGGTCCACCCAGACTTCGAGCGGGCAGTCGTGCCGTGAAAGCTCGTCGAGGGCCCGCCGCGCGTGTTCCCGCGTCGTCGCGAGGTCTCCGTAAGAATGAAAGCAGTCGATGTGACCCGATCGTATCAGATCGCGCACCATGGCTCGCCCGGCGTCGTCGGTGTTCCAATAGGCAAACTGGTCCGGCGGCATGTCGAAGTAAATGGTATTGCCCACCTCCAAACCGACGCCCGGGCCCATGCACGTGTTTTCCGTCGTATTGAGAAAGCGCATGATCTCGCTGTATACACGTCGGTCGGGCGTTTCGTCGAGATCGCTGCAGATCGCAAGCATCGAACGATACGGAAACGGCAGGCGCCGCAGGCTCACTTCAACGCGACCGCCGGCGTCGACACTCGCCATTGAATCGCCCTCGTCGATGATGCGTGGATATCCTTGCGTCGCCTTCATTCGCTCTGCGTTTCTCCGTACCGACCGCAGAGGGAGGCTGCGATCACGAATTGTTTATATCACCGATAAGAAAGCAGGAGAAGATGGGGACCGCGGCTCGTGTCGTGGCGGTCCATCCGGACCATCGCCGCCCGAATCGGCGGCAGCACCGTACCGGCAGCAGCCTGATTTCATTTAAGAGCCGAGACCCGCGCACGTGTTGTTCAATTCCTACGAGTTCATCTATGTTTTCCTTCCAGTAACGGCGTTGCTGTTCTTCGCTTTTTCCGCGAGCGGGCGGCCGATGCTCGCCGCGGGTTGGCTGGGTCTGGCATCTCTATTTTTTTATGGATACTGGAGCCCGCGCTATATTCTTCTGCTGCTCGCATCGATCGCGGCGAACTACCTCATGGGGCGCGGGATCCTGCGGCTTCGCGACGAACGGCGGCTACGGGGCTGTCGGCTGCTGGTGATGGCGGCGGTAACCTTCAACCTCGGGTTGCTCGCCTACTACAAGTATGCGAACTTCTTTGTCGATTCATTGAACGCGCTGGCTGGAACGGGCCTTCAGTTGGAGAGAATCCTCCTCCCGATCGGGATTTCCTTCTTCACCTTCACCCAGATCGCCTATCTGGTCGACGCTTACCAGGGCAAGGCGCGGGAATCCAACCCAGTGCACTACCTGCTTTTTGTCAGCTATTTCCCCCACCTGATCGCCGGCCCCATACTGCACCATTCGGAAATGATGCCCCAGTTCGCCGACCGGCGTACGTACCGGTTCGACGTGACGAACTTCAGCATAGGGGTCATCTTCTTTTTCATCGGCTTGTTCAAGAAAGTCGTCCTGGCCGACGGGGTGCAGCTGTTCGTCGGGCCGGTTTTCGACGCCGATCCGTCCTATCGGTTGACGTTCCTCGAGGCCTGGCTGGGGGCGCTCGCCTATACCTTGCAGTTGTACTTCGATTTCTCCGGTTACTCGGACATGGCCATCGGCTTGTCCAAGATGTTCAACATCGACCTGCCGCTCAATTTCAACTCGCCTTACAAGGCACACAATATCGTCGAATTCTGGCGGCGCTGGCACATGACGCTCTCGAGGTTTCTGCGCGATTATCTCTACATCCCTCTCGGAGGCAACCGTCACGGGCTCCTGCGCCGCTATGCCAACCTGATGGCAACCATGCTGCTGGGCGGCTTATGGCACGGCGCCGGATGGAACTTCGTCATCTGGGGCGGGCTGCACGGCATGTATCTGGTGTGCAACCACGCTTGGCAGGGTTTTCGCGTCAAGGTGTTGGGGCACGATCTCGAGCGTCACACCGCGCGGGGGCGCGTAGCGGGAGCGGCGCTCACGTTCCTGGCGGTCGTGCTGGCCTGGGTCTTCTTCCGCGCGCCATCGTTCCCTGCGGCCGTCAATATCCTCCAGGGGATGGCGGGGATACACGGGGCCGTTCTGCCGGAGGAATGGCAAGCGGTCCTTGCGACCGGCGCAGCGGCGACAGTGGGCGGAATGTCGTTCGGCTATCTGGAAGCCTTCGGCGGCACGAGGCAGATTGTCTGGGTGGCCGCGCTGCTCGCGATCGCGTGGGGTTTGCCCAATTCGCAACAAATCATCGGCTGGCTCAAGACGCGCGTCGTCGCGCGCGCCGGTGCGTATGCCGCGCAGTCGCGCTCGTGGTGCATGCTGGGTGCGTTGTCGGTGCTGATTTCTTTCCTGGCCATGATCAACGGATCGCGCGGTGTCTCCGAGTTCATCTACTTCAACTTCTGAGCGCGTGTGGCTCGTGCTGCGGCGAGCCGCGCTATTTTGCGTGGGGGCGGCAGCCGTGCTCGTTACATTGGAGCTCGTCCTGCGCATGCTGCCGGTGAGCGTCGGCTTGTATCAAACCGAGCGCTCCGATCTCTGGCCGCTCAATAGCTTTCAGGCTCATCTGCCGTACACGGTTTCCACAACTTGGGAGTTGCGGAACGCCCGGCATGGCCGGACCAACAACTACGGCCACCTGACCCCCTTCGATTACCTCCCCGGCTCGCGACCCGTCATCGTGGTGGGCAACAGCTATATCGAGTCACAGATGAACGACTACCTCGACACCTTGCAGGGACGCCTCGGAATCATGCTGGGGCAGACCGAGCCGGTCTATGGCATGGGCGTTTCGGGATTGTCGATGAGCGATTACCTCGCGATGGCGGGCCAGGCATCGGCCGAATTCGCGCCGCGGGCGGCGGTGTTCGTGCTCGTGAACGGAGATATCAGCGATAGCCTGATCGATCGGCCCGGTCACTACTATTTTCGTGAAACGACCGACGGATGGAACCTCACGCTTCACCCCAGGAGCATGCATCCCTTGCTCACGCGCGTTCGACAGAGCGTCGGCGACCTCTATCTGTTTCGTTACGCGACGCAAAATCTGCGCTTCACCATGCCGGAACTGGCGCCGGTGTTTCGCGAAGCGAAGGCGCGGGGACTTGCCGCGCCCGTCGGGAAGGAGGTCGCAGCGCAATTCGCAGCGGTCGACCGTTTCCTGGCGGAGCTGCCCGGACGATCGGGGATCGAGCCGCGCTGCATCGCCTTCCTGCTGGATGGGGATCGCTTTGGCATTTATGACCCGCGACTTGCCTCGCCGCTGGTAGACCTGCCTGAGGCGAGGGAGCATTTCATCCGCAAGGCATCTGCGCTCGGTTATCGCGTCGCGGACATGCAGCCCTTGTTTCGCCAAGATTACAAGATCCGCCGGCGCCATTTCGATTACTACCCGATTGATGCGCATTGGAACGGCCTCGGGCATCGACTCGCGGCGGAACGGGCATACGATCTCCTGTTTCGCCGGCCCGGCGGTCACTGCTGAGCCAGCTCCGCTGGAGCGTTTCCCGGCAGTTCTATCCGATAGTTCTATCGGACCCCTCGAGCTGTAGTTCAATCGAACTGCCGCGAAGATCGCGGACTTTCAATATTCGAGGGTCACGATCACGCTGACTTTCCTATCGCTCGGCGAAGGGGACATCCATGCGTGAAATTCTGAAACGTGGCCGCACGACGGCCCTAGTGGCGGCTTTGAGCCTGACCTGGATTGCGCCGCTTCAGGCATTTGCGCAACTGCTGCCGCCATTGCCGCTGCACAGCGGCCCCACTGTTCTAAGGAGGCACACCTTGAACGTCAATTTGGAGTCGGTGCGGGCTCTCCGTTTCGCAGTCACCCAGTTTTCCCGCGTCCCAGAGTCACAGCAAGAAGCCCGACTCACCCAAATTAGGGACGCTGCCACCGAGTTGCGTGCCGCGGAACTGCCATGGGTGGACAACTTCCTGCGGGCGAAGGGGGCGAAGTGACCGGCAAAGTCACCGTCCTCACCCCCACGGTCTCCTCCGGTGCGATCGAGCTCGGACGGAAGATGTACCGCAAACAAATCCTCCCCATCGGGGAGTTGCCGTACAAGGGCCGCAAGCTGCAGTTCACCCCGGACTACATCAACAACCTTGTTGCGGCGTTCAAGGACGGTGCGTTCGACGCCGTCCCGTTTCAGCTGGCCCCGGATGACAACTCGCATTCCAACGCTGTCGATCGGGCGGCGGGGGAGATCGTGGGTTTGGAGGCCGGCGAGGACGGCCTGTATGCCACCGTGTCGGCCACGGAGCGGGGTGCGGCCATCTTGGATGAGCATCCAAACCTTGCGGTGTCTGTGCGGGTCGTGGAGGGCTACGAACGTAACGACGGCAAGACGTCCCGCGAGTACCCGGCCGCGTTGCAGCATGTTTTGGCGACGTGGGCGCCGCGGATTGCCGGGATGAAACCTTGGGAACCGATCAACTGTTCCGAGGAAACCGATGAGGTC
>Ga0137412_10004894_pt1 | contig 10697 bp, 9 predicted proteins | sample CZODoug2_1_16fun_FD_122160 | JGI IMG/M metagenome (GOLD analysis project Ga0137412, IMG submission 122160) | Vadose zone soil fungal communities from Angelo Coast Range Reserve, California, USA - CZODoug2_1_16fungal (Hybrid Assembly) | ecosystem: Environmental > Terrestrial > Soil > Vadose zone... | reverse complement strand
CGATCTCCATACCATCCGAAACCATACACCAAATCCACTTGGGACCCCTCTCCGGCGCTGGAGGAGGAGCGGTTTTTGATCCGGGGCATCGTAGAATACCCCCGGAGAATCTTCCGGAGGAGGCGTCATGGTTGCCCGCATCGTGTTCGCGTTTCTCGTTGCGTCTCTTGCCGCAGCGGCGCCGCAGGCCCAAACCTGGCCGTCCAAGCCCGTCCGCTACGTCGTTCCGTTCCCGCCCGCCGGTGCGACCGACATCCTTGCGCGCATCATGGCGGAGAGAATCAGCGGCCCGCTCGGCCAGCCGATCGTGGTCGAAAACCGTCCCGGCGCAGCGGGCAATGTCGGCACCGAAATGGTTGCAAGAGCGCCGGCCGACGGCTACACGATATTGCAGGCGACCGCGGCACAGGCGATAAGCGAAACCCTGTACACGAAGCGCACCTTCAGCTTCGAGCACGATCTTGCCGCGACGGCGATGATCGCCCGCATGCCGAACGTCATGGTCGTGAACCCCTCGGTTCCGGCGAAATCGGTGGCCGAGTTCATCGCGCTCGCAAAGAGCAAGCCGGGCAAGCTCAATTTCGCCGCCTCCGGGAGCGGAACCTCGCTCCATATGGCCGGCGAGATGTTCAAGATGATGACTGGGGTTGATATCGTGTTCATCCCCTACAAAGGCAGCGGCCCGGCGCTCGCCGACCTGATGGGCGGGCAGGTCGACCTGATGTTCGACAACCTGACCGCCGCGATAGGACACATCCGCAGCGGAAAGCTGCGCGCTCTCGCGGTGACTACGAGCACGCGCTACCCGGAGCTGCCCGACCTTCCGACCATGCAGGAAGCCGGTGTTCCGGGCTACGAAGTGACGGCATGGTTCGGCATCATGCTCCCCAAAGGGGCGCCGAAGGGCGTGATCTCGCGCATCAACGGCGAAGTGAACAAGGCGCTCCTCCAGGCCGACATGAAAGAAAAGCTCTTGCAGCAAGGCGCGATGGCGACCGCCTGGACGCCGCAGGAGTTCGGCTCCTTCATCCACGACGAAGTCGTGAAGTGGGGCAAGGTGGTAAAGGCCTCGGGCGCCAAGGTCGAATAGACATGCGTGCTCCCCGGTTCAAGGTCTTCCCTTCGCCCTGCGGCTTCGCCGGCACCGGCGCGGGCTTCCAGGAATAGCTTCTTCCGGTAGGGATTTCCTGACGCGCTTTCCCTGATAAGATTGCGGGGGTTTGACCTGACGGCAACTATCAGGTTTCGCCCTATGGACACCCCCGGCGTACTTGCCTAGTCTGGATGCTGCGCTCCAACATTTTCACCGCTGGGTAGAGGCCGTTCAACAAGTGAAATGTGGGGCAGGTACAAAATAAAAATGTAGTGCAGCTTTTTGAGGGGAAAGCGTGAACCAAGCGCAACTAGAAGCACGTCCCGGCGTGCCGCGGGACGACGTGCAGCAGGTCATAGACCTGATCATCGACAACGTCAACCAGCTCAAGGACACCCAGGGACTGAAGGTACCGGCGGAGCTCGATGCCGCGACGACGCTCTTCGGCGGCGACGGCTTTCTGGACTCGATGGCGCTCGTGACGCTGGTCGTGGCCGTCGAACAGGCTGTCGAGGAAAAGTTCGGTACGAACGTGAGCCTCGCGGACCCGGGCGCCATGTCCCAGGAGCACAGCCCGTATCGCACGATCGGCGCCTTGGCGGACTATGCGATCCAGCGGCTGCGGGCCGGTTGATCCGCGCTCCCCAGGCGTATGGACGCGCCGGTCACGCTCATCACCGGAACGCGGATCGGCATCGGCAGGCACCTGGCCGAGCACTATCTCCGGCTTGGCCATCGCGTGGTGGGTTGCAGTCGCAACGCCGTCGATTGGACTCGTGAGGGCTACAAGCACTATGGAGCCGACGTGGCCGACGAAAAAGCGGTCAAAGCCATGTTCTCCGAGATCCGCCGGTCCTATGGGCGCCTCGACCATTTGATCAACAATGCCGGCATCGCCTCCATGAATCACTCGCTGCTCACGCCGACATCCACGGTCAACGCGATCCTTGCGACCAACGTAGTCGGAACGTTCCTGCTTTCGCGCGAGGCGGCGAAGCTGATGAAACAGAAGCGCTACGGACGCATCGTGAATTTTTCCTCGGTGGCCGTACCGCTCAAACTGGCGGGCGAGGCGGCCTATGTAGCCTCGAAATCCGCCGTCGTCGCCTTGACGCATGTCTTGGCGCGCGAATTCGCCGAGTACGGCATTACCGTGAATTGCGTCGGGCCCGGGCCTCTCGCAACGAATCTGATCCGCTCGGTTCCAAAGCAGAAGATCGACCGGCTCCTGGAACAACAGGCGATCCCGCGGATGGGGACGCTCGACGACGTCGCCAACACCGTCGACTTCTTCCTTCGGCCGGAGAGCGGGTTCGTCACCGGCCAGACCATCTACCTGGGCGGGGTCTGATCCATGCATTTCCTCGATCACCTGATGGATGTGCTTCGCGCCAACCCGGAGAAGGACGCGGTGATCTGGCGAGGGCGCGCCTTCCGCTACGCCTGGCTCTGCGAGGCGGTCTCCCGCTGGGACTCGCTCCTGGAAGAGAGCGGAGTGAAACCGGGCAGCGTGGTCAGCGTCGAAGCCGATTTTTCGCCCGACGCCATCGGCTTGCTGCTGGCCCTGATCCGGCGGTCGTGCATCGTGGTTCCGCTGACCGCGTCCGTAGAGGTCAAGAAAAGCGAGTTCAGGGAGATCGCCCAGGTAGAGACCGTCATCAGCCTCGCCGACGGCGAGACTGCACAGGTCCGAAGCACGGGCGCGCGCGTCGACCACGAGCTGCTCCTCGGTCTCCGGCGGGAACGACACCCCGGCCTGATATTGTTTTCCTCCGGCTCGACCGGGAGGAGCAAGGCGGTGGTGCACGATCTGGTGCCGCTGCTCGAAAAATTCACCGTGCCGCGCCAGACGCTGCGGACCATTACGTTCCTGCTGTTCGACCACATCGGCGGGATCAATACGCTGCTCTACAGCCTGTCGAATGCCGGCTGCGTCATCACGGTGCAGCAACGCCTTCCGGACGCGGTCTGCGCGGCCATCGAAAAGCACAAAGTGCAACTTCTGCCGACCTCGCCCACCTTCATCAACCTCCTGCTGGTGAGCGGGGCGCACCGGCGTCACGACCTCTCCAGCCTGGAATTGGTGACCTACGGGACCGAGGTGATGCCGGAGGGCACCCTGAAAGGCTTTCACGAGCTGTTTCCGAAGATCCGGCTGTTGCAGACATACGGCCTGTCCGAGGTGGGGATCCTGCGCTCGAGCTCGAGGTCCAGCGATTCGCTGTGGGTCAAGATCGGCGGTGACGGCTTCCGCACCCGGGTGGTCGACGGGATGCTCGAGATCAAGGCACGGTCCGCAATGCTCGGCTACCTGAATGCGGCGAGCCCGTTTACCGCCGACGGCTGGTTCAAGACCGGCGATGCCGTCGAGGTCGACGGCGAGTACTTCCGGATATTGGGGAGGAAATCGGAGCTCATCAATGTCGGGGGCGAGAAGGTCTATCCGGTCGAGGTGGAGAGCGTGCTGCAGGCGATGGAGGGCGTGGAAACCGTCGCGGTGAAAGGCGAGAGCCATCCGATCACGGGTCAGATCGTCTGCGCCAGGGTCAAGCTGCTGACGAACGAAACCGTTTCCGAGTTCCGAAAACGGATGTTTGCACACTGCCGCGAGAAATTACCGCGCTTCAAGATTCCGCAAAAAGTCTCTCTCGTGTCAGAGGATATTCATGGAGAACGTTTCAAGAAGATGCGATAGCGAATCGGCACGGCGTCGAGGCTCGCCGTCTTTTGCACCCCTCAAACCGGCGTAAGCAGCTCGCGCGACCCAATTCAGGAGGAAATCATGTCAAGCGTACGTTCGACCGCAGATGGAATGCTCCGGCAGGCTCCGGGGGGCAGCACTGCCGCCGATTCGAGCCGCGCGGCGGTCGGCTTCCCGGCAAGGCGATTTCTCGTGGCGCTCGTCGCGATCGTCGGCGCGGGAGTCTTGCTGATCGCCGGAGCGAACTATTTTCTCGACCCGCTGCACTTCAGCGCCTCCGGGCAGAGACAGGTTGCGGCCGTGCTGCTCTCGGGGAAGAACTACGCGGTGTTCGACGCGAACATGGATTTTCGCGGGCTGCGGCGCGAGGCGATCGCGCAAATGACCCGGACACCGCAGGTCATCGTGTTCGGGGGCAGCCGTTTCGAGCTGGCGACGCCGGACCTTTTCCCCGGGAAAACCTTTTACAACGGCTTCGTCCACAACGACGTGTTCGAGGATCTCGTCGCCTTTTCCGGACTGCTGTACGAGCACAAGCGACTGCCGAAGAACCTCGTGCTGACCGTTCGTTACAAGACCTTCCTGCCGATCGACCCCGTGCTGCGCGAGACCGACGAGTTCAAGCTATTCTGGTCCGAGTATCGATCGATGGCGGATCGTCTGGGCATCGAAAAGGAATCCTTGCTCGACGTCGTTCCATTGGGTTATTGGTCGCACCTGCTGTCCGTGGACAACATCGTGAGGCACGTCTCGTATCGCCTCGATGGAAAGCGGCAAGGTCCTACGGACACGGCGACGATGGACAACATGGACGTCATTCATGCGGACGGTTCGATGGCCTTCTCGAAAGAGCACAGTGAGTCCTTCCGGACGATTCTGCTGTCGCGCGGCGTCACCAACATGTTTTCCAACGCGGACACCATCGACCAGGATTCCGAACAGCGCGCGGCCAAGATGAGCAAGCGGGCCTCGTGGCCGGTCGATCCGAAGCGTCTCGAGGCCCTGGGCGTTCTTCTCGCGTTTCTCAAGAACGAAGGCACTCAAGTCACGATCGCCATCACGCCGTTCCATCCCGCGTACTGGAAAGGCAGCATGGGCTCACCCTACGGGAACAGCCTCGTCTCGATGGAAGAGCGCGTGCGCGCCATCGCTGCGAGCCAGGGAGCCATCGTGGTGGGCAGCCTGGATCCAGACCGCGTAGGATGTCAGGCGTCGAATATGAGGGACTTCATCCATCCGGATGAAGTCTGCTTGAGAAAGGTCTTCAAGGACATCCCGGTCAGGGACTGAGGTCGACCGGCACCGTCATATGGAAACGAGAGCGCCTCGCTGGGTCGAGCGGGACGAGCTGAACCGCGACCCGGCGATGCAGGACTTCGTGCAGTCCCTGATCGCGCGGTTCGGCAGGGAGTTGAGCGTCGCCGTCGCGCGTTCGAGCTTGGCGCCGCACCTGTTCGTCTCGCAGGGCGGGCACGGCGTCTTTTTCGTCAACCGGCGCCCGAACACAGTGTTCGCATTCGCCTACGCCGGCCCGGACGAGCGCTTCGCCGGTGCCGCCGGCGACTTGTTCGAATACGCAGCGCGGGGCAAACTGGTCGCCAATATTCTCGAAGAGGAGCCGAAGGCCAAGGAACTTGCCGGCCTGGGCTATACCTCAACCCCGTTCGGCGTGATGCAGAGGGTGCCCCGGCTGGCCGGGTTCTCGCTGGAGGGAACCAAGATGCGCCGCTTGCGCTATCAGATCGGTCATTACGAAAAGCACGAACGATGCGAGACCCGCGAATACAGGGCCGGCAGCGACCCGGCGACCGACCGCACTGTCGCCGCTCTGGTGGATGCATGGAAAGCGGGCAAGAAGCAGATTGGCCCGTACGTCGATCACTTCAGAGGCCGCATCGCAAGCGGGGAGCTGCCCGGTGATTGCCGCTTGTTCCTCACCTACCGCGATGGGCAGCTCGACAACGCCATCGTGATCAGCCGGCTCCCGGCGGCAAACGGCTACCTGATGGATCTCGAATTCTACGGGGCCGACATGCCGCTGGGAGGGCTGGAATTCGCCATTTCCCGCATCCTGGAGCTCCTGGCCAAAGAGGGCGTGAGCTGTTTCAGCCTGGGGGCAACCTTCGGAACTCAGATGGAAGCCTGTGCGGAGGAGGATCCGCGGGTCGGCAAGATGCTGCGCGGATTGCACACCGCCCGCATTTTCAACAACGACGGGAATTTTCAGTTCAAGAACAAGTTCCGGCCCGAGAATACGCGTTTGTACGTCAGCCGGTCGCGAGATGCCCCGTCGGCATCGTTCACCGACGTGCTGATGATTTTTGCTGATCCGGAAAACCGCCGACAGAGCCGCCAGGAGGCACCGGCGAGCGCGCCCGCAACCACGACGCCGGCAGCCCCGGTGCTGCCACCGTCCTAGAGCCATGCTCCAACCCGACAAGGATCGCGCGAGCGCATCGCCCCACACAGCCCGTACCGTCTACAGGGCGGTTTACGAGACGGGGGATGGCCTCCTCGCCGATCACGTCATTACCGGGCGGTCCATTCTGCCAGGCGCCAGCATGGTCGATCTGGCGCTTGCCGCGGCACAGGAGCGGCAGTTGCCGTGCCTGGCCCTCAAGGATGTGTTGATCTGCAGGCCGGGCCTGGCGCGCGAACGCCTGGAAGTCGAAGTCCGATGGGGCAATTCCTCCGGGTTCACCATCCACGATGGCAGGAATTTATTGTGCATCGGCCGATCGGAGGAACGCGAGCTCGCCCCAAAGGCGAACGTCCTGGTGTTCGACGTGACCGCGCGCGGCGACCCAGTCGAGCCCCGCGTGTTGTACGCGGACCTCGACCGGCTTGGCTATCGGTACGGTCCCGGCCTGCAAGTGATTCGCTCCGCGCTCAAGGTGGCCGACGGGATGTTGTTCAAGCTGTCCGCCGAAAATCACCGGGACTGCCGCAGCGAGTCCATGAACCCGGCTCTCCTGGACGGCGCAATCCAGGCGGTATTCTGCATGATGCAGTGCTCGCCCAGACCGATTCGACCGGGCGGGTTGCTGGTGCCGACGGGATTCCGCCGTCTTTCGATCCATGGCAGCGTGCAGGGAACGTGTTTTGTCCAAGTCGTGGAATTAACTCTGGCGCGCCGGGCGGACGATGTCATCGCCGATCTCCAGATCCGTGATGAACGGGGCCGGCCGTTGTTGCGGATCGAGGGTTTGCTGCTGAAATACGTCCAGCGCGACTTCCTCGACAAGTTCGACGAACGGGTTCCAGCGAAGCCGTCTTGAAATCGGATCAGGAACGTCAAGAGGGAATCGGAGAACGGGCATGTTATTTTCTTCACTGACTTTCATCTTCGCGTTCCTGCCGCTGGCGCTGGCTGCAGTGTTGCTGGGCAGACGCTTCTACGGATCTTCCGGAGCGCGATTTGCGCTCACCGCGGCCTCTCTCCTGTTCTACGGGCTCTGGGGATGGAAGCTGCTGCCGGTCTTGATCCTGGTGGCCGGCTTGAACTACCGGGTCTCGTACTCGATCGCCCGGAGTGCCGCCGGCCCGAGAAAACGCTGGCTGGTCTTCGGCATTGCCGCCAACCTTCTGATACTGATCGCTTTCAAGTACACGAATTTTCTGATCGACAATCTCAACGCGATTACGGGATTTTCGGTCCCGTTTGCCGAAATCGCGTTCCCGATCGGGATCTCCTTCTTCACTTTTCAGCAGATCGCCTATCTGGTCACCGTTGCGAACAACATGGAGCCGCCGGAAACCTTCTGGGAATACCTGCTCTTCGTGTCGTGCTTCGCGTACGTCACCGCCGGCCCGATCGTGGGAGCGCGGGAATTCTTTTCGCAAAGAGACCAGATCGGCAGGCTCACGACCGATCGCTTTGCGGTGGGCATCACCGTGTTTTCGATCGGGTTGCTCAAAAAAGTCATCATCGCGGAGAGCTTTGCCCCGTACGCCAACCACGTCTTCGAGCAAGCACAAAAGAGCGGTGCGGTCGGCACTCTGGACGCCTGGCTGGGCTCGTGGTCTTATTTTTTACAGCTCTATTTCGACTTCTCGGGTTACTCGGAGATGGCGCTGGGTCTGGGCGTGCTCCTCGGGCTGCGCCTACCGCTGAATTTCAATTCCCCGTTGCGGGCGACGAGCGCCATCGAATTCTGGCAGCGATGGCACATGACCTTGACGCGATTTATCACCGGTTACCTGTTCATGCCGCTCTCCGTCAGGCAGGCCCGCTACGTGGCTACTCGAAAAACGAGCCGCGTGATCAGTTTCGTACGGGTCTATGCGATGCCGGTCATGGTGACGTTCATTCTGGCCGGACTCTGGCACGGCTCGAATTGGACTTTCGCCGTATTCGGGGCGTGGTGGGGCATCGCCCTCGTCATCAACCACGCCTGGCGGCAAGCCCGCCTGTTCAGCTTGCCGGTCTGGCTCTCGTGGGTGATCACCATGCTGGGGGCTCTCATAGGCATGGTGATGTTTCGTTCCCCGGATCTTCACACCTGCGCCACGGTGCTGGCTTCCATGGCCGGGCTGGGTCCGGCTACGGTCCCCTCTCAGCTCGTGCTTGCGAAAACGCTCGCGCTTATCCTGCCGGTGACGCTAGCCTGTCTGGTGGCGCCCAATACGCCACAGGTCATGGACGGCTGGAATATCAGTGCCGATTCCGTACAAAAAACAAACGGTATGCTGAGCTGGCGTTGGAAACTCGACGCGCGAGGTCTCGCGTTTACCGCATCGATCATCATCGCTCTGGTAATTGCGGGCGAACAAGCCTCGCCGTTTCTCTACTACCAGTTCTGATCGCCGACGCTCTTACTGGGGCGGGACAAGGATGGGCAGGATGCTCACGATCTGCCATCCTTCGGGTTTCTTGACCATCATCAGGTTGATGTACAGGCGGTTCCTCGCCGGCTCGGCGCCCGGGTCCCCGACGGTGAGTTGCGTCGGAGCGTAGACTTGCGCCACCCGGCGGCTGACTGAAATGATTCGCAGCTCCTTCCTGTCGACATCGATGCGCCAGGCGCCCTTGTACCGCTCCTCGAGGTTCTTGAGCGCGGCCTCCCGGCCCCAGATGGGTTTGCCCCGGCTGATCCAGAGAAAGTCCGGGGTATCCGCCAGGAGGCTTCGCATCGACTTCAGATCATGCGCGTTCTGGATTGCTATGTACTTGTCGAAGACGGCGCGCACTTCCTCTTCCATCGTGGCGGCCTGAGCCAGCGTCGCGATCGACGCCAACGCGGCGAAAAACAAGAATCGCTTTACCATTCCCTCCTCCAAGACTGCTTACCCGTTCTAAAGTGGGCCCGCCTGGATTCGAACCAGGGACCAAAGGATTATGAGTCCTCTGCTCTAACCAGCTGAGCTACAGGCCCCCGAAACCACCCTGCGCTGCCTCGGCCTTGTTATTGATCAGTTGTTGTCGAGGAAACTCTTCAGGCGCTCGGAACGTGAAGGGTGACGCAGCTTCCTCAACGCTTTCGCCTCGATCTGCCGGATGCGCTCGCGCGTGACATCGAACTGCTTGCCGACCTCCTCCAGCGTGTGGTCGGTGTTCATTTCGATGCCGAAGCGCATGCGCAGCACCTTGGCTTCGCGCGGTGTGAGCGAGTCCAGCACGTCTTTGGTGACTTCGCGCAGGGATGCGTACATCGCTGCATCGTTCGGCGCGAGCGTCGCCTGATCTTCGATGAAATCCCCGAGGTGCGAGTCGTCGTCGTCGCCGATCGGCGTCTCCATCGAAATCGGCTCCTTGGAAATCTTGAGAATCTTGCGGATCTTGTCCTCGGGCATCTCCATCTTCTGAGCGAGTGTCGCCGGGTCGGGTTCCTGCCCCGTCTCCTGCAGGATCTGGCGCGAGATCCTGTTCATCTTGTTGATAGTCTCGATCATGTGCACCGGGATCCGGATGGTGCGGGCCTGGTCCGCGATCGAGCGCGTGATCGCCTGCCGGATCCACCAGGTGGCGTAGGTCGAGAACTTGTAGCCGCGGCGGTATTCGAACTTGTCCACGGCCTTCATCAGGCCGATGTTCCCCTCCTGGATCAAGTCGAGGAACTGCAGCCCGCGGTTCGTATACTTCTTGGCGATCGAAATCACCAGGCGCAGGTTCGCCTCGGTCATCTCGCGCTTTGCCCGCCGGGCCTTCGCCTCCCCCGTGGACATCTGCTTGTTGATGTCCTTGAGGTCTTTCAGGGGGATGCCGATCCGCTTCTGGATCGCAAGGAGCTTTTGCTGTTGCTCGAGGATGTTCGGCTCGAAGCGCGAGAGCAGGTTGCTCCAGGGCCTTCCCGCGGCGATCTCGTTCTTCACCCAGCGCATGTTGGTCTCGCTGCCGGGAAACTCCTTGATGAAGTGAGGCCGCAGCATGCCGCCCTTGTTTACGCACAGGTTCATGATCTCGCGCTCGTGACTGCGCACCTCGTCGACCATCCCGCGCAGGCTGTCGCACAATCTCTCGATGATGCGTGCGGTAAAGCGGATGTTCATCAGCTCGTTGCCGATCTGGTCGCGCACCCTGATGTATTCCTTGCTGCGGTGGCCGTGCTCGGCCAGGGCCCGCTTCATTTTCTCGTAAAGGCGGTGAATCTTGGAGAAGCGCGCGAGCGCGTCCTCCTTCAGCTGCAGCAGGCTGGCCGAAAGCGCCGCGCTCTCGTCCTCGCCCTCGGTCTCTTCCTCTTCCTCGGGCTCGACATCGTCGGCGAGCTCCTGGATCGGCTCATCCTTCGCGTTCGGGTCGATCAGGCCGTCGACCAGCTCGTCGATGCGCATTTCGTCTCGGGCGACCTTGCCTGCAAGATCGATGATTTCGGCGATAGTCGTCGGGCAGGCCGAGATCGCCTGAATCATGTGCTTCAGGCCGTCCTCGATCCTTTTTGCGATCTCGATCTCGCCTTCGCGCGT
>Ga0137412_10004893_pt1 | contig 10698 bp, 11 predicted proteins | sample CZODoug2_1_16fun_FD_122160 | JGI IMG/M metagenome (GOLD analysis project Ga0137412, IMG submission 122160) | Vadose zone soil fungal communities from Angelo Coast Range Reserve, California, USA - CZODoug2_1_16fungal (Hybrid Assembly) | ecosystem: Environmental > Terrestrial > Soil > Vadose zone... | reverse complement strand
AAGACTCGCGGCACGAAGTTGATCGTTCCAGCCGTGCATCCAGTGCCAAGACCATTGAGGTCACACGCCGTAATCGATGCCTGGCTGGGTTGATTGATGTCAAAGAACCGGAATAACCTGTGCCCCTGTGATCCTACGTAGCCGACCTGCAGCGCGACCTTGCTGGTAATCTGCTGCTGGATGTTCAGGTTGTAATTCTCCATGTAAGGCATCTTGATATTGCGGTCGACACCGAAAATGTCGCACTCAGCGCTGCCACTGCAGCTTGGGGCTCCATAAATGGGCGTGTTGGGTTGGAACGTCCCGGTGGGCAGGTTGAGCACCGCCTCTTGGACTGGATTCGGTCCAATATTGTTATATGCCGGTCCCGGAGCATAAAAGGTCGGATAAGGCAGGTGCCCCAGAAACATATCCTGCGAAAATGCGTCAAAGAAGACTCCGTATCCACTGCGGACGACCGTCTTTCCGCTCCCGAAAACATCCCAGGCGATGCTGGCGCGGGGAGCAAAATTCTTGTAGTCGGGATTGTATAGCTTCGAGAGGCCGCCGGGGCCGACTCGGACGAGGTTCCCCACGATTGCAGAGGTAGTTATGAAGTTCGAGAAGAGGTGGTTCTTCTCGGCAACAACCCCACTGTAATCCCAGCGCAGTCCATAGTTCAGCGTCACGCGGGGAGTCACATGGTAGCTGTCCTGAAAATAGAGGCCGTAGCCGTTCTCGAATGTGTGGCGCACCGTGTTGCCGACATAGCTGAAGCTTTTGAACGCACCTGGCTTCGGCATCCCCTCGAGCAAAGTCTCCAGGGTGGCGAATTGGAGCCTCCCGCGCGAGTACTTGTCGAAGTGCTGTTGAATGCTTGTGCGGTGAAACTCACCGCCGAACTTCAGATCGTGGCTATTGATTTTCCAGGAAAAGCTGTCAATCAGCTGATTGTTCGTATCCACGCGGCTCCGCGGGTCAGCCGAATTGGCACCGGGCTGGGCAAAGAAGGCGGAGCCGCCGGTTGGTGTCGGCGCGAGAAGGAGGATCGGTAAGCCTGACGAATGGCACGAACTGCTACCCATTGAAACATTACAGAGGCCGATGGTACTCGGATCAAAACTCTGGTCCTGAGAGAAGAATCCTTCGGCGAAGCGGTTCCAACCATAGCGCAGTTCGTTCAATTTGGTCGAGGAGAACACACGCACGTAAGAAAGAGAAACCAGCTGAACCCGCGTCGGCGTGACTGTATCAAACCCCGGAAGCTCGCCACCGGTGGCATTGAGAGCCAGTGGGAATTGCTGTGTGCTGTCGCCGAAGAAATACCGGCCCGTGACAGTATTGTTCTGGTTAAAGGAATGGTCGATCTTGGCGATCATGCTTGTCAGGTTGTTGAACGAAGGGGCAATCGCCGTGTAGTCCGGAACACTGGTACTTAGGTCGCTCGGATTGAAGCACCCGGAATCGTTTGATGTGACTCCGGGAATATAGTTTGCCACATCATGTGGCCAGAAATTCAGGAGAGCCAGGCCTGTCGGGCTGATTGTGCCGCCGCCTGAGGTAACGTTTGATTTGGCCTGGGCGATATTGGCTTGCGTCGGTACGCAAGCCTGAGTCACAACTCCCACCCTCTCCCGCTGACCCTCATAATCCAGGAAGAAAAACGTCTTATCCTTCGCGATGGGGCCGCCAAGCGAACCGCCGAACTGGTTGTTATGAAACGGAGCTTTTGGAGCCGGCGCCACGTCAAAAAAGTTCCGAGCGTCAAGCGCGTTGTTGCGGAAATACTCGAACCCGGTGCCATGAAACTGGTTCGATCCACTCTTTGTCACGATGTTGACCACCGCGCCGCCGTTTCGTCCGTACTCTGCCTCGAAGTTCGAAAGTACGCGCATCTCGCTAACAGCGTCGATTGGCAAAACTGCCGACGGCGTGGCGAACACGCCGCCCTGGTTGATGGCTGGGTCATTACGGTAGCCGTCGTTCATGTCCGTGCCATCGAGCAGATAGTTGTTGGACCGCCCGCGCGCCCCATTCATTGAAAACTCGCCGAACGAACCCGGCGAATCCGTAATCTGGTCTGGCGAGCCCGCCACGCCTGGGTTCAAATAGATCAGCTTCGTATAATCACGCCCGTTGATTGGCAAGTCTCTGACGCTCTCTTGCGTCAGCGTCCCGCCGAGCGTGGCGTTCGTTATTTCGATCAGCGGAAGCTCCTCGCCAGAAACTGTTATCTGTTCCTTCACCTCGCCGGGTCTCAACGCAGTGTCCACGTGCCGCTCGGCCGCGACATCCACCCTTACGCCGCTCGTGATGGAGGTTTGAAAGCCGGTCTTCTCAACCGTTACGGCATAGGTTCCGATTGGCAACTCGGGAACACGGTAGCTCCCATCCCCCTGCGTTTCCGTCTTGCGGAGGAGGCCCGTATCCACGTTGCGAACCGTCACCGCTGCGCCGGGCACTGCGGCCCCTGTCGCGTCCGTGACCGTTCCAAGAATTGTGCCGCGGAAGGTCTGCGCCCCGCCTGGCGTGGCGGCCAGCACCATCAGCGCGACGAACACCAGTGCCCTACCCAAGTTCCACCAGCGACGATTAGCCATTGTTCCCCCCATTGACGTATCCGGAATCTCCGATTTGGAACTCTAGCTCGCACATCGTAATGCTTCTCCTGCCCTGGACACAACGAATTTGCAACCCGAGCAGGCCCTAGGGAGGTCGCGGGATTCCGATGGTTCGTTTTTGCCCGTCTGATAAGCTCCGCTTGCCTCTGCGTAATCGATTTCTCGTATGCTGCCTCGACCCCTTCCCTCGACTCCAGATTTGGCAACCGCCATCAGAGCACTACCCGCTCGGCACCGGCAAGTCGTCTTCACCGCGTCCAAACCCGCACAATTACGGATGGACCTAGACTCCCAAAGGTTCGTTGGTGGAGTTCAAATTGGAAATGTGGGGTCAAATGCTGCGGTCACGCGGCTTGCAAAAGAACGCGCCGCCCCTTTGGAAATGGAGACGCCGCGCGAGGTCTTCCAAACCCAATCCTGCTATTTTCCACCGGCCAAGTTCAGGCCTTCTTCGTGTACCAGTCTGCGTTGATCGGTGTAAAGTGGGCCCATTTCTCCGGCAGATCTTCGAGCGCGAAGATGGCCGTCACCGGGCAAACGGGAACACAGGCGCCGCAGTCGATGCACTCCACAGGGCTGATGTAAAGTTGGGGCTGCGCTTCGAAATCGGGCTCGTCTTTCCGCGGGTGGATACAATCGACCGGGCAGACGTCCACGCAAGCGGTGTCCTTGGTTCCGATACAGGGCTCAGCAATTACGTACGCCATCGCGGCTCTCCTTCGAGTGTTGTCTGCGATTAAATTATCGCAAAGAAAGCGTCTCCAACCAAATTGAAAAGAACGGTTTATACCACCAAACGGGGCTCTCTACAAGCCGCATTTCCACACTTCAAAATTATAACACGTCCGGATCACGCAGCCCCGGATCGCTCCCGGCTGAATTTGAACCCGGAGACGGAGCCAGTTACAATAACGCCGGCTCCCCCGGAAACGCTAAAAGTGAGGTGGTTCCCGTGCTTCGAACCTCTGGCAACAGAATCAAATGGATGGGGCACACTACGCTTCAGATCACCACCTCAAACGGCAAAATCATTTTGATTGACCCCTGGGTGGAAGAAAATCCATCGTTTCCCCCCGCGCTCAAGAGCTTCCCACGCGTCGACCTGATACTGGTGACACACTGTCAGGACTTTCGCGCCGAGGAAATCGTTTCACTGGCGCTCGCCCACAATGCGCCGGTCGTCGCCATCAGCGAGCTTGCTCAGTACTTTGGATCAAAAGGCGTCGTGGACATCTTGCCGATGAACAAGGGTGGCACGCAGCGTGTCGGCGATGTTGACGTCACCATGGTCCACGCCGTCCATTCGAGCAGCGTCAACAATACTGACGGCGACAGACCATATGTCGGCGATGCCGCGGGCTTGATCGTACGGTTGCCCGGAGGATTCACACTCTACGATCCGGGCGATACAGCCGTCTTTGGCGACATGAAAATCATCGGTGAACTTTACAAACCCGATCTGGTCTGTCTGCCTATAGGTGGCCGCTTCACAATGGATCCCCGTGAGGCCGCCTACGCGATCCGCCTGCTTGGCGTCCACCACGTTCTTCCCATCCACCATGGAACCTTTCCTGTTCTGACGGGAACCCCTGAGGCGCTTCGCGAACTTACGCAGGACATCGCCGGCCTGGAAATTCACGCCCTCAAGCCGGGAGAGTCCATCGGCGAACCCAAGTTGGCCGTCGCCCGATGACGATAGTTTAGGGAAACTATATCGTATTCATGAAGACGACACTCTCGGTTCAGTTTCCATTCTCCGGAACCTCCAATGCGTCGACGCGTTGGTCCTGGTGGCGCCGGCGTCCCGCCGGCTCCTAAGTGTTTCCTGGAATTCCACACCGCCGGCAAGTTGCCGGCGCTACCTCAGGTCGCTCCTCCATCGGTCCGGCACAATTCCCAGCCCGTTCGACGTCAACTCGAAAGGGTTTGTCGTAACTACCATCCTCCTCTATTCGCTTGCCGTCCCCCGCAGCAAATTCCTCGCAAAAAAGAGCAGGTTGGCGGGGCGTTCGGCCAACCGCCGCATGAAGTACGGGAACCAGTCCTTTCCAAACGGAATGTAAACGCGCACGCGGTAGCCTTCGCGCACCAGGCGGCTCTGCAGGTCCGTGCGAATTCCGTAGAGCATCTGGAATTCGAACTTATCCTTGGTAATGCCGCGCTCGGCGGCGAACCGGACGGTCGCATCGATCATGGCAGGGTCGTGCGTGGCCATGGCGTGGTAAATACCACTCGGCAGCAGCAGGCGCATCAGCTTGATGTAGTTCGCGTCTACATCTTTCTTCCGGGGAAATGCGATTTCTGAGGGCTCCTTGTAAGCGCCCTTCACCAGGCGGATGCGGCAGCCGATTCTCAGTAAGTCCTGAATATCCTTTTCGCTGCGGTAAAGGTACGCTTGAATCACGGTTCCTACGGCATCGGTTTCCGCCCGAGCCTGGCTCACGATGCGCAGTGTTCGATCCGTGTATTCCGAACCCTCCATATCCACGCGCACGAAATTTCGAAGCGCCGCGGCGCGCTGGGTCACAATCCGCAACTGCTCCGCGCCAAACTCATCACCGAGATCGAGGCCCAGGTGCGTCAGTTTGAGGGACACATTCGCGTCAAGATTTTCCGCGGCGATACGGTCGAGGGCATCCGTGTACGCTCGGCGTGCGCGCTCCGCGTCTTCGCGGCTGAGCACGTTTTCTCCGAGATGGTCCAGGCTTACCGCCATCCCGGCACGGTTCGACCGGCGCGCCGCTTCGAGTGCGGGGGCGAGATCCTCGCCGGGGACAAAGCGTTGCGCCAGGCGGCGCGTCGTGCCATTGGAAGCGATCCAGCGGCGGAGACGGGAGCTTTTTGCGAGTTCGAGCAGGAGCGCGCGCAACATCAGGTTTTGCGTCTGGCGATGCCGGAACAATCGCAGGCCGCGTCAGACATTTTTATGGGCGTCGAGAAATTTTTCGGCGTCGATCGCGGCCATGCAGCCTGATCCTGCCGCCGTTACCGCCTGGCGGTAATGATGATCCTGCACATCGCCTGCGGCAAACACGCCAGGCACATTGGTTTCGCTGCCATGATGCGTGATCAAGTAGCCGTTTCCGTCCATGTCCAGTTGGCCGCGAAAACTCTTCGTGTTCGGCTCATGGCCGATGGCCACGAAGACGCCTTCCACCGGCAAGGTTGTGATTTCGTTCGTTTGCGTGTTTCGCAGCGTCACATTTTCGACGCCGCCTTTTGCGACATCCGAAATTTCCTGGACTACAACAGGAGTAACAAGCCGAATCTTCTCATTGCCGCGCGCGCGATCCACCATAATTTTCGACGCGCGAAATTCCGGCCGGCGGTGCAACAAATGAACGCGGCTCGCAAACTTGGAAAGGAAGTTCGCTTCCTCCATCGCTGTGTCCCCGCCACCAACGACCGCGATTTCTTTTCCCCGGAAAAAATATCCATCGCAAGTCGCGCAGGTCGATACCCCGTACCCGACGAGTTTACGTTCGGACTCGAGGCCGATCATGCGCGCGGACGCCCCGGAAGCGATAATCAGCGCGCGTGTCTCAAACACGTCCTGTGCCGTCGAAATCTTGAAGGGCCGCTTGCTTAAATCCACATCGGTGATGGCGCCTGCTTTGAATTCCGCCCCAAATCGCGCCGCCTGCTTGCGCATGTTCTCAATCAGATCGGGGCCCAGAATGCCATCCGGGAAACCGGGGAAATTTTCCACCATCGTCGTAAGCGAAAGCTGGCCGCCAGGCTCGAACCCATCGATCACGATGGGGTTGAGGTTGGCGCGCCCGGCATAAATGGCAGCCGTCAATCCGGCGCAGCCGCTGCCAATGATGATGACATCGTTCAATGGATGTTCTCCCTACCCCTCATTTGATTCATCAATAGGCCGCCGCGATGCAAGCCGCGAAGCATGAAAGTTTAACACGAGGGGCTGGGTATTAGATGCATCAGGAAACGCCGTCCTCACCCTCCCCAATCACCAACCGTGCGTCATTCCAGCAATGTTCATAACTCTTCCATTTATGTTCATAGGATGCTAGAGTGTTCTGGAAGGGAAGACGTATGTCCACCACGAGAAACCGCGTCTCACACAAACACTTCCAGCTCGACCCCGTAAAGATTCGGCGCGCCCAAAAAGTTTTGCTGGCGAAAACGAAAACCGAGACGATCGAGCGTGCTCTGGATGCGGTTATCGCCGAACACAAACGCAACCAGCTGGCCATCGAAGCCAACGAACGATTTGTGAAGAGCGGCATTGGGATCAAGGATGTGTACGGCAAGCTGGCCAAGTAGATGGGCCCGGTCCTTCTTGACACCTCCATATATATCACCGCGTTGCGAGCGGGTGACGATGCTGTCGTCAAGCTTCGGCGATTCACGCCGGGGGCGCCGGTTTGGTTGAGCTCCGTTGTGCTGGAGGAGTTGTATGCGGGTGTGAAGCCCCGGGACTTTCGAATCGTCGAGCGCCTGGAACGCGATTTCGACAAGGCCGGACGGATGCTCGTACCTAACCTCAGCGATTGGACCCTCACGGGAAAGTTACTGGCTCGCCTGGCTGCCAAGTACGGTTATGAACAGATTGGGCAGGCTCGTCTAACCAATGATGCCCTGGTGGCGATGAGTGCGGCGCGGCGCGGGATTACGGTCATTACCGCCAACGAACGGGATTTTGGCCGCCTCGCCCAGTTCCACCCCTTCCAGTGGCAAGTGCCTCTTGCATGACAATCGTAAGTCGACGCCTTCCCCAAGAGGGTCGGTTTCCTTCGCTCTGTAAAGGCGGACACGTCACTGGCCTCGCCAGGCAGAATGGGTGATAATGCCTCCGCATTTTGCTTTCCTGAGGAGGAAACCTTGAGCCGCGCGCCAGGAACCTATGCCGTATTCGAAACTTCACAGGGGACGATTGTCTGCCGCTTATTCGAAAAGGAGGCCCCGAAAACTGTTGCGAATTTCGTCGGCCTCGCGGAAGGAACGAAGGAATTCACGGACCCGCGCACGGGCCAGAAGGTGAAGCGGCCATTTTACGACGGTCTGGCCTTCCACCGCGTAATCCCGCAATTCATGATTCAAGGCGGATGTCCGCTCGGGACGGGAACCGGCGACCCTGGCTATCGCTTCGCCGACGAGTTTCATCCCACTTTGCGGCATGACAAGGCGGGTAAACTTTCAATGGCCAACGCCGGACCCAACACAAATGGAAGTCAATTTTTCCTCACCGTCGCGCCGACACCCTGGCTGGATAACAAACATGCGATCTTCGGTGAAGTGGTCGAAGGGCTGGACCTGGCGATTAAAATCTCGGAATTGCCTCGCGGCGCCAACGATAAGCCGAAACAACCCGTGGTACTGAAAACGCTGAAGATCGAGCGGGTCTGATCCCCGGCGAAGCTGCCATGTTTAACCCGGCTAATTTATTCCGGATGCTGACCGAGATTCTTTTCGTATTGCTCGGAGGGATTCTGGTTTGGGTCGGACTGAGCAGCCGATTCATGTTTGATCCCCGGAAACCGGCGTGGCTTGGGCTGGGCGCTGTGCTGGTGTATTGGGGCGCCCGGGCATGGATGAAAACAATGCATGCCGCGCGCACAGCCGAACGCACGACGGTGCGCGTGGGCGGAGCGTCTTTGGCACTGGTAGGGTTGATGATGCTTAGCTTGGTATTTGTAGAATTCCGCTGGGTTGGGACGGTGCTGGCGATGGCGGGCGGCATTCTTATTCTTCGCGGCCTGGTCAGCGCCGGGCTCTCAATCCGGACGGACTAGCTTCCCATCGACGTGCCTGCTCGGAAGGAGTTCCACCATGATCAAAGAGTTCAAGGAATTTGCCATGCGGGGAAATGTGCTCGATATGGCGGTAGGCATCATTATCGGCGCCGCGTTCGGGCAAATCGTCACTTCGTTCGTCCAGGACGTTCTGATGCCGCCGATCGGCAGGCTGCTCGGTCACGTGGATTTCTCAAATCTCTTCTTGAGTTTGTCCGGAACACACTACGACACAGTGGCGGCGGCAAAGGCCGCGGGTGCCGCGACGCTCAATTACGGCCTGTTCCTGAACACGGTAATTAATTTTCTGATCGTGGCGTTCGCCGTGTTCCTGCTGGTGCGTCAAGTGAATCGCCTGGCGCCGAAACCCACACCGGCTCCAGCGCCGGCCACGCGTGACTGCCCTTATTGCCTGTCGGCCGTGCCACTCAAGGCGACGAAGTGCGCGCATTGCACCTCCGAGCTGCGGACAGCCTGAAGAGCCGCCGAATATTTGACTTTAGATACAGCCCCGCACAAAAAGGAGCAGGTGATGCCCGATCCAAAGTCGAACGACAAACCCGATTGGAAGCAGCATGGCATTCGAATCGTTCGCAGCGGTGAATTGGATTCGAATACTCCGCAAACCGCTGGAATGACGCGCGCCGAAGCCATTTCCCATGCTCGAGTCGGAGCGCAGAAACTCTGGGCAGGAACCGTCGTCGTGCACCCAGATGCCAAAACGGGCCCGCATCACCACGGAGAACTGGAAACGGTGCTCTATATCATTCGAGGGCGTGCGCGCTTTCGCTGGGGAGACCGTTTGGAATTTGTGGATGAGGCCGGCCCCGGAGATTTCATTTACGTGCCGCCGTTCGTGCCGCACCAGGAGCTCAACGCGAGGCGGGACCAGCCCGTAGAAGCTGTCGTCGTGCGAAGCGGGCAGGAACCCATTGTCGTCAACCTGGATATTCCCAGCCCCGAGTCAGGGCCGATATCCCCGCAACCCGATCCCTTTCACTCTGCCCCCGGAAAATCATGAGCAGGCGTTGAGAACCTGACGAAAAGGAATCAGCTCATTTCTCGGCAGAGCGGCATGCGCCCGGCATGCCCTGGTAACAGTTACGATGGTTTATCGTGCGCAGCCTTATTCCGTTCAACGTGATTTTTCAGGCGAGCGACAACATCCGCTTCTTTGCCTTCCTTCAGTTCGTTCAACACCTCATCGAGAGCGAAGTGAACGATGTCGTGATGGTGAAGCTCGTTGGGCGCGACTAAGTCGCTAAAGCGCAGCCAGAGACGATGGATCAGCCGGACCTCGTTGGAAGTCAAATTCGGCGCATGTGGTCCTAACAGGAAAAATTCCCGCTGACCGCCGGGGGCAAAAATTTCGAGATTGAACTGCGGCCGTGGGTCGGGGATTTGCTCCCACGCGAGGCCGATCTCGCGCGCCTGTTCCGCCACGGTCACCTTCCCGGACCGCCCCAGCACGATGGTGTTGGATTCGAGCTTCACCGCAGCGTTCAAAATCCCGCTCCACATGTCATTCGCAGCGACGACGGCCAGGCGGATGGTCTTTCCTCGTTTTTCAGCGAGTGACAGCGCCCTCGTGAACAAAAACTGCTCGACGCTTCCGAAGAGTTGTTCAGCTTCCAATTCGCTCGAGCCGGAGGCGGATCTGCGAAGAAGACGGATGTGGAGCACGACGACATCGCGGCGCTCGGGCTTGACTCGATCCAGAACCGCCTGCAGGTGATACAGTGCGTGAAAATTGCTGACTGGAACTAGAATGTTGCCCGGGCGCACTCCGACGCATTGCGGGGAGAGATCTTCCTGCGCGGCCACGTTGAATTGGTCCATTTCCACATGTGCGGCGCCCCGATTCCGGTGCGTTATGCGTTCGGAAACTGAAAACACTCCGAACATTACCAGTGAAAAGATCGTGCCGGCAACGGTCGCACTGGGCTTGGTAAAAAGATTCACAATCGCGATCAGAAACAGCACCATAGCCAGGATACCTGGCTGCACTGGCTCCGTGCGCCGATACTGCGCCAGACTATAGGCTACGCCAAAAGCCAGAAACAGAGCCATCAGTCCAAACGAGAGATTGAAAGGCACTAGAATCGCGTTTTTATAGGGTTCAAGCAGCGTAGCAAGCGCTGGTATCGGTGGGTTGGCAACAATTAGAAAAAGACTGCCAGCTAGCACAAGAGGAAGGGTAAAGATAATAAAAGCGTCACGCACTGCCTGTAAATAGACATTGCTTGCTGCACACAGGAGAGAGATCATCGGCGTTCGTACAAAAGTTAAAACGCGCGATAGATGGGCTTACCAAGATAGTAAATAATAGTACGATGAGTAGA
>Ga0137412_10004892_pt1 | contig 10698 bp, 10 predicted proteins | sample CZODoug2_1_16fun_FD_122160 | JGI IMG/M metagenome (GOLD analysis project Ga0137412, IMG submission 122160) | Vadose zone soil fungal communities from Angelo Coast Range Reserve, California, USA - CZODoug2_1_16fungal (Hybrid Assembly) | ecosystem: Environmental > Terrestrial > Soil > Vadose zone... | reverse complement strand
ATCGGGCTTTCTTCGCCGCGGGCGTCTCTGGGCGAGAGCTAGAAGAAGAATTATGCATGCTGTAAAGCAGACCATTTTGCGTTTGTTGTCGTAGATGGTTTTTGCCTGCCGTCATCCGCTCTGAAATCATCCCATTGAGGAGCGCAGGTACGCCGAAAGCCCAAACTCAATTCTTGTTCAAAAGTGACGGGTATATCGCGTCTTTCCTAAAATTCGGTATAAACTTGACTGCAACAGCGATTCAATACTCGGAAACGCTGGAGGTATCCATGTCAGATTCACGAAGAATTACGATTGCTGCGGCAGTGCTCGCTGCATCGCTCGCCACCCTGGCACTTTTTTCAAACGCGCAAACACCACACCCGACGCCTCAACCACCCCAACCGCGTCCCTCGCCGAACGCTCCCAATCCGAATTATCCGCCCGGACTGGAGGGACCCCAGGCCAAAGGACCTGATCCTGAGTCGGTCGACAAGCAAAACCAGGCTGAACTGCGCAGCGACATCGAAAGACTATACGCTTTGGCCTTTGTGCTTCGGGAGCAAATGAAAATGACAGACACCACATCCACCATGTCGGTCTCGATTGTCAAGCAAGCACAACAAATCGAGAAGCTGGCCAAGGAGATTAAAGTCCGCGCCAAGCACTGATGATGCGCATTCTTGGGCCGGATAGACCGAGAATCGAAATCGAAAGCGACCCCACGCGCGTCCAACCAGGCTGCTCACAAGATGTCGTAATGAGCAGGCGCTCGGGCCTTCTGTTCCACTCTTCAACTGGCGTGCTGCTTTTGCAGTCGAACGCGCTCAGCGACAGCCTGCACCCGATTCTCAACTACATGGCGCATGAGCGTGGAGGTTTCAACATCTTCCGGCGCTTCCGGCTCACGCATCCAGAAGAGTCTGATTGTCCCGAGCCGTTGAAACACTTTTGGTCGGGACATGCACCTAAGCACGTCAGTGAGCGTTACGTGAAGCTGACTCAGGACGGCGATTTCCGTTTGCTGTGGGCGTAGAAGATCGGTCGTGGTTTTGAGTTGCCAGGGGCCAAAGTTGGGCAACTTGGGCAACTCTTGCAATTCAGAGAGGCTGTCTAAGTTGTTGAAAAGTTTCGTGGACGAGAAGGGATTCGAACCCTCGGCCTCCTCGTTGCGAACAGTAGGGAAAATAAGCTAAGGCAAGGCGCCACAATCACTTACCTGTTTTCATGAGGCCCTGAATTGGCAAGTCTGGCAAGGCGGCTTTCTCGTTGTCTTTTCAATGCAGTTCGACAGTGAGGAGCCGGATAAAATCACGCGCGGTGCCTGTGCCTGTAACGACGACAAAGTCATTTTCGAGAACCCTCTGAATTGGACAACCCGGAGTTTTATTTTCGCGAAGCAGAGGGAGTACGAAAATGGGCCTGCCACTCCGGAGCCCAGTGGCGAAACTATCGTGCGAGGCCGCGACCGAGGAAAACGCAAAGAGGCGGAGCTTTATGCCCCGGACCCAAGTTACCGGTAAGGCGGACTTCTCGCACGGAATAACATCCGGTTTGCCCGTCGTCCGACCACAATCGCGTACACCCCTGCCGAATCTCCGGTAACTTCTAGTAGTAGTGGTGTACTCCTGCGCTGGAGAGCTGTATTAAATACCCTACGAGCCTTCCCAGAGTATAATCGCGGCCAAGTATGCCGCTTGCTCCGGGCGCCAAACTCGGGCCCTACGAAATCCTCACGCCGCTGGGTGCGGGCGGAATGGGCGAGGTGTACCGTGCGCGTGATACGCGGTTGGAGCGCAGCGTTGCCATCAAGGTTTTGCCCGCGCAATTTTCTTCCGATCCGGTACACAAGCAGCGGTTCGAGCGCGAAGCAAAAGCCGTCTCCAGCCTGAATCATCCACACATCTGCGTGTTGCACGACATCGGTCATCAGGACGGAATCGACTATCTGGTGATGGAGTGCGTCGAGGGCGAGACGCTGGCGAAGCGTCTCGAGAAGGGCCCCTTGCCGCTGGAACAAGTGCTGAAATTGGGCGCGGAGATTGCGGACGCGCTGGACAAAGCGCATCGCAGCGGCGTGGTGCATCGCGATCTCAAGCCCGCCAACATCATGCTCGCCAAGTCTGGCGCGAAGCTGCTCGACTTTGGATTGGCGAAAGCAGCGGTTCCGCTGACGACGGGAGCGACGCTCACGGCTGCGGCGACACGCACGACGCCGGTCACGCAGCAAGGCACGATCGTCGGCACGTTTCAATACATGTCTCCGGAGCAAATCGAAGGAAAAGAGCTCGACGGCCGCAGCGACATTTTTTCGTTCGGCGCAGTGTTGTACGAGATGGTTACGGGCCAGCGTGCGTTTCAAGGAAAGAGTCAACTCAGTGTCGCTTCGGCCATCCTCGAAAAAGAACCGGCTCCCATCAGCACAATCCAGCCGCTGACGCCGCCGACGCTCGACCGCGCCATCCGCCGCTGCCTTGCGAAAGATCCGGAAGACCGCTGGCAAACGGCGCGCGATCTGCTGCTCGAGTTGAAGTGGATCGCCGAGGGCGGCTCGCAGGCCGCTTTGACTCCGCTGGGCGCGGCAAAACGTATCGGTGCGCGGTGGAAAAGAACTCTGCTGTGGGGCGTCGTATCGTTGCTCCTTGCCGCCATCACAGGCTTTGCGATTTGGAATCTGAAGCCCTCGCCGCCGCGGCCCATCACGCGCGCGGTTATTACGCTGACGCCCGGTCAGCGCCTTGCGGCGCTGGAACAGCCTGCTGTGGCTCTTTCACCCGACGGCACTCATCTTGCCTACGTGGCCACGCAAAGCGGCGCACAGCAGATCTATCTGCGGGCGATGGATAGTCTGGATGCCAGGCTCATCCCCGGAACAGAAGGAGGTACTGAACCGTTCTTCTCGCCCGACGGCCAATGGCTGGGATTCTTCGTGGGCAACAAACTCAAGAAAGCCCCCGTAGGTGGAGGCGCGGTGCTCACCCTTGCCGAGACCACGTTTCCTGGCGGGGCCAGCTGGGGCAGCCAGGGGATGATAGCCTTCGCACCTTCATGGGCGTCAGTCCTCCGGCAAATGTCAGACGCGGGAGGCAAGCCTCAGCCGTTGACACGACTCGAGAAAGGGGAGTTCAGCCACCGCTGGCCGGAGTTCTTGCCTGGCGCCAAGGCCGTGCTCTTTTCCACTACCGAGTCGAGCTTCAATTGGGCCAACGCAAACGTTGCCGTCGAAACGCTCGGGACGGGTGAGCGCCGGAACCTGGTTCAAAGTGCAACGCACCCACGCTATGCGGCCTCCGGACACCTGGTTTATGCCCAGGGAGGAAACTTGATGGCCGTCCCATTCGATCACCAGCAACTTGTGGTCCTGGGCGCGGCGGTTCCCGTTGTTGAGGGCGTCCTGCAATCCAGGGCCAGCGGAGCCGCTCAATATAGTCTTTCCGCCACGGGCTCGCTGGTTTACGTTCCCGGAGGTATTGAGGAGGACAATCAAAAGCTGGTGTGGGTCACTCGCAGTGGGACCGAGCTACCCTTGGCCGCTCCGACGCACTCCTACACTTTCCCGAGGGTTTCCCCCGACGGTCGACGGGTGGCTGTGGGGATCGCGGAACGGGAGGCGCAACTCTGGCTGCATGACCTCTCGCGAGAGACGTTGACCCGCTTTACGTTTGAAGGGAATAGGAACCTCAATTCTATTTGGACGCCAGATGGCAAGGGGATAGCGTATCTATCAAACAAGGATGGGACAGGGAACATTTACTGGCAAAGGGCCGACGGCAGCGGCGGGCTGGAGCGCTTGACAAGCAGCGAATACACACAGGTCCCGATGTCCTGGTCCCCGGATGGGCAATTGCTGGCCTTCATGGAAAACAATCCCACTACAGGATACGACATCTGGGTGCTGCGGCTGAGCGACCGCAAGGCGCAGCCATTCCTCCGAACGCCGTTCAATGAAAGCGTGCCGCGGTTTTCCCCAGATGGCCGCTGGCTGAGCTATGTCTCGAATGAGTCCGGACGCTATGAAATCTACGTGCAGCCTTATCCGGGGCCCGGCGGCAAGTGGCAAATCTCGACGGAGGGTGGCACGGAGCCAACCTGGAACCCTAACGGCAGCGAACTGTTCTACCGCAGCGGCAACAAGATGATGGCCGTGGAGACTACAACCCGGCCGAGCTTCACTGCCAGCAAGCCCCGGGTGCTCTTCGAGGGACGGTACGAGCCGAGCCCGGCAACGACTCCCAACTACGATGTCTCACCGGACGGCCAGCGCTTCTTGATGCTCAAGCCCAACCAGCAAGAGGCTTCCGCCCCGACGCAGATCAACGTCGTGCTGAACTGGTTTGAAGAGCTGAAGCGCCGCGCGCCTACAGAGAAGAAGTGAAGCGACTCGTTCGACAGATCTCTCTCGATCCCGCCTGATGCGCTAGAGAGGATGGAAGTGGCACTCAGCATTTCGATTCGAGTGACCATGCGAAACAGTCTTTCGATAGCGCACCGTAGGAGCGATTCGTAACCGCGTCCGCAGTTCGCGTCGAGCAACAGGGTGTTGCGCTCTGCCCCGCGGATTTCGCGGATGTTGAAGATTTCATCCCAATGGCTCGTGTCGTTACGCGCGGCACAGCTCAATTTAGCCAAAGTGACTCTTAGAAACTTGGATTAGAATGGGCCGTTCTGAGGAGGGATATTGAGAATTTTGCACCAGCGCAGCACTGACGCCCTGCTGGCGCTAGCTCTTGCGGCCTTCATTTGTTCCACTGCCTGGCGAGGAACTTCGAGCGGGTCGCAGGCGCAGGCCGGAGCTACTCGGCATCGAATCGCGTTTACCCGCATTGGACCCATACGCACAGGCTTGTTCATCGCCGACGCCGACGGACGGAACGAAAAGCCCGTCCTGCCCGCAGAGAGTCTGGATTACAACGCTTCATTTTCCACTGACGGTCGGTGGATCATTTTCACATCGGAGCGTGCTGGTTCGGCGGATATTTACAGGGTTCACCCGGATGGCAGTGGGTTGGAGCGGCTGACGAGCGATCCGGCTTACGAAGACCAAGCTGCACTTTCGCCAGACGGCTCGACTCTTGCCTTTGTCTCCACGCGCGGAAGCGGGATGGCGGATATCTGGTTGCTGGATCTTGCTACTCATAAGTACCGCAATCTGACCAACCATCCGTCCAATTTTCGTCCGAGTTGGTCGCCCGACGGCAAGTGGATCGCGTTCACCTCCGACCGTGACACGCATCCCGGCCGGGTATCTGGTGCTGGAGGTTCTACCCACGGAGGCTTTGAGTTTTTGCAGTCAACGAACCTCTATGTGATCAGCGCAGACGGCGGCAGATTGCGGCAACTAACCCAAACCAGTGGTTTTGCGGGAAGCCCGAAATGGTCTGCCGACGGTCGCCGGATTGTGTACTACGAATCCTCGGTACAAGAATCGTGGGACTCTAGACGGAGGCTCGGCCCAACGGAAACTGCAATGTCGCAAATTGTCAGCGTGGACGTGGAACAGGGGGAAAGGAAGCAACTCACTGGTGGACCCGGCATGAAGGTGTCACCACAATGGCTGAGCGCGAGTCGCGTCGCGTATGTGAAGAAACAGGGCAGCGACCCGGGCCTTGAGTTCACCCTTGGTGAAAAAGGGGCTCGGGGTGAATTTCGCAACCCCGCGTGGTCCCCGGATGCAACACATGTGGTGTATCACAGGGAATTGCAGGCGGAGCGTCACTGGATGACTCCCACTTTCAGCCGCGATCGTGAATTTGACCTCATGCTGACCGAGCCGTTTCCGGCATATTCGCCCAGTGGCGACCAACTGATTGTCAGTGCAAGGCCACCTGGGCCGTGGCCTGTTTATGCTTTCGAAGATAGCAGTTTGGAGCTGATGAACGCGGACGGACGCGGTCGAAAGACCATTTTTTACGAAGCCGGCAAGAACGCGTTCGCCGCGAAGTGGTCGCCGCGTGAGGATCTGATCGTGTTCGGCCTTGGAACCTTTTTCTTTCGCACGGGGCCCGCTGCTCAGCTTGCTCTGATCAAGCCCGACGGTTCCGGCTTCCGCATGATTACAGCCGGAGAAGCGAATAACGGTTTCCCAAGCTGGTCTCCGGATGGCAAGCGCATTGTGTACCGGGCAGATGGAAAACAAGGCCGCGGGCTAATGATCCTGTCGATTGAGAATGGCCAGACCACGCCACTGAACACAGGCGGCCAGTACGATAACTTCCCTGCGTGGTCGCCCCGCGGGGATCTAATTGCTTTCACCAGCTACCGTGGGGGCAATTATGACATCTACACCATCAAGTCGGACGGGACTGGCTTACGCCGCCTGACCAATAGCTCTGGCAACGACGCACATTGCGTGTGGTCTCCGGACGGAGAATGGATTATCTTCAGCAGTTCGCGCATGGGTTTCAAAGACGAGGCAGAACTGACGTACCGAATTCCGCAGCCGTATGGCGAATTGTTTGTCATGCGCAGGGATGGCACTGACGTACGCCAGTTGACCGACAACCAGTGGGAAGATGCAACACCCGCATGGATGCCCGAAAACAGCAACCGCTGAACCACAGCGCAGCCTCCCGAATTGCACGCCATTTTCGCGGGAGCGCCACCGACTTCGCCACATGGTTCTGAAGAATTCTGGGCGGATGGTCGCCTATACGGAAATTAGGCGGTCGTTTCCGAGTAGCCCGTGAGAAACGGAATCGGTCCCAAGCATGATTGGAGATGCACCTTCCCGCAATCGGACTTGCCAGTTTCGCAAAATGCATAGCTTGGCCAGCCCGTCACACGGCCAAGCGCAAGTCGCCGACGATCACAACTTGCCAGGACCGGCAGATCATTAGAGGGTCAAGACGAACAGCCTATCGGTCTAGCCGGTTCATTACTACTCTTCCGTCATGAACTACAAGAACGAGATCTTGTAGAGCGGCGATATCCGCCAACGGGTTGGCGTCAACCGTGACGAAATCCGCTACCATTCCTGGCTTAATCGTGCCCATCCGTTTTCCAACGCCGAGGCACTCGGCGGAAACCGAAGTTCCTGCTTTGATGGCTTCCATAGGAGGGATACCGATCCCCACCAGCGCGATGATCTCGTCGGCGGCTACGGGCCTATCGCCTTCGTAGGTGCTGTCGGTCGCGGCGACAATTTTTATGCCCATTTTCCATGCGCGGGTCGCGGTGTCGCGCGCCCTGGGCAGCATGGCACGGCCCCGCAGTTGCAGTACGGGATTCTCAAGTTTGCTCATATGGCTTACCGCACTGAGCGTGGGGACGAAGTAGGTTCCGTGGGTTTTCATCAGTGCCAGAGTATCGTCGCTTAAGTAGGTACCATGCTCGATCGAGTGCACTCCCGCCAGGACCGCGCCGCGCGCGCCTTCATCGCCGTGGGCATGCGCTGCGACAGGCAGGCCAGCCTTACGAGCCTCGTCCACAATCGCTACCATTTCTTCATCGGTGAAGGTTCGTTTCCTTGGGTCCGTTTGGGGTGTGCCCGCGCGCTCGGTCGCCAGGGTCTTGATCAAGTCCACATGGCGCTCCGCCAGGAGCCGTACTACGCTTCGCAGATTCTCCGACCCCCGAAGCCCGGACATGAACGGGTTCATACCCGGAAAATCAAGGAAGAAGTCGCCGTTCCCCTGGGAAAGGTCGGGACGAATCTGGTACCCGGCAGCGACAACTTCGGGAATATCGGTTAAACCGGCGCGATGCAATTCCCGCATGCCAACATCAGTGAAGTAGCTACTTCCTAGTGCGCGTACGGTCGTCGCTCCGGATTGGACGGCATGTCGAGCCGCGGCAAGATCCCGAAGGTGGACATGGGCGTCTACAAATCCAGGTAGGAGCCATCGTCCTTTAATGTCGATTACCTGCGCTCCCGTGGGAGCCGACACATTTCCCCCGACGCTCTCGATACGACCATCTCGCACAACAACAGTGGCATCGTGGAGAATGTCAGGAGACACGCCATCGATCAAATTCGCATGCACTAAGACGAGAACGGTTGCACTGTTCTGAGCATCAGCAGTCGAACCAATCAAGGTCACGAAAAGCGTTAGGAGCAGAACCTGGACGAATCTCTTTCGCATATCAGTGGCCAGATGCTATCCGATGCACTCACACGAAACAAGCGCTTCATAGGCTAGAGCCTGGCCCTTGAATCATCGGACTCACAGGACTTGGCCGCGGGGAGGCAATCCGCACATTTGCCAGTTATTGTTCACAAACGCGTTCTGTGAAGCTGACGTGAACTCTTGACGGATGGTCGGCAAGCCTGAAGTAATCCCAAGGTAAGAGTTGCCGACAACACGTCCGACAGCAGAGAGTATTACCTTGGATTACTAATCCCCAGAATCGCGCGGCGTTTGACTTCCACCACGTCCATTGTGGTCCCGTTCAATTGAAGCGGGTCCGACACCATTGAAATCTTTTGGTGGTCTGGAACGTGGTCGAGAAAAACCGGATCGTGATCTGCGCATCTGGCGTACATTTCGTCCTGTCCGTAGCCTGCAACGGTATACACGACGCAGTCATCTCCCAGGTAATGAAAACCGGTAATGTCTTCAGCCACAGTTTTGCGAATGAACGCCCCACCACGCACGAGATATTTCGGCCTCCTTCCAGACTCGGCTATGAGCGGTGTCTCGGTTGCTGAAGACCATCGACCGCCGATCTTCTGATAACTCCGTGGCGGGACGAAGAACAACCAGACGAAGGCAGCGAAAATGATGATGACGAATCCGGTCAGAGCCGCAACAACCCAGAGCGAGAGTCGCAGCCAGCGTTTCATTCCGTGATCATAACAGGTCCAGGAGGTGGTATCCGCCGTAAGTCGCCGATTGTGGGCGGATGACGGGCTACTCTTCCCTTACCGGATTGGGGAAGAGTTGCCGACCAAACGTCCCCTATACGAGACTTGGCCGCGAATCTGTCCGAGCTACGGCTGGCGGCAGACGAAGTTCCGGGCGTCATCGATGCTCCCCATGCCTTTGTATTTTGCGGTCTGTGGATAGGGGCACAGTGGGCGGGTGCGCACGGTCTTGCCATCGACGACCCGCGCGCCGATAATCTGGTCGGGCGCCACGCCTTTTTCCACCCATGTGATGAGCGGTGTCACCGCATCGAAGCTGCTGACGCCTACGCCTCCCCCGCAGTGAAACATTCCGGGCACCATGAAAAGACGGAAGAAATTGCTCGTTGTGGGACCCATTCGCTCTGCAACCTTCTCATAATACGAGACGCTCATTCGCGGGTTCAGCCCCGGGTCTGCCCAGCCGTGGTACATGAGGATCTTGCCTCCGCGGGCCTGAAATCCTGACAGGTTGGGATCCGTCGCGTTCATCACCTGCCGGATCCAGGTCAGGCGCGCAGGGTCTTTATCGAAGTCGAAGCGTGCCAAGTCGTATTTGGGATCCTGCTCGGGAAAGGCCATGTAGCGAAAGAAATCTTCGGCGAAATAGAGGGCCAGAGTGCGGCCCTTATCACTGATTAGAGATGGGACCCAGCCGGATCCAGAACTCGCGCCAGCAGGACCGCCCGAGCCGTCTATCTCAGAGCCCACGAGTTGGCCAGGGAAAATGGATTTGCCTTGGCTCGGGACATCAGCGTAGATCTTTTCGAGGGCAGCGGTCTGCTTCGTTGTGAAGCAGTCGTTCCGATCCGACTCGGCGGAACATTTCGGCAGGTCGCGCGACGGTGTAAAGTCACACTTGCGCGGGTCGTCGATGAGACCATCTCTAAGGCCATCCTCTTCGTCACAGCCATCATAAATACGTTCAGCAAGAGTCTTGAGCTTGGTGTGTGGAATTGGAGCTTCGGTCAAAGCGCGAATCATCCACGCGCTGGCAATATTGGTGCCGGCATAGTCGATCATAGGAGCGCCCACGATGACGCCGTCGAAATCTTTTGGGAACCTTTGTACGGAGATGAGAGCTTGGCTCCCACCTTTGGAACAGCCGCCGAAATACGCGTGTGATTCCGCCTGTCCGTAGTAAGCATGAATCAATTGCTTAGCCGTTTCGGCGGTAGTGTGAACAGAACGAAACGCGAAATCAATCAGCTTTTGACGATTGGTCGCAAAACTTGCACCTGGCTCGGAGGCCCTATCGTGCCCGGTGTTGGTCGCGGCGATTGCGAAACCGTGACTGAGAGCGAGGTTTCGTTGTTCGATCGATACCGGCCACTCGAATAACCCTCCAGCATAACCACCATTGCCAAACATGTAGAGCCGGCGATTCCAAGCGACAGGCAGGTCTATCTCAAATCGGATTTCGGGCAGGATCTGGCCGGACACGAGGCAATGCTCCGGTACGTCGGCTGTTCCGGCAATTGCACTGGCTGTGATGATGGAGAACTCATATCCGGTAAGACTTCGCAGATCGGGGCAGCTTAGTTTAGGCGTAGCACGAACCTCGTTAGATAGAGGCTTCCAGTTTTTGAATTGCGATGGGTTTTGCGCTTTGGCGCCTACGGTAACGATCAGGCACAGGGGAATCAAGCCGAAATTAATGCGTTGACGTGTAGCCTTCATGCGACGGCCCTCCTTTGAACCAAGCGACCGCATAATACGCTAAGAGTCGCGGCATCCACCTTTATTGTTATCAGGGATAGGACTGGCGCTTGACCTACAAAGAAATCGGATTTACTCGCGGTTTGTCGGCTACTCTTACAAAATCCCACAGGAAGAGAGGCCAGTAATCGTCGAAGAGGGCAGGCGAGATAACATCA
>Ga0137412_10004891_pt1 | contig 10699 bp, 10 predicted proteins | sample CZODoug2_1_16fun_FD_122160 | JGI IMG/M metagenome (GOLD analysis project Ga0137412, IMG submission 122160) | Vadose zone soil fungal communities from Angelo Coast Range Reserve, California, USA - CZODoug2_1_16fungal (Hybrid Assembly) | ecosystem: Environmental > Terrestrial > Soil > Vadose zone... | reverse complement strand
CCGCGCTCGCCCGCTTTGACGAACTACAGCCGCAGGCGCTGCGACTGGAGAACGCGGCAACACGAGCACAGGACCGCTTCTTCGAGCACTACAAGGCACACGACTGGGCAGCGATCGCCGAGATACTGGCCGACGATACTTTCATCGAGAATCGCGTCCGTGTGGTGAATACCGGGCTCTGGGAAGGCCGCGATGTCGTGATCGCGAATATGCAAGCCCTGGCCGAGGGTGTGGCGAACTCAACGTCGGCCGTTTTTGCGATACGCGGGGAACGGTTGGCCCTTACTCGCGTGCGTTACCCGAACAGCGATGCTCGGTACGGGGAGTTCGTCCCCGAGCAGCTCATCATCGCCGAAATCGACAGCAACGATCGGATCGCGGCACAGATCGTGATTGACCCCGACGACATCGATGCTGCCATCAAAGAACTCGACGCCCGCTACCTCGCCGGCGAGGCCGGCGCCTACGCGCACACGTGGTCCGTTATTACCGAGGCTTACGCCGCGTTCAACCGGCACGAACTTCTCGCGGCGGACCTAGTGACCGTCGATCACCGGCGGGCTACCCCGTTCGAGTCCAGCACCATGACCGAGAGCCTCCGCGCCATTTGGGACGTCACGCCAGACCTCAACATTCAGATCGAGGCCGTGCATCGGCTCAGCAGTTTCGGCGCGGTCGTCACCCATTTGCAACATGGGACCTCAACAGAAGGCTTCGACGCCGAGTGGCGAAGCATCGAACTCATGACTGTCGACGGCGACCGAATTAATTCTTGCGAAATCTTCGACGAGGCAGACCTAGACGCCGCGCTCGCCCGCTTTGAGGAGTTGCACCCGCAGGTGCCGCGACTGGAAAATGCGGCAAGCCAACTAGGCGAACGACAGCTGGCGCACTTCGCAGCCCGCGACTGGGCCGCAATGACAGAACTACTGGCCGACGACACCTCCACCGACGATCGCCGTCGGGTCGTGAACGCCGGTAACCAACACGGTCGAGACGTCGACGTTGCAACCATGCGAGCCCTCGCCGACCTCGGGGTCGCACATATTGCGTCGACAGTCATTGCGACCCGCGGCGAGCGCCTCGCCCTCACTCGTGCCCGCATGTCGGGCCGAGACCAGCGGCCCGATGCGTTCTACACCGAGGCGCTCAGCATCCTCGAGATCGACGCCGACAACCGTGGCGCAGCTAAGGTCGTGTTCGATCCTGACGACATCGACTCTGCCATCAAAGAACTCGATGCCCGGTACCTCGCCGGCGAAGCGGCCGCCCACGCGCACATATGGTCATTTATCTCGCGGGCTTACGCCGCGTTCAACCGGCATGAGTTACCGCCGACGACGCCGGGCTGGGTGAACATCGACCATCGGCGAGGGAGAGCGTTTGCAGCCGGCGACCTGATCCCGTACATCCGTGCCACCTGGGACGTCGCGCCGCATGCCAGCATCTATATCGAGGCGGTCCATCGGCTGAGCAACCTCGGAGCGATCGTCACTAACGCGGTGAATGGGACCTCGCAGAACGGCTTCGACGCCGAGTGGCGGGAGATCAGCCTTCTCACGTTCGAAGGCGACCTGATCAGCCGGTGCGAGCTGTTTGACGAGGCCGACCTGGACGCGGCGCTCGCTCGATTTGAGGAACTTGACCGGCCGGCTTCTCCCTAGGGCTGCAGACGTTCGACGCGTCCACTGACCACACGGATTCGGTTGTGCAGCCGGTCTTCTCGGCCCTGCCAGAATTCCACCTCGTCGGGCGCGATGCGGTAGCCGCCCCAATTCGGCGGCACCGGAATCTGCTCCGAGTCGGCGAAGCGCGCCGTCACCTCGACCAGCTGGTCGACCAGCGCGGCGCGGGAGTCGATGACTTGGGACTGGCGTGAGGCCCAGGCGCCCAGTTGCGAGCCGCGCGGGCGCTTCGACCAGTAGTTCTCGGTGTCCTGCGGATCGACCTTCGTCACCGACCCGCGGATATGGAACTGCCTGTTCAGCAGGTACCACGGGAAGGTCGCCGACGCATACGGCGTCGCGGCCAACTCGTCGCCCTTGGCCGAGTCGTAGTTGGTGAAGAAGGTGATTCCGTCTTCGTCGACGCCCTTGCAGAGCACCGACCGGCTGACCGGTCTGCCCGCCTTGACGGTGGTCAACACCATCGCGTTGGGTTCGGCGACTCCCCCGCGCTCAGCTTCGCCAATCCATTTGCGCAACAAGGCAAGCCAGCCATCATCAAGCCAATGGACGTCGAGGTCGGGGCTGCCGTCCCGCTCCCGGGATCCGTACTCCTTGCGCATTGCCGCCAGGTGCTCGTTGTCTGGTCCCGCCATCGCGCACACGCTACGCCGGGCCGGCCTGGGCCTTGTTACCGACCGGTAGCAACCGGCCCGCGCTCGCGTGGGAGAATTCGGTCATGACTGTCATCTCGGACAAGATCCCGGAGAATTTTGTTGCCGGACTCGAAGGCGTGGTGGCGTTCACCACCGAGATCGCCGAGCCCGACAAGGACGGCGGTGCCCTGCGTTACCGCGGTGTCGACATCGAAGACCTGGTCGGCCAGCACGTCACTTTCGGCGACGTGTGGGCTTTGCTGGTGGACGGAAAATTCGGCCACGGGCTGCCGCCCGCCGAGCCGTTCCCGCTGCCGATTCACAGCGGCGACGTGCGCGTCGACGTTCAGGCTGGTCTGGCGATGCTGGCACCGATTTGGGGCTATCAGCCGCTGCTCGACATCGACGAGAACACCGCTCGCGACCAGTTGGCCCGCGCTTCGGTGATGGCGCTGTCGTACGTCGCGCAATCGGCCCGGGGCATCTACCAGCCCGCGGTACCTCAGCGGGTTATCGACGAATGCTCAACGGTCACAGAGCGTTTCATGACGCGGTGGCAGGGCGAGCCGGATCCCAAGCACGTCGAGGCCGTCGACGCCTACTGGGTTTCGGCCGCCGAGCACGGTATGAACGCCTCGACGTTCACCGCGCGGGTGATCGCCTCCACCGGCGCCGACGTGGCGGCCTCGCTGTCGGGGGCCGTCGGCGCGATGAGCGGCCCGCTGCACGGCGGTGCGCCGGCCCGGGTGCTGCCGATGCTCGAAGAGGTCGAGCGCACCGATGACGCGCGCGGTTTGGTCAAGGGCATCCTGGACCGCCACGAGAAGCTGATGGGCTTCGGTCACCGGGTGTACCGCGCCGAGGATCCGCGGGCACGCGTCCTGCGGGCAACCGCCAAGCGGTTGGGCGCGCCGCGCTACGAGGTGGCGGCCGCCGTCGAGCAGGCCGCGCTCGCCGAGCTGCGGGAGCGGCGGCCGGACCGGGCGATCGAGACCAACGTCGAGTTCTGGGCCGCGGTGATCCTGGACTTCGCGCAGGTGCCGGCCCGGATGATGCCGGCGATGTTCACCTGCGGCCGTACCGCCGGGTGGTGCGCGCACATCCTCGAGCAGAAGAGGCTGGGCAAGCTGGTTCGTCCGGCGGCGATCTACGTCGGCCCGGGGCCGCGCAGCCCGGAATCCGTCGAGGGCTGGAACGAGGTCGTCACGGCCTGACAGCCGCAAGCGCCTTTGGTGTCGGTGGGCCGTGATGAGATTGCATCGCCAATCGAGTCATACCCATAGGCCCACCCCGGGCCACGCACCGACACCAAGGAGGCCCTGATGGCAATCGCCGTCGAACCCGCACTGTCCCCGCATCTCGTCGTCGACGACGCCGCGGCGGCGATCGACTTCTACGTCAAGGCGTTTGGCGCCCAGGAAATCGGCCGGGTACCACGCCCCGACGGCAAGCTGGTCCACGCCGCGGTGCGCATCAACGGCTTCTTGGTGATGCTCGCCGACGACTTCCCGGAAATGTCCGGTGGCAAGTCGACGACACCGACCTCGCTGGGCGGAACTCCAGTCACGATCCATCTGACGGTGACTGACGTCGACGCCAAGTTCCAGCGGGCACTCGACGCGGGCGCCACCGTGGTCGTCCCGCTCGACGAGCAGTTCTGGGGCGATCGCTACGGCATGGTTGCCGATCCATTCGGTCACCACTGGTCGCTCGGTCAGCCCGTCCGCGAGGTCAGCAGCGAAGAGATCGCGGTGGCGATGGGCGGCCAGTCCGGCTAGAGGTCGGCCAGCTCACGCAGCCGATCGGCCAGCCTGCGGTGCAGCGGAGGCGGAGGCGCGGCGGCCGCGACGTCGAGCATCTCGGTAACCGAGGTGAACTTGTTGCGCGGCCGATCGCTGCTTTCGCCGCGGGCCACCTCGGCGGCGTCGATCGCCCGCCAGCCGGCGGCATCGACGACGTCGGACTGGCGCTCCCGGACGAGCTTGTCCAGCGCCGACGGCTTGCCGATCGGGTTGCGTAATGTGCCGGCGTTGTAATCGTCGACCAGTCGCTGAACCGTTTGCAGCGCACACGATTTGTTGGTGCCGATGAATCCCGTCGGCCCGCGCTTGATCCAGCCCGCCACGTAGGCGCCGTCGACAGGCTGGTCCGAGTCCGTATGGGTGACGCGGCCGCCGTCGTTGGGGACCACGCCCGCCTTGTCGTCGAACGGCAGATCTTTGATCGCCTTGCCGTGGTAGCCGATCGAGGTCAACACCAGCCCGGCCTCGATCGCCTGCACCTCGTCGGTGCCGGTGACGATGAACTCCATCCCGGTGGCTCGCTGTTGCCCCGAAATACGCTGGGGCGTCAGGTTATAGGCCAGCCGGATCCGCCGCCGCGCCGGCGGGCCCGCCGGCGTCGACGCGTCGCCGAGCTTGCTCAGGACCTCCAGCTTCTGCCTCGTCACGGGGTCGGAGACGGTGGCAAGGTCGCGCAGCACCGCTTCGCGGTCCGCGTTGGAAAGAACAACCTTGGCAGTGGTCGTGAGCCCGATCAACTCGGGCAGGGTGAACGCCGAATGCTCGGGTCCGCGGCGGGCCGCGATGACGACCTCCTGCACCTGTGACGCGCGCAGCGCGCTCAACGCGTGATCGGAGATGTCGGTGTGGGCCAGCTCGTCCGGGTCGGCGGTGAGCACGCGCGCCACGTCGAATGCGACGTTGCCGTTGCCGACGACGATTACCCGCTCGTGGCTGAGATCGACTGGCAGATCAGTGAAATCGGGGTGGCCGTTGATCCAGGCCACCAGCTCGGTGGCAGTGCCGGTGCCGGGAAGGTCCATGCCGTCGACGTCCAGCCGACGGTCGTTGGGCGCACCGACGGCGTAGATGACGGCATGGTGATGCGCTAGCAAGTCGTCGTGGCTCAGCTGGTTGCCGATCTCGACGTTGAGGTAGAACCGGAATTCGCGCCGACGGGCGATCCGGTCGAAGAGCTGAGTGACCCGCTTGGTGGTCTGATGGTCCGGCGCTACCCCGGCACGTACCAATCCATAAGGGGTGGGCAGCTTTTCGAAGACATTGACCCGCACGCCGTGTTGGGTGAGCAGTTCGTCGGCGGCGTACATCGCGGCCGGTCCGGAGCCCACGATGGCCACCGTCAGCGGACCGTTATGGTTGCCGCGAACCTCCGGTGCCGGAATGACCGGCGCCAGTTTGGATGTCGGCGGCAGCTTCTCGTCGGCCGGGCGGTCCGGATAGAACGACGCGTTGAGCGCGATGAACGGCAGCTGCTCAACCGTCAGCCGGGCGTCGGGTGCGATGGCACCCACCGGGCAGGCACTCACACACGCGCCGCAGTCCACACACGCCACCGGGTCGATATACAGCATCTCGGCGGTGGCGAAGCCCGGCTCATCCGGCGACGGGTGAATACAGTTCACCGGACAGGCGTAGACACATGACCCGTCGCTACAGCATGACTGGGTAATAACGTGCGGCATGTATACCGAATCTTCTAGGCAGCCGGTGCGACCACGAGGTGCTGCCGCTGCGGCTCGCTGCGGTAGCGGGACGGCTTACCGTCGATCTTGCAGATCCGCCAGATCAACTTGGCCAACGGGTTCATCAAACCTGTGTCGCGACACAGCATCCGGACGTCACGGAACATGTCCCGCAGCATCTGACGCGACTCCGGCGAGGAGAAGAACACGTCTTTGCGGACCTGACGCGGAATGTCGAACTCCCGCCAGAAAGCCTTGGGCGGCACCACAATCGCCGAACACAGGATCCGCATGGTCAGCGGCACGTACAGCGAGAGCCAGAAACGCTTGCGACGCGGCAGGTTCGGAACCCGCTTACGCAGATACTCGTGCGCGAACGAGATGTGGCGAGCCTCCTCGGCCACGTGGATCGCCATCACCCGCTCCATGATCGGGTGCAGTTCCTTGCCCTCACGCAGCACGTTCTTCTGGGTGTGGTCGATCGGCTCTTCGCCGGCCAGGATGCCGAACCAGAACGGGATCGGCAGCGGACCTGCCGCCAACGGGATGTACGGCTGGATCCACTTCAGCATCCGCGGCATACCGGGCACGTCGGCGCCGATGTGGTTCACCATCTCCTGGAACATCATGGTGTGGTTGCACTCTTCGACCGCTTCGTGCAAGCAGTAACGGTATTCCGGTGAGCCGTTGGGCACCCAGAACGCGTACTCCATCAGGCCGCGAATGAGGATCGACTCGAAGTGCAGACCGACCTTGGCCACGTTGGCCTGACGCCACATGCCGATCTGGATCTGACGCTCTTCGGACTGCGACTGGTACCAGGAGTGCCGGCCCAGCGGGTCGGTCTTCGGGAGAATCCAGCGCGGGTCATTGTCGATGACCGCGAACTCCGGCGACTTCCAGTCGATGTCGGTGTACGGGTTGAAGTTGCGCCGCACCGACCCCTCGGACAGTGTGTTCAGCATCTCCACGTACTTGGCGTCGTCCTGGACCTCCATGTTGCTGCGCCAGCGGCGCACGAGCTTGGTCCGTGCCCGCTTCTTAGCGGTTTCCGTCTGAGCCATGCCCGGCCTCCCGAATGAGGTTTACATTTGGACGTGCTATGTCCAACACAGTACCGAAGGTATCGGGAACTTACTAGACCCCAAACGGGCAATGTGGCCCATCCGTGAACATATGTGCACTGTGACCTACTTCACATCGGCGTAAAGGGCTCGCACCGCCTGAATGTCGGCCTCAGCCGGGTCACTAACCTGGTGAGCATGGCTGACCAGCTCACGATCCCCGACAACATCAAACCCGGCGACGGACGCTTTGGATCCGGCCCGTCGAAGGTCCGACCCGAACAACTGCAGGCGCTTTCCACCAGCGCCGCCGCGCTTTTTGGCACGTCGCACCGGCAGGCGCCGGTCAAAGATCTGGTCGGCCGGGTGCGCAACGGTCTGCGTGAATTCTTCTCGGTGCCTGACGGCTACGAGGTGGTGCTGGGTAACGGCGGGGCGACGGCGTTCTGGGATGCCGCGGCGTTCGGGCTGATCGACAAGCGGTCTCTGCACCTGAGCTACGGCGAATTCAGCTCCAAATTCGCGTCGTCGGTGGCCAAGAACCCGTTCGTCGGTGACCCGATCATCGTCAAGGCCGATGCGGGCAGTGCACCCGAGCCGCACGGTGATCCCGCCGTCGACGTGATCGCCTGGGCGCACAACGAGACTTCGACGGGTGTCGCGGTGCCCGTCGCGCGACCGCGCGACGCCGGCGATGCGCTGGTAGTCATCGACGCCACGTCCGGCGCCGGCGGTCTGCCGGTCGACATCTCCGAGACCGACGCCTACTACTTCGCGCCGCAGAAGAACTTCGCCAGCGACGGCGGCCTGTGGCTGGCGATCCTGAGCCCCGCGGCGCTGAGCCGGATCGAGGCCATCGCCGAGTCGGGCCGATGGGTGCCCGACTTCCTGTCGCTGCCGATCGCGGTGGACAACAGCCTCAAGAACCAGACCTACAACACCCCGGCGATCGCGACGCTGGTGCTGCTGGCCGAGCAGCTCGACTGGCTGTTGGCCAACGGCGGGCTGGACTGGGCCGTCAAGCGCACCGCCGACTCCTCGGGGCGGCTGTACACCTGGGCGCACGACCGTCCGTACACGACGCCGTTCGTCGCCGACCCCAAGCTGCGCTCCCAAGTAGTGGGCACCATCGACTTCAACGACTCCGTCGATGCCGCGGCGGTGGCCAAGGTGCTGCGGGCCAACGGCATCGTCGATGTGGAGCCGTACCGCAAACTCGGACGCAACCAGCTGCGGGTCGCGATGTTCCCCGCCGTGGAACCTGACGACGTCAGCGCGCTCATCGAATGCATCGACTGGGTCGTCGAGCGGCTCTAGCAAGCACATCGAAAAAACCCCAGGTATTACGGCGTGTCCAGCCCGGTTTGCGGCGCGCGCCTGAGTAGAGTGCGCCCTTGACAGGCCTGACGCGCTGGTCTGCGAGGAGCCTGCGAGGAGACACCATGCGGGAACTCAGGATCGTCGGACTCGATCTCGACGGCAAACACATCGTCTGCGAGGGTGACAACCCGGCAGACAAGTACAAGATCCGCGTCGACGACCGATTGCGTGCGGCGGTGCGCGGCGACGGGGCTCGGGTGAATCAAACCCATATCGACATCGAGGTCAACAACATGCTGAGCCCCAAGGAGATTCAAGCCCGCATCCGGTCGGGAGCGTCTGTCGAGCAGGTTGCCGAGTCTGCCGGGGCGGATATCGCACGGGTTGAGCGGTTCGCCCACCCGGTGTTGCTGGAGCGTTCCCGTGCTGCCGAGCTGGCAACCGCCGCCCATCCGGTGCTCGGCGACGGCCCTTCGGTGCTGACGTTGTTGGAGACGGTCACCTCGTCGCTGCTGGCGCGTGGCCTGAACCCGGACACTGCGACCTGGGACGCCTGGCGCAACGAGGACGGCCGCTGGACTGTTCAGCTGGGTTGGAAGGCCGGTCGCTCGGACAACCTCGCGCATTTCCGGTTCTGCCCGGGCTCGCACGGCGGGACCGTCACCGCGGTGGATGATCCGGCCAGAGAGTTGATCGATCCGGACTTCGACCGTCCGCTGCTGCGGCCGGTGGCGCCGGTCGCCCAACTCGACTTCAACGAGCCCGAACCCGCGCCCGTCGAGACTCCGGCGGCGGAGCCCAAGGCCGAGCCGACGCGCAGCCGCCGCACCAAGCCGGCGGTACCGGCGTGGGAAGACGTGCTGCTGGGGGTTCGCTCCAGCGGGCAGCGTTAAAGGGCCATCGCGACCAGCGCCAGCCACGCACTCGTCACGCCCACTCCTGCCCCCAGCACCAGCCAGCGCAGCACCGGCGTGTGCCGCCATCCCCACAGCGTCGGCGCCAGGCCCCCGGCCGCAACGACATTCAGCCCGACAGCCAGTATCGGGTGCACCCGGATCAAACCCAGGCTCAGCACCACGACAGCTACCGCGGTGGCCGCGGCGACGAATCCGGCAACGGTCAAACCCGTTGCCCAGGGCGTGGATTCGTCGGTCATCAGCCGAGCCTAGCCCGCTCGTAGAACGCCAGCGCCGCCGCAGTGGCGACGTTGAGCGAATCGGTGCCGCGTGACATCGGGATGCGCACCCGCAGATCGCTCGCCTTCATCGCGGCGTAACTCAGGCCGGGTCCTTCGGCGCCGACCAGGATCGCGACCCGCTCGTCACGCACCGTCGTCATCGCCGCCGGCAGTGTGCTGGAGCCGGAATCCGGGGTCAGCGCCAGCATCCGAAACCCGTTCTGCTGCAGTGCCTTCAAGTCGTTCGGCCAGTCCGCCGCGCGGGCAAACGGCACCAGCAGGGCGTGCCCCATCGAAACGCGCACCGCGCGCCGGTACAGCGGATCGGCGCAGCCACTGCCGAACACGACGGCGTCGACGTCGAGCCCGGCCGCGTTGCGGAAGATCGAGCCCAGGTTTTCGTGATCGTTGACTCCCTCGAGCACGGCCACGGTTCGGGCGCCGTCGATCACGTCCGCGACACTGCGCTCGGGGGCCCGACGTGCTGCGGCAAGCACCCCGCGGTTGAGGTGAAAGCCCACCGCCTGCGCCATCACCTCCGCCGCCACGCGGTAGTAGGGCGCGGCGTTTCCGGCCAGATCCGCCTTGAGTTCGGCGAGTCGACGGTCGGTGCCGAGAAAAGCCAACGGCGTAAACGGCGATGCCAGCATGCGCTGCACGACCAGCACACCCTCGGCGATCACCAGGCCCTTGCCGCTGGGCAGGTCCGGCCTTCGGTCGATGCTGTTCAGATCCCGGAAGTTGTCCAGCCGCGCATCGTCGGGATCGTCGATATCGCAGACGACCACACCGTCACTGTCAGGGGTGTAGTCAAAATCGTTCTCGCTCAAGGGCTTTCGTCGACCAGTGCCAAGATCAGGTCGGCCGCCACGCGCAGCGTGTCGCGTTCGGCGACTCCTAAGGTCTCCAGTCGCTGCGTGAGCCACTCTTGACTGGCCTGGCGCTCGGCCTCCATCAGCTCGGCGCCTGTTTCGGATACCGAAACCAGTACCTGGCGGCCGTCGTCGGGGTGTGCGACACGGTCGACGAAACCCAATTCGGCCAACGAGGCGATCACCCGCGTCATCGACGGCGGGCGAACCCGTTCCCGGATCGCCAGCGCACCCGGCGTCATCGGGCCAAAGTTGGCCAACGTCGCCAGCGCCGACAGCTGCGACAGCGACACCGGGGACTGCGGGCGGCGAAACCGCAGCTGCCGGGAGAGCCGCATCACCGCCAACGACAAGTCGTTGGCCAACCGGCTATCGCCATCGATCACAGCGCGAACGTTACGACAGAACGCCGGAACGTTAACCACGAATCACCGAGACAGGACGCCACAAGCTATCTTGATC
>Ga0137412_10004890_pt1 | contig 10699 bp, 8 predicted proteins | sample CZODoug2_1_16fun_FD_122160 | JGI IMG/M metagenome (GOLD analysis project Ga0137412, IMG submission 122160) | Vadose zone soil fungal communities from Angelo Coast Range Reserve, California, USA - CZODoug2_1_16fungal (Hybrid Assembly) | ecosystem: Environmental > Terrestrial > Soil > Vadose zone... | reverse complement strand
GCGTCTGGGCAGCCCTGCGCGGCTCGGTCGCCATTCCTTCATGGGCGAGCCGGGCGAGCCCGGTGTGCAGAATGGCAGCGACGATGGCGCCAACGATCGGGGCTGACAGGTACAGCCAGGCATCGCTGAAATTGCCGGTCGCGACCATCGGGCCCAGCGCCCGCGCCGGGTTGAAGGCGGCGCCCGTGAGGGCTCCACCCATGATGATGTTGAGGGTCAATGTCATCCCGATCGCCAGCGGCGCGAGATTGCCGGCGCGGCCCGCAACCGCGGTGCTGAGTACGACCGTCACCAGGAAAAAGGCGAGCACGGCCTCGATCACGAAGCCGGCCCAAGGGGTGACTGTAAGGGTCGTGGCGCCGAGAGCGAGGTTGTGCGCGAGTGCAGGCATGCCGAGGCCCGTGGCGGCACCACCCAGAACGGTCTTCAGCAATAGCGCGCCCGCGACACCTCCAAAGAGCTGGCTGACGATGTAGCCAAACGCCTCGCCGGCACTCGTTGCGCCGGCGGCGAGCACGCCCACAGTGACGGAGGGGTTAAAATGCCCGCCCGACACGGAGCCGTAGGCGAAGGCGAAGGCCATGACGGTCAAACCGTGGGCGAAGGCAATCGCGATGAGACCAGGCAGGCCGACACCGTCACCGACCACGGCCCCAGCGCCGGCGCCGATGAATATTAACGCGAAGGTGCCGATGAACTCGGCAAGGAGCTTGGGTGTAATCCGGTTAGACATTGTTCTCTCCAGAGGTGAGATTGACCGCTCGGCGCGATCGGGTCAGCGCCAAGGAACGATACGTTGTTTGGGGGATGGCCGACGGCACGGGAGAGCGCCGCCGGCCGGCGAAGTGAGCGGGCCTACTCCTCAATCGATCAACTCCGACTGTTTCAGCCCGAGGGCCTTCGCTACCCCAGCCCCGTATGCCGGATCCGCGCGCTTGCAATTGGCGACGTGCCGCTGCTTCACGTGCAGGCTCGCGTCGCCCATCGCACGCGCCGTGTTCTCGAAGAGCACCTGCTGCTGCGCCGGCGTCATCTTCCGGAACAGGTTTGCCGGCTGTTCCCAATGATCGTCATCGACGCGGTGGTCCCAGTGCGCTGCGTCCCCTTCGAGCGCAAGCGGCGGCTCGGCGAAATCCGGCTGGTTGTCCCAGAGCCCCGCGCTGTTGGGGTTATAGGTGAGCGTCTTGCCCAGGTTGCCGTCGGTCCGCATCTTGCCGTCGCGATGGTAGCTCTGGAACGGGCACACCGGTGCGTTGACGGGGATGTGGTTGAAGTTCACGCCGAGCCGATAGCGCTGCGTGTCGCCGTACGAGAACAGCCGCGCCTGGAGCATCTTGTCGGGCGAGAACCCGATCCCGGGGACGATGTTCGCCGGTGAGAACGCGGCCTGCTCCACTTCTGCGAAGTAGTTGTCCGGGTAGCGGTTCAGCTCCAACACGCCCACCTCGATCAACGGGTAGTTAGCCTTCGGCCACACCTTCGTGACGTCGAACGGATTGTGCTTGTGTGCGCGCGCCTGCTCCTCGCTCATCACCTGGATGCACAACGTCCAGCGCGGGAAGTCACCCGCCTCGATCGCGTTCAACAAGTCGCGCCCGTGGCTTTCGCGATCCTGGGCGACGAGGCTCGCCGCTTCGGCGTCGGTGAGGTTCGCGATCCCCTGCTGCGTGCGGAAGTGGAACTTGACCCAGACCCGCTCGTTCGCGGCATTGAGCATCGAGAAGGTATGGCTGCCGAAGCCGTGCATATGACGCAAGCTCTTCGGGATGCCGCGGTCGGACATCACGATTGTCACCTGGTGGAACGCCTCGGGCAGGAGGCTCCAGAAATCCCAGTTGTTCTCCGCACTGCGCAGCCCCGTGCGCGGATCCCGCTTGATCGCGTGGTTCAGGTCAGCGAACCGCAGCGGGTCGCGGAAGAAGAACACCGGCGTGTTGTTGCCGACGATGTCCCAGTTGCCTTCCTCGGTATAGAACTTCATCGCGAACCCGCGGATGTCTCGTTCGGCGTCGGCCGCGCCGCGCTCACCGGCAACCGTCGAGAACCGCATAAAGATCGGCGTCTCCTTGCCGATCTTGGAGAAGATCTTGGCCTTGGTGTAGCGAGTGACGTCGTGTGTGACGGTGAAGGTACCGTGGGCGCCCCAGCCCTTGGCGTGCATGCGCCGCTCCGGGATCACCTCGCGGTCGAAATGCGCCATCTTTTCGATCAGCCAGATATCCTGGAGCAGCGCCGGGCCGCGCCGACCGGCGGTCATGATGTTGGTGTTGTCGGCTACCGGCGACCCGGTGGCATTGCTAAATCGCTTCGTTTTGGACATGGTGGGCTCCTGAGTTTTGGACATAGTGGGCTCCTGAATGTGCGAGACTTCGCGCGTCGCCGTCGGCCGGTCCTGTCTGACCGATGCTTTCGAAAAGCCTCAGTGCTTGAATTTTCGCTTGGAGGATGCGGCGAGGTTTACCCTCGCCAGGCAGAGGCGCGGATCACGCTGCAGAAATTGCTGCGTGTGAAGGAGGGATCCTTATCCGCGAGAACATCGGCTTTCACATTGCCGAACGTCGTCTCCGGCTTGTGCTTGATGCCGTCATAGAAGGCCTGGATGATGTCTTCCTTGAAATGCGCAGTACGCGGATGTGCATGCACCACCGCCTCGCGCTCCGTGTCGCTGTACTCGGCATAGCTTAACCCGAGCACATCCATTTCGACGCCGGCCGTCACTAGAGCTACGACCGGGTGCATGTGCTGCGGGATGCCGGGCGTCGTGTGCAAGGCGATCGCGGTCCAGACCGTGTCGATATCTTGTTGCGCGATGCCGTGGCTGCGCAGGAAGTCACGGGCGACATTCGCGCCGTCAACTTCGAAACGCTCGTCCGCGCTGCTGTGCTGATGGGTCAGGCCCATGTCGTGGAACATCGCGCCTGCATAAAGCAGCTCGGGATCGAACCTGAGTCCGCGACGCTTGCCTGCCAGAGCGCCCCAGTAATAGACGCGGCTCGAATGGTGAAAGAGCAGCGGCGGTTCGGTGTCCTGCACCAGATCCATTATTTCGCGAGCAAGCTTGCTGTCGGGAATTCTGATCCCCGCAAGATCGATATTCATTGTAAGATCGATATTCATTGCACGTCTCCTGCCGATTGATCTTGAGAGAAGATTGCCAGGCGCGGCCCGGCAGTTCGGATGTTGAGATTGTCCCTGACAGGCGTGCCTGACGCATGGGACAGCGGCGGACGTTTGGAATCATCGCTCATTGGATTGCTCCTAAGTCGAGCGCGTTTTGGCCACGGTACCTTCGCCTGTGTTGCGACATTGAGATTCCGGCAACGCAGACCGCTTTGCGGCAGCGCTACTCTTGCTTTCGCAACGTCGTCTGTTGGCAGAGTTGCGTCTGCTAGAAACCGGGGCGCGAATTGAAATGTATCTATCCGCTTCGCAATAGCTTTGACTCTATTGCTGTGATTGCACCGGTTTTTGCGCCAATCTCCAGAAGTGGGGAAATCATTCAGCTGCCGCTGCCCAGTGCTTCAGCGCAAGCCCGAGCCTTGCCCACACATCCACCCGCGCCTCGGCGGGACGCGAGCGCGTCGTCGTGACAGGGGATTCCGTCATCCGCCCCACGGCTTCGTCCGACGTTGCGGGCGAGCACACGCGCTTCAAACAATCGTGAAGAGCGGGGGCTTCAACTCGGCGTGAGAGCGGCACGCTCCGCGTCTTGATCGTCCCTATTAGGAGCGTCTGGGGCTGAACAGGCATCGTAGCAGGGAGTGAGATTGAACAATGACCAGCTCCGCCGAAACGACCTTGAATCAATCCGGTGCTCTTGCCCACGCTCCCGGACGTCCGATCGTCGAATATCACCCGCCGGCATGGCTGCGCCCGAATCTTGGATCTCACTCGACTGTCGACATTTCGCCGTCTGAGAACGTCAGCCGCCATTCCGCGGCTTGGTCGGGCTTGTTCGTGGAAACGATGCAGGCCATGCAACACAGCCCGTTGGAATATCGATTCCGGTCTCCGTGCCATCTGCTCATTGTTGTAGAACTCGGGGAGCGCTACGACGGCGAGACCTTTGTTGAAGGCCTGCCCCGGTCGACCTTGCGCGATTTCACGCACAAGCTGTCCTTCGTTCCTGCCGGGCACGAATTCCGTGCATGGCAGAGACCGCGCGCGCTGCCGCGTGCAACCTTTGTCTATATCGATCCGCGCGGGCCTCTCGCCGACCCCGCGCTGCGGTTTGGCGAGATAGAGTTCAAGCCGAGTCTGTTCGTTTGCGACCGCGATCTCCGGGAGACCGCTCTCAAGTTCAAGTCGCAGGTCGAGAACCCGGGCTCGATGCCTCGGCTATACGCCGAGGCGCTCGGCATCGTGCTGACGCACGAACTCGTTCGCATCAACAGTGGCGCTGCACGCCGCGAGCCGGCCAATCGTGGCGGCCTTGCGTGCTGGCAGCAAAAGCGGGCGGCCGCCTATATCGAGGAGCATGTCGCCGACGACATTCCGCTCGCAACCCTAGCCGAGTTGGTGCAGCTGAGTCCGTATCATTTCTGCAGGTCGTTCAAGAGTTCCTTCGGTATCCCGCCGCATCGATATCACGCGAATCGCCGAATCGAACGGGCCAAGCAACTATTGGCGAATCGCGAACTGTCCGTCACCACGATTGCGCTCGATGTTGGCTTCGGCGACACCAGCAGGTTCAGTGCCGCGTTTCATAGGCTGACCGGCCAAACCCCGAGCCGTTATCGCCGCAATCTCGATTAGAGGAGTCGGGGGCTGACGCGGGACTGCTGCTTCGCTCCTCCGATCGCAACAGCGGAGAGGCGCCGTTAATTCACGGCATGCACGCGCTATCTGCACGAGTCGCTTTGTCTCCGGAATTTGAGGATTTTGGTGCGAGCGCCACGCATGGCTGGGCGCCTTGGAGATAGTTCATCCACAGACGCTATGCGCGCGGAGCCTTCGTGGATAGCGCGTATTTTACGACCTTGCGATCCATTGGCAGCCTAAACCAAGGTATGAGGCAGCCCATACCAATGCGATGTCAGAATCAACCTCTGTAGGATCGAGCCGTTCGCCTTGATCAGACTATCTATAACGCCTCGGTTGCCGCGGAAGACGTCGGTACGATCGTTGAATATTTGACCAGCCTCAAAAGACACGAAATAGACACTACTTTCTTTCCATCGTATCGACGCCAACGATCCTCTACCGATGTATGACGGCCTCACCCTTCGGATTCCGCCATTATAGCACCGACTGCGATACGATCACATTTTGGCGTCTGTCTTCGGATTGACCGGCAGGAGCAAGTGCAACCTAGTCAATGAACCAAAATTAGTCCTCCCTGCAGGAGGCTGGCCCTCGTGATGGAGCTCTCGAGCTACGCATTCTTGCCCCTGAGGGAGGGAGACATCGCTCTCTTCCGGGGCGCCGGCAACGGCTTGGCGCCGATCCTGCTTGCTGCCGCGGAAGATACGTCGCCCGGTAGCGTCGAGCGGCTTGAACACGAATATGCGCTCAAGTCCGAACTTGACGCCGACTGGGCGGCGCGACCGGTCGCGCTAACGCAACCGGTGGATCCTCGAGATGGTGGCTAAAGGGAATTCGCTCGCTGAAATACTCGATAGCCTATGCCGCCTCGTGGAGGCACAGGCCGGCGACGTTCTGGCGTCCATCTTATTGGTGGACGGCGACCACTTGCGGCATGGTGGCGCACCTAGCCTTCCAAAAGCCTATACCGATGCCATCAATGGCACGGTGATTGGACCATCAGCGGGCTCCTGCGGGACAGCCGCATACCGTGGCGAACCGGTGATCGTGGAGGACATCGCGACCGACCCGTTGTGGGCGGACTATCGCGACTTGGCTTTGCCCCATTGTCTGCGCGCCTGTTGGTCCGCACCGGTTTTCTCGTCGCAAGGCAACGTGATTGCGACGTTCGCAATGTATTATCGCGAGCCGCGCCGACCGACCCAGCGCGATCAAGAGGTCATTGACCAGATCACGCACCTATCTGGTGCCGCAATCCAACAGAAATTAGCGCAGGAGAGACTACAGCGGAGTGAGGCCTATCTGGCTCAAGCACAGAAGCTAACGCGCACGGGCAGTTGGGCTTGGGATCCCCGCACCGACAAGGTGCTCTACTGCTCTGAGGAAATGTACCGAATTTTCGGACTGGATCCGCGGAAGAGCTTACCAACTCGCGAAAATTTTCGGCAGCGAATCCACCCCGAGGATCGCGATTGGGTAAAGAGGAGACTTGAGAAGTCGCTCCGCGAAAGAGCAGATGCCTTCGCCGAGTACAGGGTTCTTCTGCCCGACGGGACAGTCAGGCACATCAATGCCTCAGGTCATCCGGTTCTCAATGAAGACGGCGAGCTCATCGAGTTTGTTGGTACTGCTGTTGATGTGACAGAGCGCAAACGGGCTGAGCTCGAGCGTCGACGCTTGGCATCATTGGTTGAGCAGGCCGCCGACCTTATGGCGATTGCCGACCTCAGTGGAGGGACGGCTATCTACCTGAACAAGGCCGGGCTGGAAATGGTCGGATTCGACAGCTGGGAAGAAGCGAGGTCGAGGCGCGGTATCCACTGGATATTCCCCGCGGACCGTCAGTTCATGACTGAGGTCCTCTGGCCGACGGTGCTGGAGAAGGGTTCCTGGTCGGGAGAGATGTGTTTCCGCCATTTCAAGACCGGAGATCCCATTCCTGTCCTCTATTCGGTCTTTCGGATCGACGATCCGGAAACCGGGCAACCCGTAAACGTAGGGTACGTGTGCCGCGATATCACCGAGCGCAAGCGGGCAGAAGCAGAAGCACGCGAAGTCGACCGGCGCTACCGTGAGATGCAGATCGAGCTGGCGCATGCGAACCGCGTAGCGACGATGGGACAGCTCACGGCCTCCATTACCCATGAAGTGAATCAGCCGATCGCCGCGACGGTCACCAACGCAGCGGCTGCTCTGCGCTGGCTTCATGCTGGATCATCGCATCTGGAGAAGGTGCAGCAGTCACTCACTAGCATCGTCGAGGATGGCACCCGCGCAGGCGAGGTGATCAATCGGATCCGTGCGCTTATGAAAAAGGCGCCGCCTCGGAAGGATCGTTTGGAAATCAATGGAGTGATCGTCGAAATCATTGAGCTCACGCGTGGCGAAGCAATGAAGTATGGCATTTCGGTCTTAACGGAACTGGCGGACCACTTACCCGTGGTTGAAGCAGATCGTGTCCAATTGCAACAAGTGCTGCTTAACTTGATTGTCAATGCTCTCGACGCAATGGGCAACCCCAATGTGGGGCCGAGACAATTGCTGATCAGCACAGGAAAAGGCGAAACCAGCGGCGTGCTGGTCGCGGTGCAGGATTCGGGTCCGGGACTTGAGGCAGCGATGCTCGAGCGGGTATTCGAGTCCTTCTACACGACGAAGCCGACCGGTTTAGGGCTGGGCCTCTCAATATGCCGTTCGATCATCGAGGCGCATGGCGGGCGCCTTTGGGCGAGCACGAACCAGCGGCGTGGCGCCACCTTTCAATTTACGCTTCCTCGCGATGAAAAAATTCCTTCGTGATCGGAAACGCTGGCGGTCCATGAGAACTTGTATGCGTCATTTCGCGTCGATCTCGTGTGACTCGCCCATGTCCATTAATGGGATGGTCCGGCCGTGCTCCTGCCCCGCCAGCAAGCGAAGCTGGCAAGGGGCGCCAAAGACCAGGAGCACGCGATGTCTCAGGTTCCCAATAGCGCGATCGCCGTAATCGGCATCGATCTCGGCAAGAACTCGCTCCACGTCGTGGGCCACGATGCGCGCGGCGCCATCGTGCTGCGGCAAAAGTGGTCGCGTGGCCAAGTGGAAGCGCGGCTCGCCATTGTGGCCATGGCGCGCAAGCTGTTGATCGCGGCGCTTGCAAGTGCAGATGGTCTTGGCGTGTTCGCGACTTCCCGCGAGGATAACGCGGGCATGCACAGCACACTAGGAAATTGCGGGTTCTCTCTGGCAGGCAAGCCCTATACAGGCCGGGATCGGTCAATCCGGCTATTCTTACGCGAAGCGGGATAAGCCTTAGCCTCAAAAAAGGGCTGCGAGCGGCCGGCCCTAGCGGAAGATCGGAGTCAGCGAACCAGCCTGCGTGCGTGGATCGAAGTCGAGAACGACAGCCTTGACCGGCTGGGGTTCGCTCACGGCGGAGGAAAGTTGAGGTGAAGCGGTTTTCCGTAGCTAAACTTCAGTTCTCTTGCGCTTGCAGGGTCTCCGACAATGTTAGTCCATTCAATCTTGATCGTGCTTGGGCTCACAGGCGGCAGGTGAATAATTTCCGGCTTTCTGGAGATTAGCGCAAAAACCGGTGCAATCACAGCAACAGAACGCAAACTCATTGCGAAGCGGATGGATACATTTCAATTCGCGTCCGGTTTCTCGCAAACGCAACTCTGTCAACAGACGTCGTTGCGAACGCATACACTAACACAGCCCGTAGGGCGGTCGTGCGCCGGGCTCGACTGCTTGTGACACAGGAGCGCTATGGCAATACCTCTGCAGACGATGGAGATGCTTGGGGCACTCGTCGTGGTCAGCAACGACCACCCTGTTGACTGACATGCACGCGCGCCGCTTTGCAATCGCTTTGAGGCAATCGCGGCCGAGGAGGACACCGCCATGACATTCGATCATAAGCTTCGTCACGATTACGAAGTTCTGGCGCTCAGTGGCGACAACGGCGAGGCAGTTACGTCGTTTGTCATGTCCCGCCGCGGCTTTCTTGGCGGCATTGGTGGCACGCTGGCCACCGTCATGTTGTCCGCCAAAGCGCGCGCAACTGGTTCCGCAGCCAAACGGCTGACTGCCGAAACGCGCGTTCTGGAAGTGAACGGGCGGCCGGCACGGGTCTTTGGGCTTACCGGACCGGACGGACGGGCCGGCCTTCGCCTCGCCGCCGGCGAGCGGTTCCGGGTCGACCTCGCAAATGAAACGGGCGAACGCACCCTCGTCCATTGGCACGGCCAGTTGCCGCCCTGGATGCAGGATGGATTCCCCTGGTCGCAGACTCCGCCATTCCCGAACGGCACTGTGGAGAGCTACGACTACGCGCCGATTTCCGGCACGTACTGGATGCATTCGCATCATGGCATGCAGGAGCAAAGCCTGCTGACCGCGCCACTCGTCGTCGACGATGCGGCAACGCTCCGCGAGGACCGGCAGGACATTGTTCTCATGCTGCACGATTTCACCTTTCGCACGCCCGACGAGGTGCTCGCCGGCCTCACCGGTGCGAGCGTCGCCGATGCGCACGCCCAGGCCCAAAGAACCGAGAGCGCCGGGAGTGACGATGGTGGCAAGGGACAATCGCCCGCTATGCCGACCATGGCCGGCCAAGGCACGCCCGGCATGGCCATGGCGGGGATGAATATGTCGAAGGCGCCTGACCCTGCGATGAAAGGCATGGCTATGACGGGCACGGGCATGACAGGCACCGGAATGGCGAGAATGGATCTGAACGACGTCCAGTATGATGCTTTCCTCGCTAACGACCGAACCCTCGCCGACCCGGAGATCGTGCGCGTCGATCGTGGTGGCCGGGTTCGATTGCGCATCATCAACGGCGCGGCATCGAGCCAGTTCTGGATCGATCTCGGCGAACTCACCGGCCGCGTTGTGGCAACCGACGGCCACGCCGTGCAGCCAGTCCCAGGCAGGCCTTTTCCGATCGCCATGGCGCAACGGCTCGATATCCTGATTGATCTGCCGGCGGCCGGGACCTTCCCAATTCTCGCACGTCTGGAAGGCTCGGTTCGGCAGACCGGAATTATCCTCGCCACTGCAGGCGCTCAAATTTCCCGGATCGCGGACGGCACACAGGCGGCACCGCCGGTCGACAACTCGCTGGAGGCGCGGCTTACCGCCGCGGTGCCGTTACCGGCACGCCCCGCCGACATCGTCCACACCATCGCTCTCGACGGGGCAATGAAGCCCTATGCGTGGTCGATGAACGGGGAGTACTGGCCGCACATCACACCGCTGATGCTGAAGAAGGGTCAACGCATCGAGATCGAGTTGGTCAACCGCTCGATGATGGCGCATCCGATCCATCTTCACGGTCACGTCTTCCAGGTCGTGGCGATTGACGGGCGGGCGTTACATGGTGCCGTCCGTGACACCGTCCTTGTGTCACCGAGCGGCCGAGTTCGTATCGCGTTCGATGCTGACAACCCGGGCCGGTGGGCGTTCCACTGTCATAACCTGTACCATATGGAGGGCGGGATGATGACTGAGTTCAGATACCAGGGGATCGCAGCCTGACAACTTCGGTCGCGCACGGTTTACATCGCATCGAAGAGGAGGGGGTCTTCGAAGAGGAGCGGGTCATGCACATGCTGGACTGGAATACATATCGGCAGCAGCTTGTCACCGGGGTCGGCGGCTTCGGCAAGCTCAACCCCGATATCATCAAGCGCTACACCACGCTGAGCCGGGCCGGCCAGAAGGCCGGTCGCCTCGATGAAAAGACCCGCGAACTCTTAGCGCTTGCGGTCGCCATCACCCTGCGCTGCGATGGCTGCATCACGGTGCATACCGCGGCGGCCCGGGAACGGGGCGCGACCAGGGAAGAGATCGCCGAAGTGCTGGGCGTGGCGGTCTCCGTCAATGCCGGCGCGGCCGTCGTCTATTCCACCCGCGCGCTCGACGCATTCGACGCCGCCGCCGAAAT
>Ga0137412_10004889_pt1 | contig 10700 bp, 9 predicted proteins | sample CZODoug2_1_16fun_FD_122160 | JGI IMG/M metagenome (GOLD analysis project Ga0137412, IMG submission 122160) | Vadose zone soil fungal communities from Angelo Coast Range Reserve, California, USA - CZODoug2_1_16fungal (Hybrid Assembly) | ecosystem: Environmental > Terrestrial > Soil > Vadose zone... | reverse complement strand
ACCAAAACCCTCAATGGTTATATGAGACCCTGATACTGGTTAATAAGATCATCAGATTCCAATCCCCTCACTTACACTTTTTCAAGGTACTAAGACCTACACTGACTTGATCTTCTTATTCACCTACTCCCATACACGAATAAGGATTCGAATCCTACCCCCAGCTCACAGTATAGACTGTCATCAAGATTCGAACTCTTACTCACAACAGCAGCAGTTACAGATACTATACAAACACTTCCTGTATAGTAACCCATGAGAAACGTAGTACTTACTTTATTTCAACTTGTAATGACCATAGGCTAGTGTATGAATTCCATCGTTCAAAATTATTCGTTTGTCATCATCAGCAGACAGTGCAATTTTGTTAAGTTCTTCAGTATAGATATCATGATGGTAACTTCTAATAACGTTCATACGGTTATATTGTTTAGCTTTTGTAAACAAACAAGCTTTGTAATCCTCATGCGTTATACTTTTCTGAATAACAGTTTTCTTAATGCCTTTACATTTCTTTGTTTCCATACTATCTTCAAACATTTTATAAGAGTACAACTTGGATCTAAGACCTACAAATTCTTCAATCTGTTTACCACCAGTTTCATCTTTAAACATACCAATTACTTTTTTGTTAACTCCAGTTTTTATGTTAGATGGATGATCATTAGGAAAATCACTAGTATCAAACTTATCTTCAATATCCCCACGAATATCGTCATAAAAATCATCAGTATGTATTTCATAAGCTAGCGAATCAGTGTCTGTAAACAGCAACTTTGCATTTTCAACATATTTTTTCTTTATGTAATTGTAATGAAAATCATACATTACTGTCTTACTTAAATCTAAAATACACATACCTAAATATATAGGTTTATTATAAAACAACTTTATTTTCTTCATGTGAATTGCTACAAGATTCTCATCAAAAATAGTAGATCTATCAAAATTAGGCTTTGCAACAAGTTTAATACCTTGCTTTTCATCAGTAACTAGTCTTATATCCACATAATTTTCAATATTTTCCATTGTCTTACCAAATACACTATTATTCATTAGCTTGAAGAAATCCTTCTCAAAGTCATTATTAGCTTTTGTTCTCAATCCAGTATTTAGGTCAATGTATTTCTTTAACCAAGTACTTTCATTAAATTTTATTCCTCTGTGAATTTTAGTGATTTTTAATCCAAGACTTTCATATAATTTTAAATTATCATAATGTACTATATATTTCTTTTTATTGTTCAAGTTTGGAATTAGTTTTGCAATAGTAGATCCTTCAAGTTTCAAACTTTCAGGAGCTAAGGGGTAATCGTTGTGGAGATCATGTAATTCATCAGGATATTCTAAATCAACTTCGAGTATACATCCAGCCCCTTCTTTATTTGTGATTCTTTTCCAATTATCAAGCTTATTTTGAGACATCCATTCAAAACCACCAGTTGGCAATGATTTACTCATACCACAACCATATAAATTATTACAATCAAGATAAGTAATAAATGATGAAGGTTTGTTATTATCAAAAGCTTCCCTCATATATTTGTTGTTTGCCTTTGCATATCGATTTGAGATACTACTTACACCACCTCTTATTCCATGTTTAATCATCAAAAGCATATCAATATCACTTAATAATTCTAATTGAACTTCTGTTATTTTTAATGCAGAATCCCAAGCTAATCCTGGAGATGTGAAATACCAAGCAGGGTCTAGTTTATAATTATTCATGCAAACATCTCTAAAATTCTCAAATACATCAGCCAACAAAAGAACATCTGATACATTGTACAAGTTATGATATTCTTTAAAAGTTTTAAATCCAAACTCTCTCCATACAACTTGTGCATGTTCATAATCTTCATTACTAATATCTGAGTCATTCAATTTTGAATAGAAGGAAGATTTTGATGGTAATTTGGTTTCAGAAAATCTACTAATTGAATCAACGTAATCGTATGGATAAACTCCTTTTCTTAATAAGAGGTCTCTCTGTTTTCCAGAGTAATATTTATTTAAATTTTTACATTGATCTTCATGAAGGTTCTTTGATAAAGCATCGAGACTAGAAGCCATAAATTTAAAACTATCTATAAATCGTAATTCACGTTTAACAAGTATTTCTTTTCCATCTTTCACAAACTTATCAACTATAACTTCTCTACCAAATGATATATATTTTTCTTCGTTAGTAGGTATACAGTTTATCCTCTCACCATTATTACCATGCAGTTTTTTAATAAATAGATGAGTGTCATATCCAGAAAGATTATGAAACACTACAGGATAAAATTTTGGAACCCGATATTTTAAATTACAAATATCATGAGCAGCCCCTCTAAATTTACCGCTAAGATGACAATGGTCCCTAACTTTAATATCTGCTTTACTAAATTCACCATCACATATATGACACTTAGTAGCTTTGTTAAATATCTCTGCATGTTGTTTTTTGAATATCATCTTCTTAGAAAATTTAAACTGATTATAAATTTGTTTTATATTTTGTTCAAGTGTATTAACAAATATCTGTGCAACATCATCATCCTCACTTTTAGAAGTGTACACAACTGGTTCTTGTGAATAAATCTTATCATCAAAACATTTAATATAATAACAGAATGAGCTAGGAATATGCTTTTGATATTTATTTGTGTAAGAATCTACTGGATTAGGTTGACATGTATCTATTGGTTTTAAAAATGATTCGAAATCAGCATAAACTATAAAAGGAACTCTCATTGATCTATAATGATTCTTAAAATTTAAAATAGTACCAGGACTTGGAAGTTCTACTTTTATTGCATCATGTTCTTTACAATGTTCAATATGTTTATCTAATGATTTCTTTTCTCTGAATCCATTAAGACATCTTTTACAATAATACAAAGTATGTCCACCACTCTGAGATGTCATTAGTCTACTGAAGTTTTTTATTAAACAATAATGTTTTGTGACGTCATTAGATAATAACAATAAATCAATTATTTTTGTATCGCCACCAACCTTGCTTAATCTCAATGGATAAACACAATTTTCAAATCCATACACATTAATACTTATTCCCATATTATTTCTTTCAAATTTGTTAATATCATTCAGACTTGTTGGCCATTTGATATCATTCCAGTTAAGTTCCTCAGCTTGTATTCGTAGTTGTTTAGTTATTCGATCCTGATGCAGCTGCCTATCAATTGGATTCAATCCTCTAGTCACACACCATTTAAAACATTGGTCATCCTTATTTTTCATATTGATTATTGCTTTTTTATTAGCTAAATAAGGTGGAAGTGGAAAGTAAGAACTACCTCTCAATGGTTTATATATCACTGTATTTATATCAAGCTTTACAATACTTTTAAATCTCCAATTACTTCCACGCATTTGAAAAGTATTAATTGACTCCAAGATTTTATCTGAGACCTTCTTGTACATATCTATAATATCAGTACCCTCTAAAACTATTTCAGTTTTGGAAAGAAAAGGGACTTCAATAATATCTACACCATCTTTCTTCATTTCACATGTGAGAACAATATTAAACTTAATCCCGCTATTCTTTGTTAACGTCCTTATAACAAGCGGTTTTACATTACTAAGAAATGTCTTTTCATCAATACCTTCCTTACCAGAGATGGTGTATTGTTTTGCAAACCCTTTTATAGATGATTTACTCTCCCGAATATCAAACTTGTAAAATTCATTTTTGCCAGGATGATAATAATATTTTTTAGACAAATTTTTAAATGTTAACCCATCAGTTTTTATCATTCTTTTTGTGTCTGGATTTTCAACTTTTACATGATTGTTTACTGCGGTTTTAATCTTTTTAGGTCTACCTCTTTTTATAATTCTTTCTGCAGATAATCCTTCTTCAAGCTTTAATCGGGTTCCATCTTCACTTTCTGCATATCCTTTTTTCAAATATCTATTATATTGAATACCACCAACATCTATTTTTCGTCCATTTGGATTCAATATTTTTAAACGATTTGGATCTTTTTTAGTACCTTTAGGTCGTCCAGGTTTTCTTACATTCAATTGATCTACCATTTATATATAGAAAAATTATTTTCTTATGGTAAAAATTTTATTTTTTTTATTTCAAATTTTGTAATAAAAATATTACAAAATTTCTGGTCTATTAATAATATCTCTATATCTTTATTCATGAGATGAATAATCTGTTTCACTTTCACTAGAAGAGCGGAGACAATTATTATTTTTGTACTCATTTTCTTTTGTAGAGTGTTCTTCAGATTTTATACAACTTCCTATATGATATTCTTTTTCATAATTATTAAGTTCAATATTACAGATATCACACTTCCATGGTTTATGTCCATTTCTTATATGTTTTTTGCTTTGTAAATGTTTTGCTTTACTACTTTGTTTTAATTCGATATTACAAAAATCACATTTATAGGGTTTGACTCCATGTTTCTGTTGATATTTTCTGTTGGCTTCATTTCGTTCTTCATCAGATGAATATATTATAGATCGTCCCATTTATAATAGAATATTATTTTTTTTAATGTTTTTTTTATTAGAGTACTTTTTCAATATCTTTCATTGGTATCCATTCATTAAATTTCTTATTATAACCTAACCACTTAACAAAACCATGTTCAATTCCATTTATTTTCTTCTTACTTAAAACCTTCTCAATTCTAAAAACTTCTTGACTTGCTTTCTGTAGCTCTTCGTTATAGAAACTTCCAGAAATAATATCACCAGATGTATCCTTTAATATATAAGTAAAGGGAACAGTATTTTTAACTTCACAAACAGTATATATCTCTTCAGACCAATTAGGAAGATACCCTTTCTCAAATAATCCTTTTATTCTACTAATTCTAACGGTGTCACCAACTTTAAACTTTTGAATATTTTTAATCTTTAATGGTATGTTAATATTTTCAAAAACTGTTTCTTCATTTTCTTTTTTACTAGCTTCAGTAGGTGTCATTTTAATTGTTCTATGTTTTGTATTATTATATTCGTATACTAATTTATCAATCATATCAATCCAATTTCTAGTATTTTCTGCAGTAAACCTTTTCCACATATTAGCTTTTAACGTTCTGTTCCATCTTTCTGCGACAACTGACTTATGCTCCCCATGTGTCGAATATCTAGTTATATCATTTTCTTTCAACCACTCATTCATATATTTATTATAAAATTCTTTGCCTTCATCCACCCATATGTATTTTGGAATTCTTCCAGATTCTTTTACAATTTGTTTGAATGCATCTAAAGTTACTTTACCAGTCTTATCTTTTAAAGGTATAGACCAAGCGAATTTACTAAATACATCAATAACATTTAACATGTATCTGAAGCCTTTATTTACTTTACTCCATTCTTGCATTTCAACTAAATCAGCACCCCAAATATCATCAATATGTTTAACTTTTACTAGGCGTCTTTGAAAATGTCGTCTCACTGGTTTGTGTAATTGATCAGCAAGAGATTCATTCCAAGACGCCTCCTCTAGTTTTTTGACTTCTTTCCTTTGGGAGGCTTCGCTAAACCAAATCCAAACCTTGCTTTGTTTTGCATTAGGGTCTTTACAAACTTTGCATCTCTTCTTTGAGTCTCATCAATATTTGGATCACTTGCAATTTCCTCTGCTCTATGAGCTAAAGCAATGTCACTTATATTTCTTGATTTTGTATCTGAATGTTCATTATAAAATTGATCATGTAATTTAGCCATTCGGTCTAATTCATTTATACCTTTGTAACCTTCTCTGTTTCTTTGTACATACTTTGTACCTGGTCCAGCATATGAATATTTTTGAAGGTCATTAAAAGAACCATTTGGAACATTCTCTCCCTTATCAGCAGCGAGATGTAATTCAATATTATATTGTCCTAATTTTTCTATAGCATTATTGAGAAACCCCCTTCCCGTTTTAATACTACTAACATTTGATTTCATGAATTTATTCTTCTTTGTTCCACATATTGAACAAATACCTTTTATCATATTTCTATTATTTTTTGATATAACATGTTCAACATTATTAGTTAAAGTTTGTTGTTTACATTTGAGACAATATACACGAAGTTCTCCAAGTACATTCATTTATTATACTGGAAATTAATTTTATAACAATTTAAACTGTTATACATAGTTTCACAAAATTGTGTTTATTTTATCATTTGAGATATTGTTTTCCCATCTGAAACTAGTTTAAATAATCTATCAGAAATAATAAGAGCATGTGCAACAGTTTGTCCTTGTGTTGCTGCACACTTTATTGTAATTCTCATATCAATTACACCAGTTTGAACTACTTCGCTTTGTTTTGTAAGATCAAATACAAGTATTGGATACAGTGATTTAAATGCAGGAAAATTAACTTGTGTTCCACCAACAAGTTCATCATACCTATATGAATCTTTTTTAAAGTTATCAAACATTGCATATAATCTTGAATAATAATTTCTTCCAAAATCAGTAAGAACATCAGTACCAGGATATCTTATATCATTTAATGATATATAAGCTTGTGTTAATCCAAGATTATCAAAAACTGCAGGAGTTTCTGTTTGAGATGTTCTTTCATGTTGAAGTCCAACAATTACCCATCTTGGTTTCTCTAATCCTGTTGTTACTGATAAAGGCCATTCAAAAGAAGTTGTACCCGCAGGAATATTAATCCTTCTACTTGATCTCCCACTAAAATGAATTGGAAGTTGAAGTTTTGCAACAGATCTACCTAACATTCCAGCAGCCGCAAAAGTACTTAATTGATATTTAGGAATATACCATGTTATATTTGTAAGTTCAACTTTTCCATTAAGTGCATTATTATCAGCACGATGAATTGCCAAATCACTACTATTTAACCTGGTCAGTGTTAATGTTTGTTGAACACCATATAGAATTTTTTTATATTCTGAAAAACCAAAAATATGACTAAATGGAATTGTGAATTCAAAAGTTCCTTTGGGATTTGAACTAAATATTAAACTTTTTCTAGATGCAAATCCTTGATTATAAAGTGGATTATCTCTTGGAGTAAAATCTCCTGCAGCAATGGCTGCATCTCCAGCCTTAGCAACAGATGGTTCATACTTTCTACTATCAGCATTATTAGTTGTATCTTTACTCCAACATCGACTAAGACCAGAACTTGTTGAAAAATCATCTGGTAGGGTAAGATATCCAAATAAAGATGTGGCATACCCAAGATTTAAAACTGATTCAATTTCTGTATTTGAAATAGAGTACTTTGCTTCGCTAAAAAGAAACATCATAGCATTATTAACCAATGTTACTTCTTCATTATCGTATAATGTTCCATTATCTTTAACCAAACGACCTTGTATGGTAATATAACTTTCTGCTGGAAGAAAGTAACCATCTTGATACATAGAATGGAGAACAATTGGACCTCCAATATTTAGATTATTTTGTGAATCAGGTTGTATTACTGTATAATTTTTTAAAGTGAATGTTTCATCAATTATATAAGGATCAGTTGTATTCAATAATTCACTAGAGACTTCAATAGATAATGGTTCTTGTGTAGTAGACATTTATATACAAAATTATTATTTTTTTTGTTTAGAATTATTTTTTAAAAAATTTTCAATCCACTTCCACATGCTTTTCTTGTGTAACTTCGTTTCTTTTTATTCAAACCATCTCCTATAATATTCGTTGTAGGAATACGAAGTTCCACATCTTTATATGATTCCATATCAATATTTTTAATAGGTGACCTTTCTCTTGATATTATAGCATTCAATATCTCATTTGATTTTTCATCTAATTTAGGAGGCGGTACTTGTTCTTGTAATCTTTGTTGTCTTCTATTCATAATATGAGACAATATAGTTGGAACACCTTTACTAATACCAGTTGCAGCCAACGATCCAACAGCTCCTATTACTGGTTTTATGAGAAGATCTTTATTCTGTTTAATAAAAGAACCAAAATTATTTAATGTTGGTTTTATTGAATTATAAATATTTGAAAATGTATCAACAAATCCCCTTCCTACAATAAGTGTTCTATCAGTTGTGTATCTACTTCTATTCTGAGGCACAATCATTTATTATAAAATATTTTTTTATTTTATAATAAAATTAATCATTCATTTTCTTCATAGCTTTAATGAATGATTCTTCTATATTTGATATTTCTCTTATTGTTAGTCGAACTACTAGCTCTTCTCCTCTGTTATCAATAGGTCTCTGATCTTGATCAGTTAGCCAAATTCTAACACTATTTATTATGGATAAAGAAATTGGTAAATACTCATGTGGATTTGGTTTTTCAATAATTTTCCCACCAGGTTTAACAGCTGGAGCAAATGTGTAGATTATATTAGCATTTGCTCCATTATAGTAACTTCCGTTTATAATATCTACATTAACTAGAATAGAAGATATTGGAGTTATATCTACAACTTTAGGTGATTTATGATACCCAGAATTTAAAATAACTCCTGTGAAACCCAGTAACTTTCCAATAGTATATTTTCCACCAAAATTAACTTTATACACATCATTTTTAATGACTACAATAGATTTAAATTCTGCAGTATTTCCTATAATATTAATATAAGATTCATTATTTATAGTATCATAATCTCCATTGACTGACATCTGACGTTCAATTTCATTATTAATATCAACAAGTTCATATGAACCAGTATCAAGTATAATTTCTTTCCAAGTAGTACCGTCTGATGAATATCTGAATATGTTATTTACATTCCTTTTTATATTCGGAATTGAATAATACGTTTCCAATCTAGCTAAAGCTACTTCATATTTTTTACAAATTAAATCAAGTGGAGTTAAAAGAGATGTAGTAAAATCGGTGGTGTTGCTTGAAAATGTATACGAAGATGTTGCCATATTTATTATACAAAAATATTTTTATATAATTTATCAAAAGTTGTCTTGTCTATTTGACCAATTTTTAATAGTTCATCTAGGATAGAATTTATATCATTATCTACACCCGTATTACCAGCTTCTTTTTCTGCATCTAACAATTTTAGTTTCTCACAAAGTTCTTGTGGATTATTATAAAATATACATTTTGTACTTTGAAGTCCTTGACCCTTCGATTTTGGCTTCGCAATTAATACTTTTCCTTGTTGACCTCTTTCCACTAGATCTCTATATTTTTTAAAAATAAGTTTTTGATCTTCGAAAACTTTTTTTTCTTTTTCACTTTTCTTACTACTTTTCCCGAGATGCTGTCCAATACTTTTGTTTACTGTTTTAATCTTTTTAATTGTTTCATCATAATTATTTTTAGCATAAACTATAGATGGTCTATCAAAACCAAGTTGCTCTAAAATATAAATATCATCAATAGTTAAATCACCATCCAAATCAATTATCACACCTTGGTCTTTCTTTTCAGGTGTTGATTCACCACTTGATAGTTCTATTTCTGACTGATTAAATGGTAGCCCTTGTAACATTTCAAATTGATCATTCCTTCTTTGAAGTTCTCTTGCAAGTGGTACTAATGCTTGACTTGTAGTATCTTTGTTCGCTTGTATTTCATCTTTGATTGCTTTCAAATTTTCTTGACTTACTTTGGAAGTATCTTGTTGACTGGTTATTAATGGTTTAAATAATTTTTCTTGTTCTCTGAATAATTGTATATCTCCAGATCTTTCTGCTTCATAACGATCTTTTAAAATCTTTTTATTCTTAAGATATTCTTGAGCACTTTTAACTCGGTCATACATTTATTAACTATAAAATTATTATTTTTATTATTATAGAAAAGACCTTGGTGTATAAACCTCAGTATAATTATCCCAATATCTCCCATAAATAGCTTCATCCCAAAGATTTATAACAACAAAGCCATGTGGTTTACTCCATGCCTTATAACAAAACAATTTAAATTCTTCAAAGTCCATATCACCTGATATACAATCTTCATAGAAATATTGGAGAGTCTTATCCCTCTGTTTGAATAATATAAACATATTTGCATTCTCCCTTATACAATGTTTCTGTATCTTATGTAATGACTGAACTAAATAAAAAATATTTACATTGTTGTGTCTCCCGGTACAAAAGTATTCCTTTATTAATTTTTGATCCTGTAACATGACGTCATCAAATACCATTATATGATTAAAATTTGGATCTAGTTCTTTTGGATCTTTAATAGTTTCATCAGTATCAAAAAAGTGAGCATATTTAATTGATATTTCTTTTTTAGTCAGTTCTCTGTATTTTTTTTCACTTGCTTTCTCTTGGCCTTCATAATATTTTCTTAAATTCTTATATGCTTTTTGATGAAGTGTTGGACAGTATATATAAATATCTCTAAAATTTAAAGTATTTTCTTGTCTTAAAAGATTAGTTAATAACATAGTTTTCCCACAACCTGTTGCTCCAGCAATAACACAGAATATATTTTTAGGAAATATTTTTGAATGACTTCCAACAGATGGTGTCTCCTCATATTCTTTGCTATAGTCTATGATTTCCATTTTATTATATAACTTTTTAAAAATATTTTATAAAAAAAATTTCTATGATTTAAATGACAACATATCTAGAGCATGGTTTAACTATAACGCAAGGACAATTAAAAAAAATCCTAACAGCTGGTAAGCAAGGTAAATCGTTGACGATTAGAATTTCTAAAAAGAATTTACATGGAGATAATATGTTATTGTTAACTAAAACTCAAATAAA
>Ga0137412_10004888_pt1 | contig 10702 bp, 17 predicted proteins | sample CZODoug2_1_16fun_FD_122160 | JGI IMG/M metagenome (GOLD analysis project Ga0137412, IMG submission 122160) | Vadose zone soil fungal communities from Angelo Coast Range Reserve, California, USA - CZODoug2_1_16fungal (Hybrid Assembly) | ecosystem: Environmental > Terrestrial > Soil > Vadose zone... | reverse complement strand
CGGTGGAGAGGTCGTCCAGGACGATCACGGAGTGCCGTGCCCGGCAGAGCTCCTCCACGACGACGCTGCCGATGTAGCCCGCGCCGCCGACCACCAGTGCGTTCACGAGCTCGCCAGCACCCCGCGAAGCGCGCGAAGGCTCGTGGCGGGATCGGGCGGGAGGCGGAAGATCGAATGCCCCGCGATGAACGTATCCGCGCCGGCGCGCGCCGCGACCCCGGCCGTCACGGGATCGATGCCGCCGTCCACGCCCAGGAGACAGTCCAGTCCCGCGCGGTCGATCGCTTCGCGCACCGCGGCGATCCTGGCCTTGGACCCTTCGAGGAACGCCTGTCCGCCTTTCCCCGGCTCCACCGTCATGACCAGTGCCACGTCCATCTCAGGCAGCGCGTCGAGAAAGGGAGGGAGTGCGGTGCCGGGCTTGATCGAGAGCCCGGCGCGGAGCCCGCGCGCCCGGATCGCGCGGAGCGCCTTCACGGGATCGGGAACCGCCTCGAGGTGCACGATCAGGTGGTCCGCCCCGGCGTCCGCGAACGGGTCGAGGAAGCGCAGGGGCTCCACGATCATGAGGTGGACGTCGAGCGGGAGGGAGGTCAAGCGGCGCATCGCCCGGACCAGAATCGGACCAAACGTCAGGTCCGGCACGAACTGGCCGTCCATGACGTCCACGTGGAGGAAGTCGGCGCCGGCGCGCGCGACGGTCGCGATCTCGTCGCCCAGCCGCGAGAAATCCGCGGAGAGGACCGAGGGACAGATTCGGTTGCGCCGCGGGCGCGCCCAGACGCTCACGGGCGCTGGTAGAGCACGATCGAATCGCGGGGCGAGACGGTTTGGCGGCTTTTCTCATGAATTATGTTGTGAACTCTGAAGGGGGAAATCGGACCAGTGATCAGTGGCCTTTGGCGCTCTGATAGCCGGGTTGCTTGAACGGATGCGACGCCGCGAATGCCGGAAGTTCAAAGCAGCGCTCGCCGAGCGTGTTCACCGCGGGAAAGGCCTTCACATCGACCTTGAAGTAACTCGCACTGACGATCTGCCCGGCGATGCAGATGTCGGCAAGGCCGGGCTCGCTCCCCAGCGCGAACGGCGCCGGCGCACGTTGCGCCAGCAGCCGTTCATAGGTCGCAAGCCCCTCGGTCGTCCAATGCTTGCCCCAGGCCTCGATCGCCTTGGCGTCGGCGCCAAATGTCTTGGCGAGATGATTGCGGACGCGAGGCACCACAAGGGGATGCGCATCGGCGATCGTCATCAGCGCCAGCGAGCGCGCGTAGGCCCGCTCCTTTGGATCTCGAGGTATCAGTCGCGGTTTGGGTTGGATATCCTCAAGGTATTCGACAATCGCCAGCGATTGGAACATGGAATGGCCATCGTGAACGAATGTCGGTACGACACGTTCGGGATTGACCATTTCATAACCCGGCTCGAACTGTTCGCCGATCAGGATGTCGATCGGGATTTCCTCGAACGCTAGGCCCTTGAGCCTCAAGGCGACTCTCACGCGAAATGAAGCAATCGACCGCCAGAATCCGTAGATTTTTATGCTCATCGGAAACTCCTTAAACTGCCTAACATTTGGCCTCCGCCTACTCCACCATATTGTGTTGTTGCCAGCGTAACAGATAGGCCTGCGATCGCCAGATCATGGCGGAGAGCGCTACGCCTACCAGCATCAGGACGATCACCGCAACCATCATCCCCGATGCTTCCGCCCGCGCCTCCGACTCGATGATCAACCGGCCGATCCCTCGTTCCGCGCCGATGAATTCGCCAACGATGACGCCGATCAGCGCAAAGGAGATCGCGGGTGAAAGCGAGGCAAACACCCAGGCCATCATCGAGGAATCACGACCGTGCGGGTGATCTGCCATTCGTTGGCGCCAAACAGCCGCGCAACATTAACAAAACCTTCGTCGATCGAACGCGCACCCTCGAACGTATTGAAGAACACCAGGAACACCACCACGATGTCACGACCTTGGATGTGTCCCGGATCCCGAACGCCAGCACGATGATCGGCGCCAGCACAATCCTGGGAATGGAGTTAACAGCGGTGATGAAGGGCTGGAAAATGGCACTGAGGCGATCCGAGCGTCCGAGTATCAGCCCGACGACGAAGCCGCTGGATACGCCGGTCAGGAAACCGAAGAAGGTATTCTTCAGCGTGATCGCCGTCGTAATCCATAGATTGTTTTCATTACGGGCCATGCATTTGGCAAAATCGCCGTTGAACCAGCCATTGACCGCGCCCAGCTTGGATTTGAAGCAGCTCAGGATGAGAAAGTGCTGGAATATCTCAGAGGGCTTCGACACGAAATAGGGATCGAGCAGATCGGGCACCAGCCAGGGAACGCTGGCATGCAGATCATACCCCCACTGCCAGATCGAAAGGACGGCGACACAAATCAGAGCCTGCCAAGCCCATGTACTCACGCGTCGGCCCGACCTCCTCATGAGCTGCGGCCCTTGACGAATTCTTCGCCGAGCGAGTACCAGATATGCTGGAACAATTCGGCATAGCGCGGCGTTTCCCGTAGCTTTACCGCACCACGCGGCCGCGCAAAGTCCACCTCGAACGTATCCTTGATCATACCCGGCCGCGCTGAGAATAGGATGATACGGTCGGCCAGCGTCAAAGCTTCACCGAGATCATGCGTCACGAACAAAACCGTTTGCTGCCCGCGTTCCCAGATCCGGAGCAGGACGTCGTGCATATCGATCTTGGCGTGGGTATCAAGCGCACCAAACGGCTCGTCCATCAGCAAGATCTGCGGCTCGACGACCAGTGTTCGCATCAGCGCAACGCGCTGACGCATTCCGCCCGATAAGGCCGACGGGTAAGCCTGTTCGAAGCCCTGCAGGCCAGCTTGCGCCGCGCAGGCCGAAATGCGTTCCTTCCGAACAACGTCGGGAACGCCGGCCAATTTTAGACAGCGACCGTGCGCCAGGGAAACAACGTGTCGCGCTGGAACACGTAGCCGACATTCGGGGTCGCCTTGCCGGGAATGACCGGCGCACCATCGATCAGGATCTGGCCGCTGCTCGGCTTTATCAGCGTCGCGATCATGTTAAGGATGGTGCTCTTGCCGGAGCCGGACGGCCCCAGCAACGCAACGAATTCACCGCGGTGGACGCTGAAAGACACATCGCGCACTGCGTCGATGGCCGTGCCCGCCAGCTGGAGGTTCGCCCACGCAGATAATCATACGTTTTCTCGTCCGGCGCGATCAGACCCGTCTTGGCACCGAGTTCGATCGAAAGATTACAGATGGTCAACCGCCCCTCGATCGACAGGTCGCGGATAGCACTGCCGGCATACTCGACGGCGTAACCGGTGCCTCCGGCAGCCCCGATGTGGCCGATCAGCGCGAGGATCAGATCCTTGGCGGTCACGCCGAAGGGCAGCCGGCCCTCGAACCTCACGCGCATTGTTTTTGGCCGACGCTGGATGATCGCTTGTGTTGCCAGCACATACGTTAGTTCGCTCGACCCGATGCCGAACGCCAGGGCACCCAATCCGCCATGCGTGCAGGTATGGCTGTCTCCGCAAACGATCAGGCAACCGGGAAGGCTAAGGCCAAGTTCGGGTCCGATGAGATGGACGATACCCTGCCCTGGCTCGTCGATATCAAACATCTCGATGCCAGCGGCTGATGTCTCGGTCCTCGCCAGCAGTTCCTGCCCTATCTTGCTCGTGCCGGCCCTTTCCGCGCGCTGTCGAAATCGCGTGATCCGGCGTCGCGAAGGTCAATTCCGGATTGTGAACACTAAGGTTGCGGCTCTTGAGGTCGAGCAGACCGCGCGACCCGCCGAGATCGTGCAGCAAATGACGATCGACATGGAGCAGATCGGTGCCTTCACCGATATGCGCAATAACGTGCTGGTCCCAGATTTTGGCGAGCAGCGTACGGCCGGGTTTTTCCATTGGCCTATCCTCCCTTGGCCTTTTATAGCCGACAACTTCCGCCGCCGACCGCCGTTTTTGTACGGCTTGCTATTTCAGGCCTCAGCCTGCCCGTATCAAAGCACAGCAGGCTGCCGGTCGGCTAGAGCCCGAGCCAAGATAACACCAAACAGAACGCAGCGGCCGCTTGAGGTGAGCGCCAAGCTCTACCTCAGCGGCGCGGGTTCACAATTTCCCTGAACTCACCCGCCAGAGCCAGACCGCAAGCCAGCCCGAACGGCCACGAAGTCGCGTCTCAATCGGCCCGGTGAGAACACCGACGTCAAACAGTGAATTATTGCGACCTGCGGCATGGAGCAATTCGTCGCTGACGGCGAGTTCGACTTCGTGACCGGCCGCCACTTCCATCAGCCGGTTCGCCACGTTCACCGTGTCGCCAGTCGCGGTAATGTGGTGATAACTTCCGCCGCCAAGTCTCGAGGCAACGATGGTGCCGAAATGAGCTCCAACCTTGAACCCAAGACCCGAGTTGATTGGTTGCTGCAAGCAAGCAAGCCACCGGTCCGCGCTGATGCAGAGTCCTGTCGCGCATTGAGCTGCCCTGAAAGCGTCGGCCGGCGTAGCCTGCGGCAGTCCAAACAAGATCATCGCGCCGTCACCCAGAAAGCTCGTGATCATTCCTCCCGAGCTCACCGCCTCCTTGTCGACCAGGGCATGAAACTCCTTCAGCAAATCGCGGACCGGGCCCGGTCCGAGCCTCTCGCTGAGCGAGGTGAAACCGGACAGGTCGATGAAGATCACCGCCGCGTTCTGGCGTATCGGCTCCTTGAGGAAACCAGGATCTCGGGTCAGCCACTCCTGAATGTCGGGCGCCTGAAATTGTCCGAGCAGTTTGCTTCGCGTGGCGAAATACTGCGCGCGCCGCCTGCCGGACCAGAGTTGCACGGCGGCGAACAAAATCGCCGGTGGCGCGGTCGCGGCGATCGGCAGCGCCGCACTCAGCCAGATCCCTTGCGAAAACACCAAGACGTTCGCCACCGCGAATGTCAAAACGACAATGAGCGTCGCTTTAAGGCCAATCGCGCCTCGGCGCCATGCGAGCAGCGTGACGAGGATCATCGGCAACGCTACGGCAATGATCCCATCAGCGAGACGCACCGACCGGTTCCGCAATATCCCGTCCCCGGCCAACAGATGCGTGATCGCCGTTGAGGTGACTTCCACCCCCGGCATTATTGGATCGAACGGGGTCGGGAAAAAATCTCCGCCGCCGGTGACCGTTGCCCCGACAACGACAACTCGATCATGGATGGCATCCGCTGCGATCTCACCGGCAAGCACCGAGGCTGCACTGATGGTTCGGATGGTCTGGCGCGGGCCATAGAAAGTGATCGGCAGCGTATGATCAACGTCGGTGGCAACAGATCGCTCGCCGAACACCACACGGTCCGGCTTGATAGTGGGCTCCTTACCAATCGCCAACGCTGCAGCGCGGAGCGAAAACGATATTTCGATCCTGTCGTCTGTTCGGAACAGCATTGGAATCGAGCTTGGAGTACCGCTCCGACCGGTCGTGACATTCGCGATACCGATTTCCGCATGATCGGAAAATCTCTTGAGCGGCAGCAAAAACTTCTCGGCCTTCGGCAGACCGGAAAGCGGTTCGTCCTTTTCCGCCGCGATCGATTGGCTGGCTTGCGCGAACACAGCAGCCGCCGCGAGCACGCTCGCACGTCCCATGAGCGACTTTTCAAGCGCCTCGTCACCATCGTTGGTTCCTCGATCAACCAACAGGAGATCGACCGCGATGACTTTCGGCTCCAGTCGCGCGATCGCGTCGATAATCCTGGCAAGATCGGTTCGCGCAAGCGGATAGCTTCCGCCTCGCTTAACCATGGCATCGTCGATCGCGACGATAGTAACGAAGTCAGGCGGAAACCGTACACCGCGAGTCAGCGTTCGAAGATCAGTCGTGGCAGCCTCGATGCGATCGAGAAAGCCCAGGTGACCACGCTCGTGTACGAAATGCACGGCCCCGCCCCAAAGGCCGCTCACGAACACCGCAATCAGCACCTGGAGATGTCGACTACCCATTCGCTGGATTATCGTCCAAGCCGCGCCAGCAATGCGGCGACGCGGGCGGGTGGCCAGCGCTTCACGGTCAGGGCACCAGTCGGTTCCACATCGACGCCCTCGCCGGGCCCGAGTACGACACGATTAACACCGACGCGCCGCGCCACGCTCACCCGTCCGTTGACCACAAAAACCGACGTCTTGCCTTCCTCGACATCCACCGCCCATTTCGTGCCGCGCACCGCAGCAATCGCTTGCGGCGTTATCACCTCGAAGTGATTACCGCCTGGCTTTTCTGGAACCTCGAGCAGCAAAGCCTTGCCGCTCAGTTCGATCGAATCCACGCGGCCATTCCCATCGCGGTCCAGAAGGGTAAATCGCGCGCCATTTTCGACGACGATGGTGAAGCCACCTTTACATCGCAGGGTCTGCGATGTGCTCGCTGAATTGTCCGGCGAGCACCCCATATTGGCGGGCTGCGCCGTGGCGATGCCGGTGACAACAAATAAAGAGGCGAATATCGCGAATCCCGCGCCAACAATCGCCTTCATGGCAACTCCTCTTGACCCCGATTTCGAAGATGCAGATTTGGGATCGTCTAGCGCGGCTATTCTGCCAGTTTGCGGTGTTGAAAGTAACAAGAAATAATAGCGGCGCCGCCGACGCCGCTATCTGTGCATCGCTCAATGGCTGCGGCACCTTGCGGTAGGCCACCCGTAGCCGCCCGAGCGCGCATCACAGGTGGGTAGGCAACCTGCGGGGAGATGCCAGACTGCGGACGGGCCTCACGCCGCCTTTCGTCCGGCCGCGAGATCCTTGACCGCTTCGGTGGTCAGAGGCTGGCCGCCGATTCCCCATTCACCGCTCGCGACTTCCGGAATCTTGACCCAAGTCACGCCGCGCATGTTCTCGCCTTCGATCGATACTATGCGTCGTTTAGTATTTGGAATCATTTGATGCTTTTGCTCGGGATTAAACACGTTCTCGATGATTGAACTTCTATCAACGGCATTGCCGTTCTCCTAAATGGTAGCCTTGGCGATATGTCAGCAGCATCCCGTTGCGGTCGGCCAAGACCTTGAGAGAATTGTGATTTCTTCGGAACCGACTTGAGAAGGGCTTCGGGTGGCCCTGCTTTTCGGCGCCTTAACGTCGCACCCCGGCGGCGGGCCGGAAATGCTAAGCCTTTTGCGGGTAGCAGCTGAATTTGGCTGTTGCCGAATGCTCTGGAACCACGAATGACCCGCGACTTTGGCGACTCCGAGATCGATCTTGAACGGCGCGAATTGTGGCGCGCAAAGTGCGCCGTTCACGTCGAACCGCAAGTGTTTGACCTTTTGGTTTACCTCGTGCAAAATCGAGACCGTGTCGTCAGCAAGGATGATCTGATCGCTTCCGTCTGGGGCGGTCGAATTGTGTCGGAATCGACGCTGACCAGCCGTATCAACGCGGCACGAAATGCAGTAGGCAACAGCGGCCGGAGGCAGCTGCTGATCCGCACCATCCCGCGCAAGGGTCTGCGCTTCATCGGTGCCGTGCACACGCAAGTTGACGACAACACGCCGACTCAAGCCACCGATCCGCCGCTGGACGACGTGTCGCGGCCAGCGTTGCTGCTGCCAGATCGACCCGCCATTGCAGTGCTCCTCTTCACCAACAAGAACGGTGATCCGGAACAGGAATACTTTTCCGATGGGATCAGAGAGAATATCATCACGGCGCTGTCCAAGCTGCGCTGGTTCTTTGTGATCGCTCGCAACTCTTCATTCATCTACAAGGGCAAGGCCGTGCACATGAAGCAGGTCGCCGAGGAGCTTGGGGTCGGCTATGTGGTCGAGGGCAGCGCGCGCAAAAGCGGTGATCGCGTCCGGATCACGGCGCAGCTCAACGATGTTTCGACCGGCAGCCACATCTGGGCGAAACGTTACGACCGCGACCTTGCCGACGTTTTCGCTATTCAGGACGAGTCACCGAATCTATCGTCGCAGCAATTGAGCCACAGCTGTACCCTGCTGAAAATTTTTCGCGCCCGACGCAAGCCGCCCGGCAGTCTCGATGCCTGGGATCTGGTGATGCGGGCGCTGTCGCATTACTGGCGGATGACCAGGCAACACAATGTGGTGGCGCAGGCGCTGCTGGAAAAGGCGATCGCGATCGATCCGAACCACGGCCAGGCGCTCGGCGTTCTCGCCGCAAGCCATACTTCGGCGCCCATATGGGCTGGGCGGATATGTCAACGGTGGCGCCGATCGCCCAGCGCGCGGCGCTATCGGCGGTTCGAGCCGACGGCGAAGACCCCTGGGCCCATCATGGGCTCGCTTACGTCTATTTATTCGCGCGGCGCTTCGACGACTCGCTGGCCGAGTTCGAGCTGGCGTTGCGGCTAAATCCGAACTTCTCGCTGGCCCAGGCCTTTTATGGTGTGGCGCTATGCTGTTGCGGACGTTGGGAAAGAAGGCGATCTGGCCGCGCGCCGCGGCTCAGCCCACGAGATCCGTTCTCTGCGCTTTATTATGGCATAGCCGCGTACGCTCAGTTCATCGGTCACCACTACGAAGAGGCCATCCGTCTGTCGCACGAGGCTATCAGGCAACGCGGCGATTTCGTCGGTGGGCATCGTGTGCTGACTGCCGCCGCGGATATGGCTGGAAGGCACGATGTCGCCAGGGCTGCACTCGTGGAGCTACGCAGGGCGCAGCCCAATATCAAGCTCGCCTGGATCGCAAAAGATTTACCAATGAGGCAAGACGCCGACCGCGAGCACTATCTCGAAGGGTTTCGTCGGGCCGGGCTGGATTAGGCTTCGCTGCGATCCAATCGCTTCGTCTACCTTGAACCTGATTCGTTTCAGGGCGACACATTCCCGAATGCGGGTTCGCCGGTGCTTTCGCGTGCTGAGCGATCATGGAAGAGCTGTTCGAATTCCTGTTCGGCGCCAAGGGACGCATCAACCTAGCACAACACTGGCGCTCGCTCGTGATCTTTAGCGTGGCAGGGTTGTTCGCCGCAGTTATCCTGTTCGCCGCGGCCGCCATCGCCGCGCCGCTCTTCATCGTCATGGTGGTCATCGTCTTCATCCCATGGTTGATGTGGGGCTTCGCTATCCATAACGAACGGCTCCATGACCGCAACAAGAGCGCGTGGTGGCTCCTGGTGTTCTACGTGGTGCCGGGCGTACTCGGCCACTTTGCGAAACCGGCATGGCTTGCGGGAGGAGCGGGCATGGCGCTGCACTACGCCCCGGCGTTGGCAAGTTTTGCGCTCACGATCTGGGGATTTGCCGAAATTGGCTGCCTGCGCGGTACCGCGGGCCCAACAAATACGGCTCCATTCCGCTCGCCCGCTGAGCGAAGTAGTGCGCTCTGCTACGACACGCAGATATCAGGCGGCGAAAAACGAAAAAAGCCCGACGGCCGTTAGGCCATCGGGCGAGTGAGTTTTCGGACGGGGCGGAATTTTTCCCGCCCACATATGATCGATTTGCGCTCTCTGAATCTACATCGGCAGACTTTCACCTGATGGATTTTCGCCAATACAATGTATTTGGCCAGGCCCACGGAATTTGCGGTTGGTACAACCGATAACCGGCGCGGATAAAGTTGTTCGCGGAGGCAAGATTGTCCGTGGTGTCCGAGACCACGGTGCTCCATCCATTTTGGCGCGCACGCGATTCCAGCGCGCGCATCAGACGCAATTGAAGTCCATTGCCGCAGCCGCGATCCAGGATGGCGTTGGCGGCGGAAACCTTCGCTGCGGCCGTCGCGTCCTTGCTTCGCATCACGCCGACCAGGACATTGAGCGCGGTTCGGGTGTGGCTTCGCGCCAGCGAGCGAATCGCCGCAGCGCGCGCGTCACCGTCGTGGACCAGCCCTGCTCCCGCAACGCCCCGCCATAGGCAAGCATGCAGGTGTAGCCGGACACCAACACAAACACCTCGGCGGTGTCGCTGAAGCCATAGTTGCGAAGCGTCAGCCAGGCGAGAACGTTACCCGGGATATGATCGAGGAAAATGAACCACAGCGCCAGCCCGCGGCACGCATCTAACCGCAAGTCGCGGCGATCTCCATCGATGTGAGCAGCAGGAATTTTGGCGGCTCCCTGCAAATGATCGGTCACGACCTCAATGTGCCCCATCCATCAGACTCTTGTGCGCGGAAATCATGTTGCAGATTCGTGTGAGATTGTCTGCATCGCACTGAACAGACGCGGGGACCGCGGCTGACCTGATCTCGTCTGGAAGAATATCGCGTCTCTTGCGGAACCCCTCGCTGCCATCCCGATTGTTGCAGCGATTTCTTTTTTGGAGAACTTCGATGAAGCCGCTCGTCATCGGTGGCCGCACGAAGATCCCCACGCTGTTCCTCTTCTTCGGCATCCTCGGCGGGCTGCAGGCGTACGGCGTGATCGGAGTGTTCCTCGGGCCGGTACTGTTGGCGACGATCGTCGCGTTCCTGAAGATCTACCGCGAGCAGTACGCCGTTCCGGAAGTGACGCCCGACTAGAAAGGGGACATTCCGCTTTTCCGAGCGTCGACTTTTTCGTGTTCACCGAACATTCCGCACTTCGTGCGGTTGGACTTCAGAAAAAACGAGGGGTCGGTAGACCCCTCGTTTTTTCTGAAGTTCCGTTAGGCAGCCGCCCGGCAGTGGTAATGTCCCCAAAAGGCTCCGAACTCGCGCACCTCAGAAAATATGCCCGAACGTCAAATACGTCAGCCCCGTCTCCTCG
>Ga0137412_10004887_pt1 | contig 10704 bp, 5 predicted proteins | sample CZODoug2_1_16fun_FD_122160 | JGI IMG/M metagenome (GOLD analysis project Ga0137412, IMG submission 122160) | Vadose zone soil fungal communities from Angelo Coast Range Reserve, California, USA - CZODoug2_1_16fungal (Hybrid Assembly) | ecosystem: Environmental > Terrestrial > Soil > Vadose zone... | reverse complement strand
TCGATGACTCCTGAAGAATTTCGCAAATTTGGATACCGGGTGGTCGATTGGATCGCCGACTATAGGAGCAAGATTTCGGAATTGCCCGTGATGGCGCGTACGGGTCCGGGTGAGGTGAAGACTCGTCTGCCGAGCGAGCCGCCGGAAAGTCCGGAGCCGTTCGACCAAATTTTCCGGGATCTTGACGAAATTATCCTGCCGGGGTTGTCACACTGGCAGGATCCGCGATTCTTCGGGTACTTCCCTGCCAATGCGCTGCTTGCGAGCGTGCTTGGGGATTATTTGAGCACGGGGCTGGGTGTGCTGGGACTGTCGTGGCAGTCGAGTCCCGCGCTTACCGAGTTAGAAGAAGTCGTAACAGGTTGGATGCGTCAGATGATGGGGCTGTCTGCCGAATGGAGCGGCGTGATCCAGGATACTGCTTCAACGAGCACGCTGGTAGCGCTGCTCTGCGCGCGAGAGAAGGTTTCCAATTTTGGCTTGGACCGCGGCGGATTGCAGGGGGAGGTACATCCCCTCGTCGTGTACGTCACGGCGCACAGCCATAGCTCGGTCGAGAAGGCGGCACTGCTGGCGGGATTCGGGCGGAGCAATTTGCGTGTGGTTGCCCATGACCGCAACTATGCGATGAGTGCTGACGCGCTTCGCGACACTGTGGAGCGCGATGTTAGCTCAGGAGCGTGTCCAGCGGCGATCGTGGCGACAACGGGAACGACAACGACTACTGCGCTTGATCCGGTCGCGGCGATTATCGAAATTGCCCGGGCGCACGGAATCTGGGTTCACGTTGATGCGGCAATGGCCGGGTCGGCGATGATCCTGCCGGAATGCCGCTGGATGTGGGACGGCGTTGAGGGGGCCGACTCGCTGGTTGTCAACGCTCATAAGTGGCTGGGGGCGGCGTTTGATTGCTCGCTCTATTACGTCCGCGACGCTGAACATCTGGTGCGGGTGATGTCGACGAGCCCGAGCTACTTGCAATCGGCCGCAGATGGGCGCGTGAAGAATCTGCGGGATTGGGGATTGCCGCTCGGGCGGCGGTTTCGCGCATTGAAATTGTGGCTGTTGATACGCGAACAAGGGGTTGCCGGCTTGCAGGCGCGGCTTCGCAGAGATCTTGAAAATGCGAAATGGTTTTCGGAAAAAGTGGGGGCGGCTCCCCACTGGCGAGTCTTGGCGCCGGTGCCTTTGCAAACCATTTGCGTGCGGCACGAGCCGCCTGGCCTTGTGGGCGATGCGCTTGACCGGCATACGCTCGGCTGGGTGGAGCGAGTGAACCGGTCAGGTGAGGCGTACTTGACGCCGGCGGTGCTTGACGGGCGGTGGATGGTGCGCGTGTCGATTGGGGCGGCGCCCACCGAACGCGAACATGTTGCGGGGTTATGGGAGTTGATGCGGCAGATGGCGGAGCCACATTGAATGTTCTAGCGAAGGAAAACCCGCACACTTCACAAGAACCGTGAAGGATGCGGCACCCAAGATTTGATCCCACTCCGAGATGTAGCCTGCCGGGACAATTCTTAATGGCGTCCACCTCATGTCTCGACAGGGACGAAGCCGGCAAGGTATAAACTTTCTGTAGCCGGCCGGCGTCCCTATCTCCGGCGCTTCATGAATACATGACTGAACCATCCACACCGCTGATGCGGCAGTATCACTCGATCAAGACGCGGTACCCGCACGTGCTGGTGCTGTTCCGGCTGGGGGATTTTTACGAACTGTTCTACGAAGATGCAATCGCCGCATCGCGCGAACTGCAAATCACACTGACATCTCGAAATCGCGAGCGGGGCGAGCCCGTGCCCATGTGCGGGGTTCCCTATCACGCGGCCGAGGGCTATATCGCGCGGCTGCTGCGCGCCGGATACAAGATCGCGGTCTGCGACCAGATGGAGCAGCCGGGGCCGGGAAAAAAACTCGTGCGGCGCGAAGTGGTGCGCGTGATCACTCCGGGGACGGCGACGAGCCTGAACGTTCTCGAGCCGAAGGAGAATAATTATCTTGCGGCGCTGGCGCGTGCGCCATCGGGAAATCCCGTGGGCCTTGCGTATGCGGACATCACGACTGGAGAATTTTCAGTCACGGAATTTTCCGGCGCCGATGCCGATGAGAAATTGCGGGATGAACTGCATCGTCTCAAGCCGCGTGAAATACTTCTTCCTCGCCAGGCGGGATTGTTCGCGGGGTCACCGGGCGATGGCGACGGCGGGGGACAAAGCCCTGGGGGACGGGCAGAATTTCGCGACGCGGTCGAAACGAGAATTGAGGAATGGGCGTTTCGCGCCGACTACGCCGAGCGAATGCTGCACGAACAGTTTGGCGTCGCGAGCCTGGATGGATTCGGTCTCGCAGGGCACGCACAGGCGATGTCGGCGGCGGGCGCGATGGTGCATTACCTGCGCGAAACATCGGGGTTGGGTCCCGAGAACGGCGATCCTCTGGAGTCCGCGCTCGGACACCTGGACAGAGTGCGTTATTACGAGCAGGCGGATGCGCTCGTGTTCGATACGGTGACGGTGCGGAACCTGGAATTGGTGGCGCCCATTTTTGCCGAGGATGCGGGCAAGGGCGGCGCGCCAACGCTGCTTGCGGCGCTCGATGAAACCTCGACGGGAATGGGAGCGCGGCTCTTGCGTCAATGGATTTTGCGGCCGCAAGTGAATCGCGAAGAAATCACGGCGCGACTCGATGCGGTGGCGGAACTAAAGGCGCACACCGTGTTGCGCGAAGAAATCCGGCACGGCCTTTCAGGCGTGCATGATTTGGAACGGCTGTCGGGGCGCGTGACGCTGGGCGTGGCGTCGCCGCGCGATCTGCTGGGCCTGCGGCAATCGCTCACGCGCATTCCCTTGCTGCGAAAATATCTGGGCAATTGCGCGTCCGAGAGGCTGGCGGCGCTGCACGGGCAAATCGACGAGCTTTCCGATGTGCGCGAACGAATTGAATCGGCGCTGGCGGACGATCCTCCGGCGCTGGCGTCGGACCCAGGAGTGATCCGGCGCGGGTACAATGCGGAATTGGACAAACTGCGCGACCTATCGCAACACAGCAAGCAGATCATCGCCGCGATGGAGGAGCGCGAGCGGAAACGCACGGGGATTGCTTCGCTGAAGATTCGATACAATCAAATCTTCGGATACTACATCGAAATTTCGAAGGCCAACCTGCACCTGGCGCCCAAAGATTGGGAGCGCAAGCAGACGCTGGTGAACGCGGAGCGCTTTACAACCGCGGAATTGAAAGAGTACGAACGGAACGTTTTGGATGCCGATGAACGAATCGCGGAAATCGAACGGCGGTTGTTCGCGGAAATGCGCCTGTGGATCGCGGAGCAGGCGGCGCGGCTTCGGCGGACGGCGTCCGCGGTGGCGCAACTCGACGTGTTGGGGAATTTCGCGCGCCTGGCCGCGTCACGCAACTATGTGCGGCCCGAGTTTGGAGACGATGGGCAGATTATGATCGTCGCGGGACGGCATCCCGTGATTGAACAACTGCTGCAGCAAAAGGGCGAGCGGTTTGTCCCCAACGACCTCTACCTGGACGATACGACGCAGCAAATCCTGCTGATCACCGGGCCGAACATGGGCGGGAAGTCCACGTATCTGCGGCAGGCGGCGCTGATTGTGTTGATGGCGCAGATGGGATCATTTGTGCCGGCAAGCCAGGCGCGGCTGCCGCTCACCGACCGAATTTTTACGCGCATCGGCGCGGCGGATAATTTGGCGCGAGGGCGGTCCACATTTCTCGTGGAAATGACGGAGGTGGCGGCGATTTTGAATACAGCGACTCCGTCAAGCCTGGTGCTTCTGGATGAAGTGGGCCGGGGGACGGCGACGTTCGACGGGCTCTCGATCGCGTGGGCCGTGGTGGAACATCTCTCGAGTGAAACGAAATCGCGGACGCTGTTTGCCACGCACTATCACGAATTGACGGAACTTGCGGACCTGCTGCCGGGCGTGAAGAACGTGCATGTTTCGGCGCGGGAGACCGCGACGGGAATTGTGTTCCTGAAGCGCGTGGAAACCGGCAGCGCGGACAAGAGTTACGGAATTGAAGTGGCGCGAATGGCTGGATTGCCGCCGGCGGTGGTTGCGCGGGCTCGCGAAGTGCTGTCACGGCACGAGCAGGCGGAGCATCAGTTGAGCGAGAAGCTCACTCCGGGAGTGTCCAGTGATGGCGAGACTCCGCCGGAGCAGCAAGCGTTGTTCACGCCGCTTGACCGCGGAGTGCTGCATGCGCTGCGCGACGCTGATCTTGATAATTTGAAACCGATTGAGGCGCTGAATCTGCTGGCGGAGCTGAAGAAGCAGATTTTATGAAACGTCCGGGGATGGCGCGGCAGAACACCGGGTTGAATCGGCTTCAGCGGCTAAAGCCGCCTTTAAGTGAGCTTCGGTTCGGCCGGGCTGAAGCCTGGCCCTCCGAAGGCTCACTGTCCAAAACACGGCGCTCGGAAAGCTCACTCGCGTTGGGAATAATGTCGGGGACGTCCGGGGACGGGATTGATGTTGCGTTGGTTCGCGTCTCTGGGCGAAAAGCGCGGCTCGAGAATTTTGCGGCGCTTCCCTTCCCTGCTCGAATTCGCGAGGCCATCTTGCGGCTGGGGGAAGGGCGGGCGACGACTACACGTGAGATCAGCCAGCTCAATTTTTTGCTGGGTGAGGTTTTTGCGGATGCGGCGCTGGCGGCTTGCCGGAAATTTCGAGTGCGGCCGTCGCAGATTGCTTTGATCGGCTCGCATGGGCAGACGGTGTTTCATCAGGGGGCCCCCACTTCGTTTTGCGGGCGGGCGGTGGCTTCGACGCTGCAGATTGGCGAGCCTTCGATGATCGCGGGGCGCACTGGGATTACAACCGTGGGGGATTTTCGGCCTGCGGATATGGCTGCGGGCGGCCAGGGTGCGCCGCTGGTGCCGTTTGTCGATTATTTGCTATATCGCGATGCGCGCGTTGGGCGCGCGGCGCTCAATATCGGCGGGATCGCGAACGTGACCGTGATTCCTCCGGCCGCGAAAATCGGTGATGTGTTCGCATTTGATATCGGACCGGGGAACATGGTGATTGACGCGCTGGTGCGGCATTTTACACGTGGGCGAAAGGCGTTCGATCGGAATGCGGAGATGGCGGGGCGCGGCAAAGTATTACCGGGGCTGCTTGATGCGTTGTTGCGCGACAAATATTTTCTGAGGGCGCCTCCGAAGACGGCGGGGCGCGAACAATATGGGGAGAAATACGTGCAAGCGGCGCTAGCGCATCCGGAAACAAGAGGGGCACGGGCCCAGGACGTGATTCGGACTGCTACGATTCTAACGGCGCTTTCGATTGTGGATGCGATTCACCGCTTTGTTCCCCGCCGGGCTGGCCTTTCGGAACTGATTGTTTCGGGGGGCGGGGCGCACAATCCGTTGCTGATGGCGCAAATCGAAGCTGCGTTGCCGGGGATTCGTCTTCGAGGCTCAGATGAGTTTGGTGTCGCCGGGGACGCGAAGGAAGCGTTTGCGTTTGCCGTGCTCGGTTGGGAGACGCTGCACGGCAGGACTGCGAATGTGCCTCGAGCGACGGGAGCGAGAAAGGCGGTTGTGTTGGGCAAGGTGTGTTATGCAGGGTGACAAAGGAAGTAAAGGAGGGAGAGGAAGTTTAGGAAGTAGAGGATCGGAGCTACGCCCACTAGGCGATGTTGTACGGAGTGTTTTTTCCTCTACCTCCTTTGCTTCCTCAATTTCCTTTGCTTCCCTTCTGTTTGCCCTTGCACTTTCTTCCTGCACGCGCTCCGTTTCTACTGAACCTGGGGTTGTCAATTTTCTGATCGAATCGATGCCTGTCAATCTTGACCCAAGGATTGGCACGGACGACAAGTCAGAAAAAATTGACAGCCTGATCTTCAGCGGCCTGGTCGAACTAGACGCCCAGCGGAACTTGCACGGGGATCTGGCCGAGAAATGGGAGATGCCCGATCCGCGGACGTATGTGTTTCACCTGCGCAGCGGCGTGAAGTTTCACGACGGGCGAGCGCTTACATCAACGGACGTGAAATACACGTTTGACTCGATCTCGAACGGGACCGTGACATCGCCTAAACGCGGGGCTTTCACCCTCATACAGTCGATCGAGACACCGAACCCGTTGACTGTCATTTTTCATTTGAAGGAACCGTACGGACAATTCCTGTGGAGCCTCAATCGGGCGGCCATTGGGATCGTCCCTGCCGGCTCCGGTGCGGACTTCGCCAATCAACTCATCGGGAGCGGCCCGTTCCGGTTTGTCAGCGCGGAGCAGGACGACAACGTCGTGCTCGAACGGAATGAGGCATATTTCGGAGCCGCGCCGAAGATTTCCCGCGTGCGATTTCGAGTGGTGCCCGAGGCCGTCGTTCGCGCGCTGGAGCTGCGCAAAGGCACAGCGGACCTGGAAATGGGTTCTCTATCGCCCGACATGATTCCGATTCTTCGCGAACAGTCGGCGATCGAAGTGACCGAGCAGCCCGGAACAAACTACGAGTACATCGCTTTCAATCTGGATGATCCTCTCTTAGCCAAACGCGAAGTGCGGCAGGCGCTGGCGCTGGCAACTGACCGCGAAGAGATCATCCGCTATCTGCTGCGAGGGCAGGCGCGTCCGGCGGACGGACCGCTGCCAACAACGAGTTGGGCATACGAGGCTGACATCACGCGTTACGGGTACGATCCACGGCTTGCGGAACAACTCCTGGATACAGCCGGATTTCCGCGGCGGGATGCCGCTGGCGGAATTCGCATGAAGCTGACACTCAAGACTTCGACCGAGGACGCCGCACGGCTGTTGGGAGCTGTTTTGCGAGAACAATGGCGCAAGGTCGGCGTGGATTTGGAACTGCGGCCCATTGAGTTTGCGACGTTGTTTTCAGACGTCACGCGCGGGAGCTTTGAACTCTACACGCTGCGCTGGATAGGAGCCAATAACGATCCCGACATTTTTCAATATATTTTCAGCTCGAAAAGGATGCCACCCCTCGGGGCCAATCGCGGCCACTATCACAATGCGGCACTCGACGCGCTGCTTGATCAGGCGCGCGTGGAGAGCGACCAAGGAAAGCAGCGGCAACTATTTGGCGAAGTGCAGAAGATCGTCGCGGAGGACTCACCCTATGTGAGCCTGTGGTTCCGGGATACCATCTGCGTGCACCGAAGGAGGATCAGCAACGTGCGGCTTTCCCCTTCCGGAGATTACGATTTTTTGCGGGAGATTGAGGCGCGGTGAGGCAGGTAACAGGTGTTAGGTGACAGGTGGCAGTAGTGGAGCATTCCGTGAAGGGTCGGCGAGGCACCATTTAGGAATTTGAAATTTGAGATTTTGAAATTTCAGAGGACAGCCAGGAGTTATTCTTCTTCACCTTCCTCTTCCAGGGCTGCGCGGATTTGTTCTTTTGAAATCACGCCTTCGCGCATGACCGTCCACTCGTCGTCTTCAAGTTTTACGATTGTGGATGCGAGGGTGCCGTTGGTTTCTCCCGCGTCGAGGATGAGGGGGAGACGATCGCCCAGTTGTTCGAGCAGTTCCACCGCGGTGGAACATGCGGGTTGGCCGGAGATATTTCCGCTGGTGCCCGTGATCGGGCCGTTTACCAGATTGATGAGGGCGCAGACGATGGGAGATTTGGGCCAGCGCAGGGCGACCTGGCCTGTGTGGGCGGTGACTTTGAGGGGAATATGGTTTGAGGCGTCAACCAGCAGGGTCAACGGGCCCGGCCAGAATTTTTGGGCCAGCTTGTGAAAGGTGTAAGGAACGTCGCGGGCGAGCGAAACGGCTTGCGCCATTGAATTCACCAGGATTGGCAAGGCGCGAGTTTCCGGACGTCCCTTGACCTGGTAGATATGGCCGACGGCGGCGAGATTGAAGGGGTCCGCTGCGATTCCGTAAAATGTGTCCGTGGGGACAGCGACCAATTCGCCGCGCCGGATGAATGCGGCTGCGTAACGAAGGGCGGCGGGATCAGGTGTTTCTGGAGAAACCTTCAACAACTCAGCAGACAAATTGGTGGACCTCTTTTCGGCGGGCTCCCCTTCTGGATTTAAGGCAAACAAGTAGAGCCTGCACCCATTCTTCCGACAACGCACGGCAACCAGTGACAAGAAAATGTTGGTGTGAAACTACCATAGTCGTTAGTGGCGTTCAAGGGTGCGAAGTGTGGGAGAGGTCGGGGTAATTTCATGTGGACCAGTTCCATCTGTTATGCCCTGCCGCGGTTTTCTGGCCATGCTCGATCCATTTCCCCACTGCCGGGACATCCAGCAACAGGATTGGCCCGCCAATAGTCCACTTTCAGTGCCGGTGCGGCATTGCTTTACCGGGAAGGGGCGGTTTGCTAGGCTGATGGATATGGTCTCCTTTGCGAAAGCAAAAGCACGGAAAAAAGAAAAAGGAGAAGAAATTTCGCGGATTACTAGCCGCGACAATCGATGGTTGAAGCGATTCCGCGCTTGCCTGGGCGGAGAGGAAGGCGGCGACGGAATTGTCGGCGTCGAAGGTGTGCGGCTGGTGGAGGCGGCGTTAGGATCCGAGTTGGCCGTGGAGGCGCTGCTGGTGAGCGAGTCTGGCGAGCGGCACTTGGCGCGGCTTTCCGAGTCGATCCCGGCCGAACTGCAAATTCTTCGCACGACCGACCGGCTGTTTGCCGGCATTGCGGACACGCAAACGCCACAGGGAGTGGCGGCGCTGGTCCGATCGAAGGTTGCGACAGTTGAAGATGTGTTGAAAGGGGTCGCGCTCGTTGCCGTGCTTGTGGGTGTGCAGGACCCGGGAAACGTGGGGACAATTTTGCGCGCGGCGGAAGCATTTGGCGCGACGGGAGTGGCGACCTGCTCCGCAGCGGGCGTGGGCACTGCGAATCCTCTGTCGCCGAAGGCGATGCGCGCCTCCGCCGGATCGGCGCTGCGGCTGCCGATTCTGCGCGGGATATCATGCGCCATCCTTTTGGCACAGTTGCGCGTCTCAGGAGTGAAGTTGTATGCGGCCGTGCGGGATAGCGATGCGCCCCTGGGACGGCAAACCGGTGGTGTTCCGCGCTTGATTCGGCCTTGGGAGGCGGACTGGAAATCGCCGGTGGCGGTGTTGATTGGAAACGAAGGAGCGGGGCTACCCGAAGAAATCATTGAATCCTGCGATGCGCGGGTGAGTATTCCTCAACGGGAATCGGGGAAGACGAGTGGCGTGGAATCGTTGAACGCGGCGATGGCGGGGAGCGTGCTGCTGTATGAGGCGATGCGGCAGCGGGGAGCTATTGTGTGACGGCCTTGTGTTCAGTGGTTAAAACCCATGTTTGTGGGCGGTCTTATGTCGCGCCTGATGTTTCGGCTGCGCTCATCACAAGAGCCTCGACTCACAAAGACAAATCTTGGAATCGCAACTGGGGAAATCGAAGAGTTGAAATCTGACGTTTGAAATTGAGGAGTCGGGATTTGAATTTTGTGATTGAAGAGGCGGCTTTGCTGCTGATGGAGTTGCTGCCGGGATGAGTCTTTTCGCGAAACTCGAGCCGGAAGATGAGCGGGGTGCGGCGTCGCAGCCGCTGGCGGAGAGGATGCGTCCAAAAACGCTGGATGAGTTTACCGGACAGGAGGCGCTGCTTGGGCCTGGCAAAGCGCTGAGGACGCAGATCGAGCGGGACGATATCGGCTCGATGATTTTGTGGGGACCGCCGGGATGCGGGAAGACGACGCTGGCGCGGTTGATTGCGCGAATGACGCATTCGGAATTTATAGCGTTCAGCGCGGTGCTGACGGGGATCAAGGAAATCAAGGACGTGATGGCCGCGGCGGAACATACGCGCCGGGCCGGGCGGCGAACGATCGTGTTCGTCGATGAGGTGCATCGATTCAACAAGGCGCAGCAGGACGCGTTCCTGCCGCACGTCGAAGCCGGCAACATTATTTTGATAGGCGCAACGACGGAGAATCCTTCGTTTGAGGTGATTGCGCCGCTGCTTTCGCGTACGCGCGTGTACGTGTTGCAGGCGCTCTCGACGGAACAAATCGAAGCGTTGTTGCGGCGAGCCATCGCGGATAAGGAGCGCGGGCTCGGCAACGAAGCGATCGAAATGAGCGAAGAGGCGATCCAACACATCGCTGTATTTTCCGGCGGCGATGCGCGGGCCGCGTACAACACGCTCGAAGCCGCCGTGCGGGCAGTGCAACCGGACTCGAACGGCAGGCGGTCGATTACCCGAGAGCTGCTTGCCGAATTGCTGCAACGCAAATTTTTGCTCTACGACAAATCCGGGGAAGAACACTACAACCTGATTTCGGCGCTGCATAAGTCGGTGCGGAACTCCGACCCGGACGCTTCGCTGTATTGGCTGGTGCGGATGCTCGAGTCCGGGGAAGACCCGCTGTACATCGCGCGCAGGCTGGTGCGGATGGCCAGCGAAGATATCGGACTGGCCGAGCCGGGGGCGCTGGCCGTCACCATCGCGGCTATGCAGGCGGCCGATTTTGTCGGCCCGCCGGAGGGAAACCTGGCGCTGGCGCAGGCGGCCGTGTACTTGTCGCTCGCGCCGAAATCGAACGCAGTGTATACGGGGTATGGGGCAGTGACCGCGGACTTGGAGAGCACGCGGACGGAGCCGGTGCCGTTGCATTTGCGCAATGCTCCGACTGGCTTGATGAAAAATATCGGCTATGGGAAAGGATATCAGTACGCACACGATCGGGAAGACAAGGTGACGGACATG
>Ga0137412_10004885_pt1 | contig 10707 bp, 8 predicted proteins | sample CZODoug2_1_16fun_FD_122160 | JGI IMG/M metagenome (GOLD analysis project Ga0137412, IMG submission 122160) | Vadose zone soil fungal communities from Angelo Coast Range Reserve, California, USA - CZODoug2_1_16fungal (Hybrid Assembly) | ecosystem: Environmental > Terrestrial > Soil > Vadose zone... | reverse complement strand
GGCGGCGGTGTTCACCGTCAGCCGGCGTAGGTCGTCGGACTGGTCGGCCAGCGCGGTCAGCCCGTCGGTGCCCTGGCGGCCCACCGCGCCGAGGCCGGACAGCGCGCTGGAGATGTCGTCGCGGCGCTGCGCGGTGGCCACCCCGGAGCTGCGCAGCAGGCTGCCCAGCGACCCTCGGGTGGGCGGGTCCAGGCTGGCCAGCACGTCGTCGAACTGCACGCTGCGGTGGCCGGCGCCGGGGGGCAGCGTGGTGCCCGAGGCCAGCTCCGGCCCGGTGCCGTCGGCGATGTCGAGGTAGGTCTCCTCGATCAGCGTCTTGTTGCGCACGGTCATCGTGGCGCCCCGGTGCAGCGGTGCCGAGGCGCTGTCCAGCTGCACGGTGACCAGGGTCTGGTCACCGCTGACCCGAGTGTCGACCACCCGTCCGACGTCGACCCCGGCCTGTTTGACGTCGGACTCGGTGACCAGGTTGTCGATGTCGGGCAGCGACACGGTGACCCGGTAGCCGGTCTGGCTGATCAGCGGCAGCCGGCCGCCGGAGTTCAGCCACAGGTAGCCCAGGGCCCAGGCGCAGCAGGCCGCGAAGATCAGCAGCACCAGGGTGCGGGCGACCGGCAGCGCGGCGTGCGGGATCTTCATCGGGATCCCCCCGGGGTCGGGGTGCTCAGGCCGCCCAGCGGCAGCGGGAGCGAGGTCGGGCCCATGGTGAACTGGCCACGCAGGATGCCCTTGTTCACGTCGTGCAGGCTGACCATGGAGTTGGTGTTGTAGATGAACGCCTGCAGGTCCGGCAGGTAGGGCAGTAGCTGGCCGGTGATCGGTCCGAGGTCGCCGGTGATCGGGACGAGGTCGGCGGCCGCGTCGCGCAGGTGGCCAGCAAACGGGCGCAGGTCGTCGAACACCGGGCGGGCGCGGTCGACGAACGGGCGCGCGGCGTCGACGGTGTCGCCCACGGTGTCCACCGAGTCGGTGAGCCGGTTCAGCGAGCCGGGCAGGGTGTCGCTCGCGGCCCGCACGTCGTCCAGCGTCGGGTCGAGCTCGGTGGCCAGGTCGGTGACGCTGTCGGTGGCGGAGCGCAGCGACGTGGACAGACCGGGCAGCCGGGCCAGCGAGGAATCCAGCGCGCCGCTCTGGGCGGCCACCGAGTTCAGGGTCCGGTTCAGCGAATCGGCCAGCGCGGCCAGCCGGGCGTCGTCCCCACCCACCGCCGTGGACATCTGCGACAGGGCGCTGACCAGCTCGGCGATGGTGGCGCGCCGGGTGTCCAGCTCGGTGGCCACCGGGGCCAGGTCGGTGAGCACCCGGTCGGTGGCGCGCAGCCCGGCCGGCAGGTCACGCGGGGCGCTGGCCAGCGCGATGTCGGACTCGGTGAGCAGGTTGCCCAGCGCGGTGCGGGTGTTGTCGTCCAGGTGCGCGAGTACCTCGTCGACCTGCACCGCCTTGCTGGTGCTGGCCAGCGGGAGCACCGCGTCGGCCGGCAGCGGCCGGCCGGGCGGGCCACCCGGGTTGACGTTGATGAAGATCTCGTTGAGCGGGCTCTTCGGCCGCATCACCAGGTGGGCGTTGTCGTAGATCGGGTGGTCGGCGTCGATGCGCATCTCGACCACCGCGTGCCCCTGCCGGTCGACGTGCGCCTCGGTGATCTCGCCGACCGGCACCCCGGCGATGCGCACTTCCTGGCCGTTCCCGGGGCTGATGCCGGCGGTCTCGGTGAAGGTGGCGGCGAAGGTGAAGGTGCGCTCCCACGGCCAGCTGATCCGTTGCCGGCTGAGGATGATGCCCAGCGAGCTGATGCCCAGCGCGGTGACCACGGCGAACACCAGCAGGTTGCGCACCAGCCCAGGCTGACCCCGCCAGCGGCGCGGCCGGGCGCGCTCCTCGGGCTCCTTCGTCGGCGCGCTCATCGGCCGGCGCCCGGGAGCGGTCGGCCGGCCCCCGGCAGCGGCAGGGCCGGCCTGGGCGGGGGCGGCGCGCTCTGGGCCAGGTGCTCGAACATCTGGACCACGCTGACCGGCAGCCCGGCCAGCGATCCCGGGCCGGCGCCGAACTGCAGGCTGACCACCGCGCCGTTGGGGTCGGTGTAGCGGGCGCTGCGGTTGAGGTTGCTGGCCATGTATCCGACCGCCTTGTAGAAGGGGAAGTCCGCGCCGTCGCCGGCGTACGGGCCGCTGCCGACGAACGGCGAGAACACGGTCTGCCGGATGGGGCCGTTGATCCGGTCCAGCACGGCGCCGGAGAGGTTGTCCGACATCTCGGTGAGATCGTCAGCGGCGGGCACCAGATCGTCGATCGTGGGGCGGGCGTCACGTAGCACCGAGCGCAGATCAGACACCACCGGGCGGGCGTCGGAGAGCACCGGGTCGGCCTTGTCCAGCAACCTGCGCAGTGGGCCCACGATGTCGCGCGCCGGGCCGGCGGTCTCCCGGAGCTTGCGCATCGTGGTGTCCAGGGCGTCCAGGCCGGTGTTCGCGCTGTCCAGCGTCGAGGGCAGCGTGTCCAGCGCGGCGGCCACATCGTCCGCGCGCCGGTCGAGCACGCCGCCGGTGGTGTCCAGGTCGGTGAGCGTGCCGGCCAGCTGGCCCTGTCGGTCGGTGAGCACCCTCGCGGTGGCCTCCAGGTTGCCGACCAGATCGGGCAGGTCGCTGTCCGGGTGCTCGCCGCGCAGCCCCTGCAGCACCCCGCCGACCGGGGGCAGGGTGCTCGGTGCGTGGGCCAGCAGCTCGCGCAGCGCCGTGTCGCCGCCGCTGCTCAGGGTGTCGTCCAGGGCGGCCACCGCGTGTTGGCCGCCGATCCGGGCGGATGGCTGCAGTGCGGCGGCCACCTGCTCGACCTCGACGGGCAGCCGGGTGCGCGGCCGAGGGATGTCGCCGTCCGGGGCTCCGGGCAGGCCGCCGGGGATGAGGTCGACGTAGTAGCGCCCGCCCAGCAGCGTGGTCGGGCGGATCGCCGCGGCCGGGGCGGAACCCAGCGCGGTGTAGGCGTCCTCGGAGATCTTGACCGTGACCTCGGCGCCCCCGTCTGAGCCCGGCCGCACCGAGATCACCTTGCCCACCGGGACGCCGGCCACCTTGGCGTCGGTGCGGTAGGTGTCCAGCTCCCGGTCGGCGGCGAAGTGCACGGTGAGCGACCCGCCGGGGGCGAGCAGCGTGGCGATCTGGGCCTTGAGGAACAGCGGGACGGCGGCGGCCGCGGCGACCAGGATGATCGCCAGGCCGATCTGGAACGGGGTGCCGCGCCAGGCGGGGATGGACGGCATCAGCGGCTCCCGTGCAGCGGGCTGAGCCGGGCGTCGCGTTCGGCCTGGCCGGGGGCGGGGTAGGCGTTGCGGGCCACGGTGGGATCCGGCACTGGGATCGGGCCGTCCACGCTCTGGGAGTCGAACAGCGGCACCACCCGCAGCCAGTGCCCGGCCGCGTCGCCGCCGGACAGCGCGCTGGTCATGTTGGTGAAGAACGCGGAGATCTCCGGTGCGTAGGGCTCCAGGTCGCCCAGCAGCGGGGCGGTGTCGCCGAGCAGCCGGGACACCCGGGGCGCCAGTGGCCGAAGGTCGCTCATAGTCGGGGTCAGGTCGTCCACGGCGGGCTCGGCGGAATCGGCCACCCCGGGCACCTTGCGCAGCGGCGACACACCCTCCCGCAGCACGCCGCGCACGTCGGGCACGGAGTCGCCCAGTGCCTGTGCGCCGGTGTGCAGCTCGGCCATCGCCGCCTCGGCGTCGGCCAGCGGCGGGGTGAGCGCGTCGAGGGCGCCCCGGACGTCCCTCAATGCCTCCGGCGCGGTGTTCAGCGTGTCGGTCAGTGGCCCGGCGCCGTCCACCGCGAACGCCGCCAGGGTGGCGTCCAGCTCGCCGGTGAGGTCCGCGATCCGCTGTTCCCGGCCGGTGAACCGACCGGCGAGCTGGTCGGCCGCGCGGAGTACGGCGGTCAGGTCCCGTCCGTCGTCGGCGGCCAGGGTGCGGCTGACCGTGCCCAGCGCGGGCAGGCCGGCCGGCGCGTGCGCCAAAAGGTCGTGCAGGTCGTCGGAGCGCCCGACCAGCCCGCCGCCGACCTCGCGAAGCGTGGAGCCCATGGCCTCCCTGGTGGGTGGGTCGAACACCGCGATCAGGTCGCCCAACTCCTGCGCCCCCCGGGTGACCCGCGCGGCGATCACGTCGCCGTCGCCGAGGCGGCCCGCGCCAGGGCTGCCCGGGTTGAGGTCGACGAACTTCTGCCCGAGCGCGGAGCGGGCGCCGACCGAGGCGGTGGTGACGCTGGCGTCCCGGTACACCGGGCGGTCGCCGTCCAGCTCCAGCACGGCGACCGCGTGGGCACCGAACTGGTCATGGCGCAGGTTGACCGCCCGCACGGTGCCCACCCGGGCGCTGGCGATGCGCACGTCGTCACCGGCACGCAGCGACCCGGCCTCGTCGAACGCGGCGGTGACCACGGTCCGGCTGGCCAGCGGAAATCCCTGGTCGGCGGTCGCGGCCAGCGCGGTCGCCCCGGCGAGCACCGCGAGCACCAGCACACCGAGCAGCACGCTGACCGCTCGGCTGCCCTCCGGCCGGCGCTGCCGCCGCTGTCGGATCGGGGCCATCAGTGATCACCCCCGAGCAGGAAACCCACCATGCCCTTTTCCTGTTGTTGATCCAGCCCGGTCGCCCCCTCCGAGGGGGAGTCCTGATCGTCCTGATCTTTCGAGGGGTGGGCGCCGAGCAGCTTGCCGGGGCTGAGCAGCGCGCCAGGGCCGGGCCCGGCCGGCGGGTCCTCGGTGGCTCCGGGCAAGGGCACGGCGCGGGCCAGCGCCGGGGGGAGCAGGCCGGTGGCCGACTGTGGGTTGACCACCACGAAGCCGCGGAAGTAGTTGCTCAGTCCGTCGTGGCCGTTCGCGGTCTGCGCCCAGAACCGCAGGAAGTTGTAGACGTTGCCCAGGTTGTCCGACAGCTCGCCGACCAGCGGCCGGGCCGCCGCGGCCGTGTCGCTCAGATCCGGCCCGGCCTCGCGCAGCTGGGCGGCCACCGGGCGGGCTTCGTCGAACAGTTCCTTGCCCCGGCGCAGCACCGGTTGGGCGCTGGAGAGCGCCGGGTCCATGGCGTCGGTGAAGTCGTAGAGCTCCGAGGAGATGTCGTGCAGCTGCCCGGTCAGCGGGCGCAGCGAGCGCAGGTCCGGGGTGGTCTGCCGGGCGGTCGCGCTGACCTGGTCGAGCGCGATGGTGGCCGAGGCCAGTGCGGCGGGCAGCTCGGCGAGGGTGGCCTCCAACTGCCGCTGGTGCTCGGCCGTGGCGGCCAGCAGGGTGTTGGCGCTGCCCATCAGGTGGTCGAGGCGGCCGCCCTGGTCGGCGGCGAGCGCGGCCAGCACCGGCGCCGTCCGGTCGACCAACCGGTTGAGCAGCGCGTTCTGGTCGCGCAGCACGCCGACGAACGCGTCGGTGTCGGTGAGCGCGGGGGACAGCGCGCGCAGCGTGGCGGCGGTGTTGGCCCCGTTGCCTTGGACGCCGTCGCCGAGGGTGGTGATAAGCGCGGCCAGGCCGGTGCCGGTGGGGTCGTCCAGGGTGTTCAGCACCTGGTCGAGGTCGGTGTTGGTGGAGGTCTGGGCGAGCGGCACGGTGGCGCCGGTGCGCAGCGGCGATGCGGCCGCCGAGCCCTGGTTCAGCTCGACGAACCGCTCCCCGAGCAGGCTCACCGGGCGGATGGTGAACCGGGCGTCCTGGTGCACCGGCAGCGCGGCGGGGTTGAGCAGCATGGTCACCATGGCGCGGTTGCCGTCGGCTTCCAGGGAGGCCACCTCGCCCACCGGCACGCCGTTGACCTTGACATCGTTGCCGACCAGCAGCGGGCTGGCGTCGGCGAACTCGGCGCGGACCAGCAGGCCGCTGTCCGGGGACTGGCTGGCGGACTGTCCGGCCCAGCCGGCGGCGGTCGCCCCGAACACCGCGACCACCGCGGTCGCGATCACCCGCGTCTTCGACGACGTCATCGCATCCCGCTCCCGTAGGCGTCGGGCCACGGCTCACCGGCGGCCGCCCCAGGCACCGGCGTCAGGTCCTTGGTGACCCCCGGGCCGGTGAGGAAACCGGGGTTGGCGTTCCAGGCCTCCACACCGGTCTGCACCATGCCCCGGGCGTAGTGGCCGTTGGAGTCGTAGTTGGCCATCGCCGAGGCCCAGTTCGTCATCCACCCGGCCAGCTCCGGGGTGTAGGGGCGGAGGAACTCCAGCGCCGGGCCGTAGTGGCGCAGCGCGTCGTTCGAATCGGGCAGCGTGTCGTCCAGGCCGTCCAGCAGATCCGGGGTGCGGCCGAACAGCCGGGACGCCGAGCGCAGGGTGGGCCGCAGGTCGCCCAGCGTGGGGCGCAGGTCCTCAAGCAGCGGGCGGAGGTTGCCGGCCACCGGCCGGAGCCGCTCGGCGACCGGGCGCAGGTCGTCCAGCAGCGGGGAGGCCGCGTCCACCGTCGCGGGCACGTTGGCGAGCACCGTGGTGGCCTTGTCCATGGTGACCGGTGCCTTGGCGAGGACCTGGCTGAGCCGCTGCTGCCTGGTGGCCAGCACCGCCGAGGCGTCCCCGAGGTGATTCACCACGCCGCGCAGCTGCTCGTCGCGGCTGTTCATCGTGCTGACCAGCCCGTTCAGCCGGGTGACCAGCTGACGGATGGCCTCGCCGTCGGTGCCCACGCCGCGCAGCACATTGCCCAGCGCGTCCACCGCCGGTCCGGAGGCGCGCAGCGTGGCGTTCAGGTCGGTCGCGCTGGTGGTGACCGTGCCGTCCAGGTTGCGCACCAGCGAGGTCAGCCGCTGGCGGGTCGGCTGGTCGAGCATGGACAGCACGTTGTCGATCTCCACCGGCGCCGGCATCTGGCCGGTGACCATCGCCCCGGTCGGCAGCGCCGCCCCGTTGGCCGGGCCGTCGGTGACCTCGAAGATCCGTTCGCCGAGCAGCGCCTTCCAGCCGATCCGGATCGTCGCGCCCTCGTGCAGCGGCGCGTGGTCACCGTCCACGCTGAACTCCACCCGGGCCTGGTTGCCGACCGCGGTGATGCGCTCGACCTGCCCGGCGGGGAAGCCCTGCATCCGGATCGGCGTACCGGCGACGAGGTTGGTGGCCCCGGGCAGCACCACGCTCAGCCGGTAGCCCGACGCATTGGCGAGCAGGACCACGGTGAGCAGCGCCGCGGCCGCGGCGAGCACACCGATGCCGGCCAGCACGGCGGCCGGGCGGGTCATCAGTCCATCCCCAGTGGCCCGGCGGAGGTGCCCGCCAGGAACTGGCGCACGAACGGGTCGTCGGAGGCGAACGCGTCGTCGGCCGGTCCGTGGTGCCTGACCCTGCCGTGCCAGAGCAGCCCGACGTAGTCGCTGATCAGCCGCGCGGTGCCGATGTCGTGGGTGACCAGCAGGTAGGTGCCGCCGTGCTCGGCGTGCATGGTCAGGATCAGGTCGTTGAGCAGGCTGGTGCGGACCGGGTCCAGGCCGGAGTCCGGTTCGTCGAACAGCACGATGTCCGGGTCCAGCACCAGTGCCCTGGCGAACCCGGCGCGCTTGCGCATGCCGCCGGACAGCTCACCGGGCAGCTTGGCCGCGGCGGGGGCCAGGCCGACCTCGGCCAGCCGGTTCATCACGATCTCGCCGATCTCGTCCTCGGACTTGTCGGTGTGCGTGCGCAGCGGGAACGCCACGTTGTCGAACACGTTGATCGAGCCGAACAGCGCGCCGTCCTGGAACAACACCCCGAACCGCTTGCGGATCTTGTACTGCTCGGCCTTGCTGATCCGCCAGATGTCCTGGCCGAAGATCGTGACGCTGCCCGAGTCCGGGGCCAGCAACCCGACCAGGTGCTTGATCAGCACGCTCTTGCCGGTACCGGAAGGGCCGAGCAGCGTGGTGATCGCGTTGTCCGCGAAGTCCAGGGTCAGCCCGCGCAGCACCTGGCTCTGGCCGAAAGATTTGTGCAGGTCACGTACCTGCATCGAGTGGCTGGTGGGCTGCCCATCGGTGGCGTGGGCGGGGCTCGGGTGCATCAGGCGCCTCCAGCGCGCGGCGGGGCCTGGGTCGGGGGTGCCGGGGTCGGACGCGTCATCAGTTCGCCACCGGGGCGTTGGGGTTGACTCCCCAGAAGATCCAGCTGCAGAGCATGCCGACGATGTGGATCATCACCATGTTCAGCGCCATGGACTTCGCGGTGGCCCGCCCGACACCGACCGGGCCACCCTCGGCGGTGTACCCCCAGAAGCAGCCGACGAAGATCACCACGGTGCCCATGGACATCATTTTGAACAGCGCCCCGACCAGGTCGTAGGCGTTCTGGTACAGCCAGAAGGTGTAGAGATAACCACCGGAGGAGACCCCGCCGATCATCACCACCACGGTGACGTACATGGAGATGTACATGATCCCCAGGCCGACCAGGAACAGGAACGGCATGGCCAGCCAGGCCGCCGCGATCCGGGTGCCCACCAGGTAGACCATCGAGTCGACGCCCATGACCTCCATGGCGTCGATCTCCTCGGCGATCCGCATGGAGCCCAGCTCGGCGACCAGCCCGCAGCCGACCTTGGCCGCCAGGATGTAGGCCCACATGTAGGGCGCCATCTCGCGCAGCCCGCAGTAGGAGGTGAACACCCCGGAGTAGAGCGGGGCGCCGATCTGCTTGAGGGTGTAGCTGGCTTCGGTCCCGCACATGGTGCCGACCACGAACTGCATCGCCCAGATGATCAGCCCGCTGGATAGGATGAGCACCCCGGCCTGGTGGAACACCTCGCCCGGGTAGCGGCGCAGCCCGGGCAGCCCACGCACCGTGGTGGCGGAGAACCGGGCGATCCGGCCGGCGGTGGCCACCGCGGCCTGGACGCTGGCCAGCACCCCGGCCGCGGAGATCTCCAGGTCGCGGGGCGGCGGCGGCCGGTAGGAGATCGGGGATCCGCCGGGCTGCGCGCCTGTCATCGCCCCGTCCTCATCGGTAGACCTGGATGCCGGGGTTGAGGCCCAGCATGGTGGCGGTGAATACGAAGTTGACGATCCAGATCGCGGCGAACGCGATCACCACTGCCTGGTTGACCGCTCGACCCACCCCGATCGGCCCGCCGTCCGCGGCCAGCCCCTTGTAGCTGCAGACCACGCCGATGATCAGCCCGAACAGCGCCGTCTTGGCCACGCTGCCCCAGACGTCCACCGTGGTCAGGTTGTTGAACAGGTTGTTCAGCAGCGCCGCCGAGCTCGCCCCGCCCACCGGTACGCCGGCCACGTAGCCGCCGACCAGGCCGCAGGTCAGCGCGACCACGTTCAACAGCGCGGTCATCACGGTCAGCGCGATCACCCGGGGCAGCACGAGCGTGCGCACCGGGTCGACCGCGAGCACCTCCAGGGCGTCGATCTCCCCGCGCACCCGCCGGGCACCCAGGTCGGAGGTGATCGAGGTGCCCACCACGCCGGCGATCACCATGGCGTTCACCCACGGCGCGAACTCGCGGATCGTGGCCATGTTCAGGAAGGCGCCGAGGCGCTCGGTGATACCGAACAGGCTGAACAGGTTCTCCCCGACGAGCCCGGGAGCGCCGAAACCGAAGACCGCGGTCGAGACCACCAGCGGGATGAAGCAGATCCGCAGGATATGGAACATCTGGTCGCGCACGTCGCCCCAGTACCCCCAGGGGTGGCGTATTGCGAGCCAGCCGACCGTGCCGAGCAGCCGGGCGATGTCGCCTGCCTGGACCAGCGCGTTCACCGCGCCGGCGACCAGGGCGGGCCGGCGGCGGGGCCGGACGGCGTCGTTTCCCTCCGCGTGGCTGACTGGGGGTGCGCTCACCTCGTCGCCTTCCTGCCTGTTCAGGCCCTTCATCGGGCTGGGAATCTGGTGGGCCCGGTGATCGGCGGCGGTGCCGGCCAGCGCTAGCTCGGAGCGTCCAGATGTCGGGTACCGGGCCAAGTGCTGAGGAGCAGCCCGGTGATGAGTACCGCTTCGGGCGGAGCCGCTATCGGGCCCGCCGTCCGTCAAGCCGACGGTCAGGCCGCGGGTGGGCCCCGGGATTGCTCAGGCCGTGTGGAGGTGACAGAGCGCGCTCGCCTGCCGCCGGAGATCCACGTGGATCCGGCGGGCAAGCAACTCCATGCGGCCCATGGGCAGATGCTTGCACTGCTCCATCCGGGTGGTCAACCGGGGTGGCAGCGGATCGGTCCACCTGGTGCCCGATGGGCAGGCGACCGACCCGCTAATCGATCTCTGAAGTGGTCCCGATGAGATCAGAGCCACTGATTTACCACCAAAAGTGTCAATTTTGGAGCGCTTGGCGGAGGCGTCGTTCACCGGGATGGGACGACCGGATCGTGTCACGGTGAGTTGAGATCTCTACGAGACGTAATCGGCGGGCGGTCCTGTCTTCGGTCGGTAGCCCGGTTGGAACTGCTTACGCCCAGTAATCGGCGCTTGAGGGCCGGCTGTGTGCACGCTGCGCGACCGACGGCTGCTCGGAGGTCTCGCGGCTGGTCTCCTTTAGGTGGCCGTCGCGGTAGCCGCCGTATCGGCCCGAAAATCTTGGTCACTTCAGGGTTGCTGGTCATTTTGAAGATTGCTTTGGACGGAAGAACAGTCAGTTACCACAGTCTGGCTTCCGGCTTTTGTTTGCGGGGTCGGGGACCCTGGTCGGGGACGGCAGCTTCGGAAAATGTCGTACCGGGCTGTCACAATGTGGGTATGTCGGAAAGCTCATTCACCCCCGCGCGGCAGGGCGTGCACGCGGATT
>Ga0137412_10004884_pt1 | contig 10709 bp, 10 predicted proteins | sample CZODoug2_1_16fun_FD_122160 | JGI IMG/M metagenome (GOLD analysis project Ga0137412, IMG submission 122160) | Vadose zone soil fungal communities from Angelo Coast Range Reserve, California, USA - CZODoug2_1_16fungal (Hybrid Assembly) | ecosystem: Environmental > Terrestrial > Soil > Vadose zone... | reverse complement strand
TCGCCGGTCACCAATTTCGCAACGCTCGACCAGCCCGGCGTCAAGGTCGCCGCCGTCAACAACACCACGACGATGCGGGGCGCGCAGGCGCATCTGAAGAATGTGAAAGTCAGGGGTTACCAGACCTATGACGAAATCTTCAACCTGTTGAAGAACGGCGAGGTCGATGCATTCGCGCTGTCGCGCGACCAGCTCAACGCCATGGCCACGAAGATTCCGGGCACCAAGGTGCTCGACGAAACCTTCAAGAAGACGGTGACCGCCGTCGCGGTGCCCCTGAACCATCCGCAGGCGCTGGCCTTCGTCACGAAGTTCATGACGGAGGCTACGTCGAACGGGGTGTTGCGCAAGGCCTATGACAATAACGACCTGAAGGATTCGCCGATCCGGACGAAATAGCTCGACGGGATAAGTTGAGGTTGACCTTATCTTATCGTCATTGCGAGGAGCCACCGGGTCGCGCGAATGCGCGCCCGATGACAGGCTCCGCGACGAAGCAATCCAGGACCAAGGAAAGACTGCCCGCGCGGTCCGGGATTGCTTCGCGGAGCCTGTCATCCGGCGGCGCTACGCGCCGACCGGGTGGCTCGCAATGACGGAACTAGTGATGCCGAACTTAAAGTCATCATGCATCTAGTGCGTCGCGGCGGCCGCGATCGGGTCCATGCCGCTCTTGACGATCTCGTCGCGGGCGTCGGGCGAGGCCAGGAATTTGATCAACGCCTTGCCGGCGTCGGGCTCCTTGGACACCGTGGCGATGCCGGCCGAGAACACCGTGAACTGCTGCAGGTCGGCGGGCAGGGGGCCTACGATATCGATGCCCTGCACCGGCTTCAATTCGCTGATCTGCTGAAAGCCGATCTCGGCATCGCCCTTCGCCACGATCTCGCCGACCGGTGTCGCCGGAATCTTCCGGGCCTTGTCCTTCATCTCGTCGACGATGCCGAGCTTGCCGAACATCGCGGTCGACACGTAGACGCCGCTGGCCGAATCCGAATAGGCGATCGTCTTGGCCGCAAGCAGCGCGCGCTTGACGCTATCGGCCGAACTGATGTCGGGATGCGGTGATCCCGTCTTGACCGCGATGCCGATGCCGGATTTGACGAGTTCGACGCGGCTATCGGGGATCACCTTGCCGTTCTTGGCGAGATCGTCGAGCGCGTAGCCGACCATGATCAGGACATCAGCGGGTTCGCCGCGTTCGAGCCGCGCCGGAATGGCGTTGACGGTGGTGCCCATCGAGGGCCCGTAGGCCGTGATGACCTTGTTGCCGGTCGCCTTCTCGAACGCCGGCACCAGCGTGTTATAGGCCGCGCTCAACCCGCCCGAGATCATCACCCGGACTTCGGCCGCGCTCGTGGAGCCGGTCAGCAGCAGGGCGCCCGCGACGCCCAGCAGCAGGGCGCGAACATTGCGGATATTGATCGACAGAGATCGCATGGACATTCCTCCCGGCGGATGACTTTTCGTCAGTCATCATTGATTGATGATGGATGCTATGCCGTCATTCCGAACGCTCCGCAAGGCGGACCGATCCGGAATATCGAGGTGATGTGCGAGCGTCCGTGAGATTCCGGGTTCGCGCGTTTCGCGCGCTCTGGAATGACGGAGATCAAGAAATTCCGTCGGCTAGGAATTGACGTGCACGAAATCCCGCAGCAGCGGATAGATCTCGTTGTTCCACTTCTTACCGCTGAACACGCCGTAATGGCCGACGCCGGCCTGCATGTGGTGCACCCGGCGGTAGGCGCGCACGCCGGTGCAGAGCTCCTGCGCGGCCAGGGTCTGGCCGATCGAGCAGATGTCGTCGCGCTCGCCTTCCACCGTCATCAGCCCCATGCGCCGTACCGCGGCCGGATCGACCGTGCGGCCGCGAAAGGTCAGTTTGCCCTGCGGCAGCAGATGCTCCTGGAACACGTCGCGGACGGTCTCGATGTAGAATTCCGCCGGCAGGTCCATCACGGCGAAATATTCGTCGTAGAACGTCTTGATGGTCGCGGCCTTTTCCGTCTCGCCCTTCGCCAGGTGATTATGCAGGTCCATGTGCTGCTTGATGTGGCGTTCGAGATTCATCGACACGAAAGCGGTGAGCTGCACGAAGCCGGGATAGACCTTCCGGAACGCGCCCTTGCACTGAAACGGCACGTAATTGATCAGATTGTCCTCGAACCAGTTGATCGGCTTGCTCTTGGCGAATTCGTTGACCTTGGTCGGCTGAATCCTTGTGTCGATCGGGCCCGCCATCAAGGTCAGCGTTGCCGGCCGCGAGGGATGATTGTCCTCGCACATGATCGCGGCGGCCGCGAGCGCCGACACCGACGGCTGGCAGATCGCCACCATATGCGGGCGCGGGCCGAGCTGACCGAGAAAATCGATCAAATGTGCGGTGTAATCGTCGAGCCCGAACCTTCCCTTGTCGAGCGGAATGTCGCGGGGATTATGCCAGTCGGTGATGTAGACGTCGTGGTCCTGCAGCAGCGTCTTCACGGTGCCGCGCAGCAGCGTCGCGAAATGGCCGGACATCGGCGCCACCAGCAGCATGCGCGGCTGCTCGGGCGCGTCCGGTTTCTTGAAGTGCAGCAGCGAGCCGAACGGCGTCGCGTAAGGGACCTCTTCGATGACTTCCAATTCCCGATTGCCGACCCGCACCCGGTCGATGCCGTAGGCCGGGCGCGCATAGGTGAGGGAAGAGCGCGAGATCAGCTCGAGCGCCGCGGCCAGCCGGGTGAACAATTTGTCGGAGGTGCCCTGCGGGACCAGGTTGAGATATTTCAGCGCCGAAGCCGCCCCCGACCGCCATGGTTCCGTCAGGTCCATGTGGTTCTGATAGGCCTGATACAACATCGACATCATTCACGACCGCCCTTGCGCCTTGTTGCTATGCAATATCGAAGCCAAAGCGGGGTCAAATAGCCTTGCAAATTGGCACGTCACTTGCTGCATAATATGCAGAATGGCACAGGCGGTGGGCACGGCGGAGCCATCCCGGCGCCTTGCGGGCTGCGTTTGGGCGTTACGGGTTAAGGAAAGCCACATGGCGAAGGCGACACTGACCATCAGCAGCAAGAACTATTCGTCGTGGTCGCTGCGCGGCTGGCTGTTGACCAAGTTTTCCGGGCTGGAGTTCGACGAGATCGTCACCGCGCCAGACGACCCGTCGGCGCGCGCCGAGATACTGCTGCTGTCGTCGTCGATCCTGGTGCCCTGTCTGCGTCATGACGGCGCCACCGTCTGGGATACGCTCGCCATCGCCGAATACCTCAACGAGGCCATGCCGCATGCCGGCCTGTTGCCGGCGGACCGCATCCTCAGGGCGCATTGCCGCTCGATCTGCGGAGAAATCCACTCCGGCTTTACGACCTTGCGCGCCTCGCTGCCCGTCAACCTGAAGGGGCATTTTCCGGGCTTCAAGATCTGGACCCGCGCGCAGGCCGACATCGACCGGATCTGCACGATCTGGCGTGAATGTCTCGCCAAGTCGGGCGGCCCGTTTCTGTTCGGCGAACGCTCCATGGCGGACGCGATGTATGCGCCGGTCGTGACGCGTTTCACGACCTATGACGTCAAGCTCGAGCCGGGCCTCAAGGCCTATGCCGACATGATCATGGCGATGCCGGAAATGGTCGAATGGATCGAAGCTGCCAGGAACGAGCCGGAAGAAATCGAGGAGCTTGAGGTCGAATATTAGGCAGCGCTCCGCTTGTTCTGCCTGCCGGAAGGGCTCACGCATCGGGCAGGCCTTGCATAACGTTGTACCAGAAGCGGCGCGGGCCGGTCCGGTGACCGTACGCCCGCAGCGCCGACCAATAAACGACCGATCCGGAATTCGCAGCTTCCGCCAAACGCTTCGATGAGCTTCCTCCGCGTGGCGGTCAAATCGCCGCAAGCGAAGACGGCTGGCGCGATTCTCGCATAGCGGGAATGAGCTGTGACGCGACGATGCGATCCTGCCGAAAATTTGGACGCCTCACGCGCACGAACAAATGGTGGAGGCCGTCATGAACCAGCACGCTGTCGTCGGCAAGTTCTCGCACGTCAAACCCGGCGATACCGACTACACGGGAGGGGGCCTGCGCGACTTCTTCCTGTATCGCGATCTCGGCATCGCCGATGCGACCGGCGGCCAGGTGATCTGCCATCTGGTCAAGGCCAATCCCGACATGCCGCCGGAAGACGGCACCGGCTGGCATCGCCATGATTGCGATTTTCAGATCGTGATCATGATGAAGGGCTGGGCGCGCTTCATGTATGACGACACGCCGACCCTGGTGTCGGCCGGCGACGTCGTGCATCAGAAGCCGGGCCTTGTGCACTATCTGTACGACTACTCTCCCGACATGGAATATCTCGAGATCGTCAGCCCCGCGGACTTCAAGACCGTCGATATGCCACCTGCGGTCGACAACGTCCCGCCCGTGACACCCTGGAAGTGAGCGGCTGATGTCATCGCCGGAAGAATTAACCTTTGTCCTCGGCCGTTGGCTGCGACCGGTGACCTTCATGCTGGATGTCGTGCGCCGCTTCAGGCCGGCGCCGATATCTAGCCGTGAACAGGTGAGTACAGAGCCCCAACACTGATTCGGGCGCGGTTCGTTCCCACCGCGTTCCGAATCTTAAGAAGCCGGAAATGATCGTCGCATTTCGGGACAGCGTCGACCGGAAGCGCGGTCGTCGTCGCAGGACAAAGCCAAAAAAGAGCGCGATGAAAATTCATCGCGCTCTGCGGCATTGTCCTGGCCTCTCCGCGCAGACACTTGACGTCCGTGGCTAAGGCCTTTCCCTCCAGTACCGCCCCGATCGGCGGCTACCGGTTCTTCGACGAGATCATGCTCAAACAATAATTTGAAGCGCGATGACGGTTCATCCCGACGCATCGCTCTTCAGGCGCGGCGGCACTCGCCCATCGGGCGGTGCAGTGGTGAATGATCGCCGATTGGCCGGCACACGCCAGGCAACCACCATCGCTTCCAAAGGGCCGCCGGATTCGTGATTGCGCCACTTGCCGTTGAGGTAGTGGCATGTGAACGGCAATTGATAAGTCCCGCTTTGGTCCTCGCACAGCACCTGGACCGGCAAGCCCGGCGGCGGTTCACCAGCGCCATCGAATTCAGCCAATCGTCGTTCGCGCGTTGCCATTATAATAATTCCCCGTTTTGAACGGCGCGCCTACGCCGTTCGTAATGTTCCCCCTCGCCCAGTTCTTTCAGCCCCTGTAGAGATGACAACGCCTGAATGAGGTATCAGTGTGGTCGCGCTGGTCACATGTGCCGGTTTAATGCAAATTGATGTGATGGTTCGATTTCAAGCAAGGATTTGGTGAGGGTGAGGATTTCAATTATCACGGCGGCGTTGACGGCCCTGACATTAATACCGTCGCAGCTTTTTGCCCAGGATGTCCCGGGCATTGAAATCTGCACGGTGGAAAAGACCATGGAGCGGCGGACCAGTTGTCTGCAAAGCAATGTCGATTTTCTGCAGAAGACGATCACGAAGCTCGCCGCGGACCATCAGCAGAAGCTCGACGCCGCCAACCGGCAGATCGATGGCTTGAAAGCCGCTGTCATGTCCTTGCAGAAGACCGTCGACGATCTTCAGTCCGCCCAAAAGAAGGCGGCCGACGAATCGAAGAAAGCCGACACGCCGCCGGCGAAGGATGCCGCACCGCCGCCGGCTGCGAAGGATGGTGTCAAGTAGGGACAAGTGAGCACAAGCGAGAGCTGAACGCGGCCGACCACTCACGATACGAGATATTGCTCCATGACATCCCTGTCGGGTTCGTAGCCAAGCCCGGGTCCTTGCGGCACCTCGACGCTGCCATTGGCATCGGCATCGATGCGGCCGCGCCACAGGCAGGCGGGGCGCTTCATGTAGAACATCTCGATGAAGCCTTCGTCCCGCAGCGACATGAGCTGCAGTGTCGCCAGAAAGCCCGGACCGAAATAGGGTGAATGCGGCACGATCTTGACGCCGAGCTCGTCGGCGATCCCGGCGACTTTCAAGAACTCGGTGATGCCGCCGACCTTGATGACCGAGGGCTGTGCATGGCTTACGGCGCCGGCGGTCATCATCTGGCGAAACTGATACGCGGTGCAGGCGTTCTCTCCCGCGGCGATGTCGAGCCCGCCTTTGCTGCGCACCTCCGCCAGCGTGACAAAATCTTCCGGCGGCCAGACCGGTTCTTCGAGGAACGTTGGTTTCGCTTCGTGACAGGCCTGCGCGAAGGCGATCGCGCTCGGTCCATCCAGCGGGCAGTTCATGTCGATCATCAGCGGAATGCCGTCTCCGAGCGCCGCGCGCGCGGCGAACACCGCGGGCAGGGTGGTCTCGTGCAGCTTGATCGCGCCATAACCGAGCCGCCGCGCCGCCTCGCATTCGCCTGTGATCGCATCAGCCTTGCCGATCCGCAGCAGGCTCGCATAGGCGGGAATTTTCTCGCGCCTGGCGCTGCCGATCAAACGATGCAGCGGCAGGCCCTGTGCTTTGCCCGCGATGTCCCACAGGGCGATGTCGAGGCCTGAGATCGCGAACATCGTGATGCCGTAGCGGCCGAACAGATGCAGGTTGCGCTGGATCTGTTCCATGAAGGCCGGGATTCCCTCGGCATCCGGCACGTCGAGGCCGCGCGCCTGCGGCGCGATCATCTCTTCGACCGCGATGCAGGTGGTCCGCGGGCAGACGTAACTGAAGGCGTCGCCCCAGCCGGTGATGCCGGCATCGGTCGAGACCTCGACGATCACCATGTCGAGCGCCGAGATCGCCGAAGCGCCCTGCCTGAAGCTCGCCACGCCCGCGTCATAGGGAATGCGGATATGGTGCGCCTTCACGTCGGTGATTTTCATTTTCTTGTTTTCCTTTTTTTTGAACGTGCCGTATCTGTCTCGGCCGTCATTGCGAGGAGCAACGCGACGAAGCAATCCAGACTCTTTGTGCGGTCCTGGATTGCTTCGCTTTGCTCGCAATGACGAGTGAGCCGTTGTGCGCCCCTTACGAACCCTTCTCACCCGACATCAGCGGTCCGAACCGATCCCAGGTTTCGCCCTTGAAGCGCTCCATCTGGAGCTGCTCGATCGGCGCGAAGTCGGTCGGGCTGGTCTTGATGTGGGTGCCGGGCAGATAGATGCCGATCTCGAAGTTCAGATTGGCGGCCTGCTTCATGACGTTCTCGCGCGTGAGATCGTCGCCGCATTGCCTCAACACCTGTTCGAGCCCCTTGGCGACGCCGTAGGCGAAGACCGTCGAGGCATCGTCCTGGTCGCCTTCGGGATACCATTTGGTCATGAAGGCCCGCCACTCGACCATCGCCGGATCCTTCTGCCATTCGGGGTCCTTGGGATCTTTCAGGTAGGCGGTGGAGAGGATGCCCTGGTCGTTCTCATAGCCCGCCGGCTTCATGACACCGCCGATCGAGACCGACACGTTGGTGAGAAAATGGACCGGGTGCCAGTCGAGCTCCGCGATCTTCTTGATCGCTTGCGCGGCGAATTTCGGCGTCGCGATATTGACGAAGATATCGGGGTTGGCGCCCTTGATCTGCACCACCTGGGAATCCACCGTCGGCGAGGTGGTCTCGTAGGAGGATTCGATCAGGATCAGCTTGCTCGCCTGGTCGCCGAGGCCCTCGCGCAAGCCCGTCACATAGTCCTTGCCGAAATCGTCGTTCTGATAGAGCACGCCGATGGTCTTGCCCGGATAGATCTTCAGGATATAGGCGGCGTAGATGCGCGCCTCGGTCTGGTAATTGGGCTGCCAGCCCATGGTCCAGGGAAAGTTCTTCGGATCGTTCCATTTCGCAGCGCCCGTCGAGACGAATAGTTGCGGCACCTTCTTGGCGTTCATGTATTTCTGGATCGCGCTGTTCGAAGGCGTGCCGAGCGGGTTGAAGATCAGCAGCACCTCGTCGCTTTCGACCAGCTTGCGCGCCTGCTCGACCGCTTTCGGCGGGCTGTAGCCGTCATCGTAGGAGATGAAATTGATCTTGCGGCCGTTGATGCCGCCTTCGGAGTTGAGCTTGTTGAAATAGGCGGCCTCGGTCTTGCCGATCGTGGCGTAAGAGGACGCCGGCCCCGAATACGGCATGATGTTGCCGACCTTGATCTCGGCGTCGGTGGCGCCCGGGTCGTATTTCTTCTGGGCGTAGGCGCTGCTTGCAAGCGTTGTGGCAAGCAGCGCGGCAATCGCTAATTTGGGGCCCAAGACATGTGGGCTCAAGGCATGGTGGTGCATATTCGTCCTCCCTGACGTGCTGGCCGATGGCTCATGCAGTCTTTTGTTCTTGGGGCAGCTTGCGAGCCGTCGGACCGGATACGCGTCCAGTATGCATGATCGGCATCGCCTGACCAGCCAGCCCTTCGCGGCTATTTTTCCGTACCGCGGAAGCCTGCCGCGACCATACCGGTTCCGGTGCTTTCCAGGCGGAAAGTTTCCAGGCCGGAGCGCAAGGACTGTCAAATCAAGCGGACGCAAAGGGTGCATGATGCCCGCGCCTCACATGAGGGTCTTGACCGATGAATCCCGCGCAAAAGGCGCTCTGGTATATCGAAAGCCATCTCGCCACGGTGTTGACGCTCGATGAGATATCAAGCATCGCTGGCGTCTCGCGCTTCCATCTAGTGCGGGCATTCGCGGCCGCGACCGGCTTCTCGGTGATGCGCTATGTGCGTACACGGCGCCTCACCGAAGCGGCGCGGGCGCTGGCGGCCGGTGCGCCGGATATCCTCGCGCTTGCGCTGGATGCGGATTACGGCTCTCACGAGGCATTCACCCGCGCGTTCCGCGATTACTTCGGCGTCACGCCCGAAGCCGTTCGCGCCGCAACGTGCCTCGATCATCTCAAGCTGCAGGAGCCGATCCTGATGGATTCAACCGCAACCGACCATCTCAACCCGCCGCGTTTTGAAACTTCCAAGCCGCTGCTCGTCGCCGGCGTCGGCGATCGCTTCAGCCAGGAGGACGGCGCCGGCATTCCTGCCCTCTGGCAGTGCTTTCACCAGACCGTCGCACAGCTTCCAAGCCGGGTCGGGCCGGTGGCCTATGGTGTCTGCTGCAATGGCGACGATGCCGGCAATTTCGACTACATCGCCGGTGTTGAAGTGACGGATTTTTCCGACCTGCCGCGCGATTTCATGCGGGTTCGCATCCCCTCGCAGAAATACGCGGTGTTCACCCACCGCGAGCACATCTCGACCATCCGTCGCACCATCAACACGATCTGGAATCACTGGCTGCCGCAGTCAGGCTTCCAGGCGGGGGACGCGCCCAACTTCGAGCGGTACGACGAGAACTTCGATCCGCATACCGGCAATGGCGGCCTTGAGATCTGGCTGCCGATCAAGGGCTGATCCGCGTGCATCGCTGCCCTGCGAGGGGAGGGCGGCGACGCTCGCTTGCTTGGCAAGCGATATCGACTTTGCCATAACCGCACGCAACGAAGTGTTGCGTGCGGCGATCGGGGCTTGGAATCCGCCTGTAGCCGAAAACAAGGCGGGAGGTTCCGATGACCAATATGCGTGTGCTTGCCACCGATCTCGAATTTCCGGAAGGCCCCGTCGTGATGCCGGACGGCTCCGTCGTGCTGGTCGAAATCCGCGGCCGGAGGCTGACCCGAATTTATCCGGACGGCCGCAAGGAAGTGGTCGCGTCAATTCCCGGCGGTCCGAATGGCGCGGCGCTCGGCCCGGATGGCAAGATGTACGTCTGCAACAATGGCGGCTTTTCCTGGATTCCGACGCGCAACACCGTCATGCCGGGTCCACAGCCCGACGACTATCTCGGCGGCTCGATCCAGCGGGTGGATTTGCAAACCGGCAAGGTCGAGACGGTGGTCGATAAATGCGGGGAGTACGCGTTGCGAGGGCCGAACGACCTGGTTTTCGACAGGCACGGCGGCCTGTGGTTCTCGGACCTCGGCAAGCGCCGCGCCCGCGACATGGATGTCGGTGCGTTCTATTACGTCAAGCCGGGCATGAAGGAGATTGTCGAAGCCGTGCACGGCGTGCTGCCGGCCAACGGCATCGGGCTGTCGCCGGACGAGAACACCGTCTACATCGCGGAGACGCCGACCGCGCGGCTGTGGGCCTATGAGCTGTCCGCTCCCGGCACCGTGAAGCCGCGCGACGTGATCTATCGCGGCGAGCGCGGCAAGCCGATCGCGGGCTTGGGTGGTTATCAGATGTTCGATTCGCTCGCGGTCGAAGCGTCAGGCAACGTCTGTGTCGCCACGCTCGTCACCGGCTGCATCTCTGTGATTGCGCCGGATGGCGCGCTCGTCGAGCAGGTGCCGACCGGCGACCGCGTCACCACCAACATCGCCTTCGGCGGGCCCGAACTGAAGACCGCCTACATCACGCTGTCCGGCAAGGGCGAGCTGATCGCGATGGATTGGCCGCGGCCCGGCCTGCCGCTGAATTTCCTGAACAAGCGATGATACGTTGGGTGCTTGCTGTCATTCCGGGGCGATGCAAAGCATCGAACCCGGAATCTCGAGATTCCGGGTCTGGTGCTACCGCACCATCCCGGAATGACGGAGTTCGCCTCACTTGCAACGATGCCAGAAACGGAGTCTTGAATGCCCTTCCTAGAACCCGTCACCCTCAGCGGCCCACACGCGCGGCTGGAGCCGTTGTCGCAGACCCATCGCGACGGGTTGACGGAGGCCGTGAAGGACGGCGAATTGTGGAAGCTCTGGTACACTTTCGTGCCGCGGCCCGAAG
>Ga0137412_10004883_pt1 | contig 10711 bp, 10 predicted proteins | sample CZODoug2_1_16fun_FD_122160 | JGI IMG/M metagenome (GOLD analysis project Ga0137412, IMG submission 122160) | Vadose zone soil fungal communities from Angelo Coast Range Reserve, California, USA - CZODoug2_1_16fungal (Hybrid Assembly) | ecosystem: Environmental > Terrestrial > Soil > Vadose zone... | reverse complement strand
CGGCAACTGAATCATGCCGCCGCCGCCGACGATCGCATCGACGACGCCGGCAGCGAATGCAGCGCAAAGCACCAACCCTAGAGTCGCGGAGCCTCCGCCTAGCGCGATTGCGGCCAGGGCACGCTCCCCTGAATGTCGCTGAGATGCGTATCCGATCCGGCGTCGAACCACTGTTCAATGAGACGGTAGGATATGGACTGCCGCGGCGGCAGCAGGGCGCCGTTCGAAGCCAGGTCGGCGCGCGTGAACCAGCGCGCGTCCTCCAGTTCCTTATCGCGCAGGTGCACCTCAGTCGTGACCGCGTGCGCGGTGAACCCGAGCATCAGCGAAGCCGGGAAGGGCCATGGCTGGGACGAGTGATATTCGATCCGGTCGACTTCGATGCCGGTTTCCTCGAATACCTCGCGCGCCACCGCGTCTTCCAGCGATTCTCCCGGCTCGACGAAGCCCGCGATGGTGGAGTAGCGGCCGACCGGCCAGGTGGCCTGCCGTCCCAAGAGGGCGCGCTCCGCGTCGCTGACCAACACGATGATGGCCGGATCGATCCGCGGGAATTGTTCATGACGGCAGCTCGGGTTGCTGCACACGAGCACATGTCCACTCTTCGCGGACAGGGTTTTCGCGCCACAGGTGCCGCAGAAGCGATGGCGCCGCCGCCAGGAGACGATGGCCCGCGCATAACCCAAGAGACCCGCTTCGTCGATCGGAAGCACCGACGCGACGATGCGCAGATCCTCGAAGCGAGTTCCCGGCAGCAACGGGGGCGGTTCGATCGATTCGATTTCGTAGGTGAAAAAGTTGATATCGCCAAATCGGCCCAGCAAGATCAAATCCTCGCTGTTGCGCCGCTCGGGCGGTATACGGGTCAGCTCCAGGTACGCCGCGCGCGGGGCATCGCCCTCGGCAATGAGGCTGCGCGAATTCCAGACCGGTATCGCGCGGCTGCGCTCGTCGGCGAGCGCGGCCGCGAACCATGCAGGATCCTGGCGCAAGTGCGCAGCTCGGTCCAAATAGGGGCCGGCAAAGATATTCCGTTGCTGCATCCTCCAATTCTAGCAGGGCGCGGCGCAGCCGATGGCCGGGGCCGGGGCGGCGGTCCGGGCGACCCCCGCCCCGACCCCGGCCGCAGGACCGCATGTGCCGCAGGCAATCCTGTGATCGGCCAGCAGATCGTGCAATCGCACTCCGCCGCACCGGGCGCAGCGCGAAATGCCGATTTCTTCGCGCCGCGCCAGCGCGAGCAGGAGGAACCACGCATGCTCGAAGGAGATGCCCACGGGCGCATGTAAATCGAGGTACGCCTCGTAGGCCTGACAGAGCAGCGCCCCCGACTCGAGCGAACCGACGCGATACCGCGGCTCGAGCCCGGCGTGGGTGCCGCACACCAGCCCGTAGATCACGTAGAGACTCGCCAATTGCGCCGACTGAAAATTAAGTTCGGCGTTGCGGAAGAAAAAAGCCGCCTGGCGCGGCGACTTGCCGCGATGTCTGGAGACGTGCGCGGCATCGTGATTCATGACGTAGCTGCGGTACAGCTTGCGTATTCGATCGTCGCTGAGGCCCGTCCACTCGCGAATGGTGAAGGTGCGGGCTTCGTGGCGGATCAGGCGCAGCGCGAGATCCAGGCGCTGGCGGTCCCTCGTGTAGCGGTCATCGGACACTCTCATGGTCGGCTCCCGTGGTGCATTTCGCTAGGGTTTGGGTGCAAAAAGAATTTGACAGAAATTAATCACAAAGTTAGCGTGATTGCCAAGTGGTTTCGGCGTGAAATTGCCGCTGTGTTTGCGGTGAAATGCGCAGGCAGCCCTTGAACCCCCCTTAAAACCGGATTTTGGCGGGAGGCGGTCATGCAGGAAGCATTCGTCGGCAATTGGACGCAGGAATCGCACTTGTCGGCCGAGATATTGGATTCCCTGCGCGACCTCAATCATCGATTCTTGGATTTGACCGCGGCCCGGGCCATGGATCGGGTGGCTGGGTACGTGGCGCCGCTGTCCGCGACGCAGCGGGCCGCGGCGGCCGGCTGCCCGTATGCTCTGTTCGATCTGCGCTTTCAGGACGACGGGTACTGGTGTTCGCGGTTGCAGACGCCGGGTTCCTGGCGCGTCGAGGATGAATTCGCGGCCGACGACGAGACGGTCAACTTCGTCCGCCTGGCGCTGTTCTACGCCTGGCACGTCGCCTCGATCGCGGGCCTCAAGGCGCAATTGCTGCTCGGGATGAACGGCGGCACCGCCGCCGTGTTCCGCCGAATCACCGTCAATCAACTGCCCGCGCTGGTGGCGACCGAGGCGGTGCACCTATCCGCAAGATGGAACGGCTGCACAGCCTATTGGAGCGCGCTTACCGCCGCAGCGTCGAGCGCCGATGCAGCGGCGCTGCGCCGCGTGCAACTCTATGGTCTGCAGCTTGCAGCCGCGGCACGGTTGTCCAACCCTTGACGCCGGGGCCGGCGATGATTGGCGTTGCGGGCGGGCCCCCGCCAGGTTTAGTCTAGCCGGCTCCTATGAAAGCCCTAGTCCTTCGCAAGCTCACCAAAACCTACAAAAACGGCATCAAAGCGCTCAAAGCCATCGACCTCGAGGTCGACGAGGGTGATTTTTTCGCCTTGCTCGGTCCGAACGGCGCCGGCAAGACCACGGCCATCGGCATCGTCACCTCGCTGGTCAACAAGACCAGCGGCGTGGTCGAAGTGTTCGGGCACGACATCGATCGGCAGCTCGAGGTGGCGAAGTCCTGCATCGGCCTGGTGCCGCAGGAAATCAATTTCAACCTGTTCGAGACCTGCTTCACCATCGTGGTCAACCAGGCCGGCTTCTACGGAATACCGCGGCCGCTGGCGAAGCAACGGGCGGAGAAATATCTCAAGCAGCTGCAATTATGGGAGCGCCGCAACTCCATCGCACGCTCGCTCTCGGGAGGCATGAAGCGCCGTTTGATGATCGCCCGCGCCTTGATGCACGAACCGAAATTGCTGATCTTGGACGAACCCACCGCGGGGGTGGACATCGAGATTCGCCGTTCGATGTGGGAGTTTCTGCGCAATATCAACGATGCGGGCACCACCATCATCCTCACCACGCACTACCTGGAGGAAGCGGAAAACTTGTGCCGCAACGTCGCCATCATCGAGGGCGGCAACATCATCGAGCGCGACAGCATGGCCAATGTGCTGCGCAAACTGCAGACCGAAGTGTTCGTGTTCAACTTGCGCGAATCGCGCGGCGCCGCGCCGCAATTATCGGGATTCACGGCGACGCTGTCCGATCCTCACACGCTGGAAATAGAAATGGCGAAGTCACAGAGTCTCAATGACATATTCGCGCAACTGTCGGCCCAGGGAATCGCGGTCAACAGCATGCGCAACAAGGTCAACCGGCTGGAAGAATTATTCATTCGCCTCGTCGACGGCAGCGCCTCCGCCGGCCGCGCCTCGTCGGCCAGTGTCACTGCCGCCGCAGCATTGCGGTCATGAGCATGCCGGCGTCGCGCGCGGGCACCGAGTGGATCGGCTTCAAAACCATCATCATCCGGGAGTTCAGCCGCATCGTGCGCATCTGGGGTCAAACCATCGTGCCCCCGGCCGTTACCGCGACCCTGTACTTCATCATTTTTGGCAGCTTGATCGGCCGGCGTGTCGGCCAGGTGGGCGGCTACGACTACATGCAGTTCATCGCGCCCGGCCTCATCATGATGACGGTGATCACCAATTCCTACGGCAATGTCGTCTCGTCGTTCTTCGGCGCGAAATTCGGCAAGCACCTGGAGGAATTGCTGGTCTCGCCCCTGCCCAATTGGCTGATCGTCGCAGGCTACATGAGCGGCGGCATTCTGCGCGGCGTGCTGGTGGGATCCGTGGTGACCATCGTGTCGCTCTTCTTCACGCGTCTCGCGCTCACGCACGTCTTCGCGGTCATCTCCGCGGTATTGCTTACCAGCATGGTGTTCGCGCTGGGCGGCTTCATCAATGCGCTGTTCGCCAAGAATTTCGACCAGATATCCTGGTTCCCGACCTTCGTGCTCACGCCGCTCACCTACTTGGGCGGCGTATTTTATTCGATCACGATGTTGCCCGGCTGGGCGCACATCGTCTCGCATGCCAATCCCATTCTGTACATGGTCAGCGCGTTTCGCTACGGCTTTCTCGGCACCACCGACGTCGATCTGCGGCTCGCTTACGGGATCATGGTATCCGCGGCCGTGGGAATGTTCGCACTGGCCGTCGCGCTGTTGAACCGCGGCACGGGCATCCGCGACTAGGAGAGCACGATCTTGGCCGCGACAAGTACGCCAGTGTGTGTGGCAGCGTGTCTGACGACGTGTCTCGCGATCTGCCTGGCGGTGTGCGTCATGCCCCGCGCTGCGCGAGCCGATCCGCCGGCGGGCGCGGCCGAGATCCAGGGTTTCTCCCCCGCCGGCGCGACCGCCGAAGCGCGGCTCGAGCAGCGCTTCGACGCTGATATATCGGCGGCCGATTTGCGCTCGTGGCTGGAGCAGATGTCCTCCGAGCCGAATCATGTCGGCTCGATTCACGACAAGGCGAACGCGGAATTCGAACTGAAGAAATTCCGCGAATGGGGCTGGGACGCATCCATCGAAACATTCACGGTGTTGTACCCGACGCCTCGCGAACTGGCGGTGGAACTGGTCGCGCCAACGCATTTCGCGGCGCGCTTGACCGAGCCGGCGGTGGCGGGCGACAGCACCTCCGCGAAGACCAAGGACGAGTTGCCGGCCTACAATATCTTCGGCGCCGATGGCGACGTGACCGCGGAACTGGTCTATGTGAATCAAGGAATGCCCGATGATTACGAGGAGCTCGAGCGGCAGGGAGTGAGCGTCAAGGGCCGCATCGTGTTGGCCCGATACGGCGGCGGCTGGCGCGGACTCAAGCCGAAACTCGCCTATGAACACGGCGCCGTGGGTTGCCTGATCTATTCGGATCCGCGCGATGACGGATTCGGCGCGGGCGATGCCTACCCCATAGGGGGTTATCGGCCGAGGGACGGCGTGCAGCGCGGCTCGGTGCAGGATTTGGTGCTGTACCCGGGCGATCCCTTGACTCCCGGGGTGGGCGCCACGGCCGACGCCAAAAGACTTGCCCTCAAAGACGCGAAAACCATCTTGAAAATTCCGGTGTTGCCGATCTCCTACGCAGCGGCGGAACCATTGCTCGCCGCGCTCAAGGGTAGGGTGGCGCCCGCCGGTTGGCGCGGCGGACTGGCGCTCACTTATCACCTGGGACCGGGTCCGGCGAAGGTGCATCTCAAAGTACTGTCGGACTGGAACCAGAAGACGCTGTACGACGTCGTCGCGAAGATCCGCGGAACCCAGGAACCCGATCGGTGGATCGTTCGCGGCAACCATCGCGACGCCTGGGTATTCGGCGCCACCGACCCGTTGTCGGGCCAAGTCGCCCTGATGGCCGAAGCCAAGGCGATCGGTAAATTGTTCAAAGAAGGCTGGCAGCCGCGCCGCACCCTGGTGTATGCGAGCTGGGACGGCGAAGAGCCGGGCTTGTTGGGTTCGACCGAATGGGCCGAACTGCACGCGGCGGAACTCAGGGCCAAGGCGGCTCTCTATATCAATTCCGATACGAACGGCCGCGGTTATCTCGGCGTGAGCGGCAGTCATGGCTTGCAACATTTTGCCAGCGAGGCGGCGCGCGATGTGCAGGATCCGGAAACCGGTGCGAGTGTTTTGGCTCGGGCCGTGGCGAAAGCACGGGTCGCCAATTATGAATCCGGCGGCCGCGGCAACCCGACCGCCGATCTGGAGCTCGGTATGCTCGGCGGCGGTTCGGATTACACGCCATTCCTACAGCACTTGGGCGTGAGCTCCTTGAACGTCGTATTCGAGGGTGAGGCAGACTACGGTGTCTATCATTCCGCTTACGACTCGTTCGATCACTTCCGGCGTTTCGTCGATCCGACGTTCGAGTACGGTGTGGCGCTCGCCAGAGTCGCGGGCCGTCTGATGCTAAGAGCGTCGCAGGCGCAACTGCTGCCGGCGCGCGAAAGCGATTTCGCCGCCTCGATCGCGCGCTACGACGACGAGCTCCACAAGCTCGCCGACGGCATGCGGTCGAAGGCGCACGAGTCGGCAAAATTGCTGGACGACGGCGCGTATACCTTGGCCGCGGATCCCAGGAAGCCGCGTGCTCCGCCGCCGCGCGCCGCCGAGGTTCCCTCCTTGAATTTCGCCGAACTCGACAAAGCCGCCGCGACGCTCGAACAGAGCGCGAAAGCATTCGACAAGGCGTATGCGCACCTCGGAGCGATCGATGACCCGGCCTCGAATGCGGCGCGAGAACGGGTGAATGCGACGCTGACGGATCTCGAGCAAGCCTTGACCGATCCGCATGGATTGCCCGACCGCGAATGGTATCAGCATATGGTCTACGCGCCGGGTCTGCATACCGGGTATGGCGTAAAAACGCTCCCCGGAATACGCGAGGCGATCGAGGAGCACCGCTGGGACGAGGCCGACCGGTATATAGGGGTGGTCTCGCGTGCGCTCAACGCCTACAGTGCGCGACTGGATCGCGCGATTTCAGTTCCCTAGCCGCCCGATGGGATTCCGCGCGGCCGCCTTAGTCGTGTATCGTGCCGAATTCAAGTCCAGACATCTTTAAGGAGAGGAATTATGACCGAAGAAAAGCAGCAAAAGTTCACGGCCAAGGTACGCCGCGGTCTGGTGTGGGTACACACGGTCGCGGCCGCCGAACTCGCCAAGAAAAAGGCGGAGGCGACCGGCGTCAGGATCGAGGGGTTTACCGCCAGCGAACTCGCCGACGTCGAATCCGCGTTGACATGGATTGCACAGAATAAAGAGTCGCAGAGCGCCGAGCCTGCCGCTTAAGGTTCTCGGACGAACGCAGTGATTCCGCCCACCGAGCGGGGCTTGGCCGAGGATTCGCGGTGGCGCACTGAATGCGCCGCCGCGGATCCGTCCGCGCCCTGCGACATTGCCGGGAGCTGGCGCCTTCCGCGTCGAAAGCGCTGCGATACACTAGTGGTATGGCCAGCAAACGCGCACTAGTAGTCGACGACTCGAAGTCGGCTCGCGTCATCTTGAGCCGCATGCTCGAGAAGTACGACATCGAAGTCGACATGTCCGAATCAGCCGAGCAGGCCATTGAATATTTGAAGCACAATCGCCCGGATGCGATCTTCATGGACCATCTCATGCCCGGCATGGATGGCCTGCAAGCGGTGCAGGCGATCAAGGGCAATCCGCAGACGGCCATGATCCCGATCATGATGTACACCTCGCAAGAGGGCGAACTCTACGTCGGTCAAGCGCGCGCCCTCGGCGCCATGGGTGTGCTGCCCAAACAAGTGCGGCCGGTCGACGTATCGAAGGTATTGTACGAATTACACCTGTTGCCGGACCGGCGCGACATGACTGAAGCCGCCCTGGCCCCGGTGGAACTGGAAGGCGGCACGCCGGTCGAGAGACCGGCGGCAGCGGCCGCCGGCGCCGACTGGGGACGCCGGCTCGAAACGGCCGTGAAGGCTCAGTCGGCCGACGTGCGCCGCTTCATCGTCGCAAGCCTCGACAGCTTCGCCTCGCGCATCGTGAGCGATTTACGCGACTCGATGCCTGTTGCGTCTGCGGAGGTCCCGCCGCCCGCGGCGCGGCAGGCGCGGCCGACATGGCCCTGGGCCGCCGGGGTGGTCACCGCATGCGTCGCGGCGACTGCGTTCGCGGCGTGCTGGCTGATCGCGCGCGATGATTTGGCAAAATCGCGGGCCGAGGTCGCCGGGTTGACCTCGGCCAACGCGGAATTGCAGCGTGCTCGCCTCGACCTTGCCGCATCGGTCAAAGACCTCACCGCCGCGTTGACGGCCACACCCGCCAGCATCGGCGCGGCCGGCGCCGCGCTGTTTGCATCGCGAGCGGAACCCGTGCCGTACGGCGAAATACCGTTCGATCGCAGCCGCCTCGACGTACTGCGCGACCTCTTGACGAAACTCGAAGCGCAGGGGTTTCACGGGGTCGTGAAAATCACCAGCCTGTCGGGTCTCTTCTGTCTCAACGGCAACGCCGCGGACGGATTCACACCGGCCGGCGCCAGCGTGTTGGCCAGCAAGTGCGATGTGGTCGGCAATCCCTTCGAAGAATCGCTGTCGGGTCAACAGCGTCAATCGCTGGCTTTCGCCAATTTGATCGCCGGTGTGCGCCAGCGCACCGCGGGTGCGATCACCGTGGCCATCGAAAATGCCGGCAGCGGGCGACCGAACACGCCTTATCCGCAGCGCGTCGAGGCGCTCACCGCGGGCGAGTGGAACCGCGCGGCCGCCGCCAACAATCGCGTCGAGTTCGCGGCGGAAAGCAGTTCCGAGCCGTGAGCGTGCCGCGCGCAGGCTGCACGCGGCGCAGTTCAGGTTAAAAGGCGATTCTCACGAAGAACTCAGGGCCCTTGGAGTCGAAATCAAACCGCCCGGAAGTCCCCGACTGCCGCGAGGCAAGAGTCGCTTTCGCCGCAGTGTAGCCGAGCGCGAATGATATGTTGGGGCGGAGCCGGTAAAGAGCGGCCAGTTCGTAAAAGCCCAACGAGCCGGTGAGGTGGTCGACGGCCAATTTGAAGTATTGGGCCCGGGCATCCAAATAAAATCGTTTGCTCAGCACATAGGTCGAGTCGAGGCCGATCGTCGGGAATGGACCCGCCTGATCTTCGGTCTGATCGACGTGCCGGGTTGCCGTGGACACGCGTGCACGCGCCGAGATATCCGTGTCGTTGATGCCGAGGGTTGCGGCGAGTTCGAACCTTTCGCGATGGATGAACGAGTATTCATAGGTAATGCCGAGCGTGCGCATGCTCAAGTTGGTCTGCACCGGATCGCCGACCTGCAAGACTACGTCGCGAAATACGATGGGCGCGTCTGCGCTGGTCAGAGTGGTGTTCCCGGTTCGATCCAAGGTGAAATAGTCGAAGCGCAGCCGGTGCCGCTCGCCGACCCGCACCATGGCCTGAAATTTGGGTTCGAAGTCGGAGCTGTCCAAGCCCAGCACGTTCTCCGCACTGATCTGCTTACCCGGCAATCCCGCACTGCTGTCCAACCGAATGTCGGTCGTGGACGATACGTGCATGAAGCCGAGCGATAGGCGGACGCGTTCGTTGGTCGGACTCAAGTAGTCGTCGGCGTGTGCGAGCGACGCGATCAGCGCAAGGGTCAGCGCTGCTAGGACATACTTGATCATTGGAAATTCTCCGTGCCAGATACCCAGGGAATCCTCGTCGTTCATCGCGTAGGGGGATGTCAAACAGGTCTCCTCAAAATCAATTGATCCGTTGCGGCCCGCCTCGGACGTACGGGCAAGGAACCGCTGATGCGTTCCAAGACGTGGGCCGCTGCCGCGCGCCAGCCGGTGAGCTTGCCGCCGTAGATGCCGAGCACTCGCGGCATGGGCTCGCGGTCGGCGCTGAAGATAGTTTCTCGCGATCGATCGAAGGCCGCCTGGGTGGCCGTGGGCAGCACTCGCAGCCCGGCGAATCGCTGCGTGATGTCTTCGCGCGTCAGGTGCTTGAAGGCCGGGAAATAATGGCGCGCGACGGCGAGCAGGTATTCCTCCTCCGCAGGCAAGGGATGCACTTTGTCCGGTTCGCCGCGATAGGGCGTTTCGGTGGTGCCGATGAGAGTGGCGCCATGCCACGGCATCACGAAGACGGCGCGGCCGTCCGTGGGGCTTTCCACGTAGTAGATCCCGGCAGTCACCGAGAAGGGCAGGACGATGTGCGCGCCCTGCACCAGATCCACGTCCGGAATCGGGATGGCCGGCTGTATGACGCCGCCGACGTGCGGAGCCCATGGGCCCGCCGCGTTGACCAGCACGCGGGCGCTCGTCTCCACGGTGGAACCACCTTGATCGTAGATGACCGTGACTCCGTCTTCGGTGAGAGTCGCGCCTGTGAAACTCGCCGGCATGGCGATCTCCGCACCCAAGGACAGCGCCGATTGCACCACTGCGCGGGTCAATAGGGCATCATCGGTCTGCGCATCGTAATAACGAATGACGGCCTCCAGCCCCTGGGTCTTAAGGCCGTCGAGCGACGACCAGTCGCGTTTCGACACCGTGCCGAAGCGAGTGCTCGCATCGAAGCCTCCCAGCAGGGCATACATCCATAACCCGAGCTTCAATTGCCACGGCCGCCGCCGCGTGTCGCGATAGACGGGAATAAAGAACGGTTTGAGCTCGACGAGTTCCGCGGCGATTCGCAAATGAATCGCGCGTTCGCGCAGACTCTCGCGCACCAGCGCGAACTGGCCGGATTCGAGATAGCGCAAGCCGCCGTGAATCAGCTTGCTCGACCGACTGGACGTGCCGCTGGCGAGGCCGGCCCGTTCGATGAGCAGTGCGCTGTGACCCGCGGCCGCGGCGGCCTGCAATACCCCGGCACCGTGAATGCCGCCGCCGACGACGACTACATCGTATTGTTTAATTTTCATGCGCTACGCGCAACTCTCAACGGGGTCGAAGCGACCCCGACCTTTATAATCTATGCAATCGCTGTCCGCGAATGGAGACATCCCGTAGATTCGCGAAGCGAGCCCGTCCTTGGGCTAACCTTCGCGTTTTTCCTCGAATTGCAGCACGGGCGCGCCCGAGGTGACTTCGATTTCGCCGTCGACGATGGCGCCCTTGGCGATGGCGATGGTTCGGGCGCTGACCTTGCCGCGTATAACCGCGGTATAGCCGATTTCCA
>Ga0137412_10004882_pt1 | contig 10711 bp, 6 predicted proteins | sample CZODoug2_1_16fun_FD_122160 | JGI IMG/M metagenome (GOLD analysis project Ga0137412, IMG submission 122160) | Vadose zone soil fungal communities from Angelo Coast Range Reserve, California, USA - CZODoug2_1_16fungal (Hybrid Assembly) | ecosystem: Environmental > Terrestrial > Soil > Vadose zone... | reverse complement strand
TTGTCCATCCATCTTCTCCTTCCGTTCCAGAGTGTATCTACCCGTAGGTTCGAACTCTGGTGGGTTAGCCAATAAACTCGGCATCTCCGCTAACGGATCTCCTATAATCTCCCTTCGTATCCTAAACTCCTTTGGCAATTCTGCCACTACCGGTTTCACCTTCAGAGCGACTGGTTTGTACTTATATACGCTCCTAGTCCCCTTTACTGAATCTTCCTTCACCTTTGGCTTCGGTAAGAAGCAGGTGTTCAGATAACTCGTCAACCTCTCCCGATCTCGGTCTTCGAAACGTTCATTTTCTATTGCTAAAGAAAGAAAAGCATTCCGAATCTCTCCTCCTACAAACTCGTCTCCCTCTCTCGGCAAAGCATAGCTTACGATTTTATTCGTTTCACCATCCTGCTCAACTACTAGAGCAACCTCTCTGCAGTTCAGCATTGCTTCATCGAGGCCTGCCGAAAATCCTCCTTTACGGCCCGTTTCAAAATCTCCGGTACCTTCCCTCGTTCGTATGTGTTCATTACACACCGCTCCCCGGTATTCGGATCAGTCAAGGTCAATGTCTGATTTCCGTCTCGCTCGTTCTTCACCCAACTCTCAGTCATGGTGTCAAACGGCCTTCCGAGTAGCACTTTGTACGCCGGATTCGACATGATGTGTATCTGTAGATAGATTGTAATACTTCCGCAGGCAAATGGAACATTTCTTGCCAGGCCTAGAGTCTTTTCTACAGAACGATTCGCACTCTCCATTTCAATAGTAATATCAGGATCCCAAGAAATTTCCAATTTCTGAGCGACCCCTCTCGCCATCGAAATGATCTGAGAGCCTGAGTCCAAAAGAGACTCGACTTCCCCCACTCTATTGATCAAGGGATAGATAGCTCGAAGACCTTGCGATTCCTTTGCAACTATGACAACCTTTGGCTTTTCGCCTGGTCCCAAAGTTGCTAGGTATTGAGAGAACGGATCCCCAATTACAACGTCTCCTTTGCGCATACCCTCCCGATCACTCTCTAAGATCTCGCACGTAGCTTCAGGTAATTTACTGATGCTTCGTGGATTAGATAAACTCGAAATATCTCTCCAAGGTTCATCTATTTTGCTGATCTCGTTCGAGAAACTCACAGATTTCTTCTCGACTCTCCTTTTAGTCAGAAGCTTCTTGAGCTCTATTCTCATGGGTTCCGACACATTCAACAGATCCTCAGCTGTTAAGCTAATAGGGTGTTGTAGTGTACTCCTCAGCAATTCTCTTGCCCTCTCATCTGCTTGTAAAGGTGCCCGATTTTGAAATCCGGTAACTTCTTTTGGTAACTTTTCCGAATTAGGAACTTTGTCGGTATCCTGAAAAGGAAAGTCAAGTACGGGCTCGTCTTCCAACGCTGCCGCCTCCTCAACTCCCTGGGTATCTCCTACTCCAACTTCTCGTTCACTTCTCTTCCGTTTGTCTGCTTCCTTTCTGGGTGATTGGCTGGGTTTATCTTCCTCCGGCGGCTTACCAGCTGCTCGTTTGCGTCTGGCCGCCATCATTGTACTCAATGAAAACCCAACTTCCCCCCTTGTAAAGCAGACAACTCGTCGTCAAACTTCTCAAGTAGGAACGAGTGGATATCAGACTTCCCAACAGTTCTATTCTCCAATTTTAACTGTTTCGCCACCAAAGCGTTCTCCCTTTCCTTCAATTCGTACTCCTTTTCGAGTTTAGCTATCCTTTGTTCGCGCTCGTCTACTTCTCGATTCACATACGTAGATTCTCGAGATGTAGTGCTACCCAATTTCTCCTCCATTTCTTCGAAAGCCCCGTAAAAAGCTTGTGATGGTTTCGTAGTTGCGTAGTACCTGTCCACCCGTTCAACTAGACTCGCTCCCGTAGGCACGTTCGGTACACGCGAACCGTCAGGTAGACACACCCTTCCTTCACGATTGTAAACGATAGCTCCGTTTTTAACTAAAGCTTTAACGCGTTCGCAATTGTTCTGAAAGTGTCCGTTCTCCCCACACCCAAAGCAAATGAGCTCGGAACCATTCGAAAAGCTCTTATAGACTTTCCCCGTAGGTTCAGCCTGGCTCCCAAACTTGTTCCCTGGTCCTAAGTTCTGTATGTAGCTAGCGGTAGGCTTTTCTTGAGATTGCGACAGGAGCGTCTTCATTAAACCCTCTATATTGTCGAACCTCGCGCCCCACTGCTTATTTACAGCGTCCAGTCGATCTTTCTCCAGCGCTTGAGTTTCCTCCAAGCTCTCTACCTTGCTTGATAGCGCTGTAGATTCCCCTGTAGATGTTTGTACTAAAGACGAGCCCCTCTTCGTTATTTGCTGAGGCGCTCCCCATTTATACGATAACATCCCCTGTGCATTCTCAGAAACTTCCCCAGCTGCTCGACACACCTCATCGAGATCATGTCTATCTTCTGGCCTCCTAGTTTCTTCGCCTTTCATCTCCTTTCTCGGGACTTCTTTCTCTTTCCCCTTTTCCGGCACCTTTTTCTTTATAGTGCCGCCTAGATACTGTAGTACCGCTTGCCCCATAGTCATAGAAAGACCACCCATGAATAGCTCAACTAATTCTCGGTTCGACATGACTGCTGGGGGCTTTCTAAGTTTAGCCGCTTCAGCAAGAAACGCTCGCCGGTAAGCATAGAGCTTCGTAGTGTCTCCCAATTCTATATTATCTGCGTCCCGTACTATCTGTCTAATCCTGGCCGGAGTTCCTCTTTCCGCTGCAGATGCTTCTGGGTAGTTATCCAAAAGTTCAGCTTTGAACTCGTCCCAAGAATAGCCATCTTCGTACGTCTCGAGTGCTTTCCACTCCTCCTCGCATTCTTGGTCGGCGTATTTCCCGACGCTCTCCTTTTTGTCACGATCTCCAGTGATATCTGCATCGCGCCATAAATCCTCTAACTGTCTAAGGAATCGTCGCAATTCTCTGGGTCGAGCCGCAGAGAATTTCGGTGCGTCCCTCGTTCCTGGTACTACCATCTTTCTTTCTCCCATTGTGGATATTTTTCCAAAGGTCTGGGATTCCGGTTCTTCTGTTATCGGTGCTAGTGTTGTAATGTGTTCTGGTCCCGAATCTAGTATAGATTCTGGTATTGGTATTGATTCTAAATCTGCTATTGTGTCTGATTCTGCTATCGCGTTTAACTGCGCCTCGGCTTCTATGACCCTACGAACTAAATCCTTTGTTTGACTTGGCTTTCTTGGTCTCGGTAATAGACTAAAGTGCGTCTCTAAACCAGATCCCTGTCCAGCTTTTAGCGAATTGTTCGTCTGTCTTTTATGTGGCTTCGACGTCTCTTTTTGGTCTGCCGTGGCTAAAAACGACGATAGATAGATGTATAGTTACTTGGCAAATGCCCCGCAACTAATAACCAATAGAGCTAGTAAAAGAAATTCTTTTATATTTCAAACAGAAGACCCTCGCGGTGGGCTCCAGTTTTGATACGGCTTACTCTGGGAAGATAGATAAATCCAAATAAATTTAGATTAATTAATCAACACAAAATAAACACAAGTTGTGCGGGCTTCGGGTTTCCTAGGAAGTATAACCCTTTCTGAATGAAATAAAATAAAGAGTTTCGTTGAACGTAACTCGATTGGTGTGAACGGCGTATTAAATGACTTGATACGACTACAAGAATAAGTTCTTGTTATACTATGAAACTTCTGAAAAACAAGATATCTTTCGATATATGGAACCCCAATGACTGAACTCTATTCGCAAACGTCGCGTACGTCCGAAGAGACCTCCTTCGACTACGTCTACAAGTTCAGTACTTGTTAAACTCCTGTAATAAAGATACCTTTCGGTATATGAACGCTAGATGACTAATCAACCCCTAAACGTAGCACGCTAAGTTCGTTCTCGCAAAACTGAGTTCGCAGGACTACTGTTCAGGCGGCAGATCGTTTTATAATTCTAACAACACACCACACTTAGGCTAGGAGCAAGTGGGGGAGAAAGAAAGAACCAAAATTCGATGATAATTTACAAACGCGTTACAGACTATATAGTACTCTCGTTCTCGTGCGAAAATGCGTATTGCTACCCGTTTTCTTCGCAAGTCTATTCTAAGGTATCTCCTGAATCTATCCCGATGGTAATCCCATGGTTACTTCGCCCGTGTGTGGTCGCTTTTCGTTGGTACGGGCAACAGCTCATTTTCATTGCTGCTGACATAACATTGATCCGTGACCGGTCGTTGCCGATTGCCTTCCGCTGGCCCCTAAACCACCTCTCCGGCTCGTTCTGAGCCTCTAGCCCCTGTAGCCTCTCGCACAGTAACGGGAATGACTCTATGAAACGTATCCTTCAATATCCGTGGGTGACCCTATGGTTACCGTCGTTGCGCGTTGTCTTTTTAGGTCTAACACGGCATGTATTGGTAAAACCTCGACTTAATTGAATTTCGTAGCGTAGTAAACACGTCCTTCTGGACTCGTGCTTAAGGTCTACTTCAATAGAATCACGCTCTGTTGGTTTAATCGACGCGTTCGGGTAAACGCTCAACCCTCATCGAGTACTTGGTGATTGAACATGATTTCTGTTATTTAAATAAGGATAAAATGCGAAAATATCATGTATCCGTGCTTATACACAATACCCGCGTATCATCTCCCCTTAACAGAAATACTGACTGTCCACAGTCACCGTTCCGTCGACCCCTAATTTCATGTTTCATGAGACAACCGCTCCGTTCTTCATTTCGGCCAGGCTGTTACGCTCCCCTCTTTGCTTTTATGAATCTACCCCTTTATCGACTTTAACAACATTCTTCCTTCTGCTCTCCTGAGTCTCGCAGAATTATTTCACATGTTCGGCACTATGCCTTCCCATATAAATTAGAAGTAGTGTCTTGTCGTAGTAGTTCAATCAAACATGTCTGCTCAACAACTCTCCAGCGAAATGGCTTTCAAGAAGCACGCCGAGTCCGTTAGGACTGCGTTGCAAACTTTTAACGCTCTCCGTACCATTCCGTCTACAGGAACTGTCTCAGCTCCTCTTCGTCTTGCTCTCAATGAGCTCGTCACTGGTGCCGTTCGTAGATCCTGTTTTTACTGAAGCTGTAATTTAATCCAGCTGTTTTATTCAGATCGGATTCAATCACTACTTGGCCCATATATCCCATCCACTCTTCCAAGAGTTAATAACTGCCGCTCATGTTGCAGTCGACAAATTTCACCAGGAACATAAAGATGTCAAGGCGTCTACATCTGTCTATTTGCTTTCTGGTTTGAGCGCGCGCGTCAAAAGTTCTCGTACGCCACCTCCCAAGAGAAGTTCGTACCACTCTATTACTCTTAGAGCTTTTCACAGAGCTCTCCGTACTGTTACGGCAGACGCTTCCGATTCTCCTACAGGTCCTCGTGCTGAAAAGGTAAAGAAACCGAAGAGTTCGGTGCGTTTATTTCCGCCCCGAATATCCTATTGGTTTTTAAACTTATTTTCCTCAGGTCAAGCGTTCTCGTTTCTCTAAGGAAAGGGTAGAAGATTCCGATGAGGAATCCTTGACGCCTATCCAAGAATCGACTGCGCCTGCCCTTGAAGAATTGCCTTTGTTACCCAACTCGCCTTGCGCGTTCGATGACAATAGCGTAAGTTTTATCCTTGTTTATTCAATCAAAAATTTTAACTTCCTTATTTCTCTTTAGAAGTCCTCTGGCTCCGATTCCATCGCCAATGCCTTAATGGATGTTGATATCAGCCCCGTTGCTCCGGAGACTGTTCCGGCAACTGCTAATGAATCGTCTACCGTAGTATGTCTCCCGTACTCTCTTGTTCCGGGCTTGGACACCTCCTCCCGTTCTTATCAAAAGGCCTTGCTCACTTTAAGCAAGCAGCAAACGGGACAGACGCCCATCGCTCCTCGTGTCCCGTTAATATCGGTTCTTGATCGAGGTACGATCCACGCCTCCTATTACAATCCTTCTCCTTAAGCTTTTTATTAGACATCGTCATTGGGGCTTCTCACGAATCCAATATCGAAGCAATAAATAAAGCTCGCAACATTATCAACAATGCCGTAGTTCAAGAACTCGAACAGGAAGATTCGTCCCGCTCCGGCATCTACGAAAATGTCCTTCGTCGTCATATCATTTCTCATTGTCAACATCTCCGAGTCTGCCTTTTCACCGTTGAGACGCTCATGTCTATTTACAATGAGCACGCTGCGAAACAAGACTCCGATGTCGCCCCGAAATGACTCCTGTTTCTATACAATTCCCGTTTTGTGATAGTAAATAGCTTGTTTTAGCCACTATGTGTCTTTCACTTTAATAGGGATATTGCCTCCGTACTCCATTTGAGAATCTCCGTGCACCTGTGTCCATATAATTTTGAAATTTTAAAATTTTGAAATTTTCTAAGTCATTTGGATCGCAAGCGTCTTATTTTGGAAACCTCTAACTCCCGTTGAACTTATATAAGTTCAACGGTTTGGGACTCGTTCCCTATTGACATCTTTCCTACGCATGTCCTCCTCAACTGGTAAGTTGTCGACTGCTTCCTCTATCGTTCCACTCCTGAATTTTCCTTTCAGAAAATTCTAAAAACTCTTCTCCTATTTCTTGGCTCCTTCCCAACGGCACTTGGGGTCGTCCTGAAGATCGTAAATGTTTTTCATCTCTTTTATGAAAATTCATCTACTAATCTTCCCTTTCTCAGCCTATCCTCGCTGCGTCAAGTGTCGCACTGTACACGTCGGTGACCAGTGTCCCCCTCTCTGCACTTCTCCTGACCTTTGCACGAACAAGCCTGGCTCCTCCACTGTTTGGTCTTGCGAAGCTTGTCGTTTCGCCGGTTCTAATCCTCGTTGCAACGACTGCAACATGCTACACCACGACAATATTCCCGTCTGTCCTACTCCCTGCCCTTCCGGCCTCATCTGCTGTTTTGTCCCAAACGGCCCTCTTTCTCTTGACATGTGTGATTATTGCGACAAGTATTACGATGTTTTCTACGGAGACTGCTCTCAAAACGAACGTTGCGCTTTCCGAACTTTCAAGGATGACACTACTATTTGTTATCCTTGCACTCGTCGTTTGCAATTCATATGGGAGAGGGTCCTTCGTAAATAGATCGTTCGTTGTTACACATCATATCGTCGACGCCGCCCCTTTTAATTTTTATCAATGTCATCTCGTTCCCCTTTTGATCCTAAGAGCCAGTCATGTGAGAGAAAGGACTTTGAAACTCGAAATTTTAGTGCGTGAGCGCTCCAATTTCTTTAGATTCTCGGTCTTCTCCCCTCAACATAAATCTAAACTCCGGTTTAGCGAATTGCACGGGATCCGAATATCAAAGATCAAATTCGTCAAGGTCTGACAGCTCCTGTCCATCATTGTTCGCATCATCGTTAAATCCGTGATCCGAGCTGTCAAGTCGTACGCCATCGAACACAAAGTCTTTTCCCTGCTCTTCACCGTCGATGTCGTCCTCCAACTTCTGTAGACTTCTTTCAGACACATCTAGTAGTTCCAGTACGTTATCAGGCAATACGATCTTATGTCGTGCGAAATAAGGAATGACCCTAAACGCCCCGATTTTGTTCTGGAACAATGATCCGTCCATTTCTGCTACAATATACGAGCCGCCTTTTGAACGTGATATTACGATCATAGGTCCCATATACCTCGCCTTCATCTTCTTGTTTAGAGAAGACTCGATCTCAGTATTCCGAACGAGAACTAAGTCTCCCGGCTGAAAATTCAAGTCTTTGATGGTATGCCGGTTCTCTTTTTCGTATCGCACCAACCATTCTCTTTTTCTCTGATTGATGCGCTCTCGCATTTCCTCTACATGCTGCCTGTGTTTCGCCAAAGCCTTAGCTCGAAAGCCAATTAATTCGGCTGTAGTTAATAGACGGCCTGGTAATTCTACCAGCCATGTAGCTTCCTGGATGTCCAAAGGTAAAATTGGATGTGCCCCCGTTGTCATAAAGAACGGTGAACATCCAAAGTATTTCCTAATAGTAATCCGATCTGCCCATAAAACATGAAAGAAGAACCAAAACCACTTCGAAGGATTACCTCCAGTTGCCTTCCAAAGCATCTGCCGGACATCCCAGTGTGGTCGCTCAATCCTTCCGTTCGCCTTGGAATTATAAGGTGATATTTTTATCCCCGTTATTCCATATTTCCTTTCTAACCAGGCCACGGCTGCTCTATAGACACTTCCATTATCGGTAATGATGCGTATTATACATCCCCAACGACAGATTATATCCTCGAACATCCATATCCCCACTGATCGCCCTGTTTCTTCTCTCAAAGGCCGTCCTTCCATCCAGGATGTCATACCGCACCTTCCATGTGCAATGTGTCCACACCCGTTCGACTTCGGCGTCATGCTCATCGTGTCTGCATGTAGCGTCTGAAATAAAGACGGTGTGTGCGTGACGATGGGAGGAATCTTCAGCAGTGTTTTCTGCCGTTCCTGGCATAAATGGCACGTTTTAATGTACCAACTAACGTCGCGTTCGAACTCTGGCCACCAGAAACGTTCAGCAATCAACATTTTAGTTGCATAAAACCCTCTATGGCCCAGGCTATCGTGAGCGCCTGCCATCATCCTCATCCTTTCGTCCTTATCCACTACTAATTTATGAGCCCCGTCTAAACCCTTTTTGTACATCTTTCCTTCTTTGGTAACAAAGAAGTGTGATGCCGCCCGGATCAAACTTCGCATCATTCCTTCGTCATAGTCCGCTGGTCGTCCCAGGGGATTGATTAACCATTGTTTTAGTACTGGTAGTCGTTCGTCCTGTAGTTTCCCACTCTTCGTCCTATGATCTTCACTATATAGACCTATTTCCGAGTCACTAGTTGGAATAATCAATTGATTGACTAATTCCCTCCTAATTGTCGGGTCGTTTCCATTCTTAGAAACTGTCTCCTCAATGAAACTATTGATCATTACTTTTTCCATTTCGTGATCTCGTTTCGCCCTCTCCATTTCCTGCTTAAAACAGCTAACCGTTTTAGCTAACGTTTGAAGGTAGCCACCCCTGGAATCGATATCATTTTTGAAATCTTCGAATTCCAAAGGAGCAGGTGCGCCCTCCGTTAACACTATTTTCGGTGGAGGATTACTATCCCCGCTGTCATCGTCTGCTGGATACTCCTCGTCCCCCGGTTGAGCTTCTCTTCGGCTCAAACCATCCGGGCCGAACGTTTTCCCTGCGACGTGCCGTATCTCGAAATGGTACATCAATACTTTTTCAATCCAGCGATTTATTGTAGCATTGGGACCCATCTCGGGATGATTCAGCATTCCTGTCAGGTATTTGGCATCCGTCTCCACAATCAATTTCCTACACCCAAGCAACAAGTACTCGTTCGCTTCCAGTGCTCGCTTAAGTCCGAACAATTCTCTTTTAGGTTGAGAGAACCTCGCTTCCCTGTCGTTCAAGGTAATCGAGCCGAACTTTACGAACACCTTCTTGAATTTACTAGAGGACCCTTCTTGGTAGATGTAGTAACCTATAGCTTTGAATGAAGTGTCCACCGCTAGAACCACAGGGTTATCGCATTCGTAGTCAATATTCCCCAATGGCACAGCATCTTCTAAAGCATTTTTAAGGTTTTCCATTGACTGATCGTGCTCCTCAGTCCAAACGAAAGGTACTTTAGTCCTGAGTAGATTATTCAGAGGACCGGCTAGTCGCGCGAAATCCTTAATGAACACTCTACAGACACCAATCGTTCCTAGGAACATTCTCACTTCCGATACATTCTGGCACGCCGGCCACCTCCTGATAACTCCGACTCTATCCGTTTCTGGTAATCTGCCATCAAACGTACACCGGTGCCCCACTACTGTAATTTCGTCGGCACATAGTGTAGTCTTAGGCCCAGAAAAGGTACCTCCACAATACTTCATCCTCTGTACCACCCTATTAACGTTCTGGAAATGTTCCCATACGAAACGCCTGATTCCAGCGTTCTCGGGGATAGTCTCATACGTCCCGTCGGCTGACATGTACCTTGATGCAGGACCCTTGATCGGTACATCATCAATGAACGGTATAGTCACTTCCGGTATCTCCGGCTGTAAAATGAAAGTGACATCGTCGTGAAAGATAGGAACTGAATTCGTCCATCCCATAGGTAGAGTAACTAGTCTCAGTGCCCCGAAAGGTGTTTGGAACGTAGTTAAATCCCTAGAGCTCTCTGATAGTGTCCTCTCATCGTACCCTACGTACAAATCGAATAAACCTCCACATGCTCTTCCCGCAAACTGTGCCGCTAAAGTCTCTGTAGCTGGTGGTAAACCAGAATGAGCGATAGTAACTTCATTCAACGGTTCCAAACTATGGACTATTCTCAAGCTCTTCCCATCCTTCTTTAGTACACAAAACCACCTCGATCTATACGAAGAGTTCGAAGGTTCGTATACCCCTGCCTCCATTTTCGACTTAATAATCCTACAAACTTCGGGATACAATCCCGGAGGTATAGGAATATTCTTCAAAATCCACGGCCTGTGAGGGACTATTGGAATATCGATAGGTGGAAAGAAATCTTCACGAAATCGACCCCGTTCTTGATCCTCCCAAGCAAAACCGCCGTTTTGTAACATCATAAAATGGTGCATTAATTTCCTTTCTTCTTCCCAAAGGAAATCTCCTGGATGTTGTCCATCCATCTTCTCCTTCCGTTCCAGAGTGTATCTACCCGTAGGTTCGAACTCTGGTGGGTTAGCCAATAAAC
>Ga0137412_10004881_pt1 | contig 10712 bp, 10 predicted proteins | sample CZODoug2_1_16fun_FD_122160 | JGI IMG/M metagenome (GOLD analysis project Ga0137412, IMG submission 122160) | Vadose zone soil fungal communities from Angelo Coast Range Reserve, California, USA - CZODoug2_1_16fungal (Hybrid Assembly) | ecosystem: Environmental > Terrestrial > Soil > Vadose zone... | reverse complement strand
TGGGCGATGTACCACCAGTACCGGTACAGCGAGTCCTGCTCGGCGGCGTTGAGGTCGAACCCCATGATCGCTTCGGCACGGTAGGAGGTGATCGTGAAGTCCATCCAGGTGCGGGTCAGGTCGACCTGATTGATCGGCGCACCGTAGGCGGACTCGTCGTACCCTCGGCCACGAACCAGCCGACGCATGTGAGCGTGCAGCATCCGCACCTGCAGGGTCGCCACGTAGCCCGCCGCGCCGCGCCGCATCGCGCCGGGCAGCGTCGCGACGCGGACCCATTTGCCGGTCTCCTCCAGCCGGCGCCCGGCACCCTCGACCAACCGCCCGGTGGCGGCCAGGACCGTCGCGATTGACGGCGACTCGTACACCCGCACCAGCGCCCCCGCCGACAGCGAGATGGCATGCACCGCGTTCGGCATCGTGTACTGCGGCAGCGGGCCCTCGTCGAGCAGAGCGTCGTCGACGTAGTCCGGCAGCGACTCCGCCTGGGCCAGCAACGCGGCGACGGCCGGCGACGGGTCGGCCAGCGAGTCCAGGCCCTCGGCGATACCGCGCGCCAGGTCTGCGCGTACTCCCCTACCCAGCTCGTGGATCTCCACGACGACCGCGTCGGCCAACGGGTCCGCTGTGGTCAGCGCCCAGCTCAACAACTCGGCGCGGCCCTGCCCGAACTGCGCGGCGATCGACGAACGCCGACCACGAGCACCGGGCCACACCCGTGTCACACCGGTGTCCAGTCCGGGTGAGGTCATACCCGCCACCTTTCATGCTCGTCGCGGCGTCACGCCGTCGAGCTCGACATCGCAATTTGACGAGTGACAATATCGCACCTGACCGCGGCCGCGCCTACTCGCCCATCACGAGCACGGGTTTGACCACGATCCCCTGGGTCACGTCCTCGAATGCCTGGTTGATATCGGCGAACGCGTAGGTGCGGACCAGGCGATCGATCGGAAATCGGCCGGCACGGTACAGCTCCACCAGCTTCGGAATGAAAAGCTGCGGTACCGAATCTCCCTGCACGATGCCGCGCACCATCCGACCGCCGACGAGCAGGCTGCGCATGTTGATCGCCGCCGTGGTCCCGGCCGGCACACCCGCGACGAGGCCGGCCACCCCCATGGGCGCGAGCAGTTCCACCGCCAGTGCCAGCAGCTGTGGCCGGCCGGTGATCTCCAGGACGTAGTCGAAGCCGCCGAGCTGGATCTGCCGCAGCTGGTCGGCCACGTCCTCGGTCCGCGCGTTGACGGTGTGGGTCGCACCCAGTTCGGCGGCCAGTGCCAGCCGGGTGTCGAACACGTCGACCGCGACCACCGTCGCGGCCCCCGCAACCTTCGCCGCCATCACCGAGGCGAGGCCGACCGACCCGGTACCGAACACCGCCAGTGACTCCCCCGGTCGCACCCGCAGCGAGTTCAGCACCGCCCCCGCACCGGTCTGCAGCCCACATCCGAGCGGCCCGGCCAGCTCCAGCCGCATGTCCTCCGCGATCCGCACGGTGTTGCGCTCCGAGGCGAGGGCGAACCGCGCGAACGACGACTGGCCGAAGAAATGACCGTGCACCCCGTCCGGGTACGCGCTGCTGCCATCCGGGCGACACGCGTCGAACGACAGCCGGTAACCCTCCGCGCAGTTGGCCGGCGCTCCCTTTCTGCAAGCTGAGCACCGGCCACAGGACGGGAAACTCAGCGCGACATGGTCGCCGGGGGCCACGTCGCGCACAGCCGAGCCGACGGCCTCCACGATCCCCGCTCCCTCGTGGCCGAGGATCACCGGAAGCGGGGTCGGGCGCTCCTGGTCACGGACGTGCGCGTCGGTCTGACAGACACCGGTAGCGACGATCCGAACGAGCACCTCGTCGGTTCGAGGAGCCTGCAGGCGGACCGTTCGCATCCGGAACGGCCCGCCTTTCTCCTCGACGACGGCGGCCCGCACCTCTAGCGCGCAAGACGACATCCGCTGCTCACCGCTTCCCGGGCGGCAGGCCGAAGAGCGCCGCGGCGTTGCCGTAGCAGATCTTGCGCCGGTCGTTTTCGCTGATGGGCGCCCGCTCAATCCAGGCGGCGGACTTGGAGAACTCCCGGTTGAACCCGCCGTAGCCCGAGCCATCCTGCGCCAACTCGCCGGAGAAGCTGTCGCCGAAGTGCGGGCGCTCCAGCGCTGGGTCGATGAAGTGCTCTTCGATGGCGATCTTGCGCAGTGGGGCCGGCGGTTCTGTCGGACGACCTACGACGGGGAGTGTCCTGATGGCCATGTGTGGTGTCCTTGATGATGGGTTGAGGGACCGAGGTAGCGCCAGGCGCAGTCAGAGCGCGGCAGGAGCGACCACGTGGAGGCAGGTCTTGGCCTCCTGAAACTCAGCCAGGCCGAACGCGCCGCGCAGCCGACCCACACCGCTCTGCTTGTAGCCGCGCAGGAACTCCTCGATGTGGAGCGTCGATCACGTCCATGGTCGAATCAGAAACACGAGAGAACGTGCCGATCAGCACGTTCTGTGCTCCACGGCGCACCAAGCCGCGCGGCGTCCCACTCCGGGCACCGGCCAACCTCGCTAGGCATGGACTCAACGATACATTTATATAGTCAGTTGTCAATTACTCCCAGGGCTGACTGATGTGCACCGCGGCTGGCGGACGTCGCGGTCCATACGGGACACCGCAGTCCGGATCGCCACTCAACCTTGCCGAGGTCGCCGGCCTCTATTGTCGCTCGGTGTGAGCGACAACCCGATCAGACGACGAGGACGCCCGCGGCGGGAGGACTCACCGGCCAGCTCGGAGGCGATCCTGGCCGCGGCGCTGCACGCCTTCGCCGTGCACGGTTATGACGGGGTGTCGCTGCGCACTCTCAACACCGAGCTCGGCGTGAGCCACAACCTGCTGTACCAGCGGTTCGGCTCGAAGGCAGCGATCTGGCGCGCCGCCGTCGATCAGGCGTTCGGCACGCTGCTCACCGAGCTGAAGGCCTCGGTCGACTCCACGATCACCGATCCCCTCCTGCAGTTTCGCGCGACCATCCGGCGATTCCTGGTGTTCTCCGCGGCCAATCCCGACGTGTTCCGCCTGATGAGCACCGAGGGCAACCGGGACACCGAGCGTCTCGCCTACCTCTTCGAGACCTACATCGGGCCCGCGACCGCACCGCTCGGGCGCGCTCTGGACACGCTGATCGCCGAAGGTCGAGTCCGGCCGATCTCCTTGCGCGCCCTGCATTTTTTGATCACCGCTGGCGGTTCGGCGGTGTTCGCGCAACTGGCGCTGGCCCGTCACTTCGATCCGGCCGACCCGCTGGCACCCGAACAGGTCCACGCCCACGTGGACACCGTCGCCGACCTGATCGTGGCCGGCCTGGAGGTCACCAGGGCTAATTGACGACTGTCAACATTAAGGTCTAGCGTGAGGTCCGGATCGCCGCGTACAGCCGCGAAAGGACCCCGCCATGACACAGGCCGAGCAACACACCGCGCCGCCCGCCGCGTTCGCCTACTACCGCAACCTCGACACCGAGCAGGGCCAGGCGATGAAGCGGCGTCTGGAACGCTTCGCGGGCGCCGACCTGTCGCTACCCGAGAACATCATCCGCGGCCACGGGATCGCGATGAACCAGGGCGACCCGCTGTCCGACACCTACATCAACGCCATGTTCGCGGGACCGGAGCGCGCGCGGGCGCGCCCGCTCATCGAGCAGGCACTCACCTCGGGTATCGACAGCGTGACCGACGCACCCGCGGAACTGACCGCCCTGTTCCAGCAACTGGACGCTGAACCCGAGTGGCTGGACTGGGATCTTGTGGAGCACGGCTCGGAGGTGTTCCGCCGCTACGGCCTCGGCCTGTACGACTTCTTCGGCATGATGACCTTCATCGGGTACCGCAACCCCACGGTCGCGAAGCCACTCGTGCTCACCGGCGCCTACACCGGCGGCAGCGCCTTCGGCCGATTCCTGGAAACCAGCAGGTTCTGGACCGACACTTCAGAGCCCGGCGCGCTGCGCCCAGGCGGCGTCGGCCGCCGCTCCGCGGTCATGGTCCGGATTCTGCATTCCATCATCCGACGCACCCTGTTGCCCCATGACGAATGGGACAGGCCGCGGTTGGGTATGCCGCTGAGCCAGGCCGACTCTTTCGCCACCCTGATGGCGAGCTCGTTCTTCCCCGGCCAGGCGCTGAAAATGTTCGGCTACCGCCCGACCGGCGATGACATTCTCGCCATGATGCATCAGTGGCGCTACATCGGCTATCTCATGGGCATCCAGCCGCCGTGGTACCCAGAAACCATCACCGACGGATTCCGGGCGCAGCTGCTGGTCCTGCTGTCTTTCGGTATCGAGGACAGCGCGGACTTCCGCCACCTCACCCAGTCTTTTATGAGCAACTACCAGCCCAAGCAGGACACGCGTGGGTTGCGGCGGCTGGCCGGTGAGGTGAAGTACCGGATCAAGCTCGGCCAAGCCCGCTGTTACGTCCAAGCCGACACCTACCAGGCCGCCGGACTACCCGATCCCGGGCTATGGCGCTTCCTACCGTTTGCCAGTTTCGTACCCAACTTCCTGCGTGAGACAGCGCGCCGGCACATACCCGGCGTCTCCGGACTGATCGACCGCCGCAACCGCACCGCCCGCCAGCAGTGGCTACGCACCCACCTCGAGGACGGCGAAGCGAATTTCGCCCCCGTACAAAAACTCACTCGCTGACAAGGAGGCTTGATATGCGACTGGTTTCCTACGACGGGCACCGCCTCGGTGTGCTGACCGAGCGTGGTGTCGTCGAGGTCAGCGACCTTGCGCCCGCATCGCCCGGCTACTGGCCGCCGGTGGGGATGGTGCAGCTCATCGCCCGCTTCGCCGACCACCGAGCCGAGATCGAGCGGCGTGCCGCAGCCGGGCCTTTCACACCGGTCGAGGCTGTCTCGCTGGAGGCGCCGATCCAGTGGCCCAACAAGCTCATTGCCTATCCGGCCAACTACACCGACCACATCGACGAGATGCACTCGAAGTTCCACGAGTATCTCGCACCGGCCAATCTCAACGATCGGGCCGACCGCAAGGGATTCTTCCTCAAGGCCAACTCGTCGTTGAGCGGCCCGAACGACGACATCGTGCTTCCCACGGCGGCCTCCGGCCCGGTCCATCACGAAGCCGAGCTCGGCGTGGTGATCGGCCGGACCGGACGAAACATTCCCCGCGAGCGTGCCCTCGACTACGTGTTTGGCTACACCTGCCTGCTGGACATGACCGTCCGAGGCCAGCAGGAGCGGGTCATGCGCAAGTCGCACGACACGTTCACTCCGATCGGGCCGTGGCTACGGACCGCGGACGAGGTGCCCGATCCCGCCGCGCTCCGCATCCAGCTCACCGTCAATGGCGAGATCCGACAGAAGGCCAGGGCCGCCGACATGATCGTCGACGTCCCCGACCAGATCGCCGCGGCATCAGCCGTCGCGACACTGTTCCCGGGCGACATCATCGCCAGCGGGACACCAGCCGGCGTCGGACCAGTAGCGGGCGGCGATGAAATTCGCATCGAGATCGACGGGGTAGGCGCCATGACCCTCCTCGTCGTCGGCCCCGAGGGACGGGGACAGCAATGACGGTTGAGCAGTCCGGCGCGGTGGGGAAGCTGGAGATCCTGCATCGCAACCTCGCGACCCACGGCTTTGTCCCAGGCTGGCAGCGGCCGAGTGGCCCGTCGCTGTGGAGCGCGCCGAAGGGCAACTTCGACGTCGCGTCGTGGTCCTACACCGCCGCCCGTGAGCACCTGCTGCGCGCGGGCCCGCTGGTGTCCTTGGAGCTGAGCGAGCGGCGCAATCTCATCCTCGCCAACCCGATCGACGGCAACTACTACCCGACCAGCCGGACCCAGGTGCTCGCCTACCAGATGGTGCTGCCCGGGGATCGCGCGCGCGTGCACCGGCACTCGCCGCATGCCGGGCGCCTGGTCCTCGAGGTCGACGACGCCGTGTACACCGTCGTCAACGGTGTCCAGGTCCCGATGCGGGCCAACGACGTGGTTCTGACCCCAGGGTGGATGTGGCACGGGCACGGGAACGACGGGCAACGCCCGGCACTGTGGGTCGACTTCCTGGATGTCCCGCTCGTGCAGCTGCTGGAGCCGATGTTCTTCGAGTCGCACCCGGAGGGTTGGCCGGAACCGCACACGGAGACACGGGCGACTCCGTTGCTGTTCCCGTGGGACGAGACACGTCCGAAGATCGACGCCGTCCCCAACGACCCGTACTACGGCAAGCGGGTCGACCTCGGCGAGCCGGCGCTGCCGACCATGGGGCTGTCCATGCACGGAATCCTCGCCGGAGAGCCCACGATCCCCTTCCGGACGACGGCCAACCAGCAGTACGTCGTGGTCGAGGGCGAGGGCTGGTCGATGGTGCGCGGCCGAACGATCGAATGGTCCCGCGGCGACATCTTCGTCGTGCCCTGCTGGGCACCGCTACAACATTTCTCCGCCAAGGGCGCGATCCTCTTCCGCGTCTCCGATGAGCCACTGCAGCAGTACTGCGGCTACCACCGGCTCACGGCAGTAACCGAAGGCGAGCTCGCCAACACCGAGGGAGCATGAGATGACCGCGACCACTCATCCCTATCCCCGCTACAGCCATTACATCGACGGCACCTGGGTGGACGCGTCCGGGTCGGACACCTTCGACGTCCTCGACCCCTACTTCGGCGACGTCTACGCCCGGGCCGCCGCCGGTAGCGCCTCGGACGCCGAACGCGCGGTCGTGGCGGCGCAGCGGGCCTTCCCCGCGTGGGCGGAGCTGCCACCGGCGGACAAGCAGCAACTGTTCCTGCGGGCCGCCGACATCATGCAGGCTCGGCGCGCAGAGCTGATCGAGATCTTGGCGCGCGAGACCGGGTGTACACGCTTATTCGCCGAGCGCCAGCAGAACGGCGCCCAAAGCACGCTGCGGCAGGCCGCGCACTGGGTGTACCAACCGAAAGGCGAGGTCCTGCGGTCCGACTACCCCGGAACGCTGTCCATGGCCGTGCGCCGGCCGCTGGGCGTGGTAGCCAGTTTCACGCCGTGGAACGGCGCCAATGTGCTGGGCTGGAACGCGATCATTTTCCCCCTCGCCGCCGGCAACACCGTCGTGGTCAAGCCCTCGGAGCAGGCCCCGATCTCCGCAGGGCTGGTCATGGCCGAGATTGCCGAAGAAGCCGGCTTCCCGCCCGGCGTGATCAACGTGGTCACCCATGCCCCCGGCGCGGCCGGTCCGATCGCCGACGTCTTCTTCGACCGGCCGGAAGTACGGTGCATCAACTTCATCGGCAGCGCCCGGACCGCCCGGGTCCTCGCTGAGCGAGCCGGCCGGGCGCTGAAACGCTCGGTCATGGAACTGGGCGGCTACAACCCCATCATCGTGCTCGCCGACGCCGACCTGGACTACGCGGTACGGGTAGTCACCTTCAGCGCCTTCTTCCACCAGGGCCAGGTCTGCATGTGCGCCCGCAAAGTGCTCGTCGAACAACCCATCTACGAGGAGTTTCTGACCCGGCTCGTCCAGCGGGTCAAGAACCTTGCCCTCGGTGATCCGCTCGACCCCGCCACCGTGATCGGACCGCTCATCAACGACGAGGCAGTTCAGCTCGTCCGGGAACGAATCGACGACGCCGTCAACAAGGGCGCGCGAGTGGTGACAGGCGGAGGATCCACCGGCCGGCTTCATGAGCCCACCATCCTCGTCGACGTGCCATCCGACGCGCGGGTCGACCACGAAGAAACCTTCGGCCCGCTGCTCGTGGTGGCTCCGGTCGAGGACGCGGATCGGGCTATTGAGCTGGCCAACCGGCACCCCTACGGCCTGACCTGCTCAATCCTCACCCGCGACACCTTCCGTGGCCTCGAGCTCGCCGCCCGAATCAACTCCGGATCAGCGCACGTGAACATCCCCACCATCGACGCCGAGACCCAAGCCCCCTTCGGCGGAGTGCGCGACAGCGGCTGGGGACGCACCGGACCAGACTCCCTCGCCGACTTCACCGACCTCGTCTGGACCAACGCCCACAACGGCCAGCGCCCGCTACCCCTCTAGGAACGGTCATGCCATCACAAGATCTGCCCGTGGGCACTAACCGTCCGGGCGACAAACGCCCGCGCCACCAAGGCACCGTCAGCATCCCGCGAGCCACACCGCCCCGGTTCAGAGACGGCACCACGGTCGAGTTCGTCACAGCGCATCTCCGCCACGCAATCCTGAGCGGATCCCTGGCGCCCGGACGGCCGCTGTCACTGCGCAAGATCGCCACTCGCCTCGGCGTCAGCTTCATCCCGGTCCGAGAGGCATTGCGCAGCTTGGAAGGTGAAGGCCTCCTCAAGACCCGACCCGGACACAGCGCGATCGTCACACAACTCACCCTCGAGGAACTCAGCTCGATATGCCGACTCTGCCGACAAATCGAACCCGACATCCGAGCACGTGCCGCCACCGCCCTGACACCGGACACACTCGACCGACTCACCACCTTGGCGAATACCACGACCAACAACACCGAGCCAACCGACGAGAACTACACCCGTAACCACGAACTGCACACCGAACTGGTCCGGCCCGCCACGTCAGCGTCCGAACTACGCATTATCCATCAACTATGGCGGGCGCTCGAGCGCTATATCCGCGCCAGCCATCGCGACGCGACCGATATTCCCGGCCGCCAGCTGCCCAATACCGAATCGACGCACGAGCTGCTCGCCGCCTACCGCGCGAATGCCCCAGGCTCGGTACGTCTGGCCACCCTTGTGCATCTCGACGAGCAGGAACGGACAGCTCAACGTGCAGTCAAGGAAGTGACCGATCGCAATTACGAAGTCATCGCCTGAAGGAGATCGCGACAATTATAGATATCGATCTGCCGGGCCTCGCCGGCAAGTTCGTCGTGATCACCGGCTCGAACAGCGGAGTCGGGCTCGGTGCCGCCACTCGACTGGCAGGCGCGGGCGCCGAGGTTGTGCTGGCTGTCCGCGACCAGGACAAGGGCACCCGGGCTCGCGAGGAGATCATCGCCGCGCACCCGGCGGCCACGGTCTCAGTCGAGCATCTGGACCTGGCCAGCCTGGACTCGGTGGCCTCGTTCGCCGACCGTATGCGCGAGCATGGCCGCGCGGTCGACATGTTGGTCAACAACGCGGGCGTGATGATGCCGCCCACCCGGCTTACCACCTCGGACGGGTTCGAGCTCCAGTTCGGCACCAACCACCTCGGTCACTTCGCACTCACCAGCCAGCTGTTGCCACTGCTGCGCAAAGCACCTGCTCCTCGGGTGGTATCCGTATCCGCCATCGCTGCCCGGATGGGTCGAATCAACTTCGATGACCTGCAATCCGACCTGCGCTACCGCCCGGTATCCGCCTACGCCCAGTCCAAGCTCGCCAACCTGCTGTTCGCGGTAGAGCTGCACCGACACAGTGCCCGCCGAGGATGGGGCATCGTGAGCGTCGCCGCCCACCCGGGCATCACTGACACCGATCTGCGGCACAACGGTCCGAACATGAGCACACCATCCGCCCTGGAAAGGCTGTTCATGGCCACCGGAACGACACTGGTCGCCCCGTTCTGGCAACAGATCTCACAGGGTTGCCTACCCATCCTGTCCGCCGCGACCAGCCCGAACGCCAACGGCGCAAGCTACTGGGGCCCGGACGGATTCCTGGAAGTGCGCGGCCGCCCGGCCCCGGCCACACTCTCCCGCCGCGCCATCGATCAGCACACCAGCGCACGACTCTGGCAGATCTCTGAGGAACTCACCAACCTCAGCTTCACCTAGCCCCGATTTCAACGCTCCCAAAAGCCACACCGATAGCACAGCCGTGCACAAGATCATCGGAAACGTCCGAGCGTCGTTCATATCAGAACGGGATCCTGAGTTGACCCTAACATTTTACGTACTCACGGCGCTTACGGCTCTGGCGAGCGCGGTCCCCGGCACATTAAAAATTGTCGGCCACCAGCGGATGCGCGCGGGAGCCGAGCATTTTGGTATTCCGTGGAATCAGTACCGACTGATCGGTTTCGCGGAAGCGGCAGCTACTATCGGCGTGCTGGTCGGCCTCGGCTGGCGACCGCTCGGTATCGCAGCTGGGATCGGCCTCGTTTTACTCATGCTCGGCGCCCTAGGCGTTCACCTGCGCGCCCGAGATAAAGTGAGCGCTACCGCAGGATCGGCCGTTGCTCTAGCAATTGCGGCCAGTTACGTTTTCGCGGCCATCGTCACAAACTAAATCTAAACACACCGGATCGTGCTGCCGCCGCCTGCTTCGTCCCGCCAAGAGGTGGGACACCAATGAGCGACTGGGAGTCTCCCCGTCCAGATGGGTGCGTTTCACAACGCTCTCGATGCGCCGATCCCAGTCGCGCACTCAGTGCGGACGGCGCCGACCACTTTGCCGTCGTTGACCACCGAGGCCATGGCGGGGAGCAGCAAAGCCCCGATCGCCGCCCCGATCTGCCGGCTAGTGTTGATCAGCCCGACGACTAGGCCCGAGATACCCGCCGTCGGGACGAGAAGTGCCAAGTTTCTCGCGACCCTGCTCAGGGGGCCGAACGCGAGAAGCGTTTTGCCAGACGACCGGGCGTGTACGTCGCCAGCGAGGCCTACCCGCAAGCCGGCGACGCGTACCGCGTGGCTGCCTTCGGCCACCGCCATGATCATGACATCGGTGCCGGTCCAGCACGAGACGTATCCCGATTCGCCGGTCGCCT
>Ga0137412_10004880_pt1 | contig 10712 bp, 10 predicted proteins | sample CZODoug2_1_16fun_FD_122160 | JGI IMG/M metagenome (GOLD analysis project Ga0137412, IMG submission 122160) | Vadose zone soil fungal communities from Angelo Coast Range Reserve, California, USA - CZODoug2_1_16fungal (Hybrid Assembly) | ecosystem: Environmental > Terrestrial > Soil > Vadose zone... | reverse complement strand
GAGGGTCCCCCAGCGCAGGTCGACGTTGCGGTCCAGGCCTGGAACGGGCTGGCCACCTTCCACGATGAGAGCGAGATTCTGGCGGACCGCACGAACGTGTGAGCTCATCTGAATGTCGCGGCCCCACTGTCCGATTGACAGCCGACCCGTGTCGTCGATCACTGCGGACGCCTTGCCGTCGACCAGTGTCCGCACCGTGGCGCCATCGAGGTAGAAGCCTCCCGAATATGCCGACATCTTGAAGCCGGAATTGAATGCTGCGGCGATGTCGGGTAGCTGTCCGGACGGGATCTGCCCGGCCGATCCGGACCGCACCGGCTGGACGGTTCCGGGTTCGAGGTGCGCCCGCACCGCCGACGAGCGCACCAGGCCGATGCCGACGACGACGCTGCGGTGCAAGGGATCTGGTTGTATGACCGCGGTGTAGACCACCGGTGGATCCCCCGGCACCCTGACCACGGCATGCCAGCCGGCATCGTCCGCGGTGTGTGCCAGCGTGGGCAGGCCGGGATACCTGGGGCCTGCACCGGGGCTGTTGGGCGCGGCCCCGGTCATGGTGACCGAGGCGGGATCGGGTGGAGTGTCCGACGGTGCGGAGCGCGTATAGAGCCAGGTCTCGACCCGGTCCAGCACCGGACCCATACCGACCGCGCGAAGGAGGGTCGACGTCTTGTCCTGCCAGGTGGCGTAACCGGGCGCCACCGCCGTCTGAGCGAACTGTGTCCCCAGGAACACCGTGGAAGCGATCACGACCAATGCCGCGGCCCAGACCGTCCATCGTCGACCACGACGCGCGTCGGTGTGCGTGCCCGTGTGGCGCCGATGTACCGCGTGCCGGCCGCTTCTGACCATGGCATCAGAGTCGGCCGCCACCGCTGAAGTTCCGCTGAGGACGACGACCGCCATCGGTCGGGACGACGACGGCCCACCCACGGAATGCATTCTCAGTGGATCTTCAGGCGTCCCGGTCCACAGTGAGGGTCGAACGCAAGAGATGCGCGTGCCGCGGAAGGCGGTGATCATTGGCGTGCCCCGGATGATCCATGATCGCAACCCGACCGAGCACTGGGCTCGCTACGGCCCCAATAATGATGCAGCACAACATGTTCAGATACGTGTCTCGCACCTTGTCGTGGTCGGAATCGCACTGACGGTGGTTGCGTGCGCCGCAGCCGCGCCCGGAGGTGACGGCAAGCCGGTGGATCGGCCGTCCGAGCAAGCGACGGCCGTGCGGTACGCGCTCGGTGTCGGTGGCGGCGACTGCCCGCCGGACATCGCGTTCTATCATTCGCGGGGATCGACCAACACGATCGAACTAGGCATCGTCGCGTCGGCAGGCCAGATCGTCTCCTATTCCGTCGAGTCGAACGACCCGGCCTATGCCGGCCGCCGTGACCACGCCGTGGTGGCTGCCGGCGACCACGGACATACCTTCGCCATCGACGTCCCCATCTCCGCGGTCGTTTCCGTGTCGGTTTCCGCCTCGGGCAGCGCAGACGAACGGGGCGGGACGTGTCGGGCGGCCGCCCTGTAGACCCGACCCGCTTGCAGATACAGGAGCTAGAGGAGACTCGACCGAAAACCGGACTGCCAGAGCGACTATCGGGAATCCTGCCGACCACGAAGGGGGCGTGGTTCGGGTCGACGCCTGGTTGCGCTCCGTTGACCAGCAGGGCCGCCGGCCTTGGTGGTCATCCCCAGCGCACGGACGACTGCGCTGAAGGAACGCTGAAAGACTGTGCTCTGCCGGACACGCGGGGGTTCACACTGAACATGTGAAAACCTCCCTGTCGGTGCTCGCGTCCCCATCGCAGTGGACGGTCCGCACCCGGACCACAGTCGCCGCAACCATGGTCGTGACGCTGTGCCTGATGCTGGCCGGCGGCGCGCTCCTGGTGGTCCTATTCCAATCGCTGGCGACCTCGGCGAAGTCGACGGCCGACGGTCGAGCCGCTCAGGTAGTCGAACAGCTGAGGACCGAGCCGGCATCCGACCTCGACCGAGCGATGCTGGCCACCGATAGCCAAGTGGGCATGGTGCAGGTCGTCGATCGCAGCGGAAAGATCATCGTCGCATCGGCGGGCAGCCCCGCCGCGCCGGTGTCATCGGCGCAGATTCCACCGGGATCGCGGACGTCTCTCGGACGGATAGCGCTCAGTGCCGACAACGACTTCTGGGTCACCGGAGTTGGAACCCAGACCCCCGCCGGTCCGGTAACGGTTCTGGTCGGAGCCGATCGTGAGCCCGTCGAGACTGTTGCGACGACCGTCGCCGGACTCTTGGCGATCGGTGGCCCGATCGTGGTGGCGCTGGTGGCATTCGGGACTTACCGGTTGGTGGGCGCGGCGCTGCAACCCGTCGAGCGCATCCGAGCCCGTGTGTCATCGGTGACCAGTGGCAAACTCGACGAACGGATCCCGGTTCCGGCAGCCGACGACGAGGTGGGCCGACTGGCGGTGACGATGAATGACATGCTGGACCGGCTCGAGTCCGGCCAGACCGCTCAGCGGCGGTTCGTCAGCGATGCATCCCACGAGCTGAGAAGCCCGCTCTCCACGATCATCGCGGCACTCGAACTCGCCCATGGCCGTCCCGAATTCCTCGACCAGGAGGTCATCGATGAGTCGCTGCTGCCGGAAGCACACCGCATGCGACGGCTGGTGGAAGACCTACTGCTGCTGGCGCGCGCCGATGAGCACAGGGATGTTCAGGTTGCGATTGACGTCGATCTCGACGACATCGTCTATGCCGAAGCGGATCGCGTTCGCGCGATCACTGACTTGCGCGTAGCCACCGAGATCAGACACGTTCGGGTGAGCGGCGATCAGCGGACGCTCTCACGATTGGTGCGAAACCTCGTCGACAATGCAATTCGGCACGCGCACAGCAGTATTCGACTGGAATGTGCGCAGGTCGCCGCCCGGGCGCAGGTCGTGGTCGCCGACGATGGGCTGGGCGTACCGGTGGCGGAGCGGCGTCGGATATTCGACCGGTTCATCCGCCTGGATTCGCCCCGCACCCGGGAGTCCGGGGGAGCGGGCCTCGGTTTGTCCATCGTGGCCCAGATCGCGGATGCGCACCACGGCACGGTGACCGTCGGTGAGTCCTCGAGCGGGGGCGCGCGTTTCGTCGTCCGTTTGCCACTAGCCGTCGACGATACGGTATCCGACACCACGAACCGTCTCGATACCGTGACCGGAGAGCGGTGAGATGATCTTGCGCCGCAGGTAGCCGATGTAGACCTCGACGATGTTGTCATCACCGTCGAAGTTCGTGTCCCACACCGACCGGACGATCTCGGCCTTGGTGACGACAGTGCCGCGGTGGCGCATCAGGAACTCCAGGACGCTGTACTCCCGCGGCGTCAGCGCCAGTTCCGCCCCCGCACGCGTAACGCGGTGGCGCGCTGGGTCCAGTTCGAGGTCGCCGACGGTCAAGACGGCGGGGCGTTCCGGTGCGCCGCGGCGGATCAGCGCCCGAAGCCGTGCGATCAGCACCACGAACGAGAACGGTTTGATCAGGTAGTCGTCGGCGCCCAAGTCGAACGCATCGGCCAGGTCGTATTCGCCGTCCTTTGCCGACAGCATCAACACCGGCGTCCACACGCCTTGGGAACGCATACTCCTGACGATCTCGTACCCACTCTTGCCCGGCAGCATTATGTCGAGCACGATCGCGTCGTACGCGTCGGCTACCGCGGTCTCGAAGCCCTCGTCCCCGCGGTGTTCGACGTCGACCACGAACCCCTCGGCCACCAGGCCGCGACGAATCAGCTCCGCGAGGTGCACCTCGTCCTCGATCACCAGTACGCGCATCGCCTCATCCTTCCCATCGCCTCACAGCCAGTACACCAGAGCCGCCCACGGCACACGACGCGCGTTCAGCGGATCTTCAGCAGGACATTGCCAGACTGTGCCGGTGCGGCTGACGTGACTTTGCTCAACCCCGAAGCGCTGCTGCGACATCCCTGACATCGCTGCCTGGCTCACGCCGTCGGAGAGGAACTCGTGAAGACTGCTAGAAACTTGGCATCCATCGTGGTTGCGGCAGTGGCTATGGTGGCTGTGCTCGCCGGATGCGGCGCCAGCGCCACCAGCACCAGTTCGGGCGCGTCTACAGCGAGTGCAGCCTCGGGAACGGCTGCACCCGAGAACAATTCGGCCGGCGACATCCCCGATACTCAGGTATTCGTGCCCTTCACGCCGGCCACGAAGCTGTTCACCGTATCGGTCCCGGAGGGTTGGGCGCAGACCACCGACGGCGTGGCGACCGTCTTCACCGACAAACTCAATGCGGTGCGCATCGAGATGCGACCGGCGCTGGTGCCACTGACACCAGACGTGATTCGGCAGCAGGAGTTGCCCGCCATCCAATCATCCAGTCCGGGTTACCAATTCGGAGCGATCTCGGTGGTCCAGCGCAAGTCCGGCCCGGTCTTTCTGGTCACCTACCAGACCACGTCGCCACCCAACGAGGTGACCGGCAAGAGCGGCGTCGATACCGTCGAACGATACGAATTCTGGCGGGCCGGCCACGAGGCGATCCTGACGCTATCCGGACCGCTCGGAGCCGACAACGTCGATCCGTGGCGCACCATCACCGATTCACTGCAGTGGCAGTAGCGGCAGCACAGGCGCCGCCATGTCCTTTGGAGGCCCGTTCGCTATATCGCTTCTACCGCGCCGGTGACGAGGAGACCCTGGCCCTTCAGGGAGTATCCCTTCGGGTCGAGGCCGGTGACCTGGTCGCCGTCACCGGACCGTCCGGCTCGGGTAAATCCACCATGTTGTCGTGCCTGGCCGGGATGGACGACCCCGACGGCGGCATGGTGCGCATCGCCGGGCAGCGGATCAGTCACCGCACCGAGCGTGACCGTGCCCGGATCAGGTCGCGCTATGTCGGCATGCTGTTCCAGAATGCCAACCTCGTCGAGCACCTCACCGTCGCGCAGAATCTGGCACTGGTGCGGTCGCTGGCAGACCGGCCATCCATCGATGCCCCGGACCTGCTGGGGATGCTTGGTCTGCAGGATCGCTGCGGGGCCTACCCGAATCAACTCTCCGGCGGGGAACTTGCTCGGGCCGGGCTCGCGGTCGCGCTCGCCAACTCTCCGGCGGTGCTCCTGGCCGACGAACCCACCGGTGAACTCGACAGCGCCACCGAAGCCCATGTGCTCGACCTCCTGATCGCCGCGACGCACCGAGGCACCGCCGTGGTCGTCGCCAGCCACAGCTCAGCCGTCGCCGCCGCCGCGACCCGGGTCTTACGCCTCGATGACGGGAAGGCTCTCTGGTGACGACCACCCGTCCGGACCTCGACATCGACGTGACGGCATCGACCGTCGCCGAATGCGTCGACGTGGCGCGGTCGTTCGGCTCCGGCGCAGCCGCGGTACACGCTCTGAGGTTGGTGAGCTGCCGCATACCGGTCTCGGCGCGCATCGCCCTGACCGGCCCGTCCGGTTCGGGGAAGTCGACCCTCATCCACGTGATCGCCGGAATCGATGCGCCAACGGCTGGAACGGTGCGCTGGCCCGGACTGCACGCGGACCGTCTGGGTCGGCCCAACGGCGTCGGTGTGGTGTTCCAGGGTCCGAGCCTGCTGCCCAGCTTCGACGTCGTTGAAAACGTCGCCCTGCCAATGCTGTTCGCGGGACGGGATGAACTCAGCGCCCACGACCGCGCACTGGCCGCCCTCGACCTGGTCGGTATGCGTGAATCGGCGGCCAGGCTTCCCGACGAACTGTCCGGCGGCCAATCACAGCGGGTCGCGGTTGCCCGAGTCGTGGCAACTCGTCCTGCACTGATCCTGGCCGACGAACCCACCGGACAGCTCGATCACCACAACGCGGACCGGGTCATCACCGCTCTCCTGGACACCGCGACGGCCATCGGTGCCGCGCTGATGATCGCCACCCACGACCCAGCGGTGGCCGCGCGGCTCACCGACCACTGGACGATGCGCGACGGCTACCTCGACGTCGACATGACGACGGGAATGAACGCGCCATGATCGCGACCTGGACGCTGGGCCTGATCCGCCGCCAGCCGGGCCGACTCCTTGGCACCGCAGCGGGCATCGCCGCGGCGGTGGCGCTGCTCGCCTGCCTTGGCAGTTTCCTGGCCGCCGCGCAGAGCGCGATGACCGCCCGCGCGGCCGGTGCGGTCGCCGTCGACTGGCAAGTCGAAGTCCAACCGAACGGCTCGACACCCGCCGTGCTGGACACGGTACGGACGGCCCCGCACGTGCTGGCGGCATCACCGGTCGGGTTCGCCCGGTCGTCCGGGCTCAGCGCCACCGGCGCGGGAAGCATCCGAACGACCGGCCCCGCAACGGTATTGGGCATCCCAATGACCTACCGCGACACCTGGCCGGCCGTCCTGCGCACCCTCGCCGGCACCGATCGTGGTGTCCTGATCGCCCAACAAACCGCAGCCAACCTCAATGCCGCGCCAGGCGACACCATCACCATCGCCCGTCCCGGCATGCCGGCAATCGACGTCGTCGTCGACGGCGTAGTGGAACTCCCACAGGCGAACTCGTTGTTCCAGAAGGTCGGCGCACCGCCGGGTGCGCAACCCACGGCGCCGCCGGACAACGTGCTGATCCTCGACGAAGCCCAGTGGCACACCGTCTTCGACCCATTGGCGGCGGCGCGCCCCGATTTGGTCAGCACCCAAGTCCACGCCGCCCTCGACCACGCGTTGCCGAGCGATCCGGCCGCTGCCTACACCCAGGTCACCGCCGCCGCGCACAACCTCGAAGCACGTAGTGCCGGCTCGGCGCTGATCGGTAACAACCTCGCCGCCGCGCTCGATGCCGCGCGCGGCGATGCCGCCTACGCCCGCGTGCTCTTCCTCTTCCTCGGTCTGCCCGCAGCCGTCGTGGCGGCGCTGCTGACGGCCACGGTGGTCGACGCGGGAGCGCCGCGGCGCCGCCGCGAGCAGGCATTGTTGCGCGCCCGCGGCGCGACCACCAACAGACTGGTCTGGCTCTCGACGGCCGAGACGGCCGTGGTCGGCGTCCTCGGCAGTGCCGCGGGTCTGGCTTCGGCAGCACTGATCGGCCTTGCCAGCTTCGGATCACCCAGCTTCGGGGCAGACACCTCGGCCGCCGTCAGTTGGGCAGTGGCATCCGTCGCCGTCGGTCTGGCGATCGCCGCGGCAGCCGTGCTGGTGCCTGCATGGCGAGACCTGCGCCGCGTCACCGTCGCCAACGCACGCATCGAGGTACGGCGGACCCACGCCCCGGGATGGACCCGGTTCGGCGTCGACATCGTCTTACTCGTCACCTCGGGCCTACTGTTCTGGTTGGCCGGCCGCTCGGGCTACCAGATCGTCCTCGCGCCAGAAGGCGTCCCCTCGATATCGGTCTCCTACTGGGCGTTCGTCGCCCCCGCCCTGCTGTGGATCGGCGGTGCGCTCTTCATCTGGAGGCTGGCCGACCTCGTGCTGGTGCGGGGCCGCCGCGCGGTTGCCGTACTACTGAAACCGGTCGCCGGCCCGCTGTCACGCGTCCTCTCCCAATCCCTGGCCAGACAGCGGGCACCGCTGGCCCGCGCGATCGTGCTCCTGGCACTGACGGCGGCCTTCGCCGGATCCACGGCGACGTTCAACGCCACCTACCAGGCGCAGGCCGAAGTCGACGCGCAACTCACCAACGGCGCCGACGTGACCGTCACCGAAGCCCCAGGGGTGGCCGTACCCCCCGGCGGCGCGAAACCCCTGGCCGCCGTGAGCGGCGTGCGTGCGGTTGAACCGATCCAGCACCGGTTCGCCTACATCGGAGGCGACCTCCAAGACCTCTACGGGGTGAACCCAGACAGCATCGGCAACGTCACCGCGTTGCAGGACAGTTACTTTCGGGGTGGCACGGTCAGATCGTTGATGAACACACTGGCCTCCCAGCCGGATTCGATTCTGGTCAGCGCGGAAACCGTCAGCGACTTCCAGCTGGTGGTCGGCGACACGGTCAACCTCAGAATGCCGAACGCCACCACTCACCAGCTGAGTACCGTCCCCTTCCGGTACGCCGGAGTGGTCACCGAGTTTCCGACCGCGCCCAAGGACAGCTTCTTCGTCGCCAACGCCGGATACGTCGCCCAACGAACGGGCAGCGACGCCGTCGGCGCCTTCCTGGTCGACACGGGGGGACGCGACAGCGACGCGGTGGCCGCCCGCATCCGCGCGCTGGTGGGGACGTCGGCGACCGTCACCGACATCGCCGCCGCCCGGGGCAACGTGGGCTCCAGCCTGACGGCGGTCAATCTGGCCGGGCTCACCCGCATCGAGCTGGGGTTCGGGCTGTGTCTGGCCGCCGCGGCCGGCGCGCTCGTTCTCGCGCTGGGGCTCACCGAACGCCGACGAGCCTTCGCCATCGCCAGCGCGCTGGGAGCGACCCGCCGCCAGCTCGGTTCGTTCGTCTGGTCGGAATCGACGGCGTTGATCGTCGGCGGGCTTGGCGGTGCGGTCGTGTTGGGGTGGGCGTTGTCGCGCATGCTCGTCAGCGTGCTCACCGGTGTCTTCGATCCGCCGCCTGCGGCGCTGTCGGTGCCGTGGGTCTACCTGATCGTCATCGCGGTGACCGCGGTGGCCGCGATCGGCGCGGTGTCGGCCGGCACGGTCGGCTTCGCCAGACGGTCACCACTGGCCGCGTTGGGCAAGCTGTGACCGTGCCCGCTGAAGTGCTTCTCAGCACTCTTTCAGCGGGCCGGTGGCAATCTGTCAGCATGCGGCGAGCCGGATTTCGCGGGTGCTCGATGCGGGCCCCGAGGTGTGGTGCGAACGGTGATGCACGGGTTGACCGACGCTAGTCGGACCGACGAGGTGAGGGCGCGTGGCGCAGCGCCGCGCCCAGTTCCGAACTGCGCCAAGGGTATGCCGTCCCTACGGGTGCTGCGCGCGGCGGGCGACCCATGACGAAGATTCTGCTGTGCGCCGCCCTCGCCTACGCGATCGTCGCGCTGGCGGCGATCCTGATCGACTACGGCGTGACCGACGCCCGTCCTCGTCCGACCACCACGGTGATCGTCGACGTGTCTCCGGAATTGGTCGAGGATGCCGTCGAGCTGCGAACCGCACGCACCGATGGGCCCGTCGGTCGGGCGTTCGCATCGCACCACTCGTCGACACCCGTCCGCTGACCTTCCCTAGACCACTGACCCGGCGGCGGTGTGTGCCTCGCGCTCGATCTTCAACGCTTCTTCAGCACCGCTGTGGTGTGGTGTCTGCGCCGTGCCCCCGACACCTACCTATGAGGAGCATCCCCTGTGAACATCGTCCAAGCCGTGGTGTTGGGGATCGTCGAGGGCGTTACGGAGTTCCTGCCGATCTCGAGTACCGGGCATCTCACCATCGTCGAGAAACTCATGGGTCTGCCGCTGGGTGATGCCGCGGTCACGGCCTTCACCGCGATCATTCAAACCGGGGCGATCCTCGCGGTGATCGTGTACTTCCGCCGTGACATCGCGACGTTGGCAACGGTGTGGGTGCGGGGCGCCCGCAACAAGCAAGCGCGAACCGACTCGGAGTATCGGCTGGCTTGGGCGGTGATCGTCGGATCGATCCCCATCGGCGTGGTGGGATTCCTTGCCAAGGACGTCGTTTCCGGCCCGCTGCGCAATCTGTGGGTGGTCGCAGGAGCGCTGATCGCCTGGAGCGCGGTGATGTACCTCGCGGAACGCGTTGCGACCCAACGGCGCTCCGAAACCCAAGTGACGCTGCGCGATGCATTGGTGATCGGCATCCTGCAGTGTGTGGCGCTGATACCTGGGGTGTCGAGGTCGGGTGCGACGATCAGCGGGGGGTTGTTCGTCGGCCTCAACCGTGTTGCGGCAACGCGGTTGTCGTTCTTCTTGTCGATACCCGCCCTGGTGGCGGCCGGCGGTTACGAAGCGGCGACGTCAGCCAGTGACGTTGCCAGCGGTGTGGGGTGGTTGGCGACGGGCGTCGCAACGGTGGTGAGCTTCGTTGTCGCATACGCCTCGATCGCGTGGCTGCTCCGGTTCGTCTCCGGACACCCGATCACCTACTTCGTCGGCTATCGCCTGGTGCTCGCGGGCGTGCTCATCGTTGCCCTGTCCACCGGTGTCCTCGCCGCGGTGTGACGGTGTCCTTAGTCGCCGCTGCGCATGTGTTCGCCGCCGTGTTCCATGCCGTGACGCGGTGTTTCGTAGTCTCCGTGCGCGATCAACACAACCACGGTGATGGTGCACAGGACGACGGTGATGAGCACCAGAACGGCGGCGATCCACACGGAGAGTTGGCCGAGTCGACGGACTCGGTCGGAGGCGTGCTGAGCGGCTGTGACATCGCCGCTGGCCCATAGCGGATACACGGCGAACGCATGGGTGAACGCCGAGAAGGCCAGCGGCCAGAAGCACAACAGCGTCGCGACCGCCCATCCCGCGTGCGCCGGTGGCGCAGTTTCCGCGGGTGTGTGCGACGCGTCGGCCGGCGTGTCGGAAAGCTCGGTGGTGTCAGACATTTCGTACCTCCTGAGGGCAGACCATGGGAATTGGTGACGGGGTCACGGTCATCGCGCGGACGGATGACCCGGCGGCGCGTGGCATCGGCGGTCGTGTCACTGAAGCGAGGTCAAAAGCGTGGTGAGAGTTTGCTTCTCGGCCGCAGGGTCGGGGTTGGCTGCCCGCAACGCGGTGAGGACGTCGTCGATCTGGCCGTCCAGCACGGTCCACCCGTTGTCGTCGAGGG
>Ga0137412_10004879_pt1 | contig 10715 bp, 8 predicted proteins | sample CZODoug2_1_16fun_FD_122160 | JGI IMG/M metagenome (GOLD analysis project Ga0137412, IMG submission 122160) | Vadose zone soil fungal communities from Angelo Coast Range Reserve, California, USA - CZODoug2_1_16fungal (Hybrid Assembly) | ecosystem: Environmental > Terrestrial > Soil > Vadose zone... | reverse complement strand
TACGGGACGATCTTTCATGTCGCTTTGCCGGACGGTAATTCATGAATGATCGCTTGTGAACCGACCGGTTCAGGCATGCCGGCCTCGAGTATCACAATAGATGATCCAAGAAGCCGTTCTTTCAAATCGGCGTTCGCTCAGGGCGCTCAAGAGCAGTCCAAGCAAGCCGATTTCCTGTTCGTCCAATCCTCGAAGGCCATTACCTTCGACAAGTCGACGAACAAGCTGACCTTGACCGGCGTGAGCCCGATGACGTTGTTTTTCACCGACCGGCCTGAGCGGGTCGCCGGAAATATGAAGACCACGGCATTCATTCCGTTCTGGAGCGAAGGCAAGGACAACTTCAAGTCCGATCCGCCCAACGCCGACGTTTCAATTCTGGAAGGCAACGCGTTGCAGCAGATCGTCGTTGTGCTGCAGGACCCCGTGCTGGAAGGCGACAATCTCGCCTACACCGTCAAGGTACTGCAAGGCGACATGCCGGCCAAGGGTGCCGACGTATCGGTTTTCATCGACATCATCGGTAGGCCGTTGACACCGTTCTCGTATGCGGGCGTTGCGCGGCGTGCTTACCGGCGGGCGTATTTCTATCGATGAACACCGCGAGAGCGCCGCGGTTGATCCGATTCAAAGCAAGCCAATGACTATTGTGTCCAAGTCACTCGCTGGCGTGCTTTTGGCGAGCACAGAAAGGGATCAGTCGCCATGACGGTCAAACGCACCGCCTGCATGCTGATGACTTTCGCCGCGGTGGCCGCTCCTGCGCCCGCGCAACCTCCGCGCGCACCCGATTTTTTTCTGGACGGCCTCGCGGCGCACTTCGACGCGGGATATCCGGCCGGACTGCCGATACTGCGGAAGGCACTGGACGCCTTCGGCATCGGCATGTCGGTCGACGAGGAACATCGCTGGCATTGGTTGGCCGGCGTTGTCGCCCGGCTGCTATGGGATGACCGTCGCTGGGAGATGCATACCGAGGGACACGTCCGGCTCGCCCGTGGCATCGGCGCGCTCAGCGGGCTTCCACTCGCCCTTAATGCGCGCGCGATCGCGATGTTGTTCGCCGGTGACCTGACTGCCGCGGCCTCGTTAATCCAGGAGTTGCGGGCGGCGACGGATGCCACTGGCAGCAACCTCGCGCCATATGCCGCCTTAGGCGTGGCGGCTTTCCGAGGTGCACAAGCAGAGGCGGCCACGCTCATCGACGTCATGATCAGCGATGCGACCCGACGAGGCGAAGGGACCGCGATAACGTTCGCCGAATGGGCGAGTGCGGTGCTGAACAACGGCGTTGGTGACTACGAGACGGCGATGAGAGCGGCTCAGCGCGCAAGTGAGCATGCGGGTCAAGAGGTTGCCGCGACCTGGGCGGCGGTCGAGCTCATCGAGGCCGCCGCGCGTAATGGGAATAGCGAGCTAGCAGTCGGCGCCTGTCGTCGGCTGGCCGAGATGACGAGCGCCAGCGGCACGGACTGGGCGCTCGGCATCGAAGCTCGTTCACGTGCGCTGCTGAGCGGCGGCGATACGGCTGAACGTCTCTACCGCGAGTCGATCGAGCGTCTTGGCCGTACCCGCATCCGAGCAGATCTCGCCCGCGCGCATCTGCTGTACGGCGAATGGCTGCGCCGGGAGCGTCGCCGCGTCGACGCACGGGCACAGCTTCGCATCGCCCACGAAATGCTGGACGCGATGGGTATGGAGGCTTTCGCGGAGCGGGCCAGGCGTGAGCTGCACGCCACCGGTGAAACAGTCCGCAAACGCAGCGTCGCCACCGGCGATGAGCAGCTCACGGCACAGGAGGCCCAGATCGCGCGGATGGCGCGCGACGGCCTGAGCAATCCCGAGATCGGCGTCCGCATGTTCATCAGCGCGCGCACCGTCCAGTACCACCTACGCAAGGTTTTCACCAAGCTCGGCATCGGGTCACGCAGCCAGCTCGACCGCGTCCTGCCCGACTGACCAGCCCACGGCCGTTAATCGCACTGTGCAGTGGCGGATGCGAACGCGTCCCCCTTCGACCGACGATGACCAGTGACATCACAACGCCGTGCTGCCGGTCACCGCAATATTGGTTTACGGGGGAGCCATGGACGAACTACTAACCACCGACGAACCCCTTGACGGGCTAAGCGACGAGTCGCTCGACGATGTCGCGGTTCATGCCGAGTATCGCCGGCTCGTTGAGGAGCAGGCGGCCGTGCGGCGGCTGGGCACGCTGGTCGCGCGCGGCGTCGAACCGTCGGAGCTGGCACGCGTTGTGACCGAGGAGATGCGCAAGTGTGTGGGTGCGGCCACCGGTGGATTGTGGAGCTTCGACACGAGCGACGAGATAAGGATGGTGGCCGCCGCGGCTGCCCATCCTGCCGTGCTTGCCACCGGGCTTGCCCGGTGGCCGCTAGGTACTCGCACGCCGATCGAGGGCAACACCCTCGCAACCATGGTGCACCGCACCGGCCTCCCCGCGAGGATTGACAGCTACGACCACATTGGCGGGGCGGTCGCGACCCAGGTGCGTGCGGTGGGCGTCCGCGCGGCGGTGGGAGTTCCGATCTTTGTCGACGACAACATGACCGGCTTTGTGGCCGTCGGTTCCGTCCAACCCGGCCCCATGCCCGCCGATACAGAAATGCGCATCAGCCGGTTCGCCGAAGTCGCCGCCACTGCATTGGTGGCGGGATACCGCGAGGAGCAGAAGAGGCGGCTCCTGGGCGAGGCATCTCACCGTCCGTTTCTGATCAACTCGTTGCTCGAGGGGCGAGTCATCGATCGCTGGAGCTTGTGCGAACTCGCCGGTGCGCTGCAGCTGCCGGTCAATGGTCCGTTCGTGGTCATCGCGGCGGAGGTTCCGTCCCTGGCGAGAGTGGCGTTGCCGGAGATCGAATCGAAGCTGCGCAGCCGGGACGTGTACTCGGCATGGCGGCTGCAACCCGATTTGCAGGTCGGGATCGTGCACGTCAAATCTGAGCGACAACTTGACGAGATTCTCGGTTTGGTGTCACGGTTGGCGACGGATCGGGTGGGGGGCAGTTCGTGTTTCGCCGATCTGCGCGACACGCCGCAGGCGCTGCATATCGCCAAGGTGATGCAGCGGGGCCGACCCCACCATTCCTCGCCGGTTGCGGTGTTCGACGGCTCGATTCTGGCCACTGCGGCAGTCGCTGCCCCCGAGGTGATGCTGAAATCGATTCTAAATGCCTTGAAAGGCTTTGAGGACCTCCCCGAAGACGAGCGCGAGACGCTGTGCGAAACGTTTCGGGTGTGGCAGGACAACGACGCATCCGTGCGCAGGACCGCCGAGGTGCTTTTTTGCCATCCCAACACCGTGCGCCATCGACTGCGCCGGATCGAGAAACACACCGGCCGATCTCTTTCGCGCCCAAAGGATCTCGCCGAACTATGTTTGGCTTCCGAAGTACATCGCCGGCTCATGTAACACATTCTCGCCAGACCGCTATCCACGTCGCCGTAGCCTGGATGTTCACGTGAGTCTTCTCGCCTGACCGGCCTGCCCGTTGCCCAGGATGTCGGCTCTCTTATATCGGGCCACGCTGCGGATCGACCAATTGCGGACACCAGTGGGGCGCCATCGGCCTGCCAGACTCCCCAATCGTGGCCGTCGATACCGCCCATTTCGTGCGTGCCGTTGCCTCGCATGCATTCGGTCGGAACGGCTCTTTGGAGTTGGACTGGCCGACTGTCTTGGACTTGCCGACGGCGAGGTCTGCAAGCTTTGAATGCGGGCTATCCGAGCGACCGACCGATCCGGAACAGCACAAGCACGATGCCGAGCACCCACAGCCAGATTCGCCGTTTCTGTGCCTGGCAGGCGGTGCAGGTGGCGGCGCGGTGTGCTACTCCTCGCCGTCCAAGTAGAGCTTGTTTGCCTCCCATCCCGCTAATATGCTGCGACGGCCATAGGGCAACGCTCCAGGCTTTGGACATGAGTGATCGGCTACGCGGGGGGGTTTCGTGTTGAATCTTCGTCGCATTGTTTCAGTGGTGGCTTTGATAGGTCTGGTGACGGGCGGCGTCGCCTGCTCCAGTGATGCCAAGCCAGGCTCATCCGGAAATGCGAAGACAACGGTGACCGATAGTGGCTTCACTCTGACAGCGGGCACTGTCACCGCCTCGGCCGCGAGTGGCGTCGCTCCCAGCGGGACCACGGTGTCGATGCAAACAGGCGCCGGTCCTCTTCCGCCAGAAGTCGGCAATGTGTTGACCACAACAGGCGATTCCATGCGAATCTCACTAAATGATGGCGCTGTACAACCGGTGTCGCCCGTCAAGTTGACGTTCGTCGTCGATGCAGCCGCGGCACAGGATGCCATTTCCAAGGGCGATGCGCCGGTTGTGTTCAGCCGATCGGCAGACGGAACGACTGAGCTTCTTGCGGGGTCCTACGACGACGCAACGCATACGATAACGGCGACGACGACGCACTTCTCGTCGTTCTGGCCAGACTGGTTCAATCCCTCGAAGTTCTTTAGCGGGGTGGTCGATTCAGCGAAGCAACTGCTCGGTGCTGCCCATCCGCCGCCGGATTGCGTTGGCAAATTGGCTGTTTCGCAAGGCGTGACGTACACGGTGTCGAGCGTCACGGGTGATGTCGCGTGGCCGTGTATCAGCGGCGACGATTCGCAACTCAGACTGACCCTGTACTCCAACAGCTCGTTGGTCTATCGGGTGCGAACGACACCCGCGACGTCTGGAACCCCTGCTGCCGAACTCAATCTCACCGGCATCGCGGCAACAGCGATCTACAAGGAGCTGTTCGCCAGATACGCCGACAAGGAGTCGGTGCTACCTGCAAGCGGATCAGTCGATTTCGCGTTCGACGCGAATGACCCTCCGCAGGACGGGGCACTGTTGTCGGAGCCCGCTCCTGCGATGGTTGCCGTTCTTGTGCTTGGCCTCGAAACAGCAGGAAAACCGTTCGGCCTCGGCGTCGTCAGCATCGAAGTTGAAGAGGCCCGGAGCGAAGATGTCGTCGTCGTTGTCGTGCTCGGCAAGCGCCACGGTCGGCTCGACGTCGTCGTCCTCGGGGTAGTCATTCATCACGTCCGTGGCCCCGGCCTTGGTTTCGGCGGTCCGCTCCGTACGGCGCTGGCGCCACTCCTCCGAGCCCTGGCGGACGGTCCGCGCGGTCGCTTCGCTCCCCTTCATGCCGCCGAAGAAGACGACCTTCAGCCCGTGGCCGATCCCGCGCGCAAGCGCCGAGACCGAGGTCCCGGTCAGGAGCATCCCGCCCGCGACCAGCATCAAAAGGGCGAAGATGCGCGCGCCGAACGAGCCGAAGAGGTAGTCCAGCCCGGTTTCGATCCCGTAGCCGACCTTGCCCCCTTCCCACCCGAAGAAGAGCACGAAGACCAGGTAGATCCCCGCCGCGACGAGGAAGAGGCCGATCAGGTCGAGATGGCGCTGCTCGATGCCGTCGAACAACGAAAATCCGCCGTGAGATTTGGCGACTTTGCGACCTTTCGGCTTGGCTTTCGCTTTGCCTTTGGGTTTACGGGCAGGGGAGCGTTTCTGTCGAACGAACACGCCCCCCGTTTCGACGCCGGGCGCCTATCCCCTGTCGCGTATTGGGCCCAGGAGGCAAACCCGCTCTAAATTCGGCATAAAACCACCGCATTGCGCTCGAATTCGCCTTTAAGATTCGCTCCATGCTCAGCGCCGATCCAGAGGTTCAGCAAGGCGGTCGCGTCCTCGTCGTCGAGGACGACGCCGACATCGCCGACGTCCTGCGCCGTTCGCTGCGCAACGAGGGCTACGAGGTCCGCACCTCCGCCGACGGGGTCGAGGCACTCGACATGGCAGTCGGCTTCGTCCCCGACCTGGTCGTGCTCGACCTCGGCCTCCCCGGCCTCGACGGGATCGAGGTCTGCCGCAGGCTCCGCCAGGAGGGCGACGTGCCGATCCTGATGCTGACCGCCCGAGCCGAGACCGAGGACCGGGTCACCGGCCTCGACAGCGGTGCCGACGACTACTTGGTCAAGCCGTTCGAGCGCAAGGAGCTGCTGGCCCGGATCCGCGCGCTGCTGCGCCGCCGGCCTCCCCGCGGGGCCGCCTCGCTCGAGGTCGGCGACCTGCAGCTGAACCCCGATACCCGCGAGGTCTACCGCGGCGAGCGCGAAATCGAGCTCACCAACCGCGAGTTCGAGCTGCTCGAGTTCCTGATGCGCAACGAGCGCCTGGTCGTCTCCCGCGAGCGCCTGCTCGACGAAGTCTGGGGCTACGACCCGATGGCCGCGACCAACACGATCGACGTCTTCATCTCCAACCTGCGGCGCAAGCTGGAGGCCGGCGGCGAGCCCCGCCTGCTCCACACCAAACGCGGCGCAGGGTACGTCCTCAAAGACTGATGGTCGGCGCGGCCCGCGACAACACCGCGGCCTGGCTGCGGCGAGTTGCGCATCCCCGCGCCTGGCCGGTGCGCTGGCGCATCGCCGGGGTCTCCTCCGGGCTGACGCTGGCGATCCTGATGGTCTTCGGCGGCACGATCGGCGAGATCGCCACCACCCGCATCCGCGACGACTTCAACAACGAGATCCGTGGCGCGGTCGAAGTCCTTTCCTCCGAACTGCGGGTGCTCACCCCGCTGGTCGGCGAACAGCAGGTGGTCGGGCCCGAACTGGGCACCTACGTTCTCCCGGACGACGCCTCGGTACGGGTCTTCAACCGGTCCGGCGAAATAGTCGAAGAAAAGAACGGCGGCCGGCTCGGGCGTCCCGAACACCGCGGCACCAAGGAAGAAAACGGGATGCGGGTGGAGACCGAAGTCCTTCGCGACAAAGAATCTGGCGTGATCACCGGTTACGTCCAGTACGGCCGCAGCACCGAGCACGTCGACGACACGATCAATCGCATCTGGCTGCTGATCGCTGCCGGGGTCCTTGGCGGGACGTTGCTCGCCATCTTCGCCGGAGTGGCGATCGCCGGCCGGGCGATGCGCCCGATCGCGGCGCTGACCGCGAGCGCCCGCGAGATCGCCGACACCCGCGACACCTCGCGCCATATGCCGAGCCCACCGGTCGAAGACGAGGTCGGCGAATTGGCCGAGACGCTCGAGCAGATGCTGCGCTCGCTCGACGGCGCCCGCTCCGAGCGCGAGCAGGCGATGCAGCAGCAGCGTACATTCTCGGTTACCCTCGAACTTCGCTAACACCTGAAGGTGTGCCAATTACCAAGGCGCGGCAGTGGAAGACAGCAGAGTACATTCAGGACAACTGGAGAGTAACTCCGAAGCTGACACTGAACCTTGGGCTCCGTTACGACATCTTCGCACCACCAGTAGACATAAATAACGTAAGCAGAACACTGGACTTTAGTACGCCTACTCCAACACTCGTGCCCGGAGCTGGAGCCCGTCTGAATAGTATCTGGAGCATTACCTACAAGGACCTTGGGCCACGAATTGGATTTGCCTACTCGGCAACACCTACGACAGTCATTCGTGCCGGTTATGGGCTTTTCTACTATGGTGGACAGTTCGACAATATCAACATTCTGCAGTTGAATCCGCCTACAGCCGGAAGTCTTACGATTACGAATCCAAGTGCCAATCCGGTAGCTACGATTCAAAATCCAGTTCCAGCTTCACTCTACCCAACTGATCCATTTTTTAACGCAGTAACTGTCCCTGCAGATCGTAAGAGGCCTGATCTAACACTGCAGACTTACAACGTAACGGTATCGAAGCAGTTCGGTTCGAATGTGTTGGATATAGCCTACGTGGGTGTCAAGGGAACAAATCTAGACAGCAGCATTAAGAACTTCAACTCGCCTGCTCCTGGCCCAGGTGATCTTCAGGCACGACGACCGTATCCAACTTTTGCAAGGATTCGTTACCAAGACTTTTCTGGAGCGTCTAACTACAACGGATTGCAGACGCACTTCGAACATCGACTTACACAGGGGCTGAGTTTTACGGCAGCGTATACCTGGTCGCACGAGCGAGACAACCAGGCGTTCGATACAAATGGTGGTGGGTGTGGATGCCAGAATCCTCGCGCTCCGCATGAGTGGGCTAATGGCGTGACAGATCAGCGACATAGTCTGGCAGTTGGCTATGTCTGGGCTTTACCTGCAGCTCATGTGTCACGAGAATTTGGTTCAGTTTTGAATGGATGGACATTGAATGGATTGGTATTGCTCGCGAGCGGCAATCCATATGATGTGCTCTTAGGTTCGGATAGTCAGAACACCGATGGGCAGACGGAGAGACCGAATCGAGTGCTCGGAGAACAGCTCGCTGCTTCAAAGCAATCGATCAACGAGTGGTTCAATACTGGAGCATTTGAGACGAGCGGATTTGCATATGGGAATTCACCACGAAACCCGCTGGTTTCGCCCAGCACTCGTGTGGTGAATCTGGCAGTAATGAAGGATGTGCAGATGCCTTTCAATGAGTCACAGAGGTTGCAGATCCGGTTCGAGGCGTTCAATGCCTTCAATACGCCACAGTGGTCAACACCCGATGCAAACCTGGGTGATGACACTTTCGGCCAGATTACGTCGACGGCTTCCGCAAATCGTGAGTTGCAACTGGCGCTAAAGTACTTCTTCTAACGCGGCCAGGCAAAAAGTTGGGGGTGGGCCAGGGGGACATGCCCTGGCCCCATTTTTTCGAACTATCCCCATATATCAACTGACGCTCTGACTTACTTTCGTATGAAATCGAAGGTGAAGCTTCTCCATCTCCACATGGACTTCCTGACCATTCTGCTCTCGTTGCTTCGCCCACCCTTCAATCACCTCGATGCAACCATGATCGATATAACGAAGCCCATCGCCATGAACAGACACTACACATCCATTTTTTACCTGTTCCAATGCTTGTGTAATCTTTGGAATTCCGAGGAAGGTTCCGACTCCCGTGAGATGAACATGCGTATGTTCTCCCTCGACTTCAACCCGTGTTTCAAGATGGGTAATAGAGTAGAGCAGCTTCAACAAGCAAAGCCCGAAGCCTACAAGAACACCGGTCAATAGATTTGTCATAACAATTGTGATCAGAGACGCACAGTAGATAAGAACGGGAACTCTTCCAAAGCGTCTGAGTTTTCGTATCTCAGCTAGTTTGACCAACCTAAGTCCCACATAGACCAGAACTGCTGCGAGGCTTGCAGTAGGAATAAGTCGCAGAAGCGACGGCATAGCCAGTACGGATAGAAGAATCCACGCACCATGCATGATCGTAGACTTACGAGTCTCCGCACCTGCCTGTACATTTGCCGAGCTACGTACGATGACCCCTGTCATTGGAAGAGCACCTAGCAGTCCACAAAGGATATTGCCGACGCCTTGCGATGCCAGCTCTCGGTCATAGTTGGTTTTGACACGCGTCTGCATCTGATCGACGGCCGATGCAGATAGCAGGGTCTCGGCGCTGGCAATAAATGCAAGAGCCAAAGAGGTTCCAATCAATCCAATCCAAGGCATCGCATGCAAAGCTGAGAAGGAGGGGAAAGAGACCATATCCCGAAGATTGATAGGCACCTGAATTCGATTGACGCTTAGATGAAAGATCTGAGCGATCGCAGTAGCCGCGACGATACCGAGCAGAGCTCCAGGGATAATCTTCAACTTAGCCGGCCGGAACTTTTCCCAAAGATAAAGCACACCAAACGTCACTAGGCCAACAGCTGCAGCAGCCTCCTCTTTGCTGCCGTTAAGTGGAAATACACCTCCGAATACGGCGCCCCACATTGCAACGATATTAGCCGGCCCGCTGTGCTGTGGCGCACGGTCGAGCGCTACATGAAACTGTTGGATGACGATCAGAATGCCGATACCAGCGAGCATTCCATGAATTACCTCTGGAGAGATCGCCTGAAACCATCGGCCGGCTTTGAGTAAGCCTGCAATCAATTGAATTGACCCAGCAATTATCAGAGCCGGACCCAAAGCTTTTATGCCATACTCCTGCACTAGGCCAAATACGATAACGGCCAGACCTGCTGCCGGGCCACTCACCTGCAAAGGTGAACCAGCCATAAATCCTACAACTAATCCTCCAATAACGCCCGTAACTAAACCGGCTGCAGGTGGCATTCCCGAAGCAAGGGCAATTCCCATGCAGAGAGGCAACGCTACCAGGAAGACAACAAGCGACGCGGATAGATCCCGTATAAATGATCCGCTGCTTGGTGAGGCGGAAGTAGTTTCAGAGATAGCCATCGATCCTCCTAAAGCAATCTTCAGTTCTGTTTGCGGTTGTAACGAAGCCATAAGCTCGAGTTAAGAAATCAGTGAATTGAACATTCCATGTTCCATCAAAATGGCTACATATCAGATTCGGTTTACATCCAACAATGGAATTCGCGGATATAGCCCTGGATCAAAATACGGCATGATCCTATCCGAAAGACTCTCCAATGCTGCCTTCGTCAATGACTAGGCAGCGATGATCCTCTGCGCCGGCAGAGGCGTATTTATACGGATGCAGTCCCTGATCTAAAACCAAAGAGCTGGCTAACATCATCATCTATTGAAAGAGGGGTGGAAGTACTAGGCGGTAGGGGGTGCACGGCCTCGACTAGGGAGACGTTGGGCATCGCCTAGTTCAACAAAAACTTGTGGAGAGAGAACTTGTTTTTGATATGCAAGAACAGGCAGAGTTATGCGGTCACTCGCTTGAAGAACGGAACCGGTTCCTGGTGCCTGCGGACCACCGTTATTCGAAGGGGCCTGCGTCGCCTGATCGTTAAGCGTCT
>Ga0137412_10004878_pt1 | contig 10715 bp, 7 predicted proteins | sample CZODoug2_1_16fun_FD_122160 | JGI IMG/M metagenome (GOLD analysis project Ga0137412, IMG submission 122160) | Vadose zone soil fungal communities from Angelo Coast Range Reserve, California, USA - CZODoug2_1_16fungal (Hybrid Assembly) | ecosystem: Environmental > Terrestrial > Soil > Vadose zone... | reverse complement strand
TGAGCAGCTTGCGGCGCGAAAGTCCGAACTGATGGCATAGTCGCTCCGCGCGGCCAGTGCCGCGCTGATGAAAACAATTTCGGCTGAATGTCGAACGGTGGGGTCTCCGGGCGTCCTGAGGGCACCTGTCACGGAGACCCCGCAATGAAATTGACCGTAATGACTGCCGCCGTCCTGATCACCACCGCGGCGAGCGCCGCGGAAGTGCCGCAGCCGGGCACCGGGCCGATTCCCGCCGGCAGCTATACCCTCGACAGGCCCCATGCGAGCCTGATCTTCAAGGTCAATCACCTCGGGTTCTCCCATTGGACGGCGCGCTTCACGAGCTTCGATGCCCAACTGCAATTCGATCCGGCCAGGCCGGCGGCGGACCAGGTGACGGTGACTATCGATCCCACCTCGATTACGCCGGACAATCCGCCGCCCGGATTTGTGGTCTCGCTGCAGGGGGCCCAGTGGCTGAATGCCGGGCAATTTCCGCAAATCACCTATAAATCTACGCACGTCGCGGCCGTGGGCAAAAACGGCCTGCGCATCACGGGCGATATGACATTGCATGGTGTCACCAAGCCTGTTGTATTGGATGCGACCTTCAACGGCGGCTGGATCGGCCATCCCATGGACCCGCATGCTCGTATCGGTTTTTCGGCGCACGGTACCCTGAAGCGCTCGGAGTTCGGAATCGCCTTCGGCGTCCCGCAGCCGGGATCGACTATGGGCGTGAGCGATGCTGTTGATTTCACCATTGAGGCGGAGTTCTCAGGTCCCCCCTGGAAAGGCCACGCGAGCGGCGCGGCCGGCAGGTAGGCTGCTATACTGCGTCGCCACCGCAGCCGCCCCTCACCAACGCAGCCGGCCCAAGTCTGACTCGAGAAGGCCACGCTTTTTGCCGGCGGAAAAGGACCTGGGCTCCGCGCGGCCAGTGTCCCTGCTAGGGATAGTGCCGCGCCAATAAAAGCACATGAGTGACGACTCCACAGCGGCGGGCGATTTCCTGAAGGGCTTGAGCGAAGCGGAATACTCGCGAATTTCGGCCCTGCTGGATGAATCCATTGACATGATTCCCAGCGACCGGGAAATCTGGCTTGCCACGCTGGGGCGCACCGACCCGAAGTCCGCCGCCATCCTGCGCCGGATGTTTACCGCGCAGGTCGCCTACTCGGCCGACAATTTCCTGGAAGACATGCCCTCCGTGCCGGCCGACCCGGCGCACGGCTCCGACGCGACGCTGGTCGGCAAACAGTTCGGACTCTACCGTGTGGTGTCGCTTCTGGGGCGTGGCGGAATGGGCAGCGTGTGGCTGGCGGAGCGCGCCGATGGCCTGTTCAAGGTGGCGCTCAAGTTGGTTCATACCGCGCTCGTGAGCCGGGTGACGGCGGAGCGGTTCGCCCGCGAGCGCGAGATCCTCGCGAGCCTGAGCCATCCCAACATCGCGCGCCTGTTGGATGCGGGCATCGCGGACGACGGCCAGCCCTATCTGGCGCTCGAGTATATTGTCGGAACTCCGCTCGCAACCTACTGCGACAATCGCAAGCTGGCGCTCCCCGAACGGCTCGCGCTGTTCCAACAGGTCCTGGTAGCCGTGCAGTACGCCCATGGCCACCTGGTCATTCATCGTGACCTCAAATCTTCCAACATCCTGGTCAGTGACGATGGCCAGGTGCACTTGCTGGATTTCGGCATTGCCAAGCTGCTGGGGGACGGGCAGGCGCGCGAGACCGAGCTGACGCAACTCGGCGGCCTTGCCCTGACGCCGGACTTCGCTGCCCCCGAGCAGATTCTGGGGCTGTCGGTCAGTACCGCCGCCGATGTCTACTCGCTCGGCGTTCTGTTGTATGGGCTGTTGACCGGAGAGCGTCCCTATCGACTCAAGGCGGAGTCGCGCGGCGTGCTGGAGCAGGCGATCCTGGAGGCCGATCCGGTACCCCCGAGCCGCGCGGTGTTGACTGAAGCCGCCGCGGCGAACCGGGTAACAACCGTACGAAAGCTCACATCGGCGCTGCAGGGCGACCTCGACACCATCATCCTCAAATCGCTGAAGAAGGTGCCGGCCGACAGATTCACGACAGTCAACGCGTTTGCGGAAGACATTGCCCGCTACCTGACCGGGAAGCCTGTCCTCGCTCAACGGGATACGCTTGGCTACCGAGCGTTGAAATTTGCCCGCCGCCACTGGGTTGGGATCGGTGTTGGAGCCGTTCTTCTGCTGACCCTGCTGGCCGGCCTGGCGGCGACCACGTATGAAGCCAGAATCGCGGCCCGGCAACGCGACAATGCTCTGGAGGCCAACCGCAGATCATTGACTCAAACGGCCGCCGCGCGTCTCCAGGAGGGCGATGTCCCGGGAGCACTCAACATCATCCTCGACGTGTTGAACGGCCAGGGCCAGTACACTCCGGAAGCGTTGAATGTGTTGCAGGAAGCACGCGCCGCGGATGTGCAGATCCTGGCGATAACCGGACACACAGATCGTGTACGGTCGGTTGCCATCTCGCCCGACGGGCGCCTGATTGCCACGGCGTCGTTCGACAACACGGCGCGACTGTGGGATGCGCAGACCGGACAGGAAATCGGGATGCTCGGAGATCCGGGCGATCACTTCATTCAGATCGTGTTTTCCCGGGATGGCAGCCACATCGCCACGGCCTCCTATGACAGGACGGCCCGGCTGTGGGACGCCAAAACCGGACATCTGCTGCGGGATTTCACGGGCCATACGGACAGGCTGCGGTCGCTGGCTTTCTCGCTTGATGGACGCCGACTCGTCACCGGTTCGTACGACCGCACAGCGCGCATATGGGATATCGCGACCGGCAAGCAACTCCAAGTTCTAACGGGTCACGACGAGGTGATCTCTGGTGTGGGCTTCTCGCCCGATGGAACCCGGGTAGTCACAGGGTCGTACGACAAGACCGTTCGTATATGGAACGCAGCTACTGGCCGTGAAGTGAAGCGGTTTCCCGGGCATACGGACCGCGTAACGTCGGCAGAATTCTCGCCTGAAGGCCTTCGCGTACTCACGGCATCCGGGGACAAGAGCGCGCGTATCTGGGAAGTCTCATCAGGAAGGGAGCTGGTTCAGCTCCGCGGCCATACTCAGCTACTGGCGGCGGCCACGTTCTCATCCGATGGAAAAAACGTCATCACTGCCGCCTATGACCGGACGGCGCGCATCTGGGATTCTGCTACCGGCCAACAACTGTTCCTGTTGGCGGGACACACGGACACGGTGGAGTCCGCTGTGCTTTCCAGGGATGGCTCGCGAGCCATCACGGCTTCGAGCGATCGCACCGTGCGGATTTGGGACACGGTCGGTAAACGGATCCAGCAATTGGAGGGCCACGCGGATTCGATTACCAACGCGGTGTATTCACATGACGGTCGCCGAATCATCACCGCGTCATTCGACAAGACCGCTCGTATCTGGGACGCCGTAACGGGTAAGACCCTCGTGCAGTTGATTGGGCACCCGGAGCGGGTTACTTCCGCCGCACTGTCTTTTGATGGCCGACGCGCCGTGACCACTTCCACCGATAAGACGGCTCGGATCTGGGATGCAGAAACCGGGCGGGAGCTCGTCGTGCTGACCGGACATACCGAAGCGGTGTTCTCCGCAGCGTTTTCGCCCGACGGACAGCACGTTGTTACGGCAGGGTTGGACAAGACGGCGCGTATCTGGGAAGTCGCGACCGGTCAATTGGTTCGCATCCTGGAAGGTCATGGTGGCCCGGTCGAGAATGCCTTTTTCTCGTCCGACGGAGGCCGGATCGTCACTTCGTCCAACGATAAGACCGCACGCATCTGGGACGCATTCACAGGGCAGCAATTGACGGTCTTCAGCGGCCATACTGACGTTGTGGAACGAGCGGAGTTCTCTCCTGACGGAACGCGAATCATCACCGCATCCGACGATAAGACCGCGCGTGTATGGGACGTGGCCACCGGCCGAGAAGTCCTGACTCTCAATGGACATTCGGACCAGGTGCCGAGTGCTTCCATGTCCAGGGACGGACTGAAGATTGCCACCGTATCGGCCGATAAAACGGCGCGGGTCTGGAACGCGATGACCGGCGAGCAGCTGCTGGTACTGCGCCATCCGGACCAGGTTGAAGGCGCGACGTTCTCGTCCGACGGCGATCGAATCGTGACGGCCTCGGATGACGGTCTGGCGCGCATTTGGGATGTCCGCGTCACACCGATCGCGCAACAGATGCGCTGGATCGAAGCCGCACAATTCGAGTCGTTGGATCGCACGCAACGATTTGCCCTCGGCTTGCTGACCCCGACCAATGTACGGCCGTGGGCTGGTGATCATTCGAAGTGCGATGAGACCGCCGGTGCACCCTACGATCCAGACAGACGTGCGCCGGGTGTTGCATCCGAACAGATCGTAGGTGACATCGCCATCCAGGCGTGTGGCACTGAGCACCAAAGCCTGGTCGGTGAGCCCCGCTGGGTTTATGAGCACGGGCGCGCGCTGATGGCTACCGGCGATCTGTCGGGTGCACGGCACGCATTTGAACGTGCAATCGACGGTAGGTATCGAGCCGCCAGCGTTGATCTGGCAATGCTTCTCGTCAAAGGAGAGGGCGCGGCTGTCGATTTCACTCGTGCGATCTCTCTTCTGGAACGAGCATGGACAGACGGTGTTGCGTTCGCCGGGTTCCAGCTCGGGCACCTGTATGAAGTGCGTGCCGATCTGCCACGCGCATGGACGTGGTACGAACGCGGAGCGAAAGTGGGGGAGCCGCACTCTTTGGCGCGCCTCGCCGAACGCGAAGCGGCGACCGCTGTCGCGCAGACGGCTGCGCCGGCAAGGCGCGACTATCTAATTGCGTCGTTCAAATATTACGCGGCGGCCGCCGAGCGTGCCCGCAGTGAGGATTGGCCCGACGATATCTGGGTGACGTGGCGTTATCGACGTGCGTCGCTCGCTCGGATACTGGAGCGCGAAGGGATGATGCAACAGGTAGGTGACGCCTTTGCCGCCGTGCTTAAACAGTACGAGCACCCACCTCGGACTTAAAAGTCTCGCAGCAACGCGGAAATGCGAGCGGCAACTATTTTCGGATGCAGCAGGAAACGGGCCCGACCGTACGCACCGAAGTGCAGTATCCAGACGCGGCGGCAGTCATCCGTCTGATTCGCTCCTGTGTAGTGCAAAGTCAACGGATGGTGCGCGGTCGCACTGCCAACCTGCAGCGGGCAGGCGACTGCCTTCGTCGGATCTACGTCGTTCGTTGTAATGGTGACACCGGCGGGCTTGTAATCCGTACCCGTCGTCCTGACCGCCGCGACGTGATGGGGACGCACACCGCCGAGATTCGAGCCGGGAATGAACCACATACAACCGTTATCTATCGTGGCTTCCTGAAGTGGAATCCAGAAGTGCACCGAGCGTAGCGGGATGGCGCGCGCGGAATAGGCTTCGTCCTGATGCCAGGCGGTCGAGGCATTGTTACGCGGCAGTTTATAGATTGCATGGTCGAACATGTATCCGACCGGCACGCCGAGGAACTCGCGGGCGATCTGCCGGCAGCGGGCGTAAGCGAGCGTGTTCTTCAGTTCCGGCGCCAGCTTCACCGCTTCATTAATTTCCGGCGAGCGCATGCCCGCGCCCGGCACCCGTGGCCCCGCAATATCCACGGCCCGCGCGCCGAGCGAATCGAACCGGTCGAACAGCGGATCCAACAGCGAGCGGATGCGGGCGATGTCCGCGGGAGTGGTCAGGGACTGAATCTCGAGAAATCCGTTTTGCGCGAATTGCTGCGCCGGTGACTCAGTGCGCGCCGCGCCGATCGCTACATCGCTGCCGAGCGAAGGAACCACCATGTTCATCGAATGACTCCGCCCGGTATTGCCCGGGGTAGCCGACGTCGTTTCCACGTCTTGCGTCAATGATGCTACGCCTTCCCGGCGGTGCCTGTGTGAGCGCCTTCACAGATTTTCCGCAACCGAGTGTTACATCTGTGGTGTCGATGTTGTAACGGTGACAGTGGCCGATGGCGTGAGCCAACTACGCAAGTGTCGATCCATACATCTGGATGTTTACTCACTCATATCCATCCAGTTGGATGATGCGCTGCGGCCGGGAAACCAACATGTTGCGATGTCTGTGTTTGCTTGGTGGTACGGCAAGTGCGACACGGTCTGCCGGCGTGGCGGCGTGGCTGCCGCTCGGGCCGGCAGACTCGAGAAACCTCGAGGGCGACGGGTGGCGAAGCGGGCGTTAATATCCGTGGGACCCGATTCAATCAGGAGCGGACATGACTGCACGTATACGAGGCTTCCCAGGACTGTGGCTCGCCGTGGCCCTGGCCGTGCTCGGCGGTTCGGCCGTTGGGGCGGCCGAACCTGCGGCTTCCCCAGCCGGCGACGGCCAAGGATGGCGGGCGGTCGTGAGCAAATTCGCGCAGGACCATTTCCACAACCCCGCCTGGGGGTACTCGCATTGCCAGCGTGACTACCAGTTGGCTCGCGAGCTGGCGGCGGCAGATCACGTCACTCTGGATGATGACGTCCTGTACGCCGCTGCCTACCTGCACGACATGGCGGCGTTCGAACCCTGGGAGAAGTCTGGTGTGGACCACGCCGACCAGGCCGCGGAGCTGGTCGGCTCCATATTGAAGAACACCGGCTTTCCGATGAAGAAATTGGATGCCGTCAGGGGTGCAATCCGGACGCACATGTACGACCGGAATCCCGTGGGCCAGGAAGCGCTCTATCTGCACGATGCCGATGCGCTGGATTGGTTGGGGGCGGTCGGAGTGGCGCGCATCTTCGGCCTGGTCGATCCCAAGGGTGGCAATCCGACCGGCCCGGAGGTCGTTCCCATGCTGGAGTCGAATCTCGCCAAGGTGCCGGCGAGGGTTCTGTCACGTGCCGGCAAGGCGCGGGTGGCGGAGCGCCAGGAACAGCTCGCGCTGTTCCTGCGGCAGTTGCGCGAACAAACACAGAATCTGCGCGTGCTGTGAAGAAAGGACTGGCGCCCGACCCCGTGTTACCCGGGTCGGGCGCCTGACTCGCGGTGGCCACACATCCTCTGACAAATTTATCAACACCGCGAAGGTTGAGTATGCCTGCGGCATCGCGGGTTGGAACTCTGCAGTGCAACACCTGGCGGGTTGTTGCATGGCAACTCTTCAAACATGTGGTGTGCTTCTCATGTCCCGGTGGCTGGGCTGGCAATGATCCGATGCTCACGCGTGAGAGCCTTGGGCGTGTGCGACCTGGGCGCTCGATACAACAGCGGATTCCATGCATCCAGATGCCACATGTCGTCGCGCAGTTTCTGGCGACGCGGTTCGGCAATGGGGCCGTAGCCTTGGTGGGGAGTGCAGGTCAGCTCGCCGAAATACACCTGATTGCGCGCGTTATACAGGTCGACGCGCACGAAGTCGAAATCGACTGAGAGCGCGCGGACCACGTCCACCATCTCACTGAAGTTGGCAGGATTCAGGTGGGGTGCGAGCTCGGCTTCCGGCACCTTGCTGACGAGCAACTCGCCTTCCTTGGTGTAGCAGGCGCCCCGTCCATCGGGTGCAACAATCGCGTAGTTGTAATCAAATCCGGCCGGGCTGTTATACGCAAAGAACGAATAGTCCCACGGGCAGCCACCCGTGTGACTTTCGAGCAGTTCCTCGATGACGATCTTCGGTTTGATGAACCGGTAGTGACGCTCGCCTGAGGTCGAACCGTAGCGGGCGCGCATGTACTTGTTGAAGCGCTTGACGGTAGCCGGGATGTCGAGCGCGCGCTTGTCGCGGACCACCTGGTGCCATTTGCAACCATGGTTGGCCTTGATGATGAAGCGCTCGGGCAGGGAATCGAAATGCCGCCCCTCGAGCCGGTCATGAGCGGCGAGCAGCGGGATGAGATAGCGCGTGCCGATGCGCTGCTCAACATATTCGCGCACCCGGTACTTGTCGGAGACCCGGGCGTAGAAGGGGTGGTTGCCGTAGATTTTGCGGAATTGCACCTTTTCCTGGTGGGTCCGCGGGTTCTCGAAATCGCCGTCCTTACCCAGGTGCAGGCGAAACTGCTTGTGGACCCGGTAGCGTTGGAGCTGGATGGCCGCCCATTCAATTGCCTGATCAACCATGCCGGGCATGGCTCCCCCTTGTTATTGTTGTGCTACGCACTTTGACCCTGAGATCCGACCTGCTGCCGAGAGCTACCTCGCAATTCAGGGGCAAAAGCCTATATTTCGTTAATCAAAGTGCGGATGAGCTGCGCGGCAGGGAGGAATCGTGCCATGGGGGCCCCCTGGCCGGCCCACTGTGCACCATAACCTGCCTCATTCGCGGGCTTGCCGGCTGCGTTCAGCGCCTTCCCCGCGTCGTACGCGAGCGGATAGTCGGGAACTGCCGCCGCCTCCACATCGCGGCCCCAGGCGGTAAACCTGTTGGCCAGGCAGCGGGCCGGGCGGCCGGATATGACACGGGTCATTGTTGTATGAAACGCCGCGTCGCTCGCCAACGCGGCGCGGAATCCGGCATCGGCGTCGGATTCCGGGCATCCGATGAAGGCCGTGCCCATCTGGGCGGCGCTGGCGCCGAGTTTGAGTACGGCGGCGATCCCGGCGCCGTCCATGATTCCTCCCGCCGCGATTACCGGTACGTCGAGTTTCTGTACGAGCAGTCGTGTCAACGCGAAGGTGCCCAACCTGTCATCGTGCGCGTTCGGATCAAACACCCCACGATGACCACCCGCTTCGTAGCCCTGAGCAACGACAGCATCCACGCCGGCACGCACGGCGATGCGCGCTTCCTCGAGGTTCGTGGCGGACGCAAGCGTAACAATGCCGGCGTCCCGCAGGGCGCGGATGGTTTGCTCGGGCGGAACACCGAAATGGAAGCTTACTACGCTGGGCTGCGCCGAAAGCAACATTTCCAACATCTGCCTGTCTGCAACGAAGCTCTGGTAGATCTGCGTCAGCTCAGGGGGTGGCTCGCCGCCGACGCGCTTGAACTCGGGACGCAGGCGCTCGATCCACGCGGTCTCACGCGCGGGATCGGTGACGGCCGGCTGATGGCAGAAGACATTGACATTCAGTGAGCGGGAGCCACTGCGCGCGCGAACCTCGGCAAGCATCTTTTCCGCAGCGGCCGCATTGACAGCGCCGACAGCGATGGAGCCCAGGGCACCGGCGTTCGCCACCGCTGCCGCCAGGGCAGGCGAGGACGTGCCGGCCATTGGCGCCTGAATTATCGGTAGTTCTGTTCGCAACAGTTCGAGTAATGTCATCGTAGGCGCCCTCCGGCGCCATACTATAAGTCGCCATGCTGACCGAGACCATGCGCCATATCAGTGAGCTGCTGCAATCAGGGCAGTACGCCGCCGCTCACGCCAAATTGGAGTCCGTCGTCGCTGCCAACCCGGACTACGTGGAAGGGTTGCGCTTGCTCGCCGGAACCAAGCAGGTTTTGGGTGATCTCGCTCAGGCAGAGTCGTTGCTGCGACGTGCTCTGGAAATCGATGCCGCATGGCCGCCCACCCTGACCACCCTCGCAGAGCTGTTACTCATGACGGGTCGCAGCGGCGAGGCCGTGCCGCTTTTGCAGCGTGCGGTTCGAAGTTCGCCCCGGGCGGCGTTTCTTCTGGCGCGCCATTACCTGGACGCAGGTCAGCCGACGGGGGCGCTCGACGTTGCAACGCTTTGGATCAACAGCGGCAAAGCCGACATGAATTTGTCGGAGCTGCTCGTTGCGGCATATGCCGCTCTGGGACGGCAAAACGACGCGCTGGCGCACGCCCGGCGCCTCGTGGTGCCGGCGCCCGACGACCCAATTGCAAACTACACGCTGGCTTTGGCGCTGAATGCAGCCCAGCAGCCGCAAGAAAGCGAGCGAGTCGCGAGGCAGATACTGACTCGTGTTCGACCGGCGGCGGCTTTACGCTACACGCACGCACGCAGCCTCATCGATCTGGAGCGATTTGACGAAGCGGAGCGGGCGTTGCGCGAATGCGTCAGGTTGGAACCGCATCGCGCAGAAGCCCATGACAGACTAGCGCAACTCATCTGGATGCGTACCGGAAACATCCAGGAAGCCACGCGCGCTCTGGATCAGGCACTCGCCAGCTACGGGCAGGACGATGCGCTTTGGGCTACAAAGGCCGCACTTCTGCAGGAGGCAGGGGATGCGCGCGCTGCTCTGACATGCCTCGCCGAACGTGCTGCAAGACCCCAGTCGCATCCCAACCTGCTGATCCGCGCCGGCTTGGCGGCCCTGGAACTCGAGCCGGCTGCTGCCCTGCAGTTTGCGGGACGCGCTCTTCGAGTGTTACCGGGCAATCCAACAGCCCGCAAGCTACTGTGCGCCGCCTATCTGGGCGTGGGGGAGGGTGCCAAGGCACTGACCGAAGCCGACAGCCTGTTACAGGCATCGCCTGACGATCAGTACCTCGTCGCCATGCAAACCACGGCGTTGCGGTTGTTGAAGGATCCGGGCTATGGGCCGCTCTGTGTCTGCAACAGGATGGTGGTGCCGATGTTCCTGGAGGCCCCCTCGGGCTGGTCGGATTTGGGCAGTTTCCTGACAGAGTTAACTTCCAGCCTGAATGCCCTGCACAGTCCGCATGGGCATCGGCCCCTCTATCAATCCTTGCGCCGGGGTACCGAGACTACCCAGGATCTTTCGCGCAACCCGGACCCTGTCATTCAGGCGCTGTTCCAAAGTTTTGCGGCACCGATCGCGCGCTGGCGCAGCCGCTTC
>Ga0137412_10004877_pt1 | contig 10717 bp, 6 predicted proteins | sample CZODoug2_1_16fun_FD_122160 | JGI IMG/M metagenome (GOLD analysis project Ga0137412, IMG submission 122160) | Vadose zone soil fungal communities from Angelo Coast Range Reserve, California, USA - CZODoug2_1_16fungal (Hybrid Assembly) | ecosystem: Environmental > Terrestrial > Soil > Vadose zone... | reverse complement strand
GTGCGTCCGTGACCCTCGCCGAGCTCACCGCCGACCCTCACCCGGTGCTGGCCCGGCTGCGCGCCGCCGAGCCGGTGTCCTGGTTGCCCGCGCTGGGCGGCTGGCTGGTCACGGGTTACGAGCCGGGGCTGAGGGTGATGCGGGATGCCCGCTCGTTCACCGTAGACGACCCGAGGTTCTCCACGGCGGTCGTGGTTGGCCCGAGCATGCTGTCGCTGGACGGCGCGGAGCACGGCCGCCACCGGGACCCGTTCGCCCGCGACTTCCGCCCCGCCGAGATCGTGGCGCGGTTCGGGGACTTCGTGGACCGGGAGGCGGGCCGGCTGGTCGACGCGCTGCGGCCGGCCGGGCGGGCCGAGCTGCGCCGCGAGCTCGCCGGGCCGCTGTCCGTCGCGGTGGTCGCCGAGGCACTCGGGCTCGACCGGTCCGCCACCGGGCAGGTGCTGGCCTGGTACGACGCGATCGTGTCCTCGGTGGCGGGCATCTCCGCCGGCCGGCCACCCGCCCCGGCCGGCGCCGCCGCGTTCGACCAGCTGCGCGGCCGGATCGAGGACACGGTCGGCCGGCGCGCGCCCTCGCTGCTGACCCAGGTGGCCGACCGGCTGGACCTGCCGTCGGTGGTGTCCAACGCCGCCGTACTGATGTTCGGCGGCATCGAGACGACCGAAGGCATGATCACCAACGCGGTACTGCACCTGCTGCGGCACCCGGAGCAGGCCGCCGCGCTGGCCGCCGAGCCCGACCTGTTGCCGGCCGCCGTGGAGGAGTCCCTGCGGCTCGAGCCGGCGGCGGCGGTGGTGGACCGGTACGCCACCCGTGACCTGGAGCTCGGTGCCGCGCGGGTGCGCCGAGGTGACCTCGTGACCGTGTCGATCACCGGCGCGAACCGGGATCCCGCCGTGTTCGCCGCGCCCGACGTGTTCGACCTCCGCCGGGAGAATGCCCGCCGCCACCTGGCGTTCGCCCACGGCCCGCACTTCTGCCTCGGCGTCGAGCTGGCCCGGCTGGAGACCAGGGTCGCGCTGCGCCGGCTGTTCGACGGGCTGCCCGGGCTGCGCCTGGCCTCCCCGGCGGAGCCGACCGGGCTGGTGTTCCGTAAGCCCGAGGCACTGCACGTGGAGTGGTCCTAGGGCTACAGCTGTAGATCGGTTCGGGTGCGTTGGCGAAGTACGACTGAAGATCGACAGGAGGGTTTGCCCGCGATGCGGGTACGGGTCGCGGTGGGGCTGGTGCGGCTGCAGGGGCCGGAGAGACCCCGAATTCGTCGATCAGGGGCGGACCGCCGCGCCGCATCGGTCCGGGTGCTAGCCGACGATCAGATTTTTTCACTGTGCTGCTGATCCACCCGTGAAGAGCTACGGTGGAGTGGAATAACAGGCGTGGTCCAACATCATCGTCGCCGTCACAGTGATCATCCACTGACAGCGCCCTCCCAGTCCGTGCCCGGTTCGACTTGCCGTGCCCATTCCCGTGACAGGTCGAGCTGGGCCGAGCCGCGTGAACAAGGCGACCCCGGTGCGGCCCGGCCCAGCTCTCAGCCCGCGACACCGTCGATGTGCTGGGGTGACCCGCCCGGCTGTCCTCCGACAGTTCGCCGTGCAGATCGTCGAGCCCGCCCACGTCTTGCCGATCCTGTTCTCGTCGCTGAGCGCGGCCCGCGGCCTCCGCGCCGCGTCAAGGCGTGCCGCGGTCGAAGGCGGTGGCCGCCTCCTCGTAGTCCAGGTGCTCCAGCTCGTCGCGCATCACCTCGTCGTCCAGCTCGCCGGCGTTGCGGGCCGCGACCAGGGCCTGGCGCTGGGCCGCGTACATGTCCCGGCGCAGCGCCCGGGTGGTCTCCTCGACCGAGAGCCAGGTGGTGCTCGGGGTGGCGGCGTCCTCCTCGGCGTCCGCGCTCTCCCGCGCGTCCAACTCCCGGCGCGCGTCCACCGCCGCCTTCGTCCTGTCCACCACGTACTCGACGACGGCGGGGTTGGCGCCCGGCGGCGGATCCGTGCGGGCCGCCTTGAGCACCTCGCGGGTCGCCGCCCGGGAGATCTCCCTGGCCCGCCGCAGCTCGTGCGCCCGCGCGCGCTGCTCGGCCTCCGGCGCGCTGATGCCGAGGGCCCGGACCAGCGGCGGCAAGGTCAGCCCCTGCAGCAGGATCGTGCCCACGGTGACCACGAACGCGAGCGCCTGGATCGCCGCCCGCCCGGGGAACGCGGCGCCGCCGACGGCCAGTACCGGGATGCCGGCGGCGGCCGCCAGGGTGATCACGCCGCGCATGCCGGTCCAGGAGACGACCACCAGGTTGCCCCACGCCACCTGCTGGGGTGGGTCCGGCTCCGGGATGCCCTTGCCGCGAAGCCGCGCCGACCGGTCGGCGGCCATCCGGGCTAGGCGCGGCAGCGCGGCGAGCCGGCGCAGTGCCCTGCTCCACAGCAGCTGGTTGCCGTAGGTCAGGAACACCCACACCGGCCGGATCAGCAGCACGGCGGCGAAGACCGCGGCCGCCGCCAGCGCGAACGTGCCGGCCGGCATCCCGGACCGAGCCAGGTCCTCGAACACGAAGCGGCACTGCAGTCCCATGTAGGCGAAGACGAAGGCCTCGAGCAGCACGCCGGCGGTGTTCCAGAACTGCCGGCCCTGCAGTCGGGTGGCGAAGTTCGCGTCCGCATCGTGATGCCCCAGCCAGAAGCCCGCCGCGACGACCGCGAGCACGCCGGAGGCATGCAGTTGCTCCGCCGCGAGGTAGGCCACGAACGGCGCGAGCAGGCTCAGCGCGGTCTCCAGTCCGCTGTCGCGCAGCCGCAGTCGGATCTGTTGCACCACGACGGCCACGCAGAGCCCGAGCAGGATCCCCACCGCCGCGGCGTAGCCGAAGAGCAGCACCGGGTTGGAGAGCACGGTGTGGGTGCCGGTCGCGGCGGCTACCGTGAGGCTGAAGATGGTCAGCGCGGCGGCATCGTTGACCAGGCTCTCCCCGGTCAGGATGGCCATCAGTCGCCTGGGTAGGCCGAGCTGCCGTCCGATCGCCAGTGCGGTCACCGCGTCCGGCGGGGCCACCACCGCGCCCAGTACCAGCGCGGAGACCAGGGTGAGTCCGGGCACCGCCCAGGTGGCGACCACCCCGGTCACCAGCGTCGAGGCCACCACCATGCCGACGCCGAGAGACAGGATCGGCCGCAGCCCCTTCGTGAAGCTGACGAAGGAGAAGTCCAGCGCGGCCGAGTACAGCAGCGGTGGCACCACCACGCTGAGGATCAGCTCGGGCGCCAGCTCGAAGCGCGGCATCCCGGGCACGAACGACACCGCCGCCGCGATCAGCACCACGACCAGCGCCGGCTGCAGCCCCTTGCGCTGCGCCACGGCCGTCACCCCGATGGCCCCGACCACCACGAGTAACAGCTGAATCCCGTCCATCCCAGATGCCCTCCACTCCGCGCGGTCAACCGACCTGCGCCGATCCTGCCGCGGCTCACCCCCGGACCGCCGCAACGACGTCCCGAACACCGCGCTCGAGCCGCGGGTCCGGCTCCGGCGCACCCGGTTCGAGCCGCCGAGTTCAACCGAGGCGGCCTCTCACGAGGTTGCCGAGGCCGCTGTGGTTGAGCTCGACGAGCGGGAGCCGGGTGCGGTGCGGGTCAGCTGGGGTGCGGGTCAGCTGCGGTGCTGATCAGCGGGGGTGCGGGTCAGCTGGGGGTGCCGGCGCAGTTGGTCGCCGGGTTGTCGCTGCCCGGGCGGCACGGCGGTGGGGCGGCCGTGCCGGTGGTGGTCGGCGTACCGGCGCCCGGCCCGTGGTGCGGCGCGGGTGCGTGCCGCCTGGGCTCGGAGCCGGAACCGCCACCGGACCCACCCGAGCCGGTCCCGCCGGAGCCGGAGCTCCCGCCGTCACCCGAGCCGCGGCCGTTCCCGCCACCCGAACCATTGCCCGAGCCAGGACCGTTGCCCGAGCCAGGACCGTTGCCGGAGCCGTTGCCGGAGCCGTTGCCAGAGCCGTTGCCAGGACCGTTGCCCGGACCGTTGCCAGAGCCCTTGTCGGAACCGTTGCCCGGGCCGTTGTCGGTCGGCGGACGGGCGGACCTGGGGTCGGCCGTCGACGGTTCGCCGGGTCTGTCCGGTCGGTCGGTGGTCGGCCCGCCGGGCAGGCCGGGGCCGCCGGGGTTGGCCGGGCCACCCGGGTTGCCGGGCCAGCTCGGCCGGGCGGGGTCGGCGGGTTTGCCCGCGTCGGCGGGGTTGCTCGGCCGGGCCGGGTACGCGGGGCTCGCCGGGTCCGCCGGGTCGACGGGGTTCGCCGGCCTGGCCGGGTCGGCCGGTACGAGTAGCCGATCCCTCCCGGGGTCGCTCGGACCGCCGGGCTCGGTGCCGCGAGCCGGGTCGGTGCCGCGAGCTGGATCAGTGCCACGACCCGGATCGGTGCCACGACCCGGTTCGTTGCCGCGGGTGGCGCCACTGCTGGGGTCGCGGTAGCGCAGCTTGCTGGGGTCGCGGGGCGCGCCGGTCTCGTCGGTGTCCAGCGGCTCGCCCTCGCGGGAGACGTCGGCGGACTCGACCAGGTTCTCGCTCTTGCGGGAGAGCTCGGTCTTGCGCTCCGGATCCTGCACCTGGTTCAGCTGCGGCTGGACGCTGGCCAGCGCGGCGCGCGCATCGGCGACCCGGCCCTGGGCGAGCGCCTGCTGGGCCGTGGTCAGCGCGGTGTCGACGCGGTACGCGGCCTCCACCGACTTGGCCCGGTTCGCGTCGATCACCGTGGACACGCCCCAGAGCGCGTCGCCCGGCTGAGCGCTACCGGCCGCGACCGCGATCCCGGAAAGGGCCATTACGGCGACCGCCGCCGCGGCCGCAACCGGCATCAGCCGACGCCTCGGCCGGGCCGCCCGCTGTCCCTCGACAATTGCTTCCGAAGCCCGGTCGATCGAACACAACTCGGGGAACGGAACGGATTCCGCATCGGATCGCCAACTGGCCAAGATCGCCAGTACTTGTTGATCGTCGGCGTATCCGCCGTCCAGACCGGGATCAAATCCATGGGTGAATGCGGGCCCGACCGAACGGCCGGAGGCGAGTGCGTCCAACAACTCGTCATCGGCCCGAATGGCCATGAACTCGACCGGGTCGATCCGTTCGTGATCTTCCGGCGAAAAGTCATAGGGGGAGCTGGGCACCACGACACCGAGGCGGTTGGTCCGACGTCGGCCGTTCGGCGAGGACTTGTCCCGAGCACTGCGCACCGTCAGATCACCTCCTCCGTTACCTGCGGTTTTGCAACTATCTGAGCAGTCATCGCCCCCTGTATCGACGCGGAGGCCCAAAGTGCTACTTCCGCAACCAAAAATCCGCGCAAATCTTGCGTCCAGCCGGTTCTATAGATCAGCATGCCGGCGTCCGGGGTCGGGTCGATCGGTGGCTCGGCCGGTCCTGGCCAGCGCAGTACCCGCCCGAATACCCACCAAAGTGGTCAGGATTGTGGCGGTGGTTACACGCAGTCCGCACTGACCGGTTAGTGGCACCCAGCACCGGCCCTCCCCAGTTGAATGACCCGCTACCCGATCGGGTCAGCGTAACCGAACAGGCCGTTGAAAGGGTTACAGATGGTGGCACTGTGGTTGCGTCACGCAACGATAGATATCGAAGAATTGCCGAGTCCGTACGTTCTCGTCAAAATTTGCGGGAGTTGTCACAACCGCTGCGACCAGATGGCCCAATAGTCCCGCTCGCGAACAGACCCGGGGCCGCTTAACGCGGTCCCCGGGTCTGGGCGTCGGGCCGGCCGGGTTCAGCAGCTGGACTTGTAGACCGCCGCCTGCCCCTCCGGGGTGTTGAGGTTCGCCTGGGTGAGCACGGTGAAGCCGGTGCCGATCGACTTGGTGACGGGCTGGCCCTTGAGCGCGGCCACCGCCTGGTCCACGCCGTCCTTACCGATCAGCGCGGGCTGCTGGGCGACCAGTGCCTGCACCGTGCCGGCCTGCAGCGCCTTGACCTGGTCCGGCCCGGCGTCGAAGCCGACGACCTTCACCGCGCCCTGCTTGCCCGCCTGCCGGATACCGGTGGCCGAGCCCTCGGCGGAGAACAGGTTGGTGGCGAAGACGCCGACGATGTCCGGGTTGACCTGCAGCGCCGCGTTGACGATCTGGGCTGCCTTCTGCGGGTCGTTGTTCGAGTACTGCACGCCGAGGTCCTGGTAGGCGGGGTTGGCCTTGACCGCGTCCTGGAAGCCCTTGGCCCGGTCGTCGGTGGTGCTGATGCCCGGCTGCACGCTGACCACCAGCACCTTGCCGCCCTGCGGGGCCAGCTGGTGGATGGCGTCGAACGCCGCCTTGCCGCCGCCCAGGTTGTCCGAGGCGATGGCCGAGGCCGCGATCGACGGGTCCTTGAGCGTGGTGTCCACCAGCACGACCTTGATGTTCTGCTGGATGGCCTGCTGGATGGGCTGCTGCATGGCCGACACGTCGGTCGGCGCGATCAGGATCGCGTTCGGCGCGGACGCGATCACCGACTGCAGCACCGGCGTCTGCAGCGAGGGGTCGAACTTCTGCGGGCCGTTGGTGGTCACGGTCGCGCCGAGCTTGGCGGCCTCCTCCTGGATGCCGCACTGCATGGTCACGTAGAAGGCGTCGCCGATCACCCCCTGCACGAACGCCAACTTGATCGGACCGCCGCCAGCGGTGCCCCCGGCCGGCGCATTGCTCGATCCGCAAGCGGTCAGGCCGAGCGCCAACGCGAGCAGACCGGCGATGATCGCGCCTTTGCGTTTCATCGGTTCACCTTTCTCGAACCACTCCCGAACCGGGAGAGGAATGGGAACTGCAGGGACGCACCGCGCAATGCCGCCGCGCGGCGCGCCTGGTCGACAAAGACGGCGGCGATCAGGACCGCGCCGACGACGACCTGCTGCCAGAACGACTGGACGCCAAGGATCACAAAGCCGTTCTGCAGCACCGACGGGATGAACAGGCCGATCACCGTGCCGAAGATCGAACCGACGCCGCCGAACAGGCTGGTGCCGCCGATCACCACACCGGCGATCACGTTCAGGTTCGTGTTGGACTGCCCGCTGATCGTGGTCGACTGGAAGAACGCCAGGTTGAGGATGCCGGCGAACCCGGCCACCAGCCCTGCCAGCGCGTACACCTTGATCAGGTGCCGGTCCACCCGCACGCCGACCCGGCGGCCGGCCTCGGCGTTCGAGCCGACCGCGAAGGTGTAGAGCCCGAAGCGGGTGCGGTGCAGCACGATCCCACCGAGCACGACCACCAGCAGCGCGATCACGGACAGCGTCGGCACCTGGCCGACGATGTTGCCGAAGCCGACGCTGTTGACCAGCACGTCCGGCGCGTCCCGCAGGTCGATGCCGCCCGTGATGATCTGGGAGAAGCCCAGCGCCATGCCGAGCGTGCCGAGGGTGACGATCAGCGGAGGGACCCGCGCCCTGGCGATCAGCACTCCGTTGACCAGGCCCCAGCCCAGCCCGCACAGGCAGGCCACGACGATGCCGACGATCGCGGTGCCCCAGCCCTTGCCGCCCATCAGCAGCATGGTCTTGTCCGCGATCACACCGCTGAACACCAGCACGCTGCCGATCGACAGGTCGATGCCGCCGGTGATGATCACGAACGTCATGCCGACGCCGAGCACGGCCAGGATCGACGTGTTCACGACGATGCCCCGGATGTTGAACGGGGTCAGGAACGTGGTCGGCCGGAGCACCGCGAAGATCAGGATGATCAGGGCGAGCACCAGGACGATCTGCAGCGCCTGCAGTCGCGCCAGCCGGGCGAGCCGGCCCTGGGGTTGGTCGTCGGCGAGCAGCACCGCGTCGTCGTTCTCCCGCTCGGTGGTACTCGTCATTTCGCCTCCTCCCGGAATGCGCCGGTCATCGCGGCGACGAGCTGTTCCATGCTGGTGTCCTTGGCGGCGTAGGTGGCCACCCGGCGGCCCTGGCGCATCACCTGGACGCGGTCGGCCACCTCCATCACGTGCGGCATCGAGTGGCTGATGAACACCACCCCGATGCCCTCGTCGCTGACCCGGCGGATCAGGTCGAGCACGTTGCGGGTCTGTACGACGCCGAGCGCCGCCGTCGGTTCGTCCAGGAAGATCACCTTGCTCACCCAGGCCGCCGCCCTGGCCACCGCGACGCCCTGCTTCTGCCCGCCGGACATCGAGCCGACCTCACCGGACAGGTTGCGCACCGTGGCACCGAGCTTCTCGAAGGCCTGCCGGCTGCCGGCGCGCATTGCCGCCTTGTCCATGAACCCGAACTTGCCCAGCAGGCCGGGCCGCATGATCTCCCGGCCGAGGTACATGTTCTGCACCGGATCCAGGTGCGGCGCCAGCGCGAGGTCCTGGAACACCGTCTCGATGCCGAGCCGGCGGGCGGCGGCCGGAGTGTCGAGCCGGACCTCCTTGTCGTCCAGCAGGATCTGCCCGGCGTCCGGCTGCTCGCTGCCGGACAGCATCCGGACCAGCGTGCTCTTGCCCGCCCCGTTGTCGCCGATCAGCGCGACCACCTCGCCGGCGGCGACCTCGAAGTCCGCGCCGTTCAGTGCCTTCACGTGCCCGTACTGTTTGACCAGCCCCGTTGCTCGCAACAGCGTCATGCCGAGAGTGCCTCCTCGCAGGTGCGTCTGTTCATTCGGTAGTCCGGTTCACGGCCGCAGCTCCCCGCTGCCGCGAACGATCAGCCGCAGCGGCGCCTCGATCCGCCGGGACGGCTCGGTGGACCCGGCCAGCCGGTGGAACAGCCGCTCGGCGGCGAGCTGGCCGATCACCTCGGGGGAGTGGTCGATCACGGTGACCGCCGGCTGCAGGCTGCCCGCCATGAAGAAGTCGCCGAAGCCGACCAGTGCCACGTCGGTCCGGGACAGCGCGTGCAGCGCCGGCGCCACGCCCATCGAGCTGCGGGTGTTCGCGGTGAAGAACGCGGTCGGCGGTTCGGCGCGGCCGAGCAACTGGCCGGCGCGCTCGGTCGCGTCGGCGATCTCCGAGCAGTCGGCGGCGATCAGCGTCTCGTCCACCGGGATGCCAGCGGCCTCGTGCTCCGCGCGGTAGCCGGCCAGCCGCTGGTCGGCGGTCTCCATGTTGAGCAGGTCACCGACGTAGGCGATCCGGCGGTGGCCGTGCGCGATCAGATGGCCGACCGCTGTCCGGGCGCCGTGGTAGTCGTCGACCAGCACCGCGTCGACGTCGAGCGCCACCGGGCCCCGGTCGATGAACACCACCGCGCAGGACGCCCCGCCCAGGTACGCGTGGTTCAGCGAGGCCGGCGCGAGGATGACCCCGGCGACCTTGCGGCGCACCAAACCGTCCAGCAGCAGCCGCTCCCGGTCCGCCGAGCGGCCGGTGCTGGCCACCGTGACGGTCAGCCCGTTGGCGAAGGCCACCTTCTCGATCTCGCTGGTCACGCTGGCGAAGAACGGGTCGGCGATGGAGTCGATCACCACGCCGATCGTCTCGTCGGTGCCCTTGCGCAGCGAGCGGGCCAGCGGGTCCGGCTGGTACTGCAGCTCGGCGATGGCCCTTTGCACCCGCGCGCGGGTCTCCACGGCCACCCGGGGGTCCCCGTTGAGCACCCGGCTGGCGGTCTTGGCGCTGGTGCCGGCGGCGGCCGCGACGTCGGTCAGCCGCACCTTGCGGGCGCTCACCGGGCGGCCCCGCTCCGCGCCGTGCGACCGGAGCGTGGGCGCTCCTGGTGCGGCGTCGCGATGAGCACGGGGTCCCTCATTACGGTGAGTCGGGAGGTAGGTGCGGCGGGTAGGTAATCGATGTCACGAGTGATGCAGAACACTCGTTGCTCCGCGCCGCGATGTCAAGGGGCCGCTGCGCAACTGTGTTGTTCCGGCGGGTCAGAGCCGGTCAGGGCTGTCGGCGGGGTGGCGGCGGAGTGCGGCTGGGCCGGTCACGGGAGCAGGCGCAGGCCTTCCTCGACCGCCCGGCGGGCCGCCGACGTGCGGCTCCCCGTGCCGAGCTTGTCCAGGATGTGCTCGATGTGGTGCGCCACCGTGCGCTCGCTGATCTCCAGCCGGTGCGCGATCGCGATGTTCAGCAGCCCGTCGGTGAGCAGCGTGAGCACCTCGAGCTCCCGGACCGTCAGCCCGGCGGCCCCAGCGTCCGGCCGCAGCGACACCAGCGTGCCCCGGTCCAGCCTGGCCAGCCGGACCCGCCACCAGCACCCCCGCCAGCGGTGCCGGAAGCGCCCGTCCCCGGGGGCGTGCGGGGCCAGCCGCCAGCGGTCCACCCGGTCCGGCAGGCTCGGGTCCCACGCCTCGTCCAGCGCGGCCGGGTCGGACAGCGGGATCACCTCGCCGGTGGTGGTGACCAGGGCGGCATGCGGGTCGGCGGCCAGCTCACCGGCGCCGGTGGCGTGCGCGCCGACCCGGTCGATCCCGCCGACCCCGATGCCGAGGCGCAGCCGCCTGGTCACGTCCACCGCGGCGGCGAGCAGCGGCGCCGCGTGGTGCAGCGCGAGCAGGACCGTGCGCGTCGGTAGCGCCGCGTCGGTGGTGCTCACGTGCAGGTCACCGGCGTAGCTGCCGCCCCGGGTGGTGAGGCGGGCCGTGGCGCCACCGGCGTAACCGGCCGGCCCGAACACCTGCGTCACCGACCGCGTCGTGGTGTAGTCGAAGCTGGTGTCCCGCCAGCACTGTGCGCGCCTGCGGTGGTTGCCGACCAGCTGCCGGTAGCCCCGGTCCCGGACCAGGAACGCCGGCGAGCCCAGGTAGTCCAGCACCGGGGTGGAGTA